>Ga0316217_10005716_pt1 | contig 12728 bp, 5 predicted proteins | sample 1anoAmetaG_FD_203633 | JGI IMG/M metagenome (GOLD analysis project Ga0316217, IMG submission 203633) | Freshwater microbial communities from Trout Bog Lake, Wisconsin, USA - 1anoA | ecosystem: Environmental > Aquatic > Freshwater > Lake > Hypolimnion/Profundal zone | place: USA: Wisconsin...
CCGCCGCCCACGGCTCCTGCCTGTTCACCCGCGGCGAGACCCAGGCCCTGGTCACCGCCACCCTGGGCACCGCCGAGAACATCCAGACCATCGACGGCATCGAGGACGAGATCAAGAAGAGCTTCTATCTGCACTACAACTTCCCCGGCTACTCGGTGGGCGAATGCAAGCCCAACCGCGGCCCCGGCCGGCGCGAGATCGGCCACGGCATGCTGGCCGAGCGCTCCATCGCCCCGATGCTGCCCGGCAAGGAGGAGAACCCCTACACCCTGCGGGTGGTCTCCGAGATCACCGAGAGCAACGGCTCCAGCTCCATGGCCACCATCTGCGGCGGCACCCTCGCCCTCATGGACGCCGGGATCAAGATGAAGGCCCCGGTGGCGGGCGTGGCCATGGGCCTGGTCAGCGACGGCGCCAAGTTCGTGGTGCTCACCGACATCGCCGGCCAGGAAGACCACTACGGCGACATGGACTTCAAGGTCGCCGGCACCACCCGGGGCATCACCGCCCTGCAGATGGACATCAAGATCGGCGGCATCACCACCGAGATCCTCACCAAGGCGCTGGACCAGGCCAAGAAGGGCCGGCTCGAGCTGCTGGCCGCCATGGGCGACATCCTGGCCGCCCCGCGCGGCGACATCGCCGGCAACGCCCCGCAGATGCACACCATCCAGCTGCCAAAGGAGAAGATCCGCGACGTCATCGGCAAGGGCGGCGCCACCATCCGCAACATCATCGAGGTCAGCGGCTGCTCGGTGAACATCGACGACAACGGCTCCTGCCAGGTGGCCGGCGCCAACCAGGAGAAGCTGCAGGTGGCGCTCAAGATGATCGGCGACCTGATCCAGACCGCCGAGGTGGGCCAGACCTACCTGGGCCGGGTGGCCAAGGTGGTGGAGTTCGGCGCCTTCGTCACCATCCTGCCCGGGATCGACGGCCTGCTGCACGTCTCCGAGATGGCCCCGCACCGGGTCAAGAACCCCGCCGACGAGGTGAGCGAAGGCCAGGAAGTCATGGTCAAGTGCATCGCGGTGGACGCCAACGGAAAGATCAAGCTGAGCCGCAAGGCGCTGATGGCGGCCACGGAGAGCGGCCAGATCTGAGCCCGTTCACGCAGTCGCGGGAAGGAGCCCCGGCAGGGGCTCTTTTTTTGCGGCCATGGCCGGTCAGTCGCCCCTTTCCTTTGCCCAGACAGCCTCAAAATAGCCTCCGGAGGCCGACAATCGTTTATGAGCCTGCCAAGCATCTTGATCGCCCTTCAGGCAATAACCTGTCAATAGCCCTTTGTAATCCTCGAATGAGATCGGATTCAACACCCTGTTGGCCCCTCTGGTCTCCTTCCCTCGGCGCGCTTGCAGCAGGTAGATCCATCTGGCGCCGCCCAGGATATAGCCGAGATAGTTCCGGACCACGGTCGGTTCCATTTCGCCGAAACTGGCGGCGTTCCAGAAGAGATCGAACTGGACGTTCTTGAGCAGTGGTATCTGCCAGTTGCCGAAGCAGTGCACCCGGCCTTTTTCGAGCCTTGACAGGTCGCTCCAGCCCAGCGTGGCCTCGGTTCCTATCACATGCTCCCGGCCCAGGGCTTCCCTCAGGTAGGTTTCGCACAGGCAGATCTGGGCCGGCAAGTCCAGACATAGCACGGTCAGCCCCGGATGCACTTTTTTCAGAAGCTCCACCTGGGTACCGGCGCCGGAGCCCAGTTCGACGATGGTTTCATCGCCCCGAAAGCCGATTGTTTCATGCGCAAAGCAATAACGCTGGTAATAGCCCAGGAAGTGAATCGAGTATTTTTTCCCGTATGCTTCAAAGACATCCTGAGGGTGCCCGAAGGTCGACATTTCCACCGTCCTGATGGACTTCGCCCCGCAGCACCGGCCGAGCAGTTCGCAGTGGCGGAAGGCCGATTCCTGGATATCCGTTTTCCTGATGTTGTAGGGCAGGACAGCCCGGTTCTTCAGGACGCGCGCGTGAAACAGCCGGAGGGCAAACCGCAGCCAGGCGGGCCAACTCCTGTTGTAATTAAAATCAATATCATTGAACCCGAAACTGGAAAGGACGGGATAGCGGCCGGACCGGATCCAGTCCGCATCCACCGTGCGGAAGGTATCCAGGATCTCCTTCTCATAGGCTTCCCAATAGCTTGTGGCCTGGAATTCCGGTGGTGCCTTCCGGTATTCCTGGAGCAGGGCGGTAAGATCTTCCATTCTCAAGGGAGTCCTCCAGACTCAGGCTCGTTTCAAGTGCCTCGACGACCCGGTCTACGGTGGCGTCGGTCATTCCGGGCCAGATGGGCAGCGAAAGGATGCCGCCCGCAGCGGCTTCGGTGACCGGGAAACTGCCCGCGCCCTTCCCCAGGCAGCGGAACGCCGGCTGGAGATGGAGCGGAACCGGGTAGTGGATCCCGGCTTCCACGCCGCGCTCCTGGAGGCCGCGCAGGACCCGGTCCCGGCGGGGCACCCGGACGACATACAGGTGACAGGCCGGCAAGACCCTGGGTGAGACCGTGAGCCGCTCCACCTCGGGCAGGCGGGCCAGGGCCGCGTCGTAGCGGCTGGCAATCCTGCGCCTGGCGGCATTCCAGTCGGCCAGGCGGGGCAGTTTCGCCGCGAGGATGGCGCCCTGAAGCCCGTCCATCCTGGCGTTCCGGGCCACGAACTCATGCAGGTACTTGTCGGTGCGGCCGTGGTTGCGGGCCTGCCTTATTCGGGCGGCCAGCCGCTCGTCCCTGCAGGTCACGCAGCCCGCGTCTCCGCAGGCGCCGAGGTTCTTGCCGGGATAGAAGCTGAAGGCGCCGGCATCGCCCAGGGAGCCGGCGCGACGGCCATCCAGTTCGGCGCCGTGCGCCTGGGCGCAGTCTTCGATCACCTTCAGTCCGTGCCTGTGCGCCACCTCCAGCACCGGGTCCAGGTCGACCATCTGTCCGTACAGGTGGACCGGGATGATGGCCCGGGTGCGGGGGGTGACGGCCGGCTCCAGCAGAGCCGGGTCCATGAGCAGGGTGTCGGGGCGGACGTCCACGAACACCGGAACGGCACCCACGGAGCAGATGGCTTCGGCGGTAGCGATGAAGGTATGGGCCACGGTGATCACCTCGTCCCCCGGACCGACGCCCAGGGCCGCAAGGGCCTGTTCCAGCGCATCCGTACCGCTGGACACCCCCACGCAATGGGGAACCGAGCAGAATCTCCCGAAAGCGGCTTCGAAAGCTTCCACCTCCTGGCCCAGGATGAAGGAACTGGATGACATGACGCGATCGAACGCGCGCCTGATCTCCGGTTCGAGGCTCCGGTGCTGGCCCAGGAGATCCACCAGGGGGATCCTTTCCAACGCGCTCACGACGGATCCTCCGCATAGGCCGGCAGGCCGGTGTCCCGGCATTTCAGGTCCTTCACCAGCCCCACCAGCCGTGCCGGGCAGCCCACGGCGACCCTGCCGGGCGGGACATCCCGGGTGACCACGCTGCCCGCTCCCACCAGGGCGCCGGCCCCGATCCGCACCCCGGGCAGGACCGTCACGTTGGCGCCAATCCGCGCCCGGCTTCCAACGAGCACGCCCTGGAGGGTCTCCTTGGCCCGCCTCGATCCAGGATAGGGGGCATTGGTGAGTACGACGTTGGGCCCCAGCCAGCACTCATCTTCGAGCACTGAATATTCAGGAATGAAACAGTTGGAATGAATCCGCACCCGGTCGCCTATGCGCACCCGGAATTCGACCACCGTGCCTGAGCCCACCGAGCAGCCGTCCCCGATTTCGCAGTGCTCGCGGACCAGCGCGCCGTGCCCGCACTGGAAATCATCGCCGATCCGGGTCCCGGCGTAGAACACCGAATGGGAGCGGAGCCGCGCTCCCTTCCCCACAGTCAGGGCCAGATGCCCCGGTCCGGCCCCGGCCGGGGGGCATCCCAGCACCAGGAAGTCGTCCAACTCCGCCGCCTCGCCCAGGCGGACATTCGGAAAGACCTTGCAGGTGGCGTTCATGCTATCTGCCCAGCCGGACCGAACGCGGAACGTAGCGCAGGAACACTTCCTCCCCGGTCGCGGCGGACTGGTAGATGGCGCTGATGATCTCCAGGGACTTGCGTCCCTCAAGTCCGTGCAGCATGTGACCCCGGCCGGACTCCAGGGCCTCGAGCATGTCCAGATAGAACGCGCGATGGCCCAGCCCGTACACATCCGGGATCCCGGATGCCACCTCTCCCGCGCCCAGGGCCTGGAATTCGGCGGCGCAGAAGTTCCATACTTCCAGCTTGTTCACGGCGAATCCACCGATCACCACCGACCCGCGCTCGCCAAGCACCGTGAGGCTGCCCTCCAGGTCCCGTGGCCGGGTGCCGGTTGTGGCTTCGATGACGCCAAGGGCGCCGCTCCGGAACCGGAGGATGGCCACGCCGGTGTCCTCCGCCTCGATGGCCACGAGCCGGGTGGCGATGTAGGCCTTGACCGACTCCACCGGCCCCATCATCCACTGGAGCAGATCGATGTGGTGGCTGGCCTGGTTGGCGAAGACGCCTCCGTCATCTTTCCAGGTCCCACGCCAGGGGTCCTGGTCATAGTAGCTCTGCTCCCGGCACCACCGGACCCGGACCGTGCCCAGGACCATCTTCCCGAAGGCGCCCTTCTCCCAGGCCCTGCGGAGCAGAACCACCGGGGGGTTGTAGCGGTTCTGCTTCACCACGAACAGCCGGGCGCCGTATTTGTCGCAGGTTTCGATCAGCTGGTCGGCATCCTCCAGGGTGAGCGCCATGGGCTTCTCGACCACGATTACCGGGACCTGGGGCGCCAGGGCGATGGCGACCCTGGCGTGCGCCCCTGAATCCACCAGCACCGAAACGATGTCCGGGCGGACCTGGCGGACCATCTCCATGGCATCACCAAAGCAGGGCGCGCCGCAATGGTCCGAAGCCGCCCTGGCGCGCTCCTCCTTGAGATCGCAGACTCCCGCAAGGGTCAGCTGCTCCATTCCGGAAATGACGTCCAGGTGCCGCCTGGAAATTCTGCCACAGCCAATGATCGCGATTTTCTTCATCTTCTCCCCGGAACGAGGCCGATGGGGCCGATCCTTCCCCGGAATTTTATTTATTATAAATATATGCTGAAAATCGAGCTGCGCAAAGAAGTTCAATTGAATAATCTGGCTGGCACTCAATCAGGGCTTTCGCGACCTTCTGTTGGTTGAGTTTTCAATTATTTTTTTATACACCCTTTCCCATTCTGGTGTTGGCGAGCCTTCGGCGTCCCCAGCCAGATTCCCGCCCAAAAGCACCTGCGCCCCGCCGCTTCACCTGAGGGGAAGCGATGGGGCGCACCTACGATCAGGAGAGGCCTAGGCTACAGGTCCTCGCCCTCGACTTCGCTCATGCCCTGCAGTTCCTCGACATGCTGGGCCATCCGGCTGTACTCGTCATCGAAGTCGTCCAGCCCCAGGTGGTCCGTATCGGACGCCTCGGGGTACTGGCCCTCCTCGATCTCGAGGTTGCGGTAGAGCGCCATGCCGGTGCCGGCGGGGATGAGCCGGCCCAGGATGACGTTCTCCTTCAGGCCGCGCAGGTAGTCCACGCGTCCTTCCAGCGCCGCTTCGGTGAGCACCCGTGTGGTCTCCTGGAAGGAGGCCGCGGAGATGAACGACTCCGAGGTCAGGGCGGCCTTGGTGATGCCCAGCAGCTGCGGTTCGCAGGTGGCGGGCAGGCCGTTGTCCTTGAACGCGGCTTCGTTGATCTCCTTGAACCGGTGCTTGTCCACCTTCTCGTCGACGATCAGCGGGGTGTCGCCCACGTCGGTGATCTGCACCCAGCGCATCATCTGCCGGATGATGGTCTCGATGTGCTTGTCGTTGATGGTCACGCCCTGGGCCCGGTAGACTTCCTGGACCTCGTTGAGCAGGAAGGCCTGGAGCGCCTTGTCGCCCTGGATCTCCAGGATGTCGTGGGGGGAGACGGCGCCTTCGGTGAGCTTTTCGCCCGCCTGGATCTCGTCGCCGTCCTGCACCTGGATGTGCTTGCCGCGGGGGATGAGGTACTCCTCGTGGTCTCCGTGCTCGTTCTCCACGATGACCTTCTGGTTGCCGCGCACCCGGTTGCCGTACTTGACGATGCCGGTGACCTTGCTGATGATCGCCGGGTCCTTGGGCTTGCGGCCCTCGAACAGCTCGGTGACCCGGGGCAGACCGCCGGTGATGTCGGAGGTCTTGGCCTGCTGGCGCGGGGTCTTGGCCAGCACGTCGCCCTGCTCCACAGCCTGGCCGTCTTCCACTTCGATGTAGGCGCCGGTGGGGATGTTGTAGCGCTGGAGCACCTTGTGGTTGTCGCCCTTGATGTTGATGTGCGGGTGGAGCTTGTCGTCGGTGGGATCGATCACCCGCTTGCGGAACCGGCCGGTGATCTGGTCCTTCTCTTCCTGGTAGCTGGCGTTCAGGTCGAACTCCTTGAAGTCGGCGATGCCGGCCTTCTCGGAGATCAGGTAGTCGTTGTACGGATCCCATTCGGCCAGGACGGTCTTGGGCTCGCACTCCTCGCCGTCCTGCACCTTGATCACGGCGCCGGGGGCGATCTTGTAGCTCTCGCGCATCTTGCCGCTGGCGTCCACCACCAGGATGCTGCCGGAACGGCTGATGGCCACCAGTTCGGCGGCGGGGGCGCCGGCTTCGCTGAGCGCGGCGCTGGTGCGCTCGACGTAGCGGATGCCGTCCAGCTTGACGATGCCCTTGATCTGGGCCTCGTGGGTGGACTTCTCGGAGGTCCGGCTGGCCGCGCCGCCCACGTGGAACGTGCGCATGGTCAGCTGAGTGCCCGGTTCGCCGATGGACTGGGCGGCGATGACGCCCACCGCCTCGCCCAGGTCGACCAGGCGGCCGCTGGACAGGTTCAGGCCGTAGCACTGGGCGCAGACGCCGCGCCGGGCCTCGCAGGTGAGCACCGAGCGGATCTTGACCGCGACGATGCCGGAGGTCTCGATGCGGAAGGCCAGTTCCTCGGAAAGCAGGGTGCCGGCCTCGACGATGATCTCCTGGGAATACGGGTCCAGGACGTCATCCAGCACCACCCGGCCCATGATCCGGTCGCGGAGCCGGGAGCGGATGGTCCCGTCGCTGTTGACGATGGCCCTGACCTCGATGCCGTCCAGGGTGCCGCAGTTGTCCTCGTTGATGATCACGTCCTGGGCCACGTCCACCAGCTTGCGGGTGAGGTAGCCGGAGTCGGCGGTCTTCAGGGCGGTGTCGGCCAGGCCCTTGCGGGCGCCGTGGGTGGAGGTGAAGTACTGGAGGACGCTGAGGCCCTCCTTGAAGTTGGCGGTGATCGGGGTCTCGATGATGTCGCCGGAGGGCTTGGCCATCAGGCCGCGCATGCCCGCGACCTGGCGGATCTGGGTCTTGGAGCCGCGGGCGCCGGAATCGGCCATGATGTAGACCGAGTTCAGGAACCGCCCGGTCTCGTTGCGCCGCTCGAGCTCCTTCATCATGTCGGTGGCCACCGTCTCGGCGGTGCGGCCCCAGACTTCGAGGATCTTGTTGTAGCGGGTGGCCGCGTCCAGCTTGCCCTCATGGTAGTACTCGTGCTCGATGGCCCGGACTTCCTTGTTGGCGGCCTCGATCAGGCTGGCCTTGGTGGGCGGCACCACCAGGTCGTCGATGCCCACGCTGACTCCGGCCTTCATGGCCCAGAGGAAGCCGACATCCTTCATGGCGTCCAGCAGGCGGATGGTGAGTTCGGGGCCGTTGAGCTTGTAGGCCCGGTTCACCAGCGACAGCAGGCCTTCCTTCTTGAGCAGGCCGTTGATGAACGGCAGCCCTTCGGGCATGGACCGGTTGAAGATCACCCGGCCCACGGTGGTGGTGACCAGCTCGCGCTTGACCTCGTGGGAAGGGCATTCGAACACGTCCTGCTCGGAGTGCTTCTTGGGGTCCTTCTTGTGCCAGGCCTCGGTGTCCACCACCTCGCCGGTGAGCCGCAGCTGGATGATGGCGTGGGTCTCCACGACGCCGGCCACGTGGGCGGCGATCACCTCGTCGATGCTGCCGAACACCATGCCCTCGCCCTTGCGGTTCAGCCGCTTCTTGGTGAGGTAGTAGCCGCCGAGCACGATGTCCTGGCTGGGCACCACGTTGGGCCGGCCGTTTGCGGGGTTGAGGATGTTCTGGGTGGACATCATCAGCACCCGGGCCTCGATCTGGGCCATGGGCGAGAGCGGCACGTGCACGGCCATCTGGTCGCCGTCGAAATCGGCGTTGAAGGCGGTGCAGACCAGCGGGTGCAGCCGGATCGCCTTGCCTTCCACCAGCACCGGCTGGAACGCCTGGATGCCCAGGCGGTGCAGGGTCGGCGCGCGGTTGAGCATGACCGGGTGGTTCTGGATCACTTCGTCCAGGACGTCCCACACTTCCGGCACGCCCTGCTCGACCATCTCCTTGGCCTGGCGGATGGTGGCGGCGTGGCCCTTGTGCTCGAGCCGGTTGAAGATGAAGGGCTTGAACAGCTCCAGGGCCATCTTCTTGGGCAGGCCGCACTGGTGAAGCTTGAGGTCGGGACCCACCACGATGACCGAACGGCCGGAGTAGTCGACCCGCTTGCCCAGCAGGTTCTGGCGGAACCGGCCCTGCTTGCCCTTGAGGGCGTCGGACAGCGACTTGAGCGGGCGGTTGGAGACGCCGCGCAGCAGGCGGCCGCGCTTGCCGTTCTCGAACAGGGCGTCCACGGCCTCCTGCAGCATGCGCTTCTCGTTGCGCACGATGACTTCGGGGGCGCGCAGCTCCAGCAGCTTCTTCAGCCGGTTGTTGCGGTTGATGACCCGGCGGTAGAGGTCGTTCAGGTCGGAGGTGGCGAACCGGCCGCCGTCCAGGGGCACCAGGGGCCGCAGCTCGGGGGGCAGCACCGGGACCACGTCCAGGATCATCCACTCGGGCTTGTTGCCGCTGCGCTTGAAGGCTTCGGTCACCTTCAGCCGCTTGGCGATCTTCACCCGCTTCTGGGTGGAGGTCTCGGCCTTCATCAGGTGGCGCAGCTCGATGGCCAGGGCCTCGACGTCCACGTGCTTGAGCAGTTCCTTGATCGCCTCGGCGCCCATCTGGGCCCGGAAGCGCTCGCCGTACTCGATCTTGTACTCGCGGTACTTCTCTTCCGCCAGGATCTCCCGGGTCTTGAGCGGGGTGTCGCCCGGATCGGTGACCGCGTAGGCCTCGAAGTAGAGCACCCGCTCCAGGTCCTTGAGCGGGATGTCCAGCAGGTAGCCGATGCGGCTGGGCACGCCCTTGAAGAACCAGACGTGGCTCACCGGCGAGGCCAGGGCGATGTGGCCCATGCGCTCGCGGCGGACCGCCTTGCGGGTGACTTCGACCCCGCACTTGTCGCACACCACGCCCTTGAACTTCTGCCGCTTGTACTTGCCGCAGAGGCATTCCCAGTCGTTGACGGGCCCGAAGATCCGGGCGCAGAACAGGCCGTCCCGCTCCGGCTTCAGGCTGCGGTAGTTGATGGTTTCGGGCTTGGTCACCTCGCCCCGGGACCACGAGCGGATCACGTCGGGCGAGGCCAGCGTGACCCGGATGCATTCGTAGGCGTTGATGTTTTGTTGCTGCTCGGGATACATGATGAGGACCTCTTTCAAACGGTTCGGTTCAACAAGGATTCGAGAAGGATCGGAGCCGGGGGCGGGGCCTGGGCCCCGCCCCGGGCTCTCACCCTTCGATGGAGAACGCGGGTTCCTCGACGTCCTGGAGAGGTTCGAGCTCCTCCCGGGTCAGCATCGCCACATCGATGCAGAGGGCGTTCAGTTCCTTCTTCACCACGTTGAAGCTCTCGGGGAGACCGGGATCCTTGATCGTCTCGCCCTTGATGATGGCCTGGTAGATCTGGGTCCGGCCGTGCATGTCGTCGGACTTGTAGGTGAGGAGCTCCTGCAGCACGTGGGCCGCGCCGTATGCTTCCAGCGCCCACACTTCCATTTCGCCGAAGCGCTGGCCGCCGAACTGGGCCTTGCCGCCCAGCGGCTGCTGGGTGATCAGGGAGTAGGGTCCGATGCTCCGGGCATGGATCTTGTTGTCGACAAGATGGTGCAGCTTGAGCATGTAGACGCAGCCCACGCTCACGTGGGACTCGTAGGGTTCGCCGGTCATGCCGTCGTAGAGCAGGGTCTTGCCGGTGGTGTCGGGGCCCAGCTGGCCCTTCTTCTCCCAGGCCTTGTTGAGCCAGCTCTTGATATCGGACTCGCGGGCGCCGTCGAACACCGGCGTGCTGAAGTGCACGCCCATGACCTTGCCGGCCCAGCCCAGGTGGCACTCGAGCACCTGGCCGATGTTCATTCGGGAAGGCACGCCCAGGGGGTTCAGCACGATGTCCACCGGGGTCCCGTCGGGCAGGTAGGGAATGTCCTCGATGGGCAGGATGCGGCTGACCACGCCCTTGTTGCCGTGCCGGCCGGCCATCTTGTCGCCGACCTGCAGCTTGCGCTTGACGGCCACGTAGCACTTGACGGTCTTGAGCACGCCGGGCATCAGCTCGTCGCCCTTGACCAGGCGGTCGATGCGCTCGTTCAGGATATCGCGCAGGACCCGCAGCTGGCTTTCGGTCTTGTCCAGGATGTCCAGCACCTGGGCTTCCAGGCGCTCCTTGCCGGCGCTCACGGTGACCTGGCGGAAGCGGCCGTAGGGCACGGCTTCCAGCATGTTCTGGGTGAGCTTCTTGCCCTTGGGCAGCAGTTCCTTGCCCTTGTCGTCGCTGAGCGCTTCGGCCAGTTCCTTGTTCTTCAGCAGGGCCACGATCTTCTTCTTGGCCTCGGCCCGGATGATGCGCTCCTCGTCGCCGAGGTCCTTCTCCCACTTGGAGATCTGCTCGCGCTCGATCTGCTGGGTGCGGAGATCCTTCTCCTGGCCCTTGCGGGTGAACACCTTGACGTCCACCACGGTGCCCTCGATGCCGGGGCCGACCGTGAGGCTGGCGTCCTTCACATCGCTGGCCTTCTCGCCGAAGATCGCCCGCAGCAGCTTCTCCTCGGGGGAGAGGATGGTCTCGCCCTTGGGGGTGACCTTGCCGACCAGGATATCGCCGTGGCGCACGGTGGCGCCGATGCGGATGATCCCGGACTCGTCCAGGTTCTTGAGCATCTCCTCGCGGATCTGCGGGATGTCCCGGGTGATCTCTTCGGGGCCCAGCTTGGTGTCGCGGGCGTGGACTTCGAATTCCTCGATGTGGATGGTGGTGAACATGTCCTCTTTCACCACGCGCTCGCTGATCAGGATCGCGTCCTCGAAGTTGTAGCCGCGCCAGGGCATGTAGGCGACGATCAGGTTGCGGCCCAGGGCCAGCTCGCCGTGGTCGCAGCAGGGGCCGTCGGCGAGGATCTGGCCGGCGGCGACGTACTCGCCCTTCTTCACCAGCGGCACCTGGTTGAGGCAGGTGTTCTGGTTGGACCGGGCGTACTTGATCAGCGTGTAGATGTCCACGCCGCTCTCCAGGCCTTCGGTCTCGATCTCGTCCTCGACCCGGACCACGATGCGCAGGGCGTCCACGGTCTCGACGATGCCGGACCGGCGGCAGAGCACGCAGGCGCCGGAATCGCGGGCGGCGTAGTACTCCATGCCGGTGCCGACGATGGGGGCCTCGGTGCGGATCAGCGGCACCGCCTGGCGCTGCATGTTGGCGCCCATGAGGGCCCGGTTGGCGTCGTCGTTCTCCAGGAACGGGATCAGGCTGGCCGCCACCGACACCAGCTGCTTGGGGCTGACGTCCATGAGGGTGATCTTCTCGCGCTCGACGGTCTTGGTCTCGTCGGCCACCCGGGCGGTGACGAACTCGTCCAGGATGGTGCCGTCGGCGTCCACCGGCACGTTGGCCTGGGCGATGACGTGCTCGTCCTCTTCCCAGGCGGACAGGTACCACGCGTGCATCTCGTACTTGGCGGGGCGCTTGCCGGCCTTCTCCAGGTCCTTGTTCTCGGCCTCCAGCTCGTCCAGCCGGACCACCTGCATGTAGCCGAACTTGGAGTCGCCCACGCTGGTGACCTTCGCGTAGTTGATGATCCGGGCGTTCTCCACCTTCAGGTAGGGGCTCTCGATGAAGCCGAACTCGTTGATGCGGGCATAGCACGAAAGCGACGAGATCAGGCCGATGTTCGGCCCTTCAGGGGTCTCGATCGGGCAGATGCGGCCGTAGTGGCTGGTGTGCACGTCGCGCACCTCGAACCCGGCCCGGTCGCGGCTGAGGCCGCCCGGTCCCAGGGCCGACAGGCGGCGCTTGTGGGTGATCTCGGACAGCGGGTTGTTCTGGTCCATGAACTGGGATAGCTGGCTGGAACCGAAGAACTCCTTCATGGCGGCGATCACCGGCTTGGAGTTGATCAGGTCGTGCGGCTGCAGCGGGCTGTTGGGATCCTGGGCCATGGAGAACTTCTCCTTGATGGCCCTCTGGACCCGCACCAGGCCGACCCGGAAGCAGTTCTCCAGCAGTTCGCCCACCGACCGGACCCGGCGGTTGCCCAGGTGGTCGATGTCGTCCTTGCGCACCGGCGCCACTTCGTCCACGCGATCGGAGCGGGTGGTGTCGTACTTCTTCAGCCGCAGCAGGTAGTGCACGGTGGCGACGAAGTCTTCGACGCTCAGGGTGCGGGCGTCCAGGTCGGTGGTCAGGCCCAGCTTGGCGTTCATCTTGTGCCGGCCGACCTTGGACAGGTCGTACTTCTGGTTGTCGAAGAACATGGCCTGGAGCAGCTTCTTGCTGCTCTCCAGGGTGGCGGGCTCGC
>Ga0316217_10005717_pt1 | contig 12726 bp, 7 predicted proteins | sample 1anoAmetaG_FD_203633 | JGI IMG/M metagenome (GOLD analysis project Ga0316217, IMG submission 203633) | Freshwater microbial communities from Trout Bog Lake, Wisconsin, USA - 1anoA | ecosystem: Environmental > Aquatic > Freshwater > Lake > Hypolimnion/Profundal zone | place: USA: Wisconsin...
ACGATGATTCACGAGGTGATGGTGCTGGACCACAGCGGTCCGCCGCTGGCCGCCATCCTGCACGGCGCGTCGCTAAAGCTGCTGCTGTTTTCGCTGTTGCTGGCCGAATCGGTTTTGTCGGGGGTTCAACTTTCCCCGCTGTGGGCCACCGCGGCGTTGGTGGCATTTATCCTGGTCATCACCGTGGCGGTGGGGCTGGTGGAATCCTTGCTGGCCCGGCTGGCGTTTCGCCGCGTGCCGCTGTTGTTGACCACGTCCTTCCTGCTATGCCTGTTCGCCCTGCTGGTGGCGTGGAAGGGAGGCCGTCCGTGACCAGCACCTTGAACTTGTTCATCGGCCTGGCGATGGGCTTGAATTTGCTGGCGCTGGCCAGCAGCCGGCTGCCGTCGGTCATCCGCGCGGCGGCGCTGCAAGGCATGGTGCTGGGGATACTGCCGCTGCTGATGGAGCGGGAATTTCAATGGATGGTGGGCCTGGTGGCGGTCGGCACCATCGCGGTGAAGGGCTTTGTGATGCCGCATTTGCTGCGCCGGGCCTTGCGCGCGGCGAACATTGACCGCGAAGTGAAGCCGCTGATCGGCTTCGTGCCCTCGCTCTTGATCGGCGCGGCGGCGACCATCGGGGCGGTGGCGCTGGGGGAGATTCTGCCCATGCGCGAACACGCCGGTTCCCTGCTGGTGCCCGGCTCATTTGCCACCGTGGTGGGCGGCTTCCTGATGCTGATGGGCCGGAGCAAAGCCATCTCCCAAGTCTGCGGTTACCTGATCCTGGAAAACGGGATTTATCTGTTCGGGCTGCTGCTGATCAATTCCACCCCGTTGCTGGTGGAAGCAGGCATCCTGCTCGACCTCACCGTGGCGGTGTTTGTCATCGGCATCATCATGGACCGGATTCAAAAGGAATTCGATTCGCTGGACACCAACAAGCTAACGACGCTGCGCGAATGAAAGAAATCCTGCTCATAGCCATTCCGCTGCTGGCGGCGGTGGGCGCGCTGCTGTGGCGCGAGGAGCGGTCGCGGCCCTGGCTGTTGCCGGTGGCCGGCGGCCTGCACGCGGCCGTGGCACTGTGGCTGCTGGTGAGCCCACCGACGCTGGCGGCGGGGGTGTGGTTTGGATTCGATGCGCTGGCGCGGGCGGTATTGCCGATGGTGTCGCTGCTGTTTTTCATCTGCTCGATTTATGCGGTGGGGTATCTGCGGGTGCGCGCCGAGCGGCACAACCGCGTTTTCGTCTTTGCGCTGCTGGTGCTGCTGGGGTTCTTGAGCCTGGCCATTCAAGCGCAACATCTGGGCCTGCTGTGGGTGGCGGCGGAGGCCGCAACGCTGATGGCGGTGCCGCTGATCCACTTCAACGGCACGGCGCGCGCCTTTGAGGCGTCCTGGAAATACCTGCTGGTGGGCGGCACGGGCATCGCGCTCTCGCTGCTCGGTTCCTTTTGCCTGGGCTATGCGGCGTTGAACGCCGGCGGCAACGGGGATCTGACCTTCAGCGCGCTGGCCGGACAATTCATTCATCTGGATGCGGAGGCCACCAAATTCTCGCATCCGTGGCTGGTGGCCGCCTGGGTGCTGCTGCTGACGGGGTATGGGACCAAAATGGGCCTGGCGCCGATGCACACGTGGAAGCCCGACACCTACGGCGAAGCGCCGGGAATGGTGGGCGCACTGATGGCGGGCGGCACCACCACCATGGCCTTCGTGGCGGTGCTGCGGGTCAAACAAGTGGTGGACGCGGCCGGCGACGCGCGGATGACCCAGATGACCCTGCTGGCGATCGGCCTGTTTTCCATGCTGGTGGCCGCGCTCTTTTTGCTCAGCACGCCGGATTTCAAGCGGATGCTGGCTTACTCCAGCGTCGAGCACATGGGCATACTGGCGGTGGGGACGGCGCTGGGCGGCTGGGGCATCTGGGCGGCGCTGTTCCATGTCTGGACCAACAGCCTGACCAAAGGGGCGCTGTTTCTGAGCGCCGGCAACATTCGCCGGGCGGCCGGCGCGCACAACATCAATGAAGTCTCCGGCATGGCATGGTGCGCGCCGCAATCGGCGCGAATGTTCGTGACCGGGATGTTTGCCATCACCGCCTGTCCGCCCTTTGGGCCGTTTTTCAGCGAGTTGATCCTCATCCGAACCGCGTTCACGACCGGCCATATCTACACGGCGGTGATGTTTCTGATTTGTCTGCTGCTCGCCTTTTTTGGGCTTTCGCGCCTGGTCTTCGCCTTGGTGGACGGCCGGCCGCACGCTGCCGTGCGGCCCGCGGCGGCCCGCATGCAAGAAACCGCCGGCGTCATCCTGCCGCCGCTGGCATTTCTGGGCTGTTCGGTCTGGGTGGGCCTGGCCACGCCGCCGGTGCTGAGCCAGGCGTGGAGCGCGGCGGTCACCCTGCTTTTTTCCACAACATGAGTGGCACCAGCGAATTCTTCATGTTGAGCAATGGCACCAGCGTGCCGTGGGCGGAAGTGCCGGAATGGCCGGCGGCGGAATTCATCGCGGCCATGGCCGCCGGACTGGAGCGCGGCGGGCGGATCTGCGCGTTTTTCGGGGTGCCGGAAGGAGCGGCGACGCGGCTGGTAGCCGTGCTGGCCTACGATGCCGACAACGCGCTCGTCGTGGGCCGCAGCGCGCCGGTGACGAAAAGTTTTTCCGCGCTGACCCCGGCGCATCCGCAGGCGCATTTGTTCGAGCGCGAAATTTGGGAGCAACACGGATTGCTGCCCGCGGGCCATCCGTGGTTGAAACCCGTGCGCGGCCAAAACGGGAACCAGCCGGCGGTGGGCGAGTTCTTCGCCGTGGCGGGCGGCGAGATCCACGAGGTGGCCGTGGGCCCGGTTCATGCCGGCATCATCGAGCCCGGCCATTTCCGTTTTCAATGCCATGGCGAAGAGGTGTTGCATTTGGAAATTGCGCTGGGCTACCAGCATCGCGGCGTGGAGGCGGCGCTAGGGGGCGGCCCGCACCGGGTCACCTTGAGCCAGATGGAGACGGTGGCCGGCGACACGACCATCGGCCATGCCACGGCCTATGCGACGGTGCTCGAGGCGCTCGCCGGCGCGGAGGCGCCCTTGCGCGCGCAATGGCTGCGGGCGGTGGCGCTGGAACTCGAACGGCTCGCCAACCATACCGGCGATCTCGGCGCGCTGGCCGGCGACGTGGCGTTTCTGCCCACGTCCGCCGCGTGCGGCAAAATCCGCGGCGATTTTCTCAATCTCACGGCCCGGTTGTGCGGCAACCGTTTTGGCCGCGGCCTGGTGCGGCCGGGAGGCTGCAAAACCGATTTGGAGCCGGAGCGCGCCACGCCGCTGCTCGAACATCTGCGCACGGCCCTGGCCGACGTGGCGGAGGCGGCGGAGTGGATGTGGGAAGCCAACGCGGTGCGCGCACGGTTTGAAGCGACCGGCACGGTATCGCATCGCCAGGCCGAGGAACTCGGCCTGGTGGGGGTGGCGGCCCGGGCGTCCGGGCTGGTGCGGGATGTGCGGTTTGATCATCCGGCCGGGTGGCATCGGTTTGCGCAAATGCCGGTGTCCACCTGGCCGGATGGCGACGTCTTCGCGCGGGCGCGGGTGCGCTGGCTGGAAATCCGGCGCGCCGGCCGCTTTCTCGGGGAACAACTGGCCGCGCCGCCGGAGGGCGGCATTTGGGAACCGGTGGCCAGCCCGGCGCCCGACACGCTGGCCGTGGCGCTGGTCGAGGGCTGGCGCGGCGAGATTTGCCATGTGGCGCTGACGGACGGGGCCGGAAAATTCCGCCGCTACAAGATCGTGGATCCGTCGTTTCACAACTGGGCCGGACTGGCGCTGGCGCTGCGGCGACAGGCCATTTCGGATTTTCCGATCTGCAACAAAAGTTTCAGCCTGTCCTACTGCGGGTTTGATTTGTAAACGCTATGTTTGTCTTTGACACTTTGCTCCATCGCGCGCGGCGCGGTTGCCAGACCATGGCCTATCCCCACGGTGCGCCGCCGGCCTTGCCGGAGCGCCATGGCGGCGCCCTGCGGGTGGACGCGGCCAAATGCGCCGCTAATTGCGACGCCTGCGTGCCGGTGTGCCCCACGCAAGCCATCACCCGGGCCGCAGGCAAACGGGTGGCGCTGGATTTGGGCCAATGCATCTTTTGCAACGCCTGCGTGGAGACCTGTCCTTCCGGGGCGATCACCCACACCCAGGATCATCGGATGGCCGTGCAGCGGCGGGAAGACCTGGTCTTGGGCGAACCGGGCGCGGAGGAGGTGCGGCTGGCGCAGGCGATGGAGGCAAAACTCAAAAAGCTGTTTGGCCGATCACTGCGACTGCGGCAGGTCAGCGCGGGCGGCTGCAATGCGTGCGAGGCGGATACCAACGTGCTGGGAACGATCGGCTGGGATTTGGGGCGGTTTGGCATCCAATTTGTGGCCTCGCCGCGGCATGCGGATGGCTTGCTGATCACCGGCGCGGTCAGCCGGAACATGGAACTGGCGCTGAAAAAAACCTATGACGCCTTGCCGGCACCAAAAATCGTGATCGCCGTCGGCGCGTGCGCCATTGCCGGCGGGCCGTTTATCGGCCATCCCGAAGTCTTGAACGGCGCCGCCGCCGTGGTGCCAGTAGATTTGTTCATCCCCGGCTGTCCGCCGCATCCGCTGACCATCTTGGATGGATTATTGCGCTGGCTGGACCGATTGTAGGCCGCGCGTCCTCGCGCAGCGGCCCCACGCCGGCAACTGACGCATCCGAACCGCCCGGGGGGAATGTGTGTAGTCCCGCCTGTCCTCCGTCTCGTCCGGCGTCCTGCCCTGCGAACCAAGAAGTCGCGAAGCGACGTCGGAAATTACCCAGACACGCCAGTGTCTGGAATCCGCCCCCCATTTCCAATTCGTCCCGCAGGGACGACGGAAGGATTCCACCGTCCCTTCACGCCGAAAAAAGCCTGTGCCAATCTGCGGATGAAGTCCGGCCACTTCTTTAACCGCACATTTACAGATTCCAAATCGGCGATGCATTATCTGCCACGAGACACACGAAGGCACAGTGCCATCCGCCGTTGACGCAGACAGTTTTGCGACGCGGTCAACGCCACCTGGTGGGTTGGCTCGGGTCATGGTCTATGCGGCCTTGCGCGTGAGCTCTTTTGTGCGACACTGTCAGTAAGATTAGCCAACATCACATTATGAAAACATACAACGCAAGACTCGGCATACGCGCCGTGGTATTCGTCACGGCGTTTGATGCCTTGCTGCTCATCCTTGCGCACTGGCTGCCAATCAGTTGGCTTGGCGTTTCGTGGTGGAGCGTCAACTTTGCCAGCTTGCCGCTGATTTATCCTTTCATGGATAGTTTGCGCCCCGGCTCGTGGAGCATGGTTGGCTTGGTCATCGGCGCGTGGCTGATGGGAGCAGCGTTTTGGTCACTGGCTGTCGGTTTTGCGTTTCGTCGTAGATACGACTCCTGACTTCGGCTCAGCGCCAGCACATTGATCTGATTGATACAATGTCACGCCTCCGGCGCTGGGGATGGCGGTTTCAGGGGGTTTTACACGGCGGAGTTGTTAGCGTTTATTAGCGGTTTGAGCCTTTCTGTCCGCAGCAGGAAGTGCAGCCCCTCCACCCGACCCCGGGCTCAATCGTCCGTGTCGTCTTCCGCGTCTTCGTTGCGGCGGATGTAGCGCGGGTCGTTCTCCAAGTTTTGGGAAAGGTATACGTGGCGGATTTCCTGGCCAAAGCCGTTGCGCCGGAAAAACCCCAGCGCGCCGTGGTTCTTGGCGGCAGTGTCCACGAGCATGATGCGAGCGTCGCGGTCAATGAACAGGCCTTTCAATTGATTGACCAGCCGGGTGGCCACGCCGCTGCGCTTGAAGCGCGGCTCGATGCCCAGCCACAACAGCCAGCCGTAGCGCCAGGCGTTGCGCGGCTTTTCCATCACCCGCCCCAAAGCAAAGCCGGCGATTTTGCCGTCGGCTTCCGCCACCAGACACGTTTCGGCCTCGGTGCTGAACAACTGCGCTATTTCATGGTCGTCCCAGGAGCGATACAGCGAAGGCCATTCCTCGGCGGTGAACAGTTTCTGACCCAGTTCAAACACCTGCGCGACATCGCGCAGTTCCATCTCGCGAATTTCAACCGGCGGCAAGGGCTTGGCCCGCCGGCGCTTCGGCTTGTCTGGACTCTCCATACGACGTGCAGCGGGGTGAGGGCGCGATGGGTCTGGGCGGCTCAAAGCAGACTCCTCACTTTCGCCAGCGCCTCGTCCAGTTTGGCGGCATCTTTGCCGCCGCCGCGCGCGTTGTCCGGCCGGCCGCCGCCTTTGCCGCCGACCAGCGGTGCGATCTGCTGGACGATTTTACCCGCCTGCACTTTGCCGGTGAACTCGGGGGAAACCGACGCGATCAGGGCCACGGCGCCGTCCACCGCACCGCCCACCACCACTACGCCCTGGAACCGGCCCTTCAGTGCGTCGGCAATGGCCTGCAAATAATCCGCATCCGAATCGGGGAAAATCTGGGTGATCAGCGGAATGCCGCTGACGTCCTGGGCCCGCGTGAGCAGCCAGGAGGCGGTCTGCGCCGCATTGCGCTGAATGGCCGCCTTGAGGGACTTTTCCAGTTCCTTTTGATGCGCGAGCAGAAGATCCACTTTCTTTTCCAATTCATGGACGGGCGAATTGATCCGGCCCGCGAGGCTGCGGATGAGATGAAGCTGCGCACTGGCAAGGTCGTAGGCTTCCAAACCCGCCACCGCTTCAATGCGCCGCACGCCGGCCGCAATGGCGTTCTCGCCCACGATCCGGAACAAGCCAATCTCGCCGGTCGCGCGCGTGTGGGTGCCGCCGCACAGTTCCATCGAATAGCCGTCGAGCTTTCTGGCCTGCCCGCCGATTTGGACCACCCGCACCACCTCGCCATATTTATCGCCGAAGAACTGCATCACATCCTTGCGCTGCTTCACCTCCGCGTGGGGCACTTCGGTCCAGGAAACCGCCGCGTTCTCCAGGATGCGTTCATTGACCAGTTTCTCGATATCCGCCACCTGCTGCGGCGTCAGTGGCGCGCTGTTAAAATCAAAGGTCAGCTTGTCGGGGCCCACGAACGAGCCTTTTTGCGAGGCTTCGTGGCTGGCGACCTCGTGCAAGGCCCAGTGCAATAGGTGCGTCACGGTGTGATGGCGCTCAATCGCGTGGCGGCGGGACTTTTCCACGGCCAAAGCGACCTGCGCCCCGACCACCGGGGCATCGTCGCCCTCCACGAAATGGAGCCAGGTATTGCCGGATTTCTGCGTATTAGTGATGCGCCAAAGCTGGCCGCTGCCGGATATTTCGCCGGTGTCGCCAACTTGGCCGCCCATTTCGGCGTAGCAGACGCTGGTATCCAGGATGACGGCCGTCTTATCCTTGAGCGAGACGACTTCGATCACTTTGGCCTGAACAGCAAGGTCATCATAGCCAATAAAATGCGTTGGCGCAGTCGTCTCTATTTGCGAAAGTAAAATGACTTCTTTCTTCTGCGCGGCCCGGGCGCGGGCTTTTTGCTCCTCCATCAACGTGTCGAACCCTTCTCGATCCACGGTCAAACCACGTTCGCGGGCCATCAACTCCGTGAGGTCGAGCGGAAACCCCTGCTCGTCGTATAAGCGGAACGCGAAGGCGCCGGAGATTTTGCCCCCCGTCAATTGCCCCGCTTCCTCGTTGAATAGCGCGATCCCTTTATCCAGGGTCTTGTTAAACGCCTCTTCCTCCCGCTGGATGGTCTCCTGGACCTGCTTCTTCTTGGCCCGGATTTCCGGAAAGACGTCGCCCATGGTGTCGGCCAGCACATCCACGAGCTTGTAGAAGAACGGTTCTTTGAAGCCCAGCGAGCGCCCGTAGCGCACGGCCCGGCGCAGAATGCGGCGCAGGACGTAATTGCGGTCGTTGTTGCCGGGCTGGATGCCGTCGGCGATGGCAAAACTCAGGGTGCGAATGTGGTCGGCGATGACGCGGAAGGCGATGTCGAGTTGGATCTGCCCGGCGGTCGGCGCTGGTTCCGTGTGCGGTTGCAATTGCGGGGACTGACCGGTTCCGGCGGGCGGGTTCCCGGCCGGAAGGGACGGCAGCGTGCTGCCGTACCGCTTGCCGCTGAGCTTCTCCAGCGCATCGAATATCGGCCGGAAAATGTCGGTCTCGTAGTTGGAAATCTTGGCGTGGACGAAATCGGTCAGGCCCTTGGTGCCTTGAATAATGCTGGTGACGCGCTCGAAGCCCATGCCGGTATCCACGTGCTTGGCGGGCAGGGGCGAAAAGGTGCCGTCCGGATTGGCATTGAACTGGATAAAAACCAGGTTCCAAATCTCGATGCACCGCGCGTCGCCCTTGTTGACCAGCGCGCCCTGAGTGTCGCCGGCGGGCGTCAGATCCACGTGCAACTCCGAGCACGGGCCGCAGGGGCCGGTTTCGCCCATCATCCAGAAATTGTCCTTTTTGCCACCGTTGACGATGTGAACGGCGGGGTCCAGTCCCACGCTGCGGAATTTCTCCGCCCAGAAGTTCCACGCGTCCTGGTCAAAGTCGCTCGGATCGTTCTTGGATTTGTCGGGGCTGTAGACCGTCGCGTACAGCCGCTGCGGGGGGAACTTCCACGTTTCCACGACCAACTCCCAAGCCCAGGCGATGGCTTCCGGCTTGAAATAATCGCCGAAAGACCAATTGCCGAGCATTTCGAAGAAGGTGTGATGGTAGGTGTCCAAGCCCACATCATCCAAATCGTTGTGTTTGCCCCCGGCGCGGATGCACTTTTGGGTGTCGGCGGCGCGCCCCGGGGTGTAGGGACAGCGGGTTTGCCCCAGGAAAATGGGCACAAACTGGTTCATGCCGGCATTGGTGAACAGCAGATTCGGGCTGTCCGGCATGAGCGAGGACGAGGGGACGATGGTGTGCTGCTTCGACTTGAAAAAGTCGAGAAACGACTGGCGGATTTGTGTGCTGGTCATCACGGCAAATGCAAAGGGTCCAAAAGTTAAATGCGGTCCAGCCGGAATCATAGGGAAAAAACGCCCCAAGGCGAGCGTGTTTTTAAGATCCCCGCCCGGTTTATGGTGTGAGACCAAAATCTTCTGCCCGGTCCAAAGCGTGAATGAGCGACCCTTCAGGCGGAGCGCGACTGTGTCGGCGACCAGTCGCAGACGCGTGGCCAGCCAGAAAATCGATCGAGCGGAGCACGCCCATTGAATGGCGAACGTCTGCGGCTGGATTCTCAGCACAGTCCCGGGATGACCATGAACTTCTGCACGCCGGCCAACGGCAAATCCCGGCAGCCGACCCGCGAAAAATTTTTAAAAAAATCCTTGAGTTCGTTCCGAAAAAGGACGATGTATGGAGCAGAGATTGATCTTTGGACAATTAAAAAACAGAGAACCAGATTTCCCTGCTCTGTTCGTGATTCGCAACAGTCCTTGAACCGTAATTAAAACGATCACGGGATAAGTTGCCTGTGGCCGGCATGCCTTAACTGGAAACCGAAAGCAGACCAACGAGTCCCACATGTAGCGATACATGTTCAAAGGATCGAGTTCGACACGGCAACAGCGGGGGTTATTTAAAGCCCGTCTTCGGACGGGCTTTTTTTGTGCCCGGCCCGTCCAAACTGCTGGTCGCCCTCAACCTCAGGAACCGCCATTACCCCACTACCCTCATCCGGCCTGCGGCCACCCCACGAACCCCCAACAGGTGAAGGCAGGGAAGCCCGACCTCCCCGGCCCTCTCCACCTCCTCAAACATGACAGATTCAACTTGCAAATTAATACCGTGGGTGAGGAGAGGGAGAAATTATTTCCGCGTCCTTGCAAAAATTGCCGGTCTCGGAACATGGGACCCAGGCGCGAATGCTTCGTGGAATCCTCGTCCCGACGGCCGCCTTCGCTTCAAGACACGGTGTCTTGCCGACTGTCCAAAAGCCATGCAGTGATCGAAAACAGTTAATTTACACATTAATAGTTTCTAATCCACATAAACGACACAATTTCCGGCCGATCGTGAAAAAACATGCAATGACGCGGGGTCCGGCGCGGGCGCGCGCCGAACCGGAAGTCGGCCCAGCAATCAAAAACAAATCCGAAGTAAAATTGTCGGTTGGCAGACGGCTTGCGTTGGGGGAGAGGCGTGAGCGTCATCCCTTCAAATGCGTCGAGCCGGACATGGAGGAGAGTCATCCGCCTGATTCTGCCGGGAATGCTGGCCGCGAGCCTGCCCTTGACCGTCCGGGCTAATTTCAGCGCCAACCTCACCTGGCAGGCCAGCCCCGATCCGAGCGTGACCAGCTACAAGATTTGTTACGGCGTGACCAGCCAACAATATTCCAACACCCTGGCCGTCGGCGCGGTGACCAACACCCTCATTTCCGGTCTGGACGAGAACACCACTTATTATTTCGCGGCCAAGGCGGTAAACCAGGCCGGGGGCGAGAGCGCGTTTTCCAACGAAGCCATGTTTCTGGGGGTCACCACGGCGCCGGAAGCCACTTTGCGGCTGAACGTGCTGCCAAACCATACCAACCCCGATCCCCTCGTTTTCAGCGCCGGGCCGGGGACGCCGGTCGAGGCCACCATTGACCCGGTGCAAGGCGTTCTCCAATGGACCCCGGGCCAGGCGTATGCCTCCACGACCAATTACATGACCATTTACATCACCGACCAAGCCAACCCAAACTTGAGCACGGCCGAAACGCTGGTGGTTGTCGTCGGTGATTACGTTAGTTTCCAATGGGGCGCGGCGGCGGTGTCCGCCGGCCAGGCCGGCACCCTGTCCCTGACCTTGGTGGCCAGCGGCGCAGTGACCAACGCCCAAATCACCGTCGCTTGGCCGGACAGCTCGCTGCTCAATCCCACATTGACCGTGCTGCCGCCTGTCATCGCTGGAACGCTCCAGCATCAGAACAACCAACTGGTCATCCAGTTGCAAACCGACCCCAATCAGCCGCTGACCGGCACCAACTTGGTGGCCCAAGTCAATTTTCAGACCAGCGCGGGTCAACTTTCCGCCATTTACAGCCTCGCAGCCACCACCAGCTCGGCCCATACCGGCACCGGCTCGGCTTATGCCAACCTGTCGGCAAATTCGACGGAAGTCGCGGTGATCGGCGGGCAATCGCTGATGCGCCCCCGGTCAGACGCCATCAATGGGCGCAGCTTGTCGCTCTACGCCCAACCGGGCGCCTACGTGCTGCAATACGCCACCTCGCTCGCCGCGCCGGTCACGTGGACGACGCTGATGACGTATCAACAGACCAATTTGCTTCAGACGGTGTCACTCGATTCGGACCAGCCGGTCGTTTTCTACCGATTGCAACAGCTTTAAGCGCGCGGGGCTGCGGGCAGAGCGCGAGAGGATTCGGTGAGGGCGAGCGTCCCACCATCTTTGGTCTTAATAGCCTGCTTGATCCGCTCGACCGATCCTCTGGCTGGCCACCCTTCTGCGACTGGTCTCCGACACAGTCGCGCTCCGCCAGGTGGGTCCCTCATTGACGTTTGGACCGGGCAGGAGACTCTTGTCTCACCTCCCCGGCACCGATTTCTTTTGGGCGGCATGGGGGCTGGTGTTATTTTGGGGCATGGCACGTGATGATTTGTTCTTGCAGGCGGCGGCGCCGGCGCCGGCGGCAAACGCCACGCCCGCGTCCGAACCCCTGGCCCGCCAGCCGCTGGCGGCCCGCATGCGCCCGCGCCATCTGGACGAATACGCCGGCCAGTCCCACATTCTGGGCCCCGGCCAACTCCTGCGCCGCGCCATCGAGGCCGACCGCATCCAATCGCTGCTTTTTTACGGCCCGCCCGGCACCGGCAAGACCACCCTCGCCCAGATCATCGCCCGCCAGACCAAGAGCAAATTCGAGCGCCTCAGCGGCGTGGAATCCAATGTCGCCGACATGCGCCGGGTCTTGTCCGCCGCGGCCAACCGCCTGGAAAACACCGGGGCGGCCACCATCCTGTTCATTGACGAAATCCACCGCTTCAACAAGGCGCAACAGGATGTCCTGCTGCCGGATGTGGAAAGCGGCGTCATCAAGCTCATCGGCGCGACCACGCACAACCCCTTTTTCTTCGTCAACTCCCCCCTGGTTTCGCGCTCGCAGATCTTCGAACTGCATCCGCTCACCGAGGAGGAACTTTTTGGGCTCTGCCGGCGCGCCCTGGCCGACGCCGACCGCGGCCTGGGCTACCTGAAAATTGACGCCGAGGAGAAGGCCCTCCGCCACCTGGCCCGGATCGCCGACGGCGACGCGCGCAAGGTGTTGAACGCGCTGGAAATCGGCGCCCTCACCACGGCGCCGGACGCCGGCGGGGTCATTCACCTCACGCTGGCGGTGGCCGAACAGAGCATCCAGAAAAAAGCCGTGGTGTACGACGGCGACGGCGACGCGCATTACGACACCATCTCGGCGTTCATCAAGTCCATGCGCGGGAGCGACCCGGACGCGGCGCTCTACTGGCTGGCAAAAATGATCCATGCCGGCGAAGACCCGCGCTTCATCGCGCGGCGGATCGTCATCTGCGCGGCGGAGGACGTGGGCCTGGCCGATCCCATGGCCTTGGTGCTGGCCACGTCCGCGCTGCAAGCCGCGGAATTTGTGGGCTGGCCGGAGGCGCAGATTCCGCTGTCGGAGGCCACCCTCTACATTGCCACGGCCAACAAGAGCAACAGCGCCGTCATGGCCATTGGCGCGGCGCTGGAGGATGTGCGGTCGGGCCGCACGATCCCCGTGCCGGAACATTTGCGGGACGG
>Ga0316217_10005718_pt1 | contig 12723 bp, 10 predicted proteins | sample 1anoAmetaG_FD_203633 | JGI IMG/M metagenome (GOLD analysis project Ga0316217, IMG submission 203633) | Freshwater microbial communities from Trout Bog Lake, Wisconsin, USA - 1anoA | ecosystem: Environmental > Aquatic > Freshwater > Lake > Hypolimnion/Profundal zone | place: USA: Wisconsin...
CTTGCCATCCTTACCGAAGAAAGGTGAGTTGTTGATACTAAACAACATGCTCATGGTAGGTTCATCCACACTGATTAATGGAAGTGCTTCAGGCGTTTCGGCATCGGCAATGGTATCGCCAATGTTGAAGTCTTCCAGTCCTATTACGGCACATAAGTCACCGGTCTTCACCAGTTCGGTTTTCTTTTTACCCATTCCTTCGAACACGTATAATTCTTTCACACGTGTTTTTCTGATGCTGCCATCGGCCTGCATCAAAGCAATTGGCATACCTTCCTTGATAAAACCACGGGTAACTTTACCAATAGCTATACGACCCAGGAAAGAAGAATAATCCAGAGAGGTGATCTGCATCTGCAAAGGGCCATCGGAAACCTTTGGAGGTGGTACATACTTGATGATACCTTCCATCAAAGGCAGGATATCTTCGGTTTGTGTAAGGCTATCGTTGAACCAGCCATTTTTACCACTACCATAGTAAGTAGGGAAATTAAGCTGTTCTTCGGTAGCATCTAAGTTGAAGAATAATTCGAAAACTGCATCGTGCACTTCATCAGGACGACAGTTTGGTTTATCTACTTTATTGATGATTACGATTGGGTGCAGGTTTAAGTGCAAAGCTTTCTGCAATACGAAACGGGTTTGAGGCATTGGTCCTTCGAAAGCATCCACTAAAAGCAGAACGCCATCGGCCATTTTCAATACTCTTTCCACCTCACCACCAAAGTCACTGTGACCCGGGGTATCGATTACATTGATTTTAACGCCGTTGTACATTACCGCAGCGTTTTTACTGAAGATAGTAATACCTCTTTCGCGTTCAAGGTCGTTGCTATCCATGATAAGATCGCCAGTGTCCTGGTTGTCTCTGAATACCTTTGTTGTTTGTAAAATTCTATCTACTAATGTTGTCTTGCCGTGATCTACGTGGGCAATGATTGCAATATTTCTAATGTCCATGAAAAATTTTGTGGCTGCAAAGGTAAGGTTTAAGGTAAGTAAATAGGCCTTTACAACAAAACAGTAACATACATTTTATATAATTATGAGGTTTTAGGTACGAATAATGAAGAAATAAGGGTATTTTATTCGCTTTTCGGTAATGAAATCTAATGTTATTTTTATAAAATGATCAGGATTGAGGAAAATCCGGAGAGAATTATTGCTGAATAATAGAATATAATTTGACCTTAAAACAATAATAAATGGAAGAAAGCCAGGGTATTAAGAGATTTCAATACCATGATGCAACATGAACAGTTTGGCACAGGCCAAAGCATCGGATAAGGCATCGTGATGATTGAGGGTGATACCATATTGTTCGCAAAGAAAAGCCAGATTGCGTTTATAAATTTTCAGTGTACAATGTCCCTTGAAAGGAGGCACTTCGATATTGTAGAATTGCAAAGTATCGCGAAGAACCGGGAAGTCGAAGGCAAAGCCATTGTGGGCAATAACATTCTGATTGGTAATATAAGGCTCAATAGATTCCCATGCCTGACCGAATGTTGGGGAAGTTCTGGTATGGGAGGCTTTTATACCATGAATTCTGCTGTAGTTGTATAAGTACTGATTGCCGGGAGGCTGAATGAGCAGGGAAACCTGATCTGTCACTACCCAGTTCTCGACCCTTACCAGACCGATCTGACAAATACTGCATCTGCTGGCAGTAGATGTTTCGAAATCGATAGCTGTAAACGTGTCTGTTATCTCCGGCTTTTTAATTATACTGTCTCCCACAAGAAAAATTCTTCATTTAATGATAAAACGGGTTCGAAAGTAGGAATAATAAATTAAGAATTAATAATTAATAATTATGAATTTAGGAAGGAGGAGTAAGGTGCAAGAAGAATGGAGTCTGGATAAAGGCTTTGCCGAACATCATAAAAAGAAGTAGCTCAACCGTGAAACTATTACCTGTTGACATTTTACGTTAGGGCTGCCCATACAATAAAAGAGGGTTGCATCATTGCTGATACAACCCCCCAATTAAAACACCAACATTCTTTAGAACCAACTTCCTAAGAAGGCTTCATTTACTGTTTTTAAATCTTTATATTTTCTGATACGTCGTATCCTTTTTATCCTGTTGCTGATGAGTGCAACTACCATCAACAATAAGAAGATAATAGTGAGTGGTGGTATACCTAAGAAACTAATCCATTTACCACCAAACATTCTGCGCATCGGACGACGTAATCTTTCTGAAATCAGATACATAGCAGGAACAATAATCAGGGTCATAAAGAAAGCAAATGCCAATCCAAATATGATGGTCCATGACAATGGTTTCCAGAAAGCTGTACTATCACCACCAAAGAAAATATGTGGCTTTAGTTCGGAGAACAATGTTACGAAGTTGATATTGAATCCAACAGCAATCGGAATAAAGGCCAGGATGGCTGCAAGAGCGGTTAACAGTACCGGAATAATACGTGTTTTACCCGCAGCAATAACGGCTTCCCTTGTCTTCATGCCCCTTGCCCTGAGCTCATCGGCAAACTCTATTACCAGGATACCATTTTTGACGACTATACCTGCAAGCCCTACAATACCTAAGCCGGTCATTAATACTGATACCTGCATTCCTGTGATGGCGAAACCAAGTAAAACCCCAATTACACTAAATATAATTTCGGTTAAAATAATCACCGGTTTACTAATGGAGTTAAACTGTAATACCAATATAATCAGAATCAAAGCCAGAGCAATTACCAAAGCCTTACTAAGGAAGGCACCGGTCTCAGCTTGTTGTTCACCTTCCCCTGTTTGTTTGATGGTAACAGATTCGGCAGGTATTCTGAAATTATCCAGGTATTTCTTTATTTCAATATTCACACCTGTAGCGTTATAGCCCTTTGTAGTGAGTACATTGGAACGAAGCGTAATAACACGCTTTTGATTCTTACGTTTCACACTTCCTAATGTATTGGTTGGTTCTATTTTGACCAATGCACTGATAGGAATATTTTTCACCGCACCACCTGATGCAATATCACGGAAAGAGATACGCATATTCAAAAGATCGGTCAGGCTTTTACGTTGCATTTCATTGTTACGCAACTGTATTTTATATTCTTCTTTACCTTCTTTTATTTTAGAAACTTCTTTACCAAATAAAGCCGTACGGATCTGCGAACCAATCTGTGCACTGGAAACACCTTCAGTTAAAGCTCTCTGACGATCAACGGTTAAGGTGATTTCAGGGTTCTTTAAATCGACATCCATCTTCAGTTCTTCGATACCTGGAACCTGGATAGAGTCAAGATAATTTTTTAAAGCTGTAGCCGTTTTAATCAGATCGTCAAAGTCTTCACTAGCTATTTCAATATTTACTGGAGGATCTGTTGGTGGTCCACCACTTTCCTGATCAACACTAATTTCAGCTCCGGGAATACCACTGATAGCTTTACGGATTTCATCCAGATAAGGACGTGTAGAAACGCCATTTCTCTTAGCGTATTCAACAAAGGAAACCTGTATCCTTCCTAATTCGCTACGAGTACTTCTATCTCCACTAGCTGGGTCATTAGCACCAACAGCAATATTAGAAATAACACTTTCTACCACCGGGTTAGTTTTACCTTTTTCATAACCGATGCCTAATACTTTATCTACATTCTTCTCTAAAGTTTTAGTAACTGAGTCGGTATATTTCACATCGGTTCCTACAGGTAGTTTAAGATACACATATATTTGGTTGGGGTCACCTTTTGGAAAGAAGACTACTCCAACTCTTCCGGAAGAAACTGAGGCAACGAAAATAATCACCGAGATAAACAATAAAGCAATAGTACCCAATAAAAGATGAACGGGTCTCCATCCCCTTAAGGCCCAGCGAAGCAGACTTTCATAGTGATTCATGATCCATGGTAATCCATGATTCTGGAAATAATGAATAGCATCGTCAATTACATATTTATTCAGAATAACCAATAACATGAAGAAAATCAGCAGGTTTCCCATGAAGGTAAAATGCCCAAGATCCAATAAGATTCCAACGATTAAAGCTATCCAGAATGCAGGCTTCTTAAAAATGGCAGACTTTGGTGCTTTTTCGCCTTCGTCATGATTCATGAAGTCAACCGCAAACACAGGGTTCATGATAAATGCTACTACCAATGATGCTGCTAAGGTGAATATCAACATAGTTGGCAAATACACCATGAATTTACCGATGATTCCCGGCCAGAATAATAATGGAAAGAAAGGAGCAAGAGTAGTAAGCGTACCCGCAAGAACCGGTACAAATACTTCACCTGCAGCCATACGGGCCGAGATAGGGGTACTTAGTTTACCCTTACCATGCATGAATATCCTATGGGTATTTTCTATCACCACAATGGCATCATCCACAATAATTCCTAATCCAAACAATAAGGCAAATAATACTATAAAATTGAGTGTAACATGGGTGCCCACTATGGCATCGGCTCCCGGAAGGAATACAAAGGCCACAAACATACTCAGTGGAACCGATAAAGCCACAAAGAAGGCATTAGTTACACCCATAAAGAACATCAGGATAATCAATACTAGTACGAAACCAATTACAATGGAATTTACGAGGTCACTAAATGAAGTCCTTGTTTTAATACTTAAATCACCTGTTACAACAGTCTTAAGATCTGTAGGGAAAATAGATCCTTTAGCATCCACTACAGCTTTTTTAATAGCATCACTGGTTTCTATCAGATTCTCACCACTTCTTTTTATAATATTCAGCGTAACAACGTTCTTACCATCCAGACGGGAGAAGCTTTCGCTTTCCTTGGTAGTATCTATTACTTTAGCAATATCTTTCAGATAAACAGGGCCTCCAGTTTGATTGCGAATTATAATTTTCTCAATATCAAAAGCTGTTTTAAGCTGACCTTTCAACTGAAGATTTCTACGCATGGTTCCTACTTCGAGTAAGCCTCCGGATATATCCATATTTTCACGGGAAATAGCCCCGCTGATATCGTCGAAAGTAACCCCTGCACTTTGCATGCGATAGTTATCGATGTTCACCTGGAATTCTCTTTCAGGTGCACCTACAATATCCACACGGTTAATCTGAGGAATCTCTTCCAGTTTATCTTTAAAATCATCTGCAATTTTCTTCAGCCTTTGCATATCATAACTACCACTAAGGTTGACATACATGATAGGCTGATCGCTAAAGCTTACTTCCACAACAGTAGGCTGAGTAGTAAGATCGGTAGGAAGATCGCTTTGTGATTTATCCACCGCATCTTTTACTTTCTGTAAAGCCACATCGGTTTTTACATCGGTATCAAACTCCACCACAATAGCTGAATAATCTTGTTGTGATGTACTGGTAAACTTCTTGATCTTAGCACCTGTTATGCTCTTGATTTGTTTTTCTATTGGACGTGTTACCAGGTTCTCTATATCCTTTGGAGAATTACCTACATAAATTGTTTGTACATAAATAGTAGGGATTACAATATCCGGGAACTGCTCCTTAGGCAATGTAAGGAACTGGAATATTCCACCCAGGCTCACAAAAAGCATCAGGAGGTAGATGGAAGTCTTATTTTTTATACTCCATGATGTTGGGCCAAACTCTTTGAATTTGACCGTGAAGTCACTAATTAAACTCATATTAATAATTTATTTATAGAAGATAAATGGATTTAATGTTGAACAACAAATCTTATTTAATTTCTGTGCTGATAGTTTGTCCTTCGTATAAACTCTGATATCCTTCAGTAACAATAACATCACCTGCTTTTATACCAGATTGAATCTCCAGTTTATCACCATATAACTGACCTATAATTACTGCTCTCTTCCTTGCTACCATTTTATTTCCTTCCTTTACAGCCATCATTAAATATTTGCCTTTCTCATCACTTTGTATAATATTTACAGGTATAGTTACAGCATTGTTTGCTACATAATCCCTTATCTTAACAATGGCTACCTGATTTGGATGAAAATCTTTATCAGCAGTTATTCTTGCTTCAGTAAAGAAGCTTCTGTTATTAGCATCAATCAGTTTGCCTGCAACTGTAATATTAGCATCAATGGTTTTATTAATATCTGGTAAATTAACTTTAACTGGTGTTCCAACTGACACTTTACCAAGGTAATTTTCAGGAACAAGTGTAGTTATTTTCAGATGTTCAGTATTTACAATCCTTATTTGACCAACTCCAACAAACATTTCACCAATTCTAATATTCAGATCATCAATAACACCACTTATTTCAGCAGTTACATTGGTAAAGTCAAGTTGTTCTTTATTGATTTTCACTTGTTCCTGTGCTGTCTTCAACTGGTTTTCCACTGTTTCATAATTGTTCTTAGCAGTAATATACTGTACTTCTGTGCCTATATGTTCATCCCATAAATTCTTTTGTTTTTGGTAGATGTTTTTTGCAAAAGCTAATTGGGTTTTCAATGTCTCCAGGTTTTGCTGTGCTGCGAATAAACTTTGCTTTAGAATAGCATCATCCAGTTTCAAAAGTAGTTGACCTGCCTTTACAACATCTCCGCGTTTAACATATACTGCTTTTACCTGCCCTCCGGCACCACGTGGAGTAACCGTACTTACATTCTCCGATTCTACTTTACCCTGAAGGTCTATGAAGTGTGTAAAGGTTTCCGTTTTAATAGTATCGATACTTACCAGCTTAGCCTTCTCAGTTTTACCAGCACTGGTATCCAGTTTCGAGATTTCTTTTTCAAGATCACTTATCTGTTTAGTAAGATTAGATTGCTGATTCTTGAGTTGCTCCAGCGCTTCTTTCTTTTTGGCAAGTTCTTTATTCTGATCATTGTTGCTGCATGCAACCATCCCTGTCATTGCAGCCACTACTGCAATCAGTTGTAATAATTTATACATAATCTTAGTTTGTTTATTATTGATTTTAATTATTGAAGTTTACCTATTGCTTTCAGATAATCTATCTTAGCAATAATAGCGTCGTACATTGCATTGATATAATTTGTCTGAGCAGATTTCAAATCTGTTTCAGCCGTATTGATTTCTGTATTGGAGCCTGTTCCGGCTTCAAATTTTTTCTTCGTCTGGTTATATACAGATTCTGCCAGCACCATGTTTCTCTTCTGTGATTCCAGCGTAGAAACAGCTGAGTTGAATCTAAGAGTTGACTGAGCTACTTCGTTGTCAACCAACAGCTTGAAATCATCAATGTTATTCTGTGTTTGCTGCAATTCAAAACGGGATTGTTTAATCTTTGAGTCTTTATAGAAACCATCGAATATTGGAACAGATAAATTCATTCCAAAGTAGGAAGTAGTATACCAGTCGCCCTTATTCAGGAATGTAAAAGTGTTCCTTTGAGCATTCTTACTATATGCCCCTACAACTGCTAAAGAAGGGAGATATGAAAGTTTATAACGCTTTATATTGTATTCATTCAACTTCTTAATAGTCTGCATGTATTGAAACTCTTTTCTGTTGCTATACATAGAAGCAGTATCCGTCAGTAATCCTGCTTTTACATCTTCATAAGAAATACTATCTTTCAGATTCAGAGTTTCTTTAACAGGCATACCCATTAAAGTTTTTAACCCTAAGTAACCAATTTCAATAGTATTCACTACTTTTTCCTTTTCAGTTTTCAGATTTGCAAACTGTACGGTCAATTTATCTACATCCAGTTGTTCTGCAAAACCATTCTGGTAAATCACTTTTACATCTTTCAATAGTTTTTCTATTCTATCGATATTGGCATCCAGCAATTCTACCTGACTCTTACTAACCACTAACTGATAGTAAATCTTGTAGATATTTACTTTAATGTTTTCTTCTGTTACTTCCAGCGCTTTTTGTTGAAACTGCATTGAAGCTTCACGTGCCTGAAGACCAACAAATACCTGACCATCAAATAATAACTGTTGCAATTGTAATGAAGCTGAAGTACTGTATTTAGTACCGAACTTAACAGGCTCGAAAGATCCTGCCGGACCACCGAAAAACTGACCAGGCACCAAGGTAACCGGGATGTCGATATAATTCATAGCACTTGCAGAACCAGACAGGTTAGGCAAGGCAGCAGAAGTAATTCCTCTGTTGATCTGATTCTGAATCTGCACATCCAATAAAGCGTTCTTTACATGTACATTATTTTTCTTGGCATACTCTATACATTGTTGTATAGTAAAGTTGTGTTGGTTACTCTTTTCCTGCGCATAACTACTCCACATAGTTATACTGAAAAGAGCCATTAGTAAAACTGATTTCTTCATTTTTTAATTATTGCTTTTATGTTTTCTTTGACTTTTGTATTTAGTGATTAATTTTTGCCCCTTTGGAGTTGTAATTCCAAACAGAAAGTTATCTGTGATCTCATTTAAAATATCAGATAACTGATATTTAGCCTGTGGAAATATTTCCTGATTAAATATTAAAAAGACCGATGCAAGTCTGAATTTTGTCAGAATTGGTATATTAATATCTTCTCTGAACAATCCTTCTTCTACTCCTCTTTCCAGGTTGCTTTTAATGATTTCGTACAGGAAAGTGAATTTATGATCGTTCACCTTTTTGTATGTTTTTGGATGATACTTTTCCAGATCATAAATCAGCGATGGATTCATCATGCTGATGGTTTCATGAAAATTATCGAGTGAAAGAAATAATTCGTGTATAGGATTTTCACAAATAGATGATATGCTTTCACATTCCCTGGTACTACAGTTTAATTCTATATTAATAACACTTTCTACAAGAGCATCCTTATCGGGAAAATACTGATAAATAGTTTTTTTGCTGATACCAAGATGATTGGCTATCTCGTCCATACTAACACTTCTTATGCCGTAAAGCATAAACAGTTCATGTGCCTTTTGTAATATTCTTTCTTGCGGTTCCATTCTAATTAAATCAGATGCAAAACTATGGAAACTTTTTTCGTAACCAAAGTTTATTTAGAAAAAATGATGAACGGTAAGAAGGAACTTAGAAAAATAAAAGTATGAATAAGAGGTTAGAGAGATAGTGCATTTTTAATTATTATCAATTAATCAAAAGCTCCATTCCTAATATATTAATATTTATCACATAATTGTCAAAATATTAATAATTCATTAATTGTAAACTTTGGTTTATAAATACTATTATTTTTAACCACTAATCTAACCAGCAAATGAAAGGAGTAAACAAAGTAATATTATTAGGTAATCTTGGACGCGATCCTGATGTGACATTTATTGAGGGCAATATTTGTGTGGCTAAGTTCAATCTGGCTACAACAGAATATTTCAGGGATAAAAATGGCAATACACAATCACAGACCGAATGGCATAGTATTGTTCTCTGGCGTTCTCTGGCTGAACTGGCTATTAAGAACCTTAAAAAAGGAAGCTGTATTTATCTGGAAGGTAAACTGAAAACCAAAACCTGGGAAGATAAAACCGGAATAAAGAAATCTGCTACCGAAATAGTAGGCGAATCATTTATTATGCTGGATAAAAGAAGCGATAATTTACATACCAACACAGTAGAACCGGTATTAATAAAAACAGAAGTTTTAGATGGTCAGGGACTACCGGCACAGGATGAATCTTTACCTTTTTGAAACTATTAATCATTTAAAAGATATTTTTGCAATCAGAGGGCTTTATTTTTTCAGAAAATAAAGGAACTCCATTATTCACCAAATTCGAATCAATTGGATTATCATACGATAATTAATTCTACTCAGGTATATGCACATTTATCGGTTCAGAGTGCATCTTTATTTGTATTTTTATTAATAGGTTTAATCTGCTGTTCCTTCATGCTCAGCGGTGCCGAAGTGGCTTTCTTTTCACTGACACACAAAGATATTAATATCCTGAAAAGCAAGCAGGACAGTAGTTTCAGAAGAATTGTAGAACTACTGGACCAACCTAAGATACTCCTGGGCTCTCTGCTGATTGCAAACAGTTTTATCAATATTGCCATCATTGTTATTTCCAATATTCTGATTGGTGATTTCCTACACTATTTTATCATTATTGGTATTATCGATTTCCTCATTAAAGTAGTAGCTGTAGCCGCTTTATTATTGCTGTTTGGCGAGGTGATGCCCAAAGTAATGGCTACTCAAAACAACATCCGTTTTGCAAAAGATGTAGGCCCTTTTATTGAATTTATCAATTATTTATGTAAAAGAGCCAGTGGCTGGCTGGTAAAATACACCGATTTTATTGAGAATAAACTTTCGAAACGTACCAGCGGTTCCTTTACCAATGAAGAGCTTTTTCATGCTATCGACATTACCGGTACCGACACTTCGGAAAATGAGAAGAATATCCTGAAAGGCATCCTCAATTTTGGTAATATTACCGTTAAACAGGTTATGAAAACCCGTATGGATGTTCATGCTGTGAATTTTGATATCCCTTTCCAGCAACTGGTAAAACAGATTGAAGAGCTTCATTATAGCCGCTTACCGGTTTTTAAAGAAGACCTGGACGAAATTGCCGGCATTATTCAAACCAAGGATTTTATACCTCATTTATTCGAAAAAGAAGATTTCGACTGGCATCCATTAATACGTCAGCCTTATTTTGTTCACGAGCAGAAGCTGATTGAGGACCTTCTGAAAGACTTTCAAAGCAAACATATTCACTTTGCCATAGTAGTTGATGAATTTGGTGGTACCAGTGGTATCATTACCCTGGAAGACATACTGGAAGAAGTTATAGGCGAAATAAAAGATGAGTTTGATGAAGAGGAAAACAGCTACAGGAAACTGGATGAATACAACTACATTTTTGAAGGTAAAATGATGATCAACGATGTTTGCAAAATCATGGAATTACCTACCGACACATTCGATATGGTAAAAGGCGAAAGCGATTCAGTAGCCGGACTGGTGCTTGAAATTGCAGGTGACATACCTGTCAATAATCAGATAATTCCTTGTGGTGATTTTGAGTTTCTGGTGCTGGAAATGTATAAGAACAGGATTGAGAAACTAAAGATTACCATCAAACCTCAACTTATCGACTAATCCGTTAATTCATTAATTCGCAAATTCGTTATGTCATACAGAATAATCATCATTTTGTTAATCACTGTTGCATTACTTCAGTCCTGCAACAGTACTTTCACACCTAAGCCGAAAGGATTCTTTAAGATATCTTTTCCGGAAAAGAATTATACAGCTTTCAATAAAGAAGGATATCCTTATTCATTCGACTATCCGGTATATGCTCAGGTAGTAAAGGATTCTACATTCTTTGGTGAGGCTACCGAAAATCCATGGTGGATCAATCTTAACTTTCCTCAGTTCAATGGTAAGATATTCATGAGCTATAAACAGATTGGTCCCAACAAGTTCGAAAAGCTGATTCACGATGCTTATACTTTATCGGGCAAGCATACTGTAAAAGCCACAGGTAAAGAAGATTCTCTGATTGTAAATGACTATGGAGTACATGGAATTTTCTTCAAATTCCTGGGTGATGTAGCTACTCCATATCAGTTTTATCTGACCGATTCAGTAAAGAACTTTCTGTATGGAGCCATGTATCTGGAAGCTACTCCCAACAGCGATTCTGCCCGACCTGTCAACGATTTTATTCTGCAGGATATGAAACACATGATTGCTACCTTTCACTGGAAAAAATAATCATCTTTCCTGTTCACTCATCCTGCAATTTTTTACTTTTAACTTTTGCCTTTTTACTTATTAGATATGGGACAGAAAAAATTATTACGTTTCAATGAGATAAAGTCCTTTGCCAATGTACTGGAAAAGCCTTCCGGTATCAGAGGGCTGTGGAACAATCAGTTCCACAATAATCATCCCATTACACTGGAACTGGCCTGTGGCAAAGGTGAATATACTGTTGGACTCGCCAGAATGTACCCTGAAAGAAATTTCATAGGCGTAGATATCAAAGGCAACAGAATATGGAAGGGAGCAAAAACTGCTTTGGAAGAAAAGCTGGATAATGTAGCCTTTCTGCGTACAGGTATCGACAAGATTGCCGATTACTTTGAAAAGGATGAGGTAACAGAAATATGGATCACCTTTCCCGATCCGCAGCTTCGCAATTCAAAGCACAAGAAACGCCTCACCCATCCAAGGTTTTTGCGTTTGTATCAGTCTATCCTCAAACCTGGTGGAATAGTGCATCTTAAAACCGACAGCCCCGATCTGTACCAGTTTACCCTTACAGTTATTAAGCTATACAACATAGAACTATTGTGCGATATAGACAATGTGTATGCCGAAAAAGATATTAAGGAAGAACTGACCATCAAAACCCATTACGAACAACTGGATATTGCCGGCAGCAACCGCATTCACTATCTTTCTTTCCGGATCGATAATGAACTACCTTTTGTTAAGGATGAAGAATTGAAAAAGCTGATTCATGAAGAAGACTGAATCCTTTTTCCTGAATGTGTACGATGTAGTGCGACTGATACCCAAAGGCCGTGTAGCCAGTTATGGTGCCATTGCAAGGTATTTAGGCAGTGGAAAGTCAGCTCGTATGGTAGGCTGGGCTATGAATGCCTCTCACACTCAAAAGCCCAAGGTTCCTGCACACCGTGTAGTCAACCGCAATGGTATGCTTAGTGGCAAAGCGCATTTCCCCGACCCCGACATGATGCAAAAATTGTTGGAAAAAGAAGGCATAGAAGTCAAGGACGATCAGGTAGTAAACTTCAAAACATTTAACTGGGACCCAGGAGTGGAACTTAATATTGACTAATAAATAAAAAAGGTAGGCGAAGAGCTATTA
>Ga0316217_10005719_pt1 | contig 12722 bp, 11 predicted proteins | sample 1anoAmetaG_FD_203633 | JGI IMG/M metagenome (GOLD analysis project Ga0316217, IMG submission 203633) | Freshwater microbial communities from Trout Bog Lake, Wisconsin, USA - 1anoA | ecosystem: Environmental > Aquatic > Freshwater > Lake > Hypolimnion/Profundal zone | place: USA: Wisconsin...
ACCCAATATATATCATTAGCTATCCCCAAAAACCCTTTAAACCGTTTTTGATAACAATAAACAAATGATAGACTGCTAAGGTTTTAATGGGAATGAATTAGGCAGTAGTACCCTATTATGTATTTGGTCTTATTCAGAACAGCAAGAATTCAAGCTTAATCAAAAAACTAAGATCGAAGATTTATTGGGAGTTTCATGAAACTTTTAAATATTTCGGGTATGCTGGAAAAGCAGTTTACGAATCTAAAGAGAATGATTATAATGATCCAAATGCTCATTACGTCTCTTTCAGCTAAACTGCAATTTATCAAGCGAAATTAGTACTTTTGATGGACAGAAAGCCTTCATTTTTATGAAGCAAAGCAGTCTTTAGAAAAGAAGGTTTCTATGGAATCCAAATTGTATAGTTTTTTATATTCCAAGCTATATAGTTATACTTGTTCTAATATCTTTATCAAAAATCGTTATTAGTCGCCTCCCTAGGATTCTCAATGTTGATTTTCTTTTTCTTAGCCCGGACCAAATACTCTTTGATGATATCTCCCACCTAATACTCACTTGCCAAATCTTGCTATGTATCCATGTCTCTGATACCCAACTTGGACTCATATTTTTCTCTTCTTTTTTTCCGCTGTATCGTTTCGACTTACTTTAGATGGTTTTTGGGATCTCCGTTTTGTTTGATCACATCGGCTCTGGGCAAATAATGGCTTTCGGAACGCTTTTTGATCTTATCCATTAAATCTTTGGAGTAATCTTGTAATTTGGGAGCTTTGCCATTAGACATCTTTTCCCCATATTTGGTACGGAATGCACTTACTGCCTGCCTTTCGACGTTGACTTTAGTTATTGAGTTTTCTTTGGGGCTATCCTTTTTCTCATAGATGATCCCCATAGTTTGTATTTCCTCATCGACCATATTACGCTCTATTTTGGTCATCTTTTTCTAAACCCATAAAGTCTATTTCTTTTTGGGTAGTGTTTAGCCCAAAGGCTACTTTTGTTATACTGCTGGAAGAGTTTAATGCTTTACATTTTGTTACTCGTCTTTTTCAATTGTTTTATTTTTGGGTTTGACGCTTTTTTGATGGATGTTTATGAATTTTACTAAGTCGTTGATGGCTATTGAGCTTTTTGGATCGAGGTATTTGTTATTTTCCATGGATTTCAACTGCCCATAGATTTTCATGACTAGTGACATAAATTTCTCCTCATCTGCATCCTCATTTTTGTAAAATTTGATTATCCTTCGCTGCAAAATGTAAATCAAGGACTCCACACATTGGTCATAGCATTCTTCCTGAGACCTGGTCGCAAATCCTGAGTAAATAGACATAGCTATATATTTATTAGTTTATATGTAAATCAGGATGTTGGATGTATAATGATGGACTATCAGAACATGCAGCTCTCGTAGGTGGGAATCATATACTTAATATTGATATAGGCGTCTTCTCCTCCGTGCTTCTAGAGAACCTACAGAGTTTATTGGATCAGGTCTGATAGATTCTAGTTCTTTCTTTGGGAATAGTCAATTTTGTCGCCGATGTTGACTATGTGACAGCTCAAGTACGTCGTTTGTTTTTGAACATGTTGAATACGGGCAGGATTTGTCTGTAGTAAGGGACTAAGGCCTAGCCGATCATTTCTCCGGCCAGCACTAGTTTCTGGATTTTCTTTAAGGTCACACACATAATGTCGTGGTCTTTTGTGGACAGAGCTTCTAAATTAAGGTTAAGTCACTTTTGATAGGGATGATGAGTTGAGGCAGGACTGGTAGAAGCTTATTGGGACTTTTTTCGATAAGTTCGTCTGTTCCTTGGCTGGCCAAAAATTTGTAAGGGTCTTCAGTTTATCTGAGTCCCTAAAAGAAAATGGGCAAATGGAGGTGGTAGTCAAGATGCTAAGGCTCCATCTTCCAAGTAAGCTGAGTAAGATACAGATAACCTTTCGAAGTGCTCCTTGGAAATTCACGGCGACTGGAAGATCTCCTCTCTCGTAATACTTTCTAAAAAGGGTTGGTTCGCCTAGAGCTCTGTGTAAATGTGATGAATACTTGTCGGCTTTGAATATGCCTGAGACAGATGGTTTGGGGACTGATAATGGTTTTTTGGGAGCAAGTGAAGATGAATCTAAATCTTGGAATTTTTACTTCCCCCGCTACCTGTAAATTTGCTATTGATATTCATGAGATTGGAGAGATCTTTGGTTTTTTTATTTTATGGGGAATAGGCTCGCTTTTTCGGAGGGTAGAGCATAAATAAGTTTCACTATAAATGAAATCAATAAAATTATTGAAGTTCTAAATCTAAACTCGCCTTTCTATCACTTTCTCCTACACTCATATCAAAAATTAGAGCTATTTTGGCTTCGTTTTGAGCAAATTAACCCAAAAAATATATTTTTCTGCCAGATGTTTCTAAAAGAAAGCCTAATAGAAACTCAGTTTTGGAACAATGAATAACTTTTGTCGATAGTTTTCAAAACAGAGTTATTTTTAAGTTGTGTATAATATGGGTGTATGTGAATCGAAATAGTCGGTTTAATTGATTTAGTAATAAAATAAAATTTTATCTATAATTTAGATGTTTAAGAATAAAGAAAATCTTCAGTCTGAGCCCAAGGGGGACAGATTCATCCCTAACGAAATAAGATCGTGTGCATTCCAGGTGTAGTACAACCGACCCAACTGTCTGAGCAGTGGGTCGAATTATGAGTAGCTGCTGAGCAAGGGCATCCTTGATGAAATAGACCTCCAGCCCAACCATAAAATCATGTCTTTTAGCTAGAAATCGCACGCCTAAATGCACAAGAATACGAATAAGGCAGATCTGGGCAAAACCTTCAAAAAAATGTAAACCTACTCGGAAAAAAAAACTCGCAAAATTAGCAAAAAACCTTTCAAAATGCTGGAGGCTCCCAACTTACAAGATGATTTTTACCTCAATCTTTTAGATTGGTCTGATAAAAACCAAATAGCTGTTGCCCTGGATTCGTCTCTCTATATCTGGTCTGGCTGCTCTACTGACGTCACCCGCCTTTACGAAACCACACAGATCAACGATTACATTTGCTCTGTCTCATTCTGTGATTAGAACAAAATAGCAGTCGGAAACAGCAACGGACAGATCAAAATTTTCGATATTTTGAAAAAGAAAAAAATCAGCAACTTTGAAGGTCACTACGGAAGAGTCGGCAGCCTAGACTGGTGCAATGGATTGCTGGCCAGTGGGTCTAGAGACGGATATGTGGCTTCTTGGGATTTGAGATCAGGAATGACCAATAGATATCGAGCTCATTCTCAGTAGATTTGCGGCTTGAAATGGAGCCATGAAGGGAACTATATTGCTTCTGGGGGCAATGATAACAAATTAGTGGTTTACTCTATGAAATCAAATTCAGAGCTAGCCAAATTTCATTAGCACAAAGCTGCAGTCAAAGCTATTGGCTGGTGTCCTAGTAATCCATCGCTATTGGCTTCAGGAGGAGGCACGGCCGATCGCCACATTCGCTTTTTCTCGACTCAAAGCCTAGACCAAACATTTAGCATCGATACAGGTAAAACTTTTATGATTTAGGTTCTCAAATTTGCAATCTGGTGTTTTCGAAAATATCCAGCGAGATGATAACAACTCACGGCTACAGTCTGAACCAAATCAACCTATGGAACACAAATAGCAACTGGTAATAGAAATCTGTTAGCAAAATAGCCACACTGACTGGCCATACCTATCGGGTACTTTACTTGGCGATGAGTCCTTCGGGATAGTCCATTCTGACGGGAGCAGGAGACGAGACGCTTAGATTCTGGAATGTGTTTGATACTTCGCATTACAAGAAGCATTAGACACTTTCGTTCCAAATGGATTTGAGGTGAGGTTTGGAAGGGGTTTTGATTTTATTTAAGTTCATTTATTATTATTTTTGCTTAAAATAAATATTTTATATTTATCATAAAAATCATATGGGCAGAGTTAGAACGAAAACCGTCAAAAGAGCAGCAAAAGTTTTGCTTGAAAAACATTATTTGAAGCTAACCAACGATTTTCACATTAACAAAAAGATTCTTTCCGAGGTTGCCAAGGTTCCCACTAAAAGTCTGAGAAACAAAATCGCAGGATTCGCCACTCATTTGATGAAAAGAATCCAAAGAGGTCCAGTTAAGGGCATTTCACTCAAAGTACAAGAAGAATAAAGGTAAAGAAGGTTGGATTGGGTTCCCAAATAATCAGAGATCAACATCCAGAAAGTACCATATTTCACCAACTTAGGTTACCATCGATGATCAAACCAATGAAATGATCAAGAGACGTTTTGGAGAAGATTTTGCGACCGCTATCAGTTCCAATATCTAAATCAAAGCGGCTGAAACCAAAAGGGACAACAAAGCAGGCAAGAGGAAGCCAAGAGAAAATAGAGGAGAAAGGAAGGAGAGAAAACCCAAATAATAAACGCAATAAAAGAAATAAGAACAGGCTCCAACAGTTGAAGCACCTAAAGAGGAAAAAGCTGATGAGAAACCTGCTGCTAAGCGTGAGGGAAGAAGAAGAGGAGGTCGTGAAGGTCAATAGTGATCAATTATTTTAAACTCATCCAGCTTCGCCATCAAAAAAGAAACCATATGAGATGCAAATTGTATTATAAGGCAGGGGATGGGAAAAAATGAAATTATCAAAAATTCACTTTAACAACCTAGGGGAGGTAATTTCCATTAGCATTACCGATTGGTTTTTAATTTTCTAGGAAAGGCTAAGCTTGTTTTAGGCGTTAGCTTTATAAAAGCTAAGTTTAACCTCGACCTAGGGCTGCAGCTCCAGGATGAACCGCCTTATTCGATCATTTTCATCTTTCATCTGCTTATTCATGTTATTGATTTAGTTTAGCAGATTGCTATTATTTTCGCTGCTCCAGCTGGAGTAGGTGTTGGCAGCTGTTGATATCTTCTAGCTGTGGCCTTGGTTTTGATGCTGGCTTTGGCTGAACCTTTCCTTGCCTAAATTCACGAAAGGGGAGATAGCATTTCTGTAATTAACACCTTAAGTGAGTATCTTTTGATGGTTCAGACACTTCCTACTCTTTTTGTGAGTGGTTTTGGTGCAGTTTGAGAGACTGGCGGTGCTGCCTTTGAAGCTAGAATGATAAATTTGTTTCTAATTCTTCTTTTCCATTATAATATTCTTGATTTAAGAAATTATACTGTAGCCTAGAATTTTATTATATCTAGTTCCAAACAAAGTGCGAAAATGCGTGGTTTGGGGTAAAACTCTGGACTAATATAATTGCAGTGAATATAATTTTCATATAATAAATGTAGGCACTTGCCGCTCATCTCAAGCGTAGAAACAAAAAGATCCTGGAACAAGAGCTCTCTCTGCCCAAGATACCCGAAATAGTAAACAACCAGTTCACAAAAACTTCAGTAATGCTCAAAAGGAGCCGCCCCGTTATAAAATACGTGTCCTAAACTACGTTCAGTCCCTAGTAAGAGCATATCCATGACCAGATCAAGCTAGTGCTCCAGAAATAGCAGTCTTCGCCTCTCCAAGCCAATTCGACGCTGATGGAAATGTTTAAGGTCAAATAAGTGCAGAAAGATAAAATTTTACTGCCCAAAATAAAATAAAGCGAAAGTATGGAGCATAAAAAGGAACAAGCCGTCAAACCTAGTAAACCCTATTCGACGCCGAGGAAAAGCAAAAGCGTAAATACTAAAATCAATCTAGATTCTATATTCAGGGACCGCAGTTAGTTTATCGAAAGTTACTTCGCCTAAATAAACCACAAACTAAAGAGGTGAGGTCTTCCAGGACATTGTATTTTTGATTGTTTTTAAGTTTTTTAGTTTAGATTAAATCTCTCTTCCCAGCCCAAATAGGTTACTGCATAATATAGAAGTGTAAAAATCAGTGAGCCTTGAAATCAATAGTTCGGTTAGCTTATTGACGCGAAAAAGGGGTGCTTTAGGATATCTTGCCCATTCAGCCTTTATTCGGGATTCTTCTTGATCAGGCTTTCGACGAAGGAAACTGCGTTTTTGGAAAGGTGAGCAGGGAACTACAGAGCTGTTTTTTAGACCTGAATAAACACAGAAATACATTCATTATCTTTTTCATGGTTTATTTGCGACTGATGTGGTAAAATGGGGCTTTTCCGACCATCAATTCATAGGCCATCACCCCCAAGCACCACAAATCTACAGTTATATCGTACTAGTTTCCCTAGAAAATTTCAGGAGCAACATAGTCGAAAGTCCCACAATACGTCTTCCTTCTGTCAGTGCAAATAGCAGCCCAGCCAAAATCACAAAGTTTTCCTACTCCATTAGTCATTACAATATTCTCAGGTTTTATATCTCTGTGGACTATCCCATTTTCTTGTAGATACACGATAGCCTTTGCTATTTGCTTCAATCTGACTGCGGCTTCTTGTTATGGCAGACATTTCTGCTTTTTAAGAACAGCAAATAGAGTACCTTCTTACATGTACTCTAGGATCAGATAAATATATTAGGTATCATCAAAGAAGCCATAGATTTTTAGGATGTTTTCGTGAGAACAGAAGAACTGGATCTTAATTTCCTGCAGCAGCTGGTCAGTCATTAAGTTTGATTTGATGATTTTTTTACTAATTTTCTTCAACGCGTAAAGAGTTTTAGTTTATTTATGAAAAGCTTGGTATACAACACCAAACTTGCCTTAGCCCAAAGTTTTTCTGAGATCAAAGTCATTGATAGTAATCTTTTTGTTGGCAAAGTAACTTGACTTCTTTTAAATATTCCTAGTTTCGATGATATTTCTGATATCTTTGGCATTTTTCCTATAGCTCTACTAAAACTTTTTTTTGGTTTAGGGTTAGTATTTAAGAGTAGGAGAGCTGGTTTCGATGTAATGGAAAGAGTTATAAGAGATATTTTTGTCCGTATAATAGTTTTATCCGTTTTAGTCAAAGGAAGGAATTTACATAGTTGAAACAACTTTATCCATTTGTAGCCTTAGTCTGTCTTTGGGCTTGTGTTACATATTTTGAGCTTTATAATCTTTGGGCGAGCGGTTGCTATATATCCGTTACAAAGTCATTAGATTCAATTCCTAAGGGTTTTTATTCAGTGGAACAGGATCTTGTTATCTTTTAGTGGGCTTCGCTGAAGATTCATACTCTTTTAAATAGCTAAAATTGGTATCTCGTTTATTCCTTGAGCCAGCATAGGAGAGAGTTAAGTCCAAACCAGGGCTTCCTGGGATTTCCAGACTTGGACGCAGCGTTTGAGACCCATTAGAATGGTCTATCTTGGTACTAGATCCAGCATACTTAGGAATTTTTAATCCAGTTATACTATCATAGTTATGCTTATCTTATGAGGATTTTCTGATATGATCAGAGACCTTATTGTCGCAGATTTTTTGCAGTTCCTTAATAAGCTGCTCCTTTTTCTGAAGCTTTTCCATAATATGATTAATGTTGCTATTAGGCTAACTTGCCCTTCGTGGCCTCGTAGTCACCACTTCTCCGGCAACCCCTTCTTTTTGAAGGTTTACAAGATTTGTGGTATTCTAGATCACAGAAGCATCCTAGTGCTTGTTGGCTGATCTACTTTGGTGATTCTATTGATAACTATTATTTTTGGTAAAATTGTCTCCTTTAACGCTACTAAGGTACATATCAGTCCCTTCGACAGCTGAAACGAAAGCGTTGAACTTAGAGTCTTCTTTCCTGCGGCTGTTCAAGAAAGATGGGGGGAGATAGTTCACTGATTTTAGCTAATTGTAGAACTAAGAAGATGTGGTTTTTTGGTAGTTGGAAAATGAGGCAGGTCTTGTTTATTTTACAGTAGAATAATAGAGGCTGGAAGCTGCTGGAGTCTCCAAATAAGGATTTCTCATGCTTAATATTCTTATTTGTATAAAATTAAATTAGTACATTCAATAAACATCAAGAACTCAGTAACAAATCTGTTCTTTATTTCAGCAAATTTTTGAGAATCCATTCAAGCTAAACCAAAAACTCCTTTGCATTCGGCGTAGATGGAAATCGAAAAAAGTAAAATTCTTTTGAGTTGACTTTGTATCATGGAAGGAGAAGTTGATAGCCAATAAAATTCTTCTTTTCCCTTTAGAAAGAAGAAAAACAATTGAAGAATAAAAGTTTAGTGTTCTCAATTCATAAAAATCATAAATCCAATAAAATTAATGCTAAATTATGATAGCCTCGTATTTTTTCTCTGATGATAGATAATTTTCTAGAATTTGGTTATGTTGGTAGTTTGTTGTTGGATATTTAATATAATTCATGATTTCTCAAATATTTTTCCTCTCTGCGAGGGGCGACTCAATTATTAATCGCGATTTCAGATCGGATCTCATCAAAAATACTCCCGAACTGTTCTACCGGAAAGTAAAACTGTCGAAGGGCGACGTAGAGCCCATCTTCAACATCGAGGGAATCAATTTTGCTTATTTGAAGAAGTCTTCAATATACGTAGTAGCAACTACTCGCTTCAACGTCTCCCCTTCCTACATCCTCGAACTCCTCAACCGAATAATTGTCATAATCAAAGATTTCTGTGGCGTCATTAACGAATAAACCATCCGCAAAAACTTTGTGTTAGTCTATGAGATTTTGGACGAGATCATCGATTTCGGACATCCGCAGCTCACCAACACTTCTCACATAAAGCCACTCATCGCCAGTGAAATCATAGATGGCGCCAAGTCAAGCAGCTTAATCGACCTCAAAAAGATTGGCAACAATTTCAGCTTCTTTAGCCCCAGCACAATAAACTCTTCGGCTTCTTCAGTCTCGGTCAGCAAAAACAACGCCAATTAAATCTTTATCGACATTTACTAAAAAATTAACATCCTTTTCAACTCCTCGGGATATGTGATCAACTCTTCGATCGACGGCTGCATCCAAATGAAGAGCTACCTCGTTGGCAATCCCACTCTCAAACTGATTCTCAGCGAGTAACTCACTTTGGCTGAGACCAACTCTCCAGGCACCATCATTTTGGATGACTGCAACTTTCACTAATCAGTCCAACACAACGAGTTTCTGACTAACAAGGCCCTAAAGATTAGTCCCCCGGAAGGCTAGTTCATTGTCATGAACTACAGAATCACCACTGACTTCCAGGCCCCCTTCAAAATCTATCCTTTCTTCTAAACCGAGTCTCCTTACAAACTTATTCTAAAGATCAACGTAACTATCTTTTAAAGCAGCTAAAAGCCAACTTCCCCAAAAATACAGTGGCCTCGTTTGTTATCGTCAAATTCAATGTTCCCAAAAAAGTCTCCAGCATCAACTGTGAAATAGTCAAAGACCAAGGAAACCAGAAAGCCGACTACAATGAGTCCACTAACACCGTTTAGTGGGGCATAAAAAAGATGCCGGGGGATACTTAGTACACTCTAATGACTAAAATTACTTTGCCACAGGCCACCTCAACACAGGCGATGAAGGAAACAGGGCCCATAAACCTGAACTTCGAAATCCCGAACCACAGCGTTTCAGGGTTGCAGATAAAGTCGCTAAAGAGTATGATGGGCGACGAGAGTCCGAGCAAATGGGTGAGATACATAACCAAAACGAGCTCTTATGTTTGTAGGATGTGATATGCAAACTTTTATACACACAACCTTAACTTTATCCCCTTAAGATTTTCCCCTAATAAAGAAGATAGGCCCGTAGCCTACAAGACAAAAACCCACCCAACTACTCACAGCGTTAGATTAATGTTTTCAAGGAATCGAAATAATCCGCAATGATGAAGAAAGATCGTCAAGAAAAGTTGGAAAGTATTTAAAGGAAAATTTAAAAATTGACGGAGTCCGTCTCAAATTTACAAAGCCATCAAGTGGATATCTATAAGTATTACCAGAAAGAGATATAACCCTCCACTAAACAGTTCTTAATGAAGCAGTATGAGAATGCGGCAAAGGTGACCTAAAGATATCAAGATAGTATTAAATAACTCTAAAACAGACTGAAATAACTTGAGAAGCAAGGAAAGCTATGATCCGAAAATTAAATAACACAAATTACTTTATAACAAATCTATTTCTTTGAATGGTTATCATAGCTCATGCAGCGAAATCCATGAGCGGACAATAGTCCCAATTAGCTGTATGTCACTGAAGCTGGTCCTAGCACCTCATAAAAGTGAATAACTCAAGAAATGAGTCCCTAATCAATTTTTTCCGAAGTAACTGTATTAGTACCGAGCATATCATCCGAGTGACTGCCCTTTAAATGTGCTGAGGAAAGTAACCTAACATCAGAGGCTCTGCACTTTCCTCCACGAATCGGAGGCAGCTTTGGTTGTTTGAGGATACCCAAAGCGCACTATTTGTGGAATTTGGTTTATTGCAATCTAATTATTTTATTTACTCACTTTTATGTAGCGCTACTGATATTAAGCGTAATTTGTTGAGATAATCGTTTATTACTTTTGATGAGGAAAAAGTAGGGTTCTGAAGAAAGGAGAATGAGTTAATAAAAGGGTGGCAAATTCTTTATTGTATAACGGCACAATCGTTATTTCTGGAAGCAAGTGCCATAAAAACAATCAACCCGCAGCTAGTAATTGATATCTTCGTCAAAACATCGGCAGTAAGTCATCAATATCATCGAATGCTCCAGCTAGTCCACATTAGAAAAGTTGTAGAAAGATCGTCAAGAAAAGTTGGAAAGTCTTTAAAGGAAAATTTAAAAATTGATGGAGTCCGTCTCAAATTCACAAAGCCATCAAGTGGATATCTATAAGGATTACCAGAAAGAGAAATAACCCTCCACTAAGCAGTTCTTAATGAAGCAGTATGAGAATGCGGCAAAGGTGACCTAAAGATATCAAGATAGTATAAAATAACTCTAAAACAGACTGAAATAGCTTGAGAAGCAAGGAAAATGATGATCCCAAAATCAAATCAAACAAATTACTTTATAACTGATGTAATACATATTTGAGTTAGAAAAACCCATGAGCGGACAATAGCCGCATCCAGCTCTATGTCACTGAAGCTGGTCCTAGCACCTCATAAAAGTGAATAACTCAACAAATAGGCTTCAATTGACTTTCCTTCAAACAACTCTGAAGTACTGAGCGTAAATAATCTCATTGACTGCCCACTATCTGCTTGTGCTAAGGCAAAAATCTAAGATCGGAGACTATGCACTTCCCTCCACGAATCGAGGCATTTTTTTTGTTTGAGAATACGCAAACCGCACTATTTGTGGAATTTGGTTTATTGCAATCTAATTATTTTATTTACCCACTTTTATATAGCGCTACTAAATCTCAGTCTAAATTTTGTTGAGATAATTAATTAGGTTCAATGAGGAAAGAGTAGGGTTCTGAAGAAAGGGGAAAGAGTTAATAAAAGGCTGGCAAAGAGGGTATCCAAGATAAGCTGAAAAATACAACTCTATAAAAACATTAGAATGCCTCTCAACCTTTACCTCGATTGTAAAATATTTTAATTTGTGATAGCTCTCAGATCAATACATACAAAAAGGCAATCAGATATCATTCAAAAACTATTTTAAAACATAGATTTTAGCTTGAAATTGCACAGTAAATCCTCAAAGCCAGCTTGCAATATGCGTCCGAATAGCATTAGAAATCTAGATCTCAAAAGTTGGCAAAACTTTGCTGCTGAGACACACTGTGATCCGATATAAACAACCAATAAATAATAAAGATTATAAAGATGTAAACCTTGCATAGAAGCTAAATAAATAAAAATGAAAATAGAAATAAAATGCAGCAGCGCCAACTCAAAGAGCAGTCTCCAAAGCGAAGCGATTTGAAAACATTTATTATGAACCTTATCCCCTGGCCAAAAACTTATAAACCAGCAGCGACAGGAAACAATACCCAAAGAGTTAAAACAAGCTCAAGATCATCTCCGGCTCGTTAACAATGTTAAAACAACAAAAATAACAACAAGAACGCGAAATAAAGCTTGAGGCTCTTAGAAGGGATATTAAATAAGCGAAGTAGAGGGTTATTATGCTATAAAATCAATACTTACAAATATTCGAGATCGGGATAAAAGCCACTGAACCCTCCGTTCAGGCTTTCATATTCGCCAATAGTGAAAATGTACGTAAGATGGTTGAGACATGGTAATATGTCTTTAAATAAAATCTAAGCAAACTGAAATAGCTTGAAAATTAAGGAAAATGATGATCCCCAAATTAAATTGAGCAAATTATTTAAGAACTATTGTAATGCATAGAATGTTTATTAAAGCTCATGCAAAAAATTCATGAATAGCAGAATACTCACAGCCAGCTTTTTGTCACTGAAGCTCACCCCAGCACCCGAGAAAGCAAGGAGTTGAGCTGAATCTTAGCCAATATTTTTGTTGCAATAATATTAGAGGCTATGCTGCGTTCACACAGATGTCCAGCAGCGTTGTTCTTGGGTAACATTCTCCCCCCACAAAATAAAGCCCTAAGCAAACGCTTCTCCGAAAGCTTTCTTACCGCAGCCGTTCTGATCTTTCATAGCTTTCTCTCACTATACGAACAAAGTTGGGATATAACAATCAAACAGATCATAAAAGCACATTTGACTACAATCATCTTCCCAAAAAAGCTCCAGCATCAACTGTGAAATAGTCAAAGACCAAGGAAACCAGAAAGCCGACTAAAATGAATCCACTAACACCGTTTAGTGGGGGCATAAAAAAGATGCCGTGGGATAGAATCAAATGAATTATTTT
>Ga0316217_10005721_pt1 | contig 12716 bp, 9 predicted proteins | sample 1anoAmetaG_FD_203633 | JGI IMG/M metagenome (GOLD analysis project Ga0316217, IMG submission 203633) | Freshwater microbial communities from Trout Bog Lake, Wisconsin, USA - 1anoA | ecosystem: Environmental > Aquatic > Freshwater > Lake > Hypolimnion/Profundal zone | place: USA: Wisconsin...
GCCCAGGTCTTCAGCTTCTGGTCGCCGAACCAGTAGAAGGCCGCGAACGCGGTCGTTCCGTAGAGGATCCAGAGCCACCAGTTGGGGAGCTGGTTGTCCTCTTCCTGGATGTCGTCGTAGACGTGGACCGCCGGCCCCGGCGCCTTCTTCTCCTCGGGGGTATCAGGCGTCATGACGGGCCTCGCCTTCGTCGGCCAGCGGGAGCGACGCCATCGCGTCCAGGACGGGCTGGGCCGTCAGGAACGCGCGGAGCGCGACGGCGACGAACACGGTGGCGAAGAGGAAGAGGGCCACGATCGGAAGGATGAGCAGGGGGCTTTGAGCGAGTAGTTGTTGATGCACGGGGTCACTCCTTCACTTCGCCATGGAAACGGTGGTCGGGGGGGTCGCGCCGGCGGGCGCGGCGGCGCCGAGGCGCTGCAGGTACGCGATGAGCGCGACGATCTCGGCGTCGGCCGGGACGTCGACCCCCGCGGTCTTCAGGTCGGCGACGATGGCCTTGCCCTGCGCGCGGGCGTCGTCGACGGCCCCCGCGATGTCCTTCTCGTTGTAGGGGACGCCCACCGCGCGCATGGCGCGGAGCTTGTCCTCGGTGTGCGCGAAGTCGAGCGTGGAGCGCGTCATGCCGGCGTACGGCGGCATGTTCGAGCCCGGCGAGACCGCGCGCGGGTCGCTCATGTGCTGGTAGTGCCAGACGTTCGGGTACTTGCTCCCGAGGTGAGCGAGGTCAGGCCCCGTCCGCTTGGAGCCCCACTGGAACGGGTGGTCGAACTGCGAGTCGACCATGTTCGAGGGCTCGCCGAAGCGCTGCTGCTCCCAGCGGAACGGCCGGACCATCTGCGAGTGGCAGTTGTAGCAGCCCTCGCGGATGTAGAGGTCGCGCCCCTCGAGCTCGAGGGCGCGGTAGGGGCGGGCGTCGGCCGACTCGACCGGCTTGATGAGGAGCGTCGGGACCAGCTCCGCGACGCCGCCGATGAGCACGGCCAGGAGCGTGAGCACGGTGAAGAGGAGCGCGCGCCCCTCGAGGAGGCGGTGCCACGCCCCCTCGCCGCCGCCCGTCGCGCGGACCGCGAGGACGCCGAAGATGCCGACGGCCAGCGTGAGGCAGGCGAAGGCGACGCCGGCGATCATGCTGGAGACGGCGAAGGCCGTCGCGAGGCCAAACGTCACGACCGAGAAGATCACGGGCTTGCCGAAGACCAGGCTGGCCCAGCTCGCCTCGGCCTCCTTGGGGGCGGCCACCGGGACCTCGATGCGGCCGTCGACCGGCTTGCCGGCGAGCGCCGTCTTGCCGAGGTTGTAGGCCATCATGATCATGCCGACGAGGTAGGCCGCGCCGCCGATGAGCCGCATCCAGTACATGGGGCGGATGGCGTTGATGGTCTCGACCCAGTTCGGGTAGACGAGGGCCCCCTGCGCGTCGGTCGCGCGCCACATGAGCCCCTGCGTGATGCCGCTCGTCCACATCGCGCCGACGTAGAGGAGGATGCCGAAGGTGCCGAGCCAGAAGTGGGCGTCGGCCATCTTCTTCGACCAGAGCTGCGTGCCGAAGAGGCGCGGGACCATCCAGTAGAACATCCCGGCGGCCATGAAGCCGTTCCAGCCGAGGGCGCCGGCGTGGACGTGCGCGATGATCCAGTCGCTGTAGTGGGCGAGCGCGTTGACCCCCTTGATGGAGAGCAGCGGCCCCTCGAACGTCGACATCCCGTAGAAGGTGACGCCGGCGGCGAAGAACTTGATGACCGGGTCGGTGCGCAGGGTGGACCACGCGCCGCGCAGCGTGAGGAGGCCGTTGATCATGCCGCCCCAGCTCGGCGCCCAGAGCATGACGCTGAAGACCATCCCGAGCGACTGCGCCCAGTCGGGGAGCGCCGTGTTGAGCAGGTGGTGCGGCCCCGCCCAGATGTAGAGGAAGATGAGCGCCCAGAAGTGGATGACCGAGAGCCGGTACGAGTAGACCGGCCGGTTCGCCGCCTTCGGCATGTAGTAGTACATGATGCCGAGGACTGGCGTCGTCAGGAAGAAGGCGACGGCGTTGTGGCCGTACCACCACTGCACGAGCGCGTCCTTCGCGCCGCCGTAGATGCTGTAGCTCTTGAACGGCGAGAACGGGATCGCCATGCTGTTGACGATGTGCAGCACGGCGACGGTCAAGATCGCGGAGATGTAGAACCAGAGCGCGACGTAGAGGTGCTTCTCGCGCCGGACGGCGAGCGTCCAGAAGAAGTTGATCGCGAAGATGACCCAGGTCACCGCGATGGCGAGGTCGATCGGCCACTCGAGCTCGGCGTACTCCTTCCCCTGCGTGATGCCGAGCGGCAGCGTGATGGCCGCCGAGACGATGATGGCCTGCCAGAGCCAGAAGTGCGCCTTGACCAGCATGTCCGACGGGAGGCGCGCCTTCACCAGCCGCTGCGTCGAGTAGTAGATGCCGGCGAACACCATGTTGCCGACGAACGCGAAGATGACGGCGTTCGTGTGGAGCGGGCGGAGGCGGCCGAACGTCAGGAACGGCGAGATGTTCGCCTGCCAGAACGCCATCTGCAGCGCGACGATGACGCCGACCAGCATGCCGACGATGCCCCAGATGACGGACGCGCCGACGAACCAGCGCGAGATGCTGTCGTTGTAGACGACCGTCTCGGTCGCGGAGCCCTTCTCGGCGGGCAGAGTCGCGGATTCCGTGGTCATTGAGAGCTCTCCTCGTCGAGGGGCAAGAGCGCGAGCCGGTCGGCGTGATCGAAATCACGCTGGCGACACGAGTACGCGAACAGGAGCACGGCCCCCGTCACGAGCATCAGGCTCACGAAGATCTGAAGCACTAGGACTTCCACAGGCGACTCCCTGGTGAGAGCGCGACACGTGTCGCGCCGAGTGTGGACAGCGAGCTGAGGGGCATGAAGATGGCGCAGAGCAGCGGCGACATGAGGCCTGCGTAGGCGAGGCTCACGGCGAGCGCGTTGTACGAGAGGGCGATGGAGAGGTTCATCGTGCGGACGGAGGCCACGGCCTTCGCGGCGTGCAGGGCGTTTCGGATCGGCGACAGCCCCGGGCTCACGAAGTAGAAGTCCGAGCGAGCGGCCATGAACGGTCGGTCAATGGCTGGCGTGCCAGAGCAAAAGGCGTGCTCGACGACCAGGGTGTCGTTGATGCCGTCGCCGACCATCAGGACGTCGCGACGGTCGTGCGCCGCCAGCCACTCGTCCTTGCCGCGAGGCGAGGCCCCTCCGACGGCGTGATCGTCAGCGATTCCGCAGCGCTGCGCGACCTCCGCGACGCGCGCGGGGTCGTCGCCGCTGAGGAGCCAGACGTCGAAGCCCTCGCGCTTCAGGGCCGCGACCTCGCTCGCCGCGTCGGTCCGGAGCGCCTCGCGGCAGGAGAGGGTGGCGAGCACGCGCCCCCCCGCCGCAAAGATGAGGTCCGAGGGTGCACCGCTTGCGGCCGGCGCGGCCCAGGCGGCCGAGCCGAGCCGGAAGCTCTCCCCGCCGTCCGTCAGCTCGAGGCCGAGCCCTGCCCACTCCGTGACGCTCGCGTCGAGCGGCGCGTCGTCCACGGCGAGCCCCAGCTCGGCGAGCGCCGCGCGCACGGCCGTCGCCTTCGGGTGGTTGCTCCTCTCCACGAGGTGCCGCAGCACCCCGCGGGCTCGGCCGTCGAGGGCCTCGAGCGCCTCCGGGTTCTCGATCGCGGCCGTGGCCGTGGTCAGGGTCCCCGTCTTGTCGAAGACGACGGTCCGGACCGCGGCTGCGCGGTCGAGGAAGCCGGCGGACCGCACGTAGAGGCCCGAGCGCCGGAGCCGCGCCTGGGCGAGGTTGTACGCCAGCGGCGTGGCCAGCCCGAAGGCGCACGGACAGGTGACGATGAGCACCGCGGTCACCACGCCCATCGACCGGACCGGGTCGTGGGTCGTCGCGTACCAGGCGACTCCGCCGATCGCCGAGAGCGCGAGCACGCCGGCCACGTAGAAGCGCGTGACCTGCTGCCACCACGGAGTCTGCATGGCGCCGTCGGAGTCGCGGCTCACCGGCGTGCGCAGGAGGTCGACGAGCGCCGAGCCCTCGAAGTCGGAGGTCGCCTCGACCTCGACGACCGCTCGCCCCGCGAAGAACGCGCCCGCAGGGATGACGCTCCCCGCCGCGAACGGCCGCGGTCGGCTCTCCCCGTTGATCCAGTCGAGCGAGCAGCTCTCCTCCCGGTCGCCGAGGAGGCGCGCGTCGACCGGGACGAGATCGCCCGGCGAGAGGACCAGGACGTCCCCCGTCCGGATGGACGTGCAGGGGGCCGTCGTCACCCCGCCCGGCGTGCGCTTGCGCGTGAGGAGGCCGTCCGCGCCGTCGCTCGCGAGCACCTCGAGCCGGTTCTGCTCGAGGACGCGCTCGCGGAGCCAGCGCCCGACCAGCATGAGGGCGATGAAGACGTTGAGCGTGTCGACGTAGGAGGCGGACGCGTGGCCGACGAGGTAGGCGTACGTCGAGGCGCCGAAGGCCAGGATGATGCCGAGCGCGATGGGGAGGTCGAGGTGGAGGATTCCCCGCCGGACCCCCTGCCACGCCGAGCGGAAGAAGACCGGCCCGCCGACGGCGAGGCTGAGCGCCGAGAGGGCGAGGTTCATCCGCTGGAAGAGCGTGAAGAGCTGCCCCCCCTCGAGCCCGGCGTACATGGCGATCGCGAAGATCATCGAGTTCATCGCGATGGCGACGCAGACGCCCATGCGCCAGATGAGGTCGGACGAGGCCCGCACGTCGCTCTTCCGGGGGGGGCCGAGCAGGTAGCCGAAGCGCTCGATCTCGCTCACGAAGAACGGGAGGTCGAAGCCCGGCGCGACGGCGAGCTGGAGGCGGCCGATGGCCGGGTTGACGACCACGCTCCCGTGACCGGGGAGCCGCGCGAAGAGCCGGTCGACCAGCCAGACGCACGCCGAGCAGTGGACCCCCTGGATGTCGAGGTCGAACCGGGCGACGGGGTCGGCGGCCGCGACCGCCGCGGTGAACGGCTCGAGCCATTTGTGATCGAGCCCTCGCGTGCGGAGGACCGGGCGGCCGGGGCCGTCGCGCAGCGCGTAGTACTGGTCGAGGCGCGCCTCGCGCAGGAACTCGTACGCCCCCTGGCACCCGACGCAGCAGAAGGGGGCGGCGCGCACGTCGACGACCGCCAGTCCGCAGTGAGGGCACGCTACTTGCGTTAGATCAAGGGCGGCCGCAGTCACGGTGCCGGCCTATGTTCATGTCTCATGCCAGTCTTCTCATCCGAGAAACCTTCCTGAATCTGGCCAGTGGGCTCGCCGCCGGCGTGCAAAGCCTGCGCGGGCCCGCATGCAGTGCGGTGATCGGGGGTGAAGTGGGCGGCGTGGAGGAGGCCCGACACGGCGGGTACACCGGCTGCATCGGAGGGGGGTGATGAGGCCCATCCGGCGTATCCTCCTCGCGACCGATCTGACCGCGGCGTGCGAGAGCGCCGCGGACGTGGCGCTCGAGATGGCCTCGCGATTCGACGCCGAGGTCGTGGTCTTCCATGCCTACGAGGCCCCCGCGTACGTCTATCCCGCCGTGGCGGTCGACGCGCTCGGAGAGACCCTGGAGGTCAGCGAGGATGCCGCCGCCGCGGGGGTCGAGGCGCTCGCCGCGCGCCTGCGGGGGCGCTACGCGCGCGTCCGAGGGGTGACCGGCCACGGGCTCGCGCGCCAGGAGATCCTGGCGGCCATCACCAGCCTCGAATGCGATCTCGTCGTGATGACGACGCACGGCCGGAGCGGCCTGGCGCGAGCGCTCCTCGGGAGCGTGGCGGAGCTGATCGTCCGTAGCTCACCGGTCCCCGTCGTGACGGTCCACCCCGCGCCTCGGACAGCCTGAGCGGACGCCGGGCGCGCCGGGGGGGGCGACGCCGCCGGGTAGCACGAGACCCCTCAAGTCGCCAAGGATTCGACCGTTCAGGGAAGCATGCACATCTGCGAGCTCTGCGGAGGCATCATGCGCCACGGGGGGGACGTACCGTGCCCTCGACGACGCAGGGGTGGCTCTCCGGGAGTTTCCAGCGGAGGTGTGCTCGCGCTGCGGTCACATCTGGCCGGACGCTGAGCGGGTCGAGGAGATGGAGCCCGAGCAGGTCCCCTCGTCCGTGCGTCGACGCTGTGAAAGGACGGTAGCCTAGCGTGGAACAGACCGCGGCACGGAACCTGACTCCGGCACTGATCGAGGGTGACCTCATGGAAAGCACGTTGGAGACGGGGCCATCGAATGACCGTGGGCCTGACCCTGAGCACGGTCGCCGTGCGGTGCTGGTCGTCGACGACGAGATTCGCATCGTCCACGCGCTCGTGAGGGTGCTCGGGGCTGCGGGGTACGACGTGGCGATCGCGACCGACGGCCGGCAGGCCGTCGAGGCGATCATGAGCCGCAACTTCGACGTGATCGTGAGCGACATCAACATGCCCGGGATGTCGGGGATCTCGCTCCTCCGCAGCGTCCGCGCGCATGACCTCGACGTCCCCGTCATCCTGATGACCGGCGATCCGACGCTCCAGACCGCCATGGAGGCGATCTCGCTCGGGGCGATGCAGTACTTCGCGAAGCCGATGAACAACGAGGAGCTCGTCCGGGCCGTCGACCGCACGTCGAGGCTCCACCGCCTCACCAAGGTGAAGCGCGACGCGATGAAGCTCGTCGGGGCGAACTCGGCCGAGGCCGGCGACCGCGCGGGCCTCCAGGCCGGGCTCGACCGGGCGCTCGACACCATGTGGATGGCGTTCCAGCCGATCGTCCACGCCGGCGTGCACCACCTGTTCGGCTACGAGGCGCTGATGCGCAGCTCCGAGCCCTCGCTCCCGCACCCCGGCGCGATCCTCGGCGCTGCCGAGCGGCTCGAGCGGCTCCCCGATCTCGGGCGTCGGGTCCGGGCGCTCAGCGCGGCGGGCTTCGACGCGGCGCCCCCCGGCGCCCTCCTCTTCGTGAACCTCCACACGTTCGATCTCCTCGACCCGGACCTCTTCGCCCTGACAGCCCCGCTCACGAAGATCGCCGAGCGAGTCGTGCTCGAGGTCACGGAGCGGGCCGCGCTCGACGACGTGAAGGACATCATCACGCGCGTGGGGAAGCTCCGGTCGATGGGCTTCCGGATCGCCATCGACGACCTCGGGGCCGGGTACGCCGGGCTCTCGAGCTTCGTGGCGCTCGAGCCCGAGTACGTGAAGCTCGACATGTCGCTCGTCCGCGACGTCCACACGTCGGCGATCCGGCAGCGCGTGATCGGCTCGCTCACGGGGCTCTGCAAGGAGCTCGGGATGCACGTCATCGCCGAGGGGATCGAGAGCGCCGAGGAGCGCGACGCCGTCCGGAGGCTGAACTGCGATCTCCTCCAGGGCTACTTCTTCGCGAAGCCCGGGCGCCCGTTCCCGGCCATCATCGGGAGTCACTGATGGCGAGGGGCAGAGGCGAGCCCGGCTCGAGGTCTCCGGGGCCGCGCCGCGGTGACCTGCCGTGATCTCCCTGCTCGGCAGCGCCCTCTCGGGCATCGCGAGCGGAGAGGCCCGCGCGTCGTCCGCGGCGGCCGATCTGTCGCGGGCCCCCGAGGCAGGGTCGGGTGGGCCGGACGTCGCGTCGGACTTCGTCACCCTCTCGACGGGCCGCGATCAGGTCGCCATCGCGGCGAAGGTCGCGAAGGTCGACCAGGAAGACCAGAAGGCGCTCCTCGACATCGTGGCGTGACGACGCGGCGCGGACGGGGGCCGAGCCCTAGGCCGTGGCCACCGACGGGCGCGCGGCGGCGCGCTCGCGCTCGAGGACCTTCAGGTACTCGGTCGGGATCACCCGGACGACGCGCGCGCGGGCGTCGGTCCAGCGGGCGCGCAGCTCGGCGCCCCAGGCGCTCCTCGTCCGGGCGATGTGCTCGTCGAGCAGCTCGAGGACCGCGCGCTCGTCCTCGTCGTCGAGCGGCGAGAGGCTGAGGCCGGGCTGGCTGCAGCGCGACGCTAGCCGGCCGTCGTCGAGCACGTAGGCGACGCCGCCGCTCATCCCGGCGCCGAAGTTCGTGCCGGTGGGGCCGAGGACGAGCACGGTCCCGGCGGTCATGTACTCGCACGCGTGGTCGCCCACCCCTTCGACCACCGCGGAGGCGCCGCTGTTGCGCACGGCGAAGCGCTCCCCTGCGCACCCGGCGAGGAACGCGCGCCCGCTCGTCGCTCCGTAGAGGACGGTGTTGCCGACGATGACGTTGGTGTGGGCCGGGAAGGTCGACCGCGCCGGCGGGCGGATCACGAGCACTCCGCCCGAGAGCCCCTTGCCCACGTAGTCGTTCGCGTCCCCCTCGAGCGAGATGGTCATCCCGCGCACGGCGAAGGCCCCGAAGCTCTGCCCGGCGGTCCCGGTGGCCTCGATGGTCACCGTCCCGGCGGGGAGCCCGGCGTCGCCGTGGCGCCTCGCGATCTCCCCGGCCAGCCGCGCGAACGCCGCGCGGTCGTCGTTCCTGAGCTCGACCTTCACGCTCGCGGGCTCGCCGTACTTGACCGAGAGCCGCGTCGCCGTGAGCACCGCGGCCTCGAGGGGGGTGTCCTCCCACGCCTCGCGCGCGCCCCGCCCGCCGAGCGACCGCCTCGGGCCGTCCTCGGGGGCTCGGAGGACGTCGTCCCACTCGAGCAGCCGCGCCTTGACCGGCTCGACGTCTCGCCGCGGGACGATGCAGTCGGCGCGGCCGATCATGTCGTCGAGCTTCCGGAAGCCGAGCCTGGCCATGATCTCCCGGAGCTCCTCGGCGACGAAGAAGAAGTAGCGAATGACGTGCTCGGGGGTCCCGCGGAAGCGCGCGCGGAGCTCTGGGTCCTGGGTCGCGATGCCGACCGGGCAGGTGTTCAGGTGACACTTCCGCAGCATGACGCAGCCGGAGGCGACCAGCGGCGCCGTCGCGAACCCGAACTCGTCGGCCCCGAGGAGCGCGGCGAACGCGACGTCGCGCCCGGTCCGGAGCTGCCCGTCGACCGACAGGGTCACGCGGCCGCGAAGGCCGTTCAGCATCAGCACCTGCTGCGCCTCGGCGAGGCCGAGCTCCCAGGGCGTCCCGGCGTGCTGGATGGACGAGAGCGGGGCGGCCCCCGTCCCGCCGTCGTGCCCGGCGATGTGGATGGCGTCGGCGTGCGCCTTCGCGACGCCCGCGGCGACCGTGCCGACCCCCGACTCGCTCACGAGCTTGACGCTGATGCGCGCCGTCGGGTGCACCGAGCGGAGGTCGAAGATGAGCTGCGCCAGATCCTCGATCGAGTAGATGTCGTGGTGAGGGGGCGGGGAGATGAGCGTCACGCCGGGGGTCGCGTGGCGAACCCTCGCGATCGCCGCGTCGACCTTCGGCCCGGGGATCTGCCCCCCCTCGCCGGGCTTCGCCCCCTGGGCGACCTTGATCTGGATCTCGTCCGCGTTGACGAGGTAGTGCGTGGTCACCCCGAAGCGGCCCGACGCGACCTGCTTGACGGCGCTCCGTCGCGAGTCACCGTTCGCGTCGGGCACGAAGCGCGCGCTGTCCTCGCCCCCCTCGCCGCTGTTGCTCCTGGCGCCGAGGCGGTTCATCGCGACGGCGAGGTTCTCGTGCGCCTCCTTGCTGATGCTGCCGAACGACATCGCCCCGGTCGCGAACCGGCGCACCAGCGCGCTCGCCGCCTCGACCTCCTCGAGCGGGACCCCGGGGCGCGCCGCTTCGAAGTCCCAGAGCCCGCGCAGCGTCACGGGCTGTGCGCTCTGATCGTTGATGGCGCGGGCGAACTCCGCGTAGGCCGCTCCGTCCGCCTGGCGCACCGCCTTCTGGAGGCTCGTCACCGACTTCGGGTTCCAGAGGTGCTTCTCTCCGTCGGCGCGCCACGCGTAGACGCCGCCCAGGTCCAGCTCCGCCGGGCCCGCCAGGACCCCGGCGGCGTGCGCCGCGCGCGTCTCGGTCGCGATGTCGGCGAGCTCGAGGCCCCCGATCCGGGACGGGGTGCCGGGGAAGTAGCGCTGCACGACGCCGCGACCGATCCCGAGCGCCTCGAAGATCTGCGCGCCCTGGTAGCTCGAGAGCGTGGAGATCCCCATCTTGGACAGGATCTTCAGGAGCCCCTTGCAGAGCGCGGCGACGTAGTTGCGCTCTGCGAGCCGGGCGTCGCCGTGCGTGAGCGCGGGGTCGGCCGCCATCTCGTGGACGAGCTCGAGCGCGAGATAGGGGCAGACCGCGCCCGCTCCATAGCCCAGGAGGAGCGCCACGTCGGCGACCTCGCGAACCTCTCCGGACTCGACGACGAGGCCGGTCTTCATCCGTCGACCGCCCCGGATGAGCGCGTACTGCACGGCCGCCGTCGCGAGGAGGCTCGGGATGGGGACACGCGAGTCCGAGACGCCCCGGTCCGACAGCACGAGGATCGTCGCCCCGTCGTCGACCGCGCGCGCGGCCGCCGTCCCGAGCCCGTCGAGCGCCTCTTGCAGCGCGGCCCCGGCGTCGCCCGTCGCCGCGAAGAAGATCGGCAGCGTCGCGACCCCGAGCGTGGGGTGCGCGCGGACCTGGGCGAGGTCGGACTCGGTCAGGATGGGGTGGGGGAGCTCGAGGAGGCGCGCCTGCTCCGCCGTCTCGCCGAGGAGGTTCCGCTCGCGACCGAGGCAGCTCACGAGGCTCATCACGCGCGCCTCGCGGATGGGGTCGATGGGCGGGTTGGTCACCTGCGCGAACTGCTGCTTGAAGTAGCTGAAGAGGCGCGACGGCCTCCGGGAGAGGATCGCGAGCGGCGAGTCCACCCCCATGCTCCCGATCGGCTCCTGACCCGAGCTGGCCATCGGCCCGATGAGGACGCGGAGATCCTCGCGCGTGTAGCCGAACACGTGGGCCTCGCGCCTCACCTCCGCCGCAGCCCGCGGGGGACGCGCGATCGCCGGGGCGGGCTCGCTCGCGAGCTCCACCTTGTGCCGCCTGACCCACTCGGCGTACGGCTGCCGGTTCACGACGGCGGCCTTCAGCTCGTCGTCGCTCACGATGCGTCCGGCCTTCGTGTCGACGAGGAGCATCTTGCCGGGCTGCAGGCGCCCCTTCTCCTTCACGTTCTCGGGCGGGACGTCCACGACCCCCATCTCGCTGGCGCAGACCACCAGGCCGTCGTGGGTGACCACGACCTTCCCCGGGCGCAGGCCGTTCCTGTCGAGCATGGCGCCGATCTGCGCGCCGTCGGTGAAGAGGATCGCCGCCGGCCCGTCCCACGGCTCGACGAGTCCGGCGTGGTACTCGTAGAAGGCGCGCTTCGCGGGGTCCATGTCCGGCTGGGTCGACCACGCCTCGGGCACCAGCATCATCATCACGTGCGGCAGCGAGCGACCGCCGGCGACCAGGAAGTCGACGACGTTGTCGAGCGACGCCGAGTCGCTGCCGTTCGGCCGGATGATCGGCGTGAAGTCGGACAGGTGCTCGGCGAACGCGTCGCTCGCGAGGAGCGGCTCGCGCGCCGCCATCCAGGTCTGGTTTCCGCGGAGCGTGTTGATCTCGCCGTTGTGCGCCAGGTAGCGGTAGGGGTGCGCCCGCTCCCAGGTCGGGAACGTGTTCGTGCTGAAGCGCGAGTGGACGAGCGCGAGCGAGGTCCTGACCTCGTCCTCGGCCAGATCCGGGAAGAAGGCGCCGAGCCGCTCGGGGAGGACGAGCCCCTTGTAGACGACGGTCCGCGACGAGCAGCTCGCGATGTAGAAGTCGCCCGTGATCGCCGCGAGGCGCCCCGCGCGCTTCCTGATCATGAACAGCGTCCGCTCGAAGACCTCCGCCTGGCACATTCGCGCGATGAAGAGCTGCCGGAGGACGGGCTGGCTCCCTCGGCCGAGCGGCCCGAGGACCTCGGGGGCCACGGGCACGTCGCGCCACGCGATGACGCGCTGGTTGTGGTAGCGGACGGCGTCCTCGAGGGTCCGCATCTGCACGGCGCGGCGGTCGGCGTCGCGAGAGAGGAAGACCTGCGCGACGCCGTAGTCTCCGGCGTTGGGGATCTCCTTCCCCTTGCGGGCCATCGCGCGCTCGTAGAACGCGTGCGGCGTCTGGATGAGGATCCCCGCGCCGTCGCCGGTCAGCGGGTCGGCCCCGACCGCGCCACGGTGAGACATGCGCGAGAGGACCTCGAGCGCGAGCTCCACGACGTGGTGGCTCGGGTCCCGGCGGAGCTCGGCGACGAAGCCCGTCCCGCAGGCGTCGTGCTCGAACGACGGGTCATACAGGCCGACGGGGCCGGGGAGAGGCATGCGCGACGAGAGTATGACGCAGCGTGCTAGCGACGGGTAGCGGAAGAAACGACACGATCCCCCTGACCCGGATGGCTGCGCCGGAGTCTCACCCGCCCCCGGCGATGTGAGCCGCCGGCGGAGCGAGGAGGAGCGACCATGGCGTCGACAAGCGAGGAGCTCGACAAGGTCCTCCGGGGGCTCACCGCCGGCACGCCGACCGGATGGAGGCGGGCGGCAGCGGACCTCGGTTCATGGTCGTCGACTTCAGCGGCGTCGTGGTGAGCGGCCTGCGGGTCGACCTCCCCGAGGGGGGGCGCCTCGTGCTCGGGATCGCTGGCCCCGCGGCCATCGACGCCAGCGCGCGCGCGGACATCGAACGTGCCCTCGCGGAGAAGGTTCGCCGGGCCTAGGAGGGTTCAGACGGCCAGCCGCCGGCAGGAGAGGCCATCCGGCGTGTCTTGTCGCGACCCCGGGAGGCCGGGAACGATACCCATCGTGCTGGGTATACTACCCTCATATGCT
>Ga0316217_10005724_pt1 | contig 12712 bp, 17 predicted proteins | sample 1anoAmetaG_FD_203633 | JGI IMG/M metagenome (GOLD analysis project Ga0316217, IMG submission 203633) | Freshwater microbial communities from Trout Bog Lake, Wisconsin, USA - 1anoA | ecosystem: Environmental > Aquatic > Freshwater > Lake > Hypolimnion/Profundal zone | place: USA: Wisconsin...
GATCGAGACCACGCCGAGGCCATGATGGCACTCGAAGCGCTTTACCAAAGCCAACTGTTTGACCGTTATTGGGCCAACGTCTTGTGCCACCACAACTAACACCGCCCCGGATTATTGGGCACACCCGCGTAAAGCGTTAAATCGTAAACCGTAATCTGGTGCAAAGGGGTGTGGCCAGATTCTGTGGCAATCGTGGGATACCGGAGCGTCAGCCGAGCCGCGACCGTGAGGGAGCGACCAATCGACGGTCGAATGCAGCGCGGTCGCTCTCTGACGGTCGCGGCTCGAAAATACCACAAAATCTGGCCACACCCGCGTAAAGCAGACTTATGCTGCCGTTCCTAAATCACGGGTTATTAGCCGTTTCCAGCACCCGCCACCGCATGATGTGCATCGGCACCCGCAGATACCCGTTGTTATCGCGTCGGGCTTGGATCGTCATGACGCGCTGGGAGTCCGGATCGGCCTGAATCCACGTTGCATCGCCAATATACGCCAAAGTGTGGATACCGTCGGCGGTCACGGCAAAGTCGCCGGGTTCCAGGCGTGCGTCATCGATAGCGTTGAGTGCCGGGGTGGCAAACAGCAGGCGGGTCCTATCCTGATATCCATTCATGAGCCAGCGGGCGTTACATTTATTCCACCACAGGCTACCGGCGGCCCGCAGCAGATGGGGGTTGGCCGTGGCCAGGGCCTGATTCCATTCGGCATCGATCAGGCCGGCCCGGACGAGGCCGGAGCAATCGACACCGCGGCCATTTTCACCGCCCCACACATACGGTACGCCGCGATAGGCCAGCAAGCGCGACGCATACGTCGCCCGTAGAGCAGCGGTATCAACCTGCCGACCGGGCAGCAAAACCAGCGCGCCCGCAAGCAGAAGCATCCCCTGCAGTACATAACGCAACACGGCACGCCGCCATGCCAGGATGATTCCACCCCCAACAATTCCCAAGAGGCTCAGAATGATAACCAGCCGCGTCAGATGGGTGCGGAGCGGAAACCACGCCACAATGCCCAACACGGGCCAGCAGAGGATCCAGAAGAATAAGACAGGCCGCCGAAACAAGGTCTTCATATCCCCGATTTACGATTTACGTTTCCCGCCCGCTTTAGTCGTGGTCGCATTGGTCAGCGCCACCAGCGCCAGGAAACGGCTGTCCAGGTTGGCCCCGAACGGGATCGCCGTAATCGAATGAAAATTCTTTTCCTTCTTGAACTGGGCCTCGAAAACCTTGAGCAGGTTCTTATCGACTTCGCCGGTGGGGTTGGCCAGGGCGATGGCCCGGATCAGCGGGCGCAGGTGCGTAAGCACATGGGGGAAGTTCTTGAAGTCGCAGGCGTAAACTTCCTGCCCGGAATCGTTGACCAGGCTTACGCGTTGATCATTGGCACCCAGGTAGAACATGTCAATCCTCCAAAGGCGCATCAAAGTCGGGTGCCATCCAGTGTTTGGTGTCCCTGGCGGAGCCGGGTTGACACGGCCAGCGGGCCGGGGATGGTCGCGTGACCACGGCCAGCGGTTGGCCCTGCGCAGTCAGGACTAGTTGCTCGCCGGGAACCATTCCTTCTACCAATTCCCGCAGGTGGCCTGCGGCGGTATCGAACGGTAGGGTACGTGTCATCGGCTATTCTCCTGCGAGATCTCGCGTAGGTGAATTCTCATCAGACGTATTTCTATTACACATAATAGCTGGTGCTCTTCTCTGCACCAAGCAGGGCGTTAGCGTACCTTACCCGTTGCGCCACAATTTCACCGCCAGGCGCGCGCAAGGGGTCAGGCGCGCATCGGGCGGTGCGCCGCCGGGATCGCGGGGCAGGAGCAGGTAATCGGTGTGTTCGTCGGCCTGGAGGCGCTCGATGATCGTTTCGATCGGGCGGGCCAGTTGGCAGTGCCACAGTAATTCCGGCTGCCAGAGCACCTGGTCCCGCGCCATGGCCAGCAGCCGTGGCGTGGTGGCCAAGTCGGCCTTCGTCAGGCCCAGTTCCTCCTGAAACTCGGAGTACAGGTGGGCCAGCAGGCCATCTATGCTGGCGGGCAATTCTGCGGTGTCCAGCCGTTCGACGCCGCCGCCAAACAGGTGGGCGCGACCCGGATAGGCCGCCACCTTGGCCGAACGGATCCCCAGCACGCACTGGTCGCCGTAGGAAAGCAGTCCGCTGCTGCCCAGGGCCGCGTAAATGGCCTCCGGGGCGTGGGCCAGAAACCATGCCCGATCGCGCAAGCCGGTTACCAGGGCGGTCTTGAAATTGGCCGGCCCCAGGCGCAAATGCAAGGTCCGCCCCGCGACGCGATGATCGAGCAGGCGGGTGACTCCCCCATCAAACAAGGTTTGGCCATGGCGCTGGGCCGCGCGCATGTAGTCGTCCCACCGCGCATCAACATACGCCTGGGCCGTCGGTGAGAGCACCAGCGGTGCTGGATCCCACGCCACGGCAATATGATCGAGTGGTCCACCAGCGAGAATTTCAATGCCATCGGTCCGCGCTGTATTCATGGCGCCGCCTGCTGCCGCAGGAACTGCCGCGGCCGTTCCAAACACAAAATCACCAAGGTATAGACCGCGGTGCCCAACGGCAGGATGCAGAACAAGGAGAAGCTAAGACTGCTCAGGAAGGCTGCCGTGATCGCGACAATACCCCAGCCGAACGCACGCGGCGTCCGCTTGAGCAGGGCCATGCCGGCGAGTATTTCGATGGTGCCGGCTACCACATTCAGCAGTCCCTGGCCGCCGTACAGGATGCCGATAAACCACTGCGGCGGCAGGCCCAGCAGGGACGGCATGGCGGTGGCGGGCATGGTGGTGCCGCCGATACCACGCGTGAACAGCACGTACATGAACACGGCCATTCCGACGTACAATAAGGCGGCCAACGCGCTGATGCCGCCAAGCACAATGTTGAAGATTCCCGCCAGCTTCACTTGGGTCGGCGCATTTCCGTAGCCAGTGGCGGTGAGGTAATCGAGCGGCGGTCGCTGGGGTTCAGACATACATGGGCTCCACGCCGATCAAAACACGGCCTGACGCTATTCGTACACGTCGCTTCGCTTCGCAATGGTAATCACAAAAACGGCTACCGCTTGATCGTTGATGGTGTAAACCACGCGCAGATCGCCCAGACGGTAGCGGTATGAACCCGCCCAATGCCCCTTTAGCGCTTTGACGTTATTCCCTGCCCGCGGGTTTCTTTCCAACGCGGCAAAGCAGCGCGCGAGCTTCCGGGCGATAGCCGGACCGCAACGTTCGAAGAATCGCTGGGTCTCGCGCGATAACTCCACCCTATACATCAGATCGCACCTGGCGCCACGGCTTGGTACGGCCGGCCTTGATATCCCGCATCCCGCGCGCATAGGACGCCTCAAACCCTGGGATGGTCAGCAACTCCAGCGTGGCTGCATCCGTCTGGCGATCCTTAACGAACGCCAAAAACTCGGACGCCACGCGCAACTGCGCACCGGACATGACGTCGATCAACGCTTTGGCCTCTTGTCTTAATTCAACTGTACTCATGCCGATATTCTACCCACCGCCACGCGGCGACTCCAGCAGCAAAGACTCAGACCTTGGCCGATGACGGGGCGATGGCATCTAACGGGAAAGAGCGGCGTTCTGGCCAGGTCGGCCTTGGTCATGGCGTTGGGCCGCGCGCATGTAGTCGTCCCACCGCGCCGCATTCGAACGTCGATTGGTCGCGCCCTGACGGTCGCGGCTCTGTTGACGCTCCGGTATCACACGATTGCCACAAAATCTGGTCACACCCCACCGCGCCGGTTTTCCGCTTGTTCCCTGGGGCGGTTACAATAAGCGGGCAGGACGGGCATGATGCCAAGCGCTACCAGGAGCGGCATGTGCGCCAGGCCATTGATGAGGTGCGACAATGAAACCAGCCGATCAATACCATAAGTGGGTGGAGTGGAGCGAGGAGGATCAGGTCTACGTGGGCAAGTGCCCCGACCTGATTACGGGCATCCATGGTGACGATCCGGTTAAACTATACAGTGAGCTTTGCCGCGTTGTCGAAGAAGTCATCGCCCACTTCCAAGCCACCGGCAAACCGCTGCCCGCCCCCAGAACGCACCCCATGATGGAAGTGGCTTAACTCTATTTCTTATAATATGTTAAACATCTTTATCTGGCTGGGTCTGAGTCGGAACGCCAACGTCGCTCGGAGTTGATTCCCGGCCTGAAACGAAATTCTCCCCCATGCTCCCCAAAGCCAACAAATCCGAGGCGATTCATCGGGCCGTGCTCACCGGCCTGCTCTCCAATGTTGGTCTCAAGACCGACGTCTACGAATACAGCGGGCCGCGCGGCACGCGCTTTAATATCCACCCCGGCTCGGCACTTTTCGAGGAAAAACCCAAGTGGATCGTGGCTGCCGAATTGGTTGATACCAATCGGCTCTATGCCCGCACGGTGGCGCCCGTGCGCCCGCAGTGGATCGAACGGGCCGCGGCCCACCTGGTGGAGCGCACCTATAGCGAGCCGCACTGGCATGCCGAATCCGCCCACGTGCATGCGTATGAAAAGGTCACGCTCCATGGCCTGGTGCTCGTGCCGCACCGCACGGTGCATTACGGGCCGATCAACCCCAAGCTCAGCCGCGAGATCTTTATTCAACACGCCCTGGTGCTGGGTGAATACCGCACCGACGCGGGCTTCTTCCGCCATAACCGCGCCCTGGAGCGCGACATCGAAGCGCTGGAGGCCAAGATCCGCCAGAAAAATCTGCTGGTGGACGCCCACACGCGCTTTACGTTTTACGATGCCCGCATTCCCCAGGGCATTTTCAACGGCCCGTTGTTTGAACAATGGCGCAAGAAGGCCGAGGTGGCCGATCCCAACCTGCTATTCATGGGCCGCTCCGACCTGATGCGGGATATCCGCGATGCCGTGCCGCCGGAACAATTCCCAGACACCCTGCACGTTGATGAAATGCAGCTTCCGCTGCTTTACCGCTACGACCCGGCCGATGCGGCCGATGGCATCACGCTGCGCGTGCCGCTGGCGGCCTTGGGCCAGTTGCATCCCGCCCGGTTTGACTGGCTGGTGCCCGGACAGGTGGGGGAAAAAGTTACGGCTTTGCTTAAATCCCTGCCCGGCGCCCTGCGCAAGAACTTTGTCCCCGTGCCCACCTTTGCCCGGGCCGCCACGGCGGAACTGGAACCGTCGGATCAACCGCTAACCCAAGCCCTGGCTACTGTACTGGGCAAACTCACCGGCGTGGCGGTGGAATCGGCGAGTTTCCAGACTGCGGCGCTGCCGGATTACCTGCGCATGAACTTTCAGGTCATCGGCGATAATGGCCGCGTGCTGGCCACCGGGCGCGATCTGCCGGCCCTGCAACGCAAATTTGCCCGGGAATCCAGCGCCGCGATCGCCCGGCTGTCGCACGCCATGTTCAATCGCGACGGCCTGATCGCGTGGACCTTCGGCGACCTGCCAGAAAGCGTTGATCTGCATCGGCACGGCATGACGCTCCACGCCCATCCGGCACTTGTTGATGCCGGCACCAGCGTCTCCTTACGCCTCTTGCCGCAGGCGGCGGAAGCTGCCACGGCCCATCACGCCGGCCTGCGCCGGCTCTTTGCCCTGGCCCTGCCGCGGGAGCTGGAATACCTGCCGCGGCATTTCCCGCGGTTCGATAAGGCGGCATTGTTTTACTACACGCTGGGCACCGGGGCGCAGCTCCAGGCCAGTGTGCTGGACCTGGTCGTGGAGCGCACATTTTTATCCGGGGCTGCGGAAGGGGGGCTGGCTTCCGCCACCGCCAACATCCGCACCCCGGCGGCATTTGCCGCCCGCCAACGCGCCGGCATCGAAAATCTACTCCAACGGGCTGACGAGGTTTTCAATCTGACCTATGTCATCCTGGAAGCCTATCACAAGTTAACCGTGCAGCTTGATGAGCCCCTGCCGCCCTCCTGGCAGGGCAGCGTGGCGGATATCGATGAGCACCTGCGCCACCTGCTGCCCCCGGACTTTCTCAATACCACGCCGTGGGAACAACTGGTGCATTACCCGCGTTACCTGCGGGCCATTGCGCTGCGGCTGGAAAAACTCGACCAGCACGGCCCGGATAAGGATGCCCAGCGGGCCGCGGAACTGGTTCCGTTATGGCAGGATTACCTGCAGCGGCGTGCCCAGAACAAGACCCAGGGCACGCACGATGTGCAGTTGGATATCTACCGCTGGATGCTCGAAGAATTCCGCGTGGCGGTCTTCGCCCAGGAGTTGCGCACGCCCATGCCCATTTCCGCGCGGCGGCTGGAGAAACACCAGGCCGTTCTGCGGTAAGGGGGTGAGCGGGTGAGGGGGTGAGGCAAGCTGGGCTGGTAGAAAAATAGATTTCTGCGAATTCCGGATGCCTGCTTTCGTAAAGCCCTCGGTGGCGATCGGATGGCTCCGCTGCAACTCCGCCAGCCGTCCTTCCAAAAGGTGCAACTCCTCCTGGGTCTTCGCGTTTTCGGTTGGATTCGATATCATCATCTAATCTCCACGAGCCCCTTATCGATTCTATCAGAAATGGCGTTGTCCGCGCATTTGATGCGGACCACGTGGGTCAGGTGCCAAGCCAGCCAGATCGCCAGTTTAACTGGCCTTTCCTGCCTCGACATACGGCTCCATGGTACTTTCGGATTCATAGCGGTTAGTCGCCATACGTGGCGGCGTAACGCTCTGCGTAGATGTCGCGAAAGTCCACAAAGTGTTGGCGGATCAGCCGGTGAAACACCCAACGGGTCAACATCGTGGTCACGTTCGCCACGCGTTGCCGCTGCGGCCACGGCCATATCGTCTTGGCGCCCTGCTGCCCCTCGCCTTTATTGGCCATGCCGGCTGGTCTGGGCCGCGCAGCGCCGGCGCCACATTTCGTGGTAGGCGCCTTCCAGGTTCCGCGTAAAACTCTTGCCGTCGGTCAGGCCCGAGTCGGTCAGCGTCTGGCGCAGCGTGGCCCGCTGGGTTGCCAGGCGTGCCGGATCCCGAGCCAGGCCCACGGCCAGCTTCACATAGGTTGCCGCGTCGGGGGCTACCCATTGCCGCAGTCCCGCGTGGGTTAGCAACGACAGACCAAAACGTCCGGGTGCCGCCTTGCCCGGCAGGGTAATCAGCGGCAGGCCCATCCACAGCGCATTGCAGGCGCTGGCCATGGTATTAAACGGGAACGGATCGAGCGCGATATGCAGCGTGCTTAGGCGCTGGGCCGCCGTGCCCGGGTCAACATAGGGCTGCAATTCCAGCCGCGTGGCGCCAATCCCCGCCGCAGCGCAGCGTTCCATAAAACCGCCGGCCACCACGGGATCATCGAGTTTGGGCGCCTCCATGCACAACCGGGCGTCAGGCACCTGTTCCAGGATTTCTGCCCAGGTCCGCAACACCCCATCATTAAGCTGCATAAGCTGGCACGAACAGCCCAGGCGGATGGGCCCGGGCGGCAGGCTCGTCACGGTCGTATCCGATGGCGGCAGATAGCAGATATAGGCTGCCGGCAGGCGCACCAGGTTTTCGATCCGGAAATCCAAGTGCGATCCGTGGGGGTCCAGCAGCACATCGGTGATGCGGTAATTCACGTGCGCCAGGCCGGTGGCCCCGGGATACGGCAGATAACTGACCTGCAATGGCGCCGGCTGGCGCGCCAGCACCAGCATGCGGTTGTCGGCGGAATGCACCGCCAGGTCCACCAGGATATCCATCTGATCGCGCCGGATCAGGTCGGCCACCGCCGCGTCGTTAAGCCCGGCAATGCTGCGCACCGTATGCGGCGAGGCGTGCGGCTGGCTAGTGCCATTGGCAGCCGAATACAGGGTGATCTGGTAGTCGGTATGGCGGTGGGATTTGAGCAGCGGCGCGATGAAGCAGGCTACCGCCGGCGCGTGGAAATCCGGGCACATATAGCCGATCGGCACGGAATTCCTGGCGGTACGGCGCCGCCGTGCCCAGCGCGGCTGCATGTTGCCGTTGGTATTCCAGATGCTCGGCGTAAAGGACAAAGTCATCGGCTTGCGGATCATGATACAACAGGTACAGCAAGGCACTGCGCACCGCCGGTTGCTGCGGGTCGGCTTCGAGCGCGCGGCGCAGGCACGCCAGGGCACGTGGCACATCCCCCATGGTGCTATAGAGCCGCCCCAGACGCTCATTGGCCGCCGGGTCGTTGGGGTTTAGTTCCAGCGTTTTGTTCCAGGCGTCCAGCGCCGCCTGGGTCTGGCCCGTGTCGTAATATACATTGCCCAGGCTGGTGTGGAACTGGGCCGCCGCCGGGTTGATGGCGATCGCCTTTTGCAGCAGTCCGATGGCATCGCGGTGCTGACCCATGGCCTGGGCGGCCAGACCAAAATAATACACCGCATCGGCATCCTCCGGCGCGGTGTGCAGCAGCGCTTCAAGCCGGCGGGCGGCTTCTTCAAATTGTCCCGCCTCGTAGTGGCGGATGGCCGTCTGGAGCGCTGCATTCATCATCACACCGTCTCCGGTTGCACGCCGCCCGGGGCTATAAAAACAAACCACAGCGCGCGCAACAACGGCCATCTTAGCGAGCCGCAGGGGCGCGCCGCTACGACTTTCTCCATGTATTTATACGTCGGGGGCGGCGGTTCGTTCGTTAATCCGGGCCGTCGCCCCAGCACCGGCATGCGTTGCGGTTTTATCGGACGGGGCCGATGCCCGCGTGCCCGATGCCAAAGTCCTGGCGGACTTCATACCCCGCACAATGCGTATCTAAAGGTTCGTGACAAAACACCCCCCCGACCGATCCCCAACGTAAATGAGCCACAAATAAACACCAATAAACACGAATGGGGACCGTTGATGCCACGCTGCTGGTATCCCGCGAACATTCGCTTATTGCATCTTCTTCAATTTGTGTTCATTCGCGCCCCAATCCCTTTTTTCTTCGCGCCCAGCGCCAATTTCCAGCCGCTTCATTCCCCTCCTTAATATCTGTGTTCATCCGTGTTTATCTGTGGTTCCCTCTCGTTGCCTTTCTTCGTAGTCTTTCGTGTTTATGCTTTTTGGTTGCGGCCATGCCGCGCTGGGTTTATTTGTGGCTAATTTATTTCCATGGTGCCCACCGCGCTGGAACTCTATGGCAGCCCCAAATGCTGGTGCAAGAACTCTTGCCAATGCTCGTAGGCGAAGCCCCGGATATCGGCATCGGAAAATCCCGCCGTCGCCAGGGCCTCCGCCAGGCGCACCAAATGGCGCGGATGATCCAGATCGCCCGGGAGTTGTTCGGCGCTAAAACCGCCATCCATGTCGGAACCCAGGGCCAGGGGCTTGGCCGTGCCCACCAGTTGCGTGATGTGCTGGATGTGATCCACCACATCGGCAATCGTCGCCCGCCCGGTGGGGCGCAGGAATTTGGAAAACAAATTAATGCCGATGATGCCCCCGGCAGCGGCGAGCGCCCGGATCTGGGCATCGGATAAATGCCGTTCGGGATGTTGTTTGCCCGGCAGCAGCGCCCGGCAGTTGCTGTGGGAGGCCACCTTGGGGCGTGCCGCATAATCAAACATGTCCCAGAACGCCTGTTCGGACAGATGCGACAAATCGTGCACCATCTGCAAGGCGTCGGCCCGGGCCACCAGGGTGCGCCCCGCCGGCGTCAGGCCGCCGCCGGATTGGTCGCCGCCGGCCCAGCCGGTGCCATCCACCCAGGTCAGCGCCAGCAGGCGCACGCCCCCGGCGTACAACGTGTCCAGATCGCCCAGCGTGCGCACGCCTGCCGCACCTTCCAGCAGCAATACGATGCGCAGTGGTGCGCCCGGCGCCGGGTGAGGGGGTGGGGGCGCCCGGTGCGGTGGCGCACCAAATAGTTCAATTACCCCGGCCTGATGCCACGCATGGTAGATGGCCAGTTGGCGCATCATCGCAGAGTGTGCTTCATCGGCTGTCGCAAAACACCATGGGCCATCCACATCTTCGTGCGGCCCTTGCCCGCACACGCGCCGCTGAATAAAAATGGTGCCCAGCGCCGCCTGCACCCCGCCTTCGCTTAGCGTCGGCAGGGTAACGGCGGCCGGCCCCTTGGCTTCGGACAACTCCTCGACGCGCTGCATCATGGGCCGCCCGTTCTCGGCCAGGTAGGCCAAATCCAGATGCCCGTCGAACCAGGCCAGTTGCGTGTCCGGGGTCGTCATGGGGTCGGTAGCTCTTCCTTGATCAGGATGAAATGCCCGATCACTGGCAGCGGCTTTTTCTCCAGGTTCGCCGCGTTGACGATGCCCGTGATGGCCAGCGCGATCAGGCCCAGGAACAGCCCCAGTTGCGCCACGGTCCACGTGCAATTCACCAGCGTTACAAAGACACCCATCATCCCGGGCAAATGGGCCAGCACCAATCCCAGAATCTCCGATCCGATTACCAGCGCCACCACGGCTATAACCGCGGTAATGAATACCAGCAGCGCCTGATTGGCATGAAAACGGGCAAAGCGCGATTTGGGCGCCACCAGCAGCGGGATCAGGAAAATGGTATAGCCCACAATGGCCGCCCCGCGGTGGTGCAGGGCGTCGGCAGCTTCCGCGGCCGCCTCCGCCTCCGTTTCCGGCGGCAACACCACCGGTGTGGGCGGCACAAATGCGGGCGCTTTGGCGGGTGCCGGCGCCACGTCGTAGGTCGAAAAATCCGGCGGTGTCGGGTCGGGCATAGGTCGTCTCCAAGTCACATCCAGCAGCGCACCATTGTATACTGTCAGTACGGCCACGCCAGTACGCTCGTGGCCGCGCGTTGTCAGGGGTGTAGCCCGCTTTTTTGGCGGCTGTTTGTAGTACCGCCTTTAGGCGGGGTTGGTGGCCGAACCGCCTAAAGGCGGTACTACAAACAGCCACAAAATCTAGCCACACCCTTGTCAGGACCGGTCGGTCGCATTGGAAGAAAATCCCGTATGGCAGGAGGATAGTATGCCCGTGGAAACGCCGCCGTTGGAAATTGCCGTCTGCACCTGGTCGCTGCGTTTAATGGATCCCCAGGCCTTGCGCGCGGTTCTGGCGCCCCTGGGTGTTGGCGCGGTGCATTTGGGTCTGGGCGCCATCCTGGATTTGGCCCCGGACCAGCAGGCCCCGGTTATTGCTGCCTACCAGGCCGGTGCTTTGCACCTCACCGCCACGATGATTCACTTTCCGGGCGAAGATTATTCCTCGCTCGACTCCATTCACCGCACCGGCGGCTATCTGCCCGATGACCTGTTTGCCGCGCGCCTCGAACGGACCCTGGCCGCGGCCCGGCTTTCCCAACAGTTGGGCGTGGCCCTGCTTTCCACCCACGCCGGCTTTATTCCCGAACAGACCGATGCCGCCGCCTTTGGCAAAATGATCACCCGCCTGGCACGCGTGGCCGATGCCCTGGCCCCGCTGGGGATCACCCTGTGCTTTGAAACCGGCCAGGAATCCGCCGCCACGCTGGCAGCCTTCTTGACGGCCCTGGGCCGCCCCAACATCGCCGTCAATTTTGATCCGGCCAACATGATCCTTTACGGCAAGGGCGATCCGGTGGCTGCGGTCCATACTCTGGCCCCATGGATTCGCCATGTCCACGCCAAGGACGCCCGGCAGCACACCCCCGGCCCCAGCGGCTGGTGCGGCCAGGAAGTCCCCGTCGGTGCCGGCCAGGCCCGCGTGCGCGACGTGGTGCACGCCCTGCAAACCATCGGCTATCGCGGCGCCATCGCCATCGAACGCGAAGTCGGCGCCACCCAACTGGCCGATATCACCACCGCGGTGCGGGAGCTGCACGCCGCCATGAATTGACCGATCCCGCTCCAAATCCAGGCGAACTATCCCCAGCATCGCCATCGCCCAGCGTGTTGCGTAACCATAAAGCCGACTGTCGAGCCAGGGGCCGTGCCCGAAAATCCGGAAGAGAATTTGGGTGCCATGCTTTACGGGCAGGGGCCCCGTTAAGCATGCCGCGCGAAACACGGCCGCAGCCCCATGCGGTCTCTTCAGCCTGAAAGGCCGGCACATTTAATTGGCTAACCCCCGTCCACGTTACGTTATCGCCGCCGCGGTTATTCGGCTGCCTGCGGTGCGGCGCTCCCAGTGTCGGCCGGGATCGTCCGCGGGCCCAGGCCCGACGAGTTTCAGAAAGAAATGGATTTTGCGGTGCCATCACCTGCGTTCTTTTGCTGCCGCCCGCGGCCTTGAAACTCGCGTGTATTCGATTTGTTCCCAGGCCCGACGGGCCGTCACTTTTGGTAGCCGTGGCTGTAAGGCCACGGTTACGCGCATCCCCAATGACGGCGAGGCCTGAAAGGCCGGCACTTCAATATTCCCAACCCTCTCAAATCTCAAATTAAAAATTTCAAATCCGCCTCGCCCCCCTTTCATGAGGCCTATTCCGCTACCTGCGGTGCGGGGTTGGCAGTGTCGGCCGGGATCGTCCGCGGGCCCAAGCCCGACGAGTTTCGGAAAGAAATGGATTTGCGGTGCCGTCACCTGCGTTTTTTTGCTGCCGCCCGCGGCCTTGAAACTCGCGTGTATTCGATTTGTTCCCAGGCCCGAAGGGCCGACACTTTTGCCTTTCCACGAATGACGTAGCATAACACCCGTGCCATCACGCGCTGTTGACCACCATGGTAAATGTGCCCGCTGTTCGGAGTCCCGCCTTTAGGCCAAGACCGTTCAACGGAGGATCTCGATGGAATCGCGGAAGGGTCGTGTGGGCTGAGGTGTTTGGCGATGGCAGGGGCGTTTTTTGAGCCATTTGCTCTGTGG
>Ga0316217_10005725_pt1 | contig 12711 bp, 28 predicted proteins | sample 1anoAmetaG_FD_203633 | JGI IMG/M metagenome (GOLD analysis project Ga0316217, IMG submission 203633) | Freshwater microbial communities from Trout Bog Lake, Wisconsin, USA - 1anoA | ecosystem: Environmental > Aquatic > Freshwater > Lake > Hypolimnion/Profundal zone | place: USA: Wisconsin...
AAAAAGGTGATGAGACCGTGAACCATGAAGGGCAGAAACCAGCAAATACCCCTGAGGCTTCACCGATTAGCAGAATAATGATGGTGATGTCATCTGCAGCGTCAGTGGCAGCCATCAGCGTGCACGCTTCTTCTTGCCAGCTTTGTTCAGTGCAATGGCAACTGCCTGACGACGTGGCTTGCCAGCCTTCAGTTCAGTGCGAATGTTCGCACTGATGATCTTCCGGCTGCTGCCACGCTTCAGGGGCATGGGTCATCGACCCTTCTTGGACTGGCCACGCTTCGTGATGAAGTCACCCTGCTGGGCATCTTCGATGTAGCGTGCATTCTCCAGCTGCCCGTTTGGAAGGATGACCACACCGTTACTGGTCAACACAGACATGTAGTTAGTCCCAGGCTCACGCATACCTGATGGCTGGGGTGGGGCGAAGTAAGGCTGTGGCGAACGCATCAGTGGTGCACTGGCAGCCATCGTCACTTCTTTGTGGTGGGTGGGAATGCGAACGTTCAGCATTATGCCCTGCCCACTGCCACGTCACGACCACCCTTGCCCCCAAGGTCAATCCATGCCATGCCGTCAGGATCCATGCCGACAAGGTCACAGGTGCCGTCATCGTGCCTGGTGATCCTGTGGGCAGGAGCGTGTGCCCCGTACTCAACCGAGGCTGCAGCTCGACCCTGAGCACGCTGACGGAATTCTTGCTGATCTGGGGTCAGCTGCTGCCAAGGTGCTGCCAGCGACATTGCTGCAGTCAGTCGCTGCTGAATGCCCATGTTGCCTTGTCGCTGCTGGCAGGGTCGGGCCATTCCTAGAAAGTGTGCCTTGTGCATTTCAGCTCCCTGTCACTGCCACGTAGGTTGGGGTGTGGGTACCCTTCATGGTGGCTGGGTTGAATGGTGCAAACACACCAGGGGCAGGCTGGTAGTAAACAGTTTGGCCAGCAGCTGTCAGCGCGTTTCGTGCTTTGGCGTTGGCAATCAGTGAGTACGTGGTGCCAGTCGGACCGACAACGCTTGTGGTGCCCTGTCCAGGTGCCAGCCCGTAGCCACTGACAGTTTCACCAGTGGGTGCCTGGTAGTTCGTCAGCGTGCTTGTGCTCGACGTGGCGTTAGCACCCTGCAGGTCAGACAGCTGCTGTTGCAGCGTGGCAATCGTCACAGCATCATTCTGTGCCTGGGCCGTGTTCGACGCGTTGGCTGTGTTAGCAGCCTGTGAACCTGCAGCAGCTGCAGCATTCGACTTCGACCGTGAATAGAGGAAATAGCCCACAGCAAGCACAGCAGCACCAATGCCGTAGTAAAGGGGTGGAATGCCACCACGCTTCTTGCCCCGAGGGGCCGGTGTCATCGTGTCAGCCATCATCGACCACCATAGGTGGGCCACTGGGTGAACGGACGAATAGCAGCTGTGGTAGTACGACCACCCACACGCACTCGATGCTGCCACTGTGTCGGCACTGCACCCATAGGTTCGGCAGGCACTGGCAATGGGTTATCGCTCAACAGCTTGCCTGGGAAACGAACAGACCTGTTCGGCTTCCAGTAGTAAATCGAAGGGTAGAACACGTTTGGGGCACAGTCGCTGGGCTGATTGTATCGACCGCCGAAACTCTGATCGTTCATCGACTCAGGACGTGGACTGGGAATGGCCACTGTTCCTGGCATCCCGACAATGCCAGCCTGATTCTGGCCAGCACTGCTTGCAGTCCTTTGGGCAGCAGGAACAGGCATGAACGCACCAGCACCCTTGGAAGGTGTCTGCAGCGTACGGTACCTAATCCGCATGATTACTTGCCCCCACCCAAGAGGGCAGAAAGTGCTGGCTTCTCAACCCCTGTGAAACCCTGACTGGCAGCAGCCACACCCTGTGGGTGCGTCAGCACGTCAGCGATGATGACACCGACAATGACAAGTGCAGTGATGCTTGCAATACGTGCCACGTGTGTTCCTTCCTATGCAGTGGCTGCAGCTGGTGCTGCAGCTTTCGTGTTCGACTTCTTAGCCCCCAGCTGCTTCACAGCCCCGTTGGTGTCCCACAGGTTCAGTGCAGTGGCAACCACAAGGCCCCAACCAAACAAACCAGCAACACGCTGACCCTGTGGACCTGGGACAAGTGACAATGCACCAAATATGATGAAACTCCCGACGTACTCACTGGGCAGTGGAAAGTGAGCAATGGGGTTCGACTTCGATTGCCCCTGACCAGCAGCCCTGTACGTAATCAGGATCGTTTCAGTGATCCACGCAAGGGTAAGGCTGTTCATCGTCCTGGTGTGGGCCTGAACTGCACAGCTGGTGACTTGACGATGTTAGCTGGCACCCCTGCCTGTTCCTTGGACTGCACCGTCGATGTTGCAGCTGAAGGGGTGGTGACATCAGGTGCCCCACTGTCATTGGGAATGGCAGCCAGACCGTCAGCCCTGCTGGGCAATCCTAGGTCGAGAAACCCGTAGTTGTCGCCTTTCACCTGGGTGATGCCGTAATACAGCACCCAGTAGCCGACGAATACGACGCCTAGACCTAGGCCAGCCACAAGCTAGGCAGCAGACTTGGGGGACGGAATCGGCTTGACGAATCGGTGGTACGCGTAGACGGTACCGACGCCAGCGATGAACCAGAATGCAGGGTGACGCATCATGGGTGTTCCTTCTTTCTGTTCGGGATCAGTTGGGGAGCGAATAGCGGATGAACACAAGGGCAGCGACAGCAGCGACGCCGACCCACATGGCCATGCCAACCGGACTGGCAGGGTTCAGGGCCTGACCCATCGAATCAACAGGCACCGTGACGCCAGGGCCGAATGCTGCAGCAGTCACTGTGTCGTAGCTCGATGGGGTGCCGTAGGTGGCTGGGTTGGCAGTGCTGACACCACCGAATCCACCACCCATTGACATTGAGATGCCAGCCATGCTAACTAGCCTCCGGCAGACCCTGGATAATTGCGCCAGTTGGGACGACCTGTCCGATAAGGGCAGTCACCGTGGCAGGAGCGTTGGTGATCGTTCCCCAGGGGGCACCGTTCAGCTCGACCAGCGTGCCTGGGTTCGTGCTCAGGTACGTTTCGCCGGTGTCCAACAGTCCAAGGCTGGCCTGTGACATCGAAGTCTTGCGACTGATGGCGATAACGCCGGTCGGACGCTGGGCAGGGGTGGTGCCAAATGAAATGTTCATGTCGTCGAACAGCTCGCCTTGGTAAGTGGTCGAACCACCAACAGTGGTGGCTGCCGTGGTGTCGAGAAGGGGCACACCGTCCACATACAGCTGCAGACGCTGTGGCCACGCATCGACGCGAGCACCAGTCGAGTCACGCATGATGAACACGAGAGTGTCCAAGTAGCCACCCAGACGCGGGAGCTGCAAACGGGCCGACGCTGCAGACGGAACCGTGGGGTTCAGCTGCTGCTGAATCCACTGTCGCGTGGTGCCGAGTCCAGGAGGCTCAACAGCGACACCTTCAGGGAGCCAGTAGAAGTCCGAATCAACGGTGGTGGTAATCGTGGGGTACGAACCCGACGAACCCGAACCGAAGATTGACGTCGCGCTGTTCAGGTTGAACTGCAGCGTGGGAAGCAGTGAAGCGTTGGCTGCCGAAAGCACGCCGTAACCCTTGGCAAACTCGAGGGGCAACGCGTAGGCAAACTGTCCAGCACCAGTGGTGTTGGACACCGTCGTCCAGCTGCTCAGCGCGCTGGGGACGTTCGACAAGGTGACGCCGGTGCCAAACCCACCTGAGTAGAGGCTCAGAAGGTTGGCAACGCTGAAACCATCAGCGACGATCAACGGGGTGCCGAAGGCATCCTTCAGCTGAATGAGGCTGTTCACGTTGTACGGGGCATCAGCCTGCAGGGTGCCTGAGGTGATCGTGCCACCAGTAACGAAGGTGTGAGTCACGCGCAAGTTACGGAAGTAACCAGGACGTGCCACAAGAGGCTGGGTGATGACCGACCCAAGGGCCGAACCGCTCACCACGTACTGTGGTGCTCGACCTGGCTGGGCGTGTCGGATGAACGGACCAGACCCTGTTTCCACAGTGGTCTGTGGCTGGGGCCTGCCTGCTTCTTGTCCAGTGGACTGCATCAGTGTGTGTTCCTTCTCAGTCAGCTATTACAGGGCTACCTGAATAGCGTTGCCAACAGTGGACAGTGGGCCTGAAGTCTCAGCGACCCAGCGACGGCTGGCCATTTTGACCAAACCGACAGCAGGGTGTGCAAGGAGTACGACCAGCAATGCCAGGTCGAAGTTTCGCTTCGTCACAGTCAGTCCTTCCATCTCATCAGGACTGGTCCACGTAAGCGGTGCTGGTACCACTGCCCACGTGGGTACCAGCCACTGACCGACAGGGTACCACAGCCGAGTGCACGCGCAATGTTTCTAGCTCGACTTCTTGGGTGGGATGAAATCTGGCAGGGTAACCCTGATGGGTTCGCGTGGGTCACGACCGACCACCAGCCAGCTGAACCTGTCGAGTCCAGCGACAGCACCCCGAATCTCAGGCTTTGGCCTGCCGAGTATTTCAGCAAGCCTGTTCACCACGTCAGTGTCACGTGTATACGACACGAACACCCACGTGGACTGTTTCGCTGCATGAGGGGTAACCCAAGAAGGTGCCTGGTAGCTGCTCACAAATGAAAGGCCCTTATCACGTGCAGCAATCAGTGACCTGTCCACACGCTGTCGCTGATTCATCATGCGCGGATCAGTTAGCAGCTGCAGCTCGTCAGCGTAGACAGTCCAGCCACCCATGTTGTAGGAACCATCCAAAGCTTCACGAATCACGCCAGTGAGCGTTTCGTGGTCCTCATGTTTCTGAACACGTGGGCCGACAAGGTACCGACTGGGCTTGCCATCCTCGTCGTTTTCTGCTACCTGCTGGGCAAGCCGTTTCTCACCTGGCCATTTGGTCAGCCGTGGATAGCCCAGCCCCGACAGTGTCGAGTCACCACCCTTGGGGTCGAGTGCCAGCACGTATCGACGCAACTGCAGCAGACCGCCCACCAGCGTTGTCTTACCTGCCCCAGTCGGGGCAATCACGCTGACGTGTTCACCTGGCTTCCATGATGCACGAAACCAATCTAGGAACCCTCCTGGCTGTGACCAGGGCAAGGGTTCAACGTCGAAGTTAGGCACCAGGGGTTGTCGGGGCTGCAGGGTCAGCCGGTGCGACAGTTGCAGCCGGTGCAGCTTCAGTCACAGGTGCAGCCGGTGCAGCTTCAGTCACAGGTGCAGCCGGTGCATCGACAGTCTCGACAGGGCAAGGTGGCTGGGTGGGGTTGGCATCGTTGCCAGGTGTCGGCACCACCACAGGGTCAATCGGTGGCTGGGTGGGGTCTGCAAGGCTGGCAGGTTCGGGGTTCGCTGAAATGGTCATTAGGCCACCATGCTTTCATCATCGTTGGATTCTTCAGGCTGCTGTGCCTGTGGTGCCTGGGGCACCCAGTCGGCAAACATCATGGCAATGATACCGTCCACCGGATCTTCACCAGGTGGAAGGTCTGGAAACAGTTCGGCTGCAGCTTCAGCAGCCTTTCGTTCTTTCTCCTGCACCTTCTTGATGGCTGGCACCATCAGTGGCAGCGATGCCCGAACCGATGACCTGAGCATGGGCATCAGTACGTCGATCTGCTGTGGATTCCTTTCGATGGCCAGCACAATGAGTGGTGGACCCATCACAGCACCCAGGAGGTCGAACCTGCCACGCGCTTTCACGACTGGCTGCAACAGCAGCTTGTCTACGAATGAACCTTTGACTGCTTCATCCAGCATTTCACCAGCGACAGGGGCCTGAAACTGCAGACACCTTCCTAGTGGCGCGTGCTGCCCAGTCCTGATGGCCAGACTGCCCATGCCTGACCACACGTCAGCCAACGTGTCAGCAGCTGATGCACGCCGACCGACACGCGCTGGAGACTGCTTGACCTTGCGCGGTGGCTTTGGTGCATCGTCAGTGGCTGTCTTGTCCTTCTTCCTAAATCGGTCGAACAGTCCACGCTTACCCTGGGCATCGACCTGGGGGGAGGATGACGACCCAAACCCCCCAGGCCGACGCTCACCAGGACTGTAGGGGCCAGCCGTGTCCTGGCCATCAGGGTTCAGCGTGTCTTGTACCACGCTGCCCCCACCCACAGAATCATGGACAGCGTCAGTCGGAACGCCAGCCATGAAATCTTCCACGAACGCTTCAGCAGTGCCAGTGTCATTTGTCGTCATCCTTGCATCATCCTCTTGAAATCTGAATGGGTCATACATTTCCTTGACTTCAGGGTCTTGGTAGCATCGACTGCACAGGCCCCTGCCCATCGACTTTCGCTGGGTGGTCCCACAGTGCCTGCAGCCATCAGGAAAGGTCCTGTTCTTCCATTCAGCCATTCTTCAGCACCATGAATGCCACGCCAGCACCAGCAGCTGCACCCAACACAGCAGCAATGATGGCCAGCCGTTTCGTGGCTGTGTCGCATTCATCACAGGGTGCTGCAGTCACGTGGAAATAGTGATCGCTGGGGCCTGTCTGCTCGTCACTCATCATCGACCTTCTTTGGCATGGCTGCACGAATAAACAGGTTTGACAGCGTCAGCAATCCGTCGTTGTCGGTGACCATTAGTGTCTGTTCGTCATCACCATTGACATAGCCCACAGCAAACCAGCCCTTGTCCTGCTCGACAATGGCAAGGAAGGTGTCTGGCCCCAAGTCCACGTGGCCACAGGGTTTCGGATAAATGGTGTCACTCATCGTCGCCATCCTTGTCTGTGCCTGGCTGTTCGCACTGGCACATACAACAGCCCAGCGTGTCGTGGTCATCAGTATTGTGTGGGCACGACAAACAACTAGTCATCGTCACCACCCCACATCATCTTTCGCCACCGACTAGTCACTGTGACTGCTGGGCTGGCTTCAGGCTCAGGCTTGGGCTTCGGGGCAGCTTTCTTGGCTGGCTTCTTGGCCACTGCTTCACGTAGTGGCTTCATGGCATCTTCGACTGCTCGACGTGCTGCAGCTTCGACTGCTTTGATGGTCACAGGTTCAGCGTCAGGGTCCACTGTTCCTTCACCTGGCGTGTCTTTCAACACGTCCAAGTCAGCCAGCACTTCACGAATGGCTGCTTTCAGGGTGTCACGGTCCACAGTGCCAGAATCACTGCCACTATCAGCAACCCCGTTGCCATCTTCCATGCCATCGTCGTCGTCCTTTGTGGTGTCGTCATCAGTCATGGTCACAACATAGCAGCACTGCTATGACGTAACATGGAAGGGTGCACGATGATTCAGAACGTATCTACCGGCTGACGATACGTAGCCTGTACGTTGCTGCCCTTGTGCTGAATGCCTGGGTGTTGTGGGACCAGGTGCGCGACAGCCCCGAGGGGCAAGCTTTGACTGCACGTGTTCGATCATTCAGCGACAAGGTAACCAAACCTGTTCGTGAAGCACAGCTGTTTCGCAAGCAAGCCAACGCTGTTGTGTTTGAAGCTGTGACGATTGTGGAAGAATCACAGAATGACGACTGAAGCAGACCTTGTACGCGAACGTATCGTAAGGATGCAGCAACTCGCTGGGGAAGAAGTGAACCCAGACTTGCCGCGCGATCCTTGGGAACCTAGGTGGCGGATCGACGCTGCATGGGTCGAGTTTGAATGTGGCTGTCGCGCTGAACGCTGCATGATCCTTCACGGTGCACAGGCTTACGACCCAGTTATCTTCAGGGGCCAGGCACAACAGGCAGTGTACGATTACGTGTGCGACCGACACGCGCCAGGAATGAACAAGTACGTGCACTATGGGCACTTCGTAGACTTTCAGCAGTGGAAGCGTGCGCGTCGTGCAATCCTTATGGGGAAGGTGGAAGGTAAGTGATCGACACACCAGCAGACAGGAACCAGGCAACACACTTGGGTGCCCATGAGGGGGCAGCCAATGACGACCTGGGCAATCCTTCCAGCGACACCGAAAGGCTGCACAGTGGCTTGAAGCTGTGGGCTGACGTGGGGCTGAAGATTGGCAGTGCAGTGGACAAGTCCACACAGGCCAGCCAGCAGCTTGCACGTTCGCTGCAGGATAACACCCCAGTTGAATACGCAATGGTGGCCAGTGGCACCTACGTGTCAGGTACCCCGTTGCTGCTTAACCTGGGCACGCCAGACCAGGGAACGTACTGGGAGATTCACAGCGTGGCAGTCGGTGGCACGAACTACACAGTGACTGCTGCTGGCAGTGCTGGTCTGTACGTCACCGCTTATGCGAACGTGGCAACCCTTGACACGTCAGTGTTGGCCGACTACGCAAGCACGCTGCCAAATGTCGCGTTCTATGGCACCAGGCAAGTGCTGGTGAACGATCAGGAAACCTTGTGCCTAGTCATCAACAGTGGCACTGCAGGTCAGGTCTACACAGCCAATGCCCAAATGTCTGTGTTCAGGACTGCAGCCAGTGGTGGTCGAACTGTGACAGTGGACTAATGGCCGGATTCAATAAACAGGCTTTGGACTATGCCACAGGTTCACAGCTGGCCCTTATGGGTCAGGACACGTCAGGCACCAGTGCTATTGCATCGACGCTGCCGAGTCGAACGGTGCTGGGTTCAACTGTCACGGTGTCGTCAGGTCAGACTGACGGACAGGCTGTGTACCTGGTGGCTGGTCAGGTCATCAGCAACCTGACATTTCGCTGTGGCACAGCGTCGTCAGGTTTGACGAACTGGTGGCTGAACATCACGAACAGCACCTACGTTGTTCAGGCATCGACCGCCGACCAGGGGGCCACACAGATTACTGGTGGCCGAAAGACAATAGCCCTGACTGCAGCGTGGACGGTGCCGACCACTGGTGTCTATTACTTCACGCTGACTCAGATCGGCACCACGCCAGCAGTGCTGAACGGTGCAAGCACCACAGCTACACCAGCACTTGACCCACCAGCAATGGTGTGGGGTGTCAATGGTCAGACTTCGATTCCAGCAGTGGGCTACACGTACAGTGGACTCGTCAGCACGACGAACACGATATGGATTATTGCCACGTAGGTGCTTGACAGCACCGAAAGGTTTCGGTTAGGTTATCCAGTGCAGTGAAGAACTGCACGAAACTAGGATGACGACCTATGCGAATCAACAGTGAGCTGACAGCACTCGAACAGATCGACATTGACGGTCTGCCTGTCGAAATCTGGCGCGAACATGCGCTTGTCTACCAGCAGCTGTGGCTGACCCTAAAGGCTGTGCACGACTTTGAGCATGCACGACTGGCCCGAAAGATCGACGCGCTAGAGAATGCACGCGACAAGGCCCGCGAGGAGAACATCAAGCGTCGAAGCCAGGGGCAGGACTCACAGATGCTGTCTGGCTATCAGTTGGGTCTGGCTGCAGCATTGGTGCTGCTCAGGTCTGACGTGTCAGACGTGGACCCACTCGACGTGTTGGACCCATCGTGAACGTGCAGGAGCTGTGGCAGCACAGCCGAACCATTGACGGAACCTGTGGGCTGTGTGCAGCTCCACTGAAGCCAGGTGATGACTTCAGAATCTGTGACGACTGCTGGCCTGATGATGAGGGGGCGGACTGATGAACTGGTGGGGCATTGGGTTTGTAGGGCTGCTGTTGAGTCTCCCAGCAGCGTTGGCTGTGGCTGCTATTGCCCAGCGACACCATGACGTGCCACCACGCTTGCCTGTGCAGCCGCAACGGTGGCGAATCATCAGCACTGATGATCGACCCTTGTACGACTGGGAGCAGGAAGAAGGGTTCCAGCAGGACTAACCTGCTGGCACCCCAGGTGACCCTGATGGATGATGCAGGGTCACCTGGGGTGCCATTCGGCACCATTCACACACACGAAAGGCTAACCCATGAGCAATGAGAAACTAGTGCCAGTCACCATCGACGCCGACATCACCAGCGATGACGTGTTGCGCGGTGTCCAGTCGGACAACTTCGACCACATCCAGCAGACTGTGCAAGACCCCGAAACGGTGGGCCGACGCATCGACGCACGAATCATTGAAGCCGACAGCCTGGCTGCACTTCTGGGCAATGACACTGTGCTTCATGCACAGGACTACCTGAACCAGCCCTTTCAGCTGCTGAAGGTCGAGTGGCGTCCAAGCGATCAGCCCAATGGTCTGCCCTTCTATGCGGTGCTGACGATTGCAGACACTGATGGTGAGGTCATGCCCATGACCTGTGGTGCACGAACCGTGATGCTGAAAGCAGCGAAGATGGACGCTGCAGGCTGGCTTGACGAACGGCCCTGGGTGCGCATTGTCAAGAGTGACAAGCCCACCGAAGCTGGGAACTATCCGCTCGACCTGCAGGCTGCTCCTGCCCCGTTCTAGTGGCACGTGACCCCAAGGCCAACGCCATGCACAGGCTATTCATTGCGAAAGCAAACTACGACCTGGCAGTGGAAGCCAAGAAGAACACACGTGACCTGCTGAACGCTGCCATGACCAGTGCAGCTGATGCAGGTATCACGAAAGCAGAGATTGCACGCGTAGTGGGCAGCAGCCCACAGCGTGTTGGTCAGATCATCAGTGAACTGAGCGACTGACCATGCCACCTGCCAAGAAGCCGACACGTAGAACTGAAGCACAGTGGGAGGCCCTAAGCCCTGCACAGCGTCAGCGTTACGTGTCGGCTGGCAGGACTGGCACACTGAATGGAAGAAAGAACCTGACTGAAGCCCAGGTGAAGCGTTACTACCTGTCTGGCAAGTCTCTGACTGCTGCTCGACGTGGCCGACAGTCCAAGGAAGTAGCCCAGCAGCGTGCACGAAAGAGTGGTGCCAAGAAGCCCACACGTGCAGCCATTGAAGCAGCCCAAGCTGGTGAGCTGACGACAGCCCAAGACGAGCTGCTGAGAGACTTTCGCCAGTCTGCCCTGTTTCCATCATGGCTGCCAAAGGACCGCGACCTGATGGGCGATGACGTAGCAGCGATTCTGGCTGACCTGAACGTGGACCCTGCACGCTGGGAATCTGTGCAGTTTGTGCTGAACCCCGATGGCACAGTGACAATGAAGGTGCAGCGACGTGGTGCGAACCAGTACGGCAAGCCACGACTGTTGGAAGTGACACTGCCTGACTTCGACGCTGCAGTTGAAACACGCGACTGGCTACGCCGACGACAGGGCAAGGGTCCACAGGTCGAGTGGAACGACGACAAGGTTGGAAGTGACTTCTTCAGGAGCAAAGCAGCGTGAAGGTCGGCCCATTGGTCAGACCACGTCACCGACCTGCAGCCATCCTGATTCCATCGAATCGACAGCTAGAAGTCATCACAGCTGCAGGTTCGACCACCTACAAGGGTGCTGCCAAAGTCCATGAGGCTATGGGCCGACTGACTGGGCACAGTTGCTACGTGCTGAAAGGTCTATCGAAACTCATTCACACCACTGGTGCCCTGTCTTGGCAGTGCCACCTGTGGCGTGGACGTGAAACACGCATGATCCACAATGCCAGTGGCGTTAGCGTCACTTCACTACGTGGAAGCCTTGATGAATCAATGGACCCATTCGCTGACCTTTCTATGGTGCTCGACTGGCTAGCCAACTACAACGTGCCTGCAGGGGCAATACCTGCTATGGCATGGGCACTGTTCAGATCAACGCTGGCCCATGAAATCACCGTGGGGTTTGACCCTGAAGTGGGACAAGCAGCCATGTTTGGTGGCCGACAGGAAGCGTTCAGGCCACGTGAGCACAGGAACATGGCCAGTTACGACATTCGGGCTGCCTACCCAGTCGCTATGGCGTCACGACCCTATGCCCTGAGTCTTAGGAACGTACACATAAAGTCTGTGCTCGACCCTGACACACCAGGCATTGCTGAAGCCATCGTGAACGTGCCTGATGACTTGCCCTATGCCCCACTGCCCGTGAGGATCGGCCCTGGGCACATTGCCTTTCAGCATGGAATGGTGCAGGGCACGTGGTCATGGTGCGAACTGGCAGCAGCCAAGGCTGTTGGCTGTGACGTGAAGATTGAAAGACTATGGGCACCACGTCGAACTGCTGACCTGTTCAGCAGCTGGTGGCCCATCATTGCTGAAGGAAGGAAGCTGCCTGGGGCTGCAGCTGTGCTGGCCAAAGCCATTGGCAACAGCACCTGGGGACAGTTTGGGATGGTGGCAGACCAGCGTGCTGTTCGATCATGGACCAGCGACAACGGTAGACAGTCCATCGACGTTCCACAGCCGCCCACAGGCCTGCCCCATGAATGGACAGCCCATATCGCTGCAGAAACCACAGCACGCATTCGGGCAAGGATGCTGCTTGAAGGTCTTTACTCAGGCTGTCAGCCTGTCTATGTCGATACTGACGGCATCATTGTGGCCGAGGGTTCACCGATGCCACCTGATTCTGGGGACGACGATGGACAGTGGCGTGTCAAGGCTGTGCTGCCAAAGGTAGACATTCGTGGCCCCCAGTTCTATCGCTGGACCTGTGGCAGTGAATGCGGAACAGCACACGCTGAATGGCATTACAACTGTGCTGGGGTGCCTGATGAGGAAGCCCCAGCTGTGTTCGCCAAGATGACGACACCTGACGTTGCAGTGTCCTTCACACGATCATTCCAGGCACCGGCTGACTTGGCTAGGGTTGCCCTGTCTGAACGTGAAAGACAGGTGAAGGAACAATGGTGAGACTGGGTGACATCGACCACGTTGACCCCTGCCGAAAGTGTCACAAGGTTTTTCGACGCAGTGAGATGGCCAGGGCAGCGAAAG
>Ga0316217_10005726_pt1 | contig 12709 bp, 11 predicted proteins | sample 1anoAmetaG_FD_203633 | JGI IMG/M metagenome (GOLD analysis project Ga0316217, IMG submission 203633) | Freshwater microbial communities from Trout Bog Lake, Wisconsin, USA - 1anoA | ecosystem: Environmental > Aquatic > Freshwater > Lake > Hypolimnion/Profundal zone | place: USA: Wisconsin...
TATCTAGCTACTGGACAACTCAGAAGAAAGATCGTTTGGCAAGAGCTGGCTATTAATCGAAGAACCACAAGGAAGAGTTATCAGATGTTGGGATAAAGTTGGGATAATTGGATTGATAAGTTTATATAGCGATTTTGGGAATCAGGATATGCACACTACCCATATTATAACAAACAAGTCAATTATAATGCTCCCATTGCCAAATAATAACTTCAGTAACAAAAAGATAGTACTGTATTAGAGGCAACTTCAATATTGAACAGTACATTCAAAGCTCATAACAGATCACTGTATCTATTGATGTTGGTCTTCATGTTCTTGCAAGGTCTGCAAGCCGCGCCAACCCTGCAGAAGCTATGTTAGTAATAGGTCATAACCCCGCAGACGAAGTCTTCTCCCTCTCTCCAGCAGACATGCCCATCCGAATTGACCAAAAAGCCTTTCTTTAGCCCCAGTCGCTTGATATCCATCTTCATGCATTGAACACAGTTCTCGCCCTTAATGGGTCCGCAGTAGCCGTTGCAGCAGGTACAGATGGGCTCTTCGAGCCGTTTTTTGCAATAAAATTTTCCAGTAGGACCTAGATGTGGAGTTCGATCGATCTTTCTCAGGTATTGCTAATTCTTCTGAAGCAGCTCCTTGGGGTCAAAGGATGCCCTCGGTGTAGAGCAAAGCTGCTTAATGATTTGGCCCAGCTTATCTTTGTGTATGAGTTGGTAATGCATGGCCAGCTGCTCGGGCAGTACCCTCTCCTCGCAGTAGTCGCACTGCTCCTTCCTGAAATACTAACATTTTTTCTAATAGTGGGCCTGCTCCTACTATAGTTGGTACCTGCCTTGGCAAAACTAGCAGGTCAGCTGAAATTTGTTGATGGCTGACCTGAAGGGACTGGGCATGTATTTGAAGGGGCTGGCGCCGCAGAAGGGACACCTCATGATCTTTTTGGTGATGCAGGGGGAGCAAAATAGTTTAGAACACTTCTAGTTTCTACAAACCACGCCGTCTATGGCATGCTTGTAGCAGATCTTACAAGCCGTGTTCTATTAGTTGAACTAGAATTATTCGGTAATCTCCTTTTCCATCTAAATCTTAGCCTCTCGCTAAATGTGGCAATTGGGCTGGAGTTAGGAGGACTGGTCAGACTAGGCAGGCACCTAAATCGAGTTCAGATACTAAATGTCAGCTGAATTCAGCTATTCCTAGCCGTATAATTCAAAGCTGTCATCTTCTATCCGCTAATATTACAACGGTATCCTTATGGCCAAGTTTAATTAACGGATCTATTTTATCTCAACGATACACCCACCTGACCCACCTACAAGCAAATGCCCTCTATATTACTGATATATCGTAACTCTTATTCTGGCATTTGCACTAGCCTGCTCGCCATGAGTTTGTAAGGTATCTGGGTTCAAATTTAGTAGACTGCATTTCCATGGGAATTCGACTGAGGTGAATTTCAAGTAGTCAAGGCGAAATTTGGAGCATTATGGTTATGTAGGATCGGCAAGCAAAAAGGATCATGAGCAGCAATCAGCTAAATAACCATACAGATGAGTAGATAGATACTAACAGTCATCTAAAAATGGGACTACAATAGTCTTCAATCCTGCGAAACAGCCAAGATGTTAGTTGAGCACCCAGTTTTATACTTGATGTTGAACCTGACTCAACCCTGGGAAAGGTGGTGTCAAATGATGATGAATTAAAAACAAATGATGAAATGGTGGCAGCTAGGTTGTCTGCAACGCTTGGTTAAGTGATATCTATCGCAAATATAAAAGAAATGGTATATCAGATTACACAATACAGTGTATATGATCGTACAGCCTGACAGCATATGCCGATTGTATAAGTAGCAGCAGGCTGACAGCATCGCCAACTCGCTATAAATGCGATGCCTCTGCTGAACCCTCCTGAGCCTGTGTTAAGCAACCAGCCAACTCTGTATTGTTTATCTAGCTATTGAATAATTCAGACCACCATCGATACAATTGGTAATGATCAGTCCAATCAGTCATAATTCAATCACTGATATCAGCCATCCCAGTTTCTATTGATGATATCCCTATCTTTAACCCCAAACTACCATGAGTAATCTGCAGCAGTTGATCTTATTATAAATCTATCAGCATGCTGAAATTTATCCTCTTAACCTTGCTCATTTCGGCTGCCCTCGCCAAGGACAACCCCAAGTACGATCGCCTCTTCAACAAGGCCACCCCCAAACTCAAACTCAAATCCACATAGCATGTGTTCAGCCAGGTGCTTGACCACTATGACTACAGAACTGCCACCTTCTGGAACCAGAGGTACTGGGTCTACAACGAATACTTCAACCCTGCGATCGGCCCCATCTTTCTGTATATCTGCGGTGAGTGGACCTGCGATGGCGTGCCATAGACTCGTACCTGGATTCTGACATATACCCAGCGACTGCAAGGAATGGTGATTGCTTTATAGCACAGGTTCTATGGCGAATCGCTGCCCTTTGGCAAAGATTCCTTTAGTCTGCAGAATATGGCGCTGCTGAACTCGGAACAAGCCCTCAGAGATCTGGCCTACTTTATCCAAGTAGTAAAAGACAACGAAATGTTCGGGATCACCAACAACCCCTGGATATCAGTGGGCGGTTCATACCCGGGTGCACTGTCAGCTTGGTTTCGATATAAATACCCGCACCTGGTCATTGCGTCAATTGCTTCCAGTGCAGTCATCGAGGCGATCTAAGATCTGCAAGATTTCGACGAGCAGATCTACCTCTCGAGCCAGCGAAGTGGCGACTACTGCTCGTAAGCGCTGAATGCATCTTCGGTGAGGGTTGAGAACATAATAGCCCAGGGCGAGCAGGCAGCCTTTGAATTCAAATCACAGTTCCCGGGCGGGGAGAACCTGAAGAACAAAGAGTTCCTGTTCTTCTGGGCAGATGCCATAGTCTTGACCATTCAGTATGGCGGCAGAGAGGATCTTTGCAACAGCCTCAAAGGCAGAACCTTTGACCAGCAGTTCCAGATCTTGGTTTAGAATGCCAAGAACTACGAAGTCTACGAATATAGTTCTTTCTACTTAAGCAACTAAACCTTCGCCTTGTAAATTCGCAACTATGTAGTGAGACGCAGAGTATGGCTCGGCCCTGGTATTACCAATATTGTACCGAGTATGCATTTTTCCAGACCTTCTCCCAGCGCCATCCTATGCGCTCCAAACAGCTCACTCTCGACTTCTATAGCTAGTTTTGCTCAGATTCGTTCGGCCCAGGCACGTGGCCCAAGGTCGAGAGGAAGAATACTGAATACGGAGCACTCAAGCTGGAGGCGACTAAAATACTATTCGCCAACGGTGTTGAAGGTACATCATGATTAAATGAGATCCTTGGAGATGGGCCTCACTGCAGGAAACAGATAAAGAAGGTCTCATAGCTCGCATAGTGGATTGTGATAACTGTGCTCATTGCGTTGATATGGAGACCCCGACAGAATCAGACCCCTAATCCCTGAAAAAGGTGCGAGTTGAGCAGTATCTGTATCTGTAAGAATGGGTGGATTAATACTGGAGAGAAGTCAGGAAGACTAACTTCGAAAACGTGCTTTTCAAAAGAAACCTAGAAATGTGATCAGAGACAGCATAATTATTTCTAACCCCTAATTAAGATATTAGAGCTCGAAGTATAATTGAAGTTTAAAGTCGAAGTTTATAACAATTTATATTTGATGCTCAAATCTTTATTGACCAAACTTAAGTCCTAGCACTCAGATTCCGTCTCGAATAAGGCGTAAACACTCCCAGAAATCATATCAAACAACGTATAGAACATATAACCTCAACCCTCGTATCAATTCAAGCAGCTGTAAGCCCATAACAAAGTCATTTGCTAAATCTCAACAATTCGTTACTCAGTATAGCCGGCAGCTCCAGATCTCTACAACAAAATTCTCGGATGCCCGATCTCTCACTTCAACCAGCTGCCTTACGCCAAAAGGAAGGTCAAAGAAATTGATCTCAAAACTGACCCATGTCCTTCATATCTTGATTGTTTGAAAGAGGTATTGAAGGAATAGTTGCCGTAATTCAACCATCTGCTGATAAACGTGTATCCTGCAGGAGTGGGAATAATGCCACACTTCGACGGCCCACTCTACAAATCCAAAGTCGTAGTCCTCTCGCTCGGAGGGCCAGCAATAATACACTTCAGTGACAGCTACGCCAGCACGAACAAGATGGTTCTACTTGAGGACAGAAGTTTGCACATATTCTAAGACCAAGCTTACGAGAAATGTCGTCATGGCATTCTAGATTATGTGATTGACAGCATTTTCCTCCAAATCAAATGGTAGGCAACAAGGAAGCAGTACTAGGTGTAGAGATGTAGTTTGAGCAACTTCTTGCTGACGAGTTTGTTTAGAGTGCTGAAGTATGTGGTGTTGGATAGAATCTAGGGTTAGAGTTCATTCCAGGAGGTCGATTTAAGCAAAGATTATGGTTCTATCTGCAGCTTCATTCCCATCAACTAAAACTAGGCCTACAACTGCAAACTTGAACTAGTGAGGAAAGAAAGGATCTCAATAACCATCAGGCATAAATTCACCTAAACTAACAACACTACCCAAAACCTCCAAAACATGCTGTGATTGTGTACTTATTTGCGTAACATCGTCTCAGAAAACTATGATTCAACATTATCTTTATATTTTCGAAACTAATATCCGCTATGAAGACCAAAAGCATAATCACCCTTGCCATACTCCTTCTCACAGCAGAGTCCATCCTCATTGGCTTGAAGAGAAGGAACACAAGGTGCATGGTAGAATTTATCGTGGGGTCTGGACTGGTCAACACAGTCAAGATCAAAATTCAGTTTCCTGAGCTGTAGAACGAGGTTTCGGGAGAGCACTTCTATTTCAGTATTCGGAACACATAGACCAACAAAACCTAATAGAAGCCCATGAAGCCTGGAACGAAGTACATAAAAGAGTAATAATTCCAAGAGAGTAAACATCAATAGACTTAGACGTCATCTACGAGCTCTGCATAACATTTCGGACGGAAAGGGATATCTAAGCCTTTGTCGATTATGAGACCTAAAGCCATTATAACTACAAGCAGGAGGTAGTTAAGGTTCCTGATAACTTGCTAACCAAAAGTGACTTCAGAGAGGCGTTTGTTTCGGCAAGCTACCTCAGGAACATCATCGCCGAATTCAACTCATAACACGCAGTGAGGAAGAAGGTAGAGTACAAATAATTCGAAATAACTGAATAAATGAATAGCTACCTCACAACGACATCCTTTATGGAGTTCTTAATACTGGCAGCGGCAAATCTCTGCCAGTTCTTATATCTGAAGAAGTACCTCTCTACGAAGCAATATATTTGATTATACCTCTTATTCATCACATAAAATATAAAACGATGTGCTCAGCTATCCTTCTCATGCAGAGCTTTTGCCTTCCCGATCAGCTCAAGTAGCAGGTTGTTGAATAGACTTTCGCAGGAGATCCGCAGATCGTGGTTTATCTCGCATTTTGCCCCATTTTGCTAAACGATGTGTTCTGCGCTCTCGTTCAAGATTTTATTAAACGATTTCAGGTAATTTTTGTCCTTTTTCGCGTTAGGTTCTTATGAGGGATAGTTTCTGATTGTTTCAGGGCCGAACGCCTTCTCCGGAATCTGCAAAACTTTATCAAAGTTTTGAAAAAGATTCTTTGCCTTAACACGGTCAGATTCTTTGACATCCTCCCGATTGATTTGAATAATGGCAGGGAACCGATAGATAATGAACTACTTGAGAAAGGTACAATACGCAATGGGGTTGCCTTGAGGCTCTATTATCAGGATTTTCAAGTTTCCTAGGTTCTATAGCTTGGCTATTTGTAGCAAGGAGATTATATAACATTACTTGAATTAGAGTATTTTTAGTTTCCTAAATAGCTTGATGCTTACTTGAACTTCTTAAGGGTGTTGAGTATGTTTTGCTAGATCAAAAATTCGATGAAAATGTATTAAAATCTAATCTTTTAGACCGTCTCCTGGAAATTCTGGTTAGTGAGGACTACGTCGTAAGAGTTGCCATAGATAAACAAAATATTTTCGTCCTCAATCTCAGCATGTCCTCCCGTGATGCATGTAGTCTTCAAGTATTACTTTTTGCCCCCATTCGAACTCTATATAAGCATTATCCTTGCTTTCTCCTATTGCCACTGATTGGCTATCAACTTCAACACCTACTCATGGTTCTCCTACTCCTCTTAGGATTCATGTGCTTCTTCTTTCATCAAAGTGGGGGTTTTACCATCCAGGAGCTTCAAACCTGGCAAATATTTGATTATATTTTTGATGAAATTGATCTTATCTTTCTCACAGGGGTTGTTTTAAAGGGTCAGCTCTTTGAGAGAGACCAGCTTGATTATTTAACAAGCTTAAAACGCTTTGATTTCGATACGATTGTTAGCCAGGAATAGCTTTTATAGCTTAGAGAGCTTCATCACTCCCTCGATGAAGATTATTAGATTCGATTTTAGATTAAGTTCATTTAGATTCATTAAAAGCTCTAAATTTTAGATTTTAACGATTTGATTGTGAGACAAATTCAAAATTCTCAACGACGTCAAAGCCCCAAACCCCTCCATCTTAGGTATTTTATTTGAATGCAAATCCAAAACCTCCAACTTGGACAATTCGCTGATATTTTTGATTTTGGTGAGTTGATTCTTGGCGATAAGCAACACCTTCAACGCAGGCACTGCCAAATTTTCAATATCCTTGATCAGATTATCATGCAAGTCGAGATATAGCAAGTTGGGCAGAGAAATGAGATTTTATATTTTGCATATTTTGTTGTGCTGGAACGTCAGCATCTTCAGCTTCTACTCACCCTACAGCAGAGGGATGTGAATCAGCTATAGGCCGTCCAGGTTTAGCTTCTCAACATTGCTGTCTCTCTCTACAGGTCGGCGATAGCAAACCCAAACATTGGGGATTTGAGGTAGCTCGGCAAATATGATATTCCCTGCTTTTTCTATTTTTTTTAGCTCTCCATGTTTCAGCAGATATCTGAATCTTTCATCCTTTTAATGAAGTGCAATATCATGAAAATTTTGGTTATCTATGAGTTTCTTCTTGGGGTCTATTGACTTTTGCTGGGTCCTCTTGAGCTGCGGTTAGTTTTTGGGGGGAGTTTTTGCATTTTTTTTACGATTTTCGCTATAAAAAGTAGAGGAAGCGAACTTATCATTGGGTTTAGACATTTAAATAATTAATCTCAAAATATTGATGCTTACAAAAATATCGATAAACTATCAATCATTCATTCGCTGCTGGAAAGTTTGTTTATCAGCACTTTTTGCTCAGCCTCTACCTTCGACAAACTCTACAGTTCGACTGTGAACCTTTAAAGTTAGGCCTTCTTTTCATTGAGATAATTGTTTAACTCCATCATTTTTCGTTTGCGATTTTCAGTCTCACTCTCCCACTTGTTTCTCTCTCCCAAAGCTCTCAGTTTTTACTTTTAAATCTTGACAGCGAAATCGTCCAAACATTCAGTGAGTGAAGACATATTTTCGTCCATAGCGATAACTTTTGTGATGAACTCCATAGAGAGACTCTTCAAGTGATCTGATTACCTAAATCTTTCAGGGTCCAGTACTCGAATGTTGTTTTCCTAATCAAAGGAAATCGAAAGTTTGTCTGCCATGCAAATATGCAACTATTATATCTAATTTAAACACTCAAATTTGAAAAAGTTCTAGGCCCTTAGAAACTAGGGCTATTTCTAATAAAATTTTTACCCCATTTTTACCTCCAAAGTAATAGTGTCTCATCAAGAGCTGTAAATAGACAAAAAAATAGAAAGAAGTTTCCAAGTGACTAAGAATGATGGCTTCTACTGAGCTTTTTTGTTACTTTGCTTTTTACTGCTAGGCTTTATTGCATTTTTATTCACAATTAAAACCTTAACTTTAACTTCTTTCGAGCTTACTTATAAAATAATGCTAAAAAGATTGTTTTTCAAATTCGGTTCCATAAAAACCTTCACAGAACTCTAAGTCCTCAATAAATATCTCCTCCTCAACAAGTATCCATATGTAATGGTATACTTCACAGCCAATTGGAACCCCGCCTGTCGCATAGCCAATGAACATGTCAAACTGGTCAATAGCAAGTTCAGCCAAATCGAGATTGTACAGATTGATAGCGATGTTTCTCCTAAAATTGTCAAACACTATCATGTTAGAGCTTAGCCTTAGTTTGTGTTGTGTCTGAATGGAGATTAGGTCATACGGCAAACTGGACCCAATAAAGACGGGCTGCTGTAGAAGTGTGCGAAAATGGTGGAAATCCCTCAAGAAAATTTGACTGAGGATAAATGGAGACCTTTCGGGACTAGCTTTGAGTAGTTCTACAGGAATTCTCCTCGTTAAAGCACAGGAACAAAGTGAATAATGATTCATACATTTATTCGTACAAAATCAAGCATCAAAAACAACCAAAAGCAATAAACAATCACTAAATGATTTGAGCCTTCCAGATCTCAATAATCCCAAAAACACTGCTATAGAATAAATTGGGCCATTCTCAGCAATCTTATGATCTCTAGGTATATTTGGGAGCCTTTTTTAATTAGTGAGAGTCATTTGTGCATTTTAATATTGCGATTTAGATAGATTAGATTATAATATTTAATTGGATTTGTTGAAGTTGAGTGAAATGATGTAAATCTCATTACCTGAACATGTGACGAATATCACCATCTTTCGCCTGATACACTCAATCAAACACATTCTAAATGTCTAACATATTTCAGTATCAACCCTTCATAGCAGTTGACCCTTCATCCGTTTTTTAGTCGCCAATTGTATCCGTACTTTTATTGCTGAACTAAAGCAGCCCAGTATTGACAATTTTCTGGTATGCCGTTAAACTTAAGTCTTTCGTTTTATAACATTTATTTAACAAAAATGAGTGACTATTAGATGAACATCGAAGGTTTGCGCACAAACAAACCCTAACGAGATATAATCAGCCCTTCCTCTACCAAAAGATACAAAGCCACAACGTAAAGAAGCAAGTCCAAATAGAAGCAAATCATCACCAGTTTTTCCAAGAGGAATAATACCGACAAACAGTCGTCCTTAAAGTCACAATAGAAATCGTTAGGTGCAAGCAAAAAAGAGGAGTCTGGAATAGAGGGCTATATGAATAAAAAATCGCATTGCCAGTCAGAATACTATATAAAGTCAGCGGAAACTAAAGCTGACTTGTGTTTGCTGCCGCTTCAAGATGAGCTGAGGGTCAAATAGGGACAGCTGGAAATACTTGCTACCAGATTGGCCAAGGCTTAATATCAGCTCAAACAGCTATTAGAGGAGAACTAATTGAAAACTCACAGAATATAGAGCCTAGAAAGATAACTGAATACAATATTAGCAAAAAGTTTGAAACATCTATAAACACAGCAGATAGGTGCAGATTTGGTTTATGAGTGCTAAAGATACAAGCAAGATCAGAGAAGACTGCTTAAAATGCTGTAAACGACCGCAGAGTATCAGTATTTCTCCAAATTTGCTCAAATCGATGACGGAATTCAGTTTTTAAGACGCACTAACTAACATAAAAAGTCAGAAATCGATGCCATTAATCTCAAGAAAGCACTCCACTTTTGTAATTGTAACAAGGAGTTCATCTCCTAGACAACTTTTTGGGTGCCTGACAAAATCTACAACTTCGGAAAAGAGTTTATAAAAAAGAGAAATGGAGAATTCACAATGAGCTAATTCGAACTTTTCCTCTATGAGATAAATAGTTTATGGCGGGAGCGAGAAAAGAAGATAATAAATACTTTGAATGGGTAAAAAGCAAGATAGCTATAAAAATTGAAAAGAAAACTTTCTACATACAAATCAGTCTAAAAGAGTCCGATTGTCAAGTGAAAGCTGATCCTTTTTTCTATATAAGTATTAACTTGATAACACTTAATACTTCCATTAATTGTAAGCTGCTTGAGTTAAGTAAATCATTTGAAAGACAATAAACATCATTCAACAAAGCTAGAAACTTCGGGACAGCTGCAGATTAGATTTCTATCTCCATAGGGATTTGAGATTCTTCTCACTGTTGGCCAGTATTTTCCTCTTTTTTTGACCCAATCCAAAGGATAAGCAGCTTCGTGACGAGTGAATTTATGCTACCAATCAGCCTTCATCAAATACTAGGCTGTGTATGGGGCATTTTTGAGAATTTCAGGACAACTATGAATCTATGAGTGAATTTTAATCATTGCTTCAGCGAATCTGTCAAGTTCAGCTCTAAATTACTAAAAAGATACTTATCCTAAGACTCTGTGGGTTCAACCATGAGAGTACCAGGCATGGGGAATGACATAGTGGGGGCATGGAATCCGTAATCCATCAGCCTCTTTGCCACATCTTACTCACTAACTCCAGATTGTTTTTTTAGTCCAGTCATATCGATGATGAATTCGTGTGAACACCTTTCGTTGCCTTCAATGCATGAGATTTTAAAGTATGGTTGGAGTCTTTTCATTAGATAATTGGCATTGAGGATAGCATAGGCTGTGGATTTTCTTACTCCTTACTTACCTAGCATAACTATGTAAGCATAAGAAATGGTCAAAATTGAAGCTGAACCGAATTAAGACGCAGTCAAGGTACCTAGAGACTTTTTGTTGAATTTCTATGAGAAGGGATGAGTGGGAAGATAGGGAGCCAAATGTTTTTTAACTCCAATGGGGCCCATACCTGGACCACCTCCACCGTGAGGAATAGCAAAGGTTTTGTGCAAATTAAGATGGCAAACATCAGCTCCCAAGAACCCGGGAGATGTGTAGCCAACTTGAGCATTCATATTAGCTCCATCCATGTAGACTTGCCCTCCGTTTTTATGTATGATATCAATCATTTCTTGGATGGTGCTTTCATACTTGCCTGCAGTTGATGGAAAAGTTATCATATAAGCAGCCAGGTTATCTTTGTGCTTGTCAGCCTTTTCTCTCAAATCATTCATATCAACTTTGCCGTTTTCGACCTACACTACTATCACTTTCATTCCAGCTAAGATAGCGCTGGCAGGGTTGGTTCCGTGAGCTGATCTTGGGATCAGACAGATGTTTCGGTGTTATTGTCCTGTACTTTTAAGATATTGAGCTATGGTCAGTAATCCTGCATACTAACCAGAAGCTCCTGAATTAGGCTGAAAACTAATTTAATCAAATCCTGTCACTGACTTGAGATAGGCTCTTAGTTATTCAATAATATGTAGATAACCTTGAGCTTGACTATAAGGAACGAATGGATGAAGGTTAGTTTCTGGCCAAGTAAGGGGCATCATTTCGCTGGCAGCATTCAGTTTCATAGTGCAGCTTCCCAAAGGAATCATTGATCTATCTAAGCTAATATCTTTCTCTTGCAAACTTCGAAGGTATCTCATCATTTGTGATTCAGAGTGGATCGAATTGAAGATTTTTTGAGTCATGAAGTTGTCCTTTCGCACCAAAGATGGCTAAAAGTGCTTCACTTATTCATCAAGTGAGTTTAGATTCAGCTCCGGCTAATGGGTAAATTAAGCTAGAATATGTCCGATTTCAACTAAGTCTTACTTCTTAGTAAGCTAACTGAATGAAAGAGACACAGTCTTTTCGTTGACTAGATTGATATTGATTCCGCTTTTCTCAAATGTTTCAAATAGTCTTTTGGCATCGCAATCATTAATAGTAATTGTGTCAAAAAACTTAGTGTGTTCTTTGTTGTTTGTAGCTAGACTAAATCCATAGTGCTCAAAGAGCTTTGCAGCAATTTGGGCTGCAAGATTGACTCTTTGGGCTATATTCTTCAACCCTTGAGGACCATGATAAACAGCATACATAGCTGCAATGTTAGCAAGCAAGGCTTGGGCTGTACAGATGTTACTTGTTGCTTTTTATCTTCTGATATGCTGCTCTCTAGTTTGAAGAGCCATTCGATATGCCAATTTATTCTAAGCATCTATCGATCTGCCAATGATCCTTCCTGGCATTTTTCTAACGTTTTCTTCTTTAGTAGCAAAGAATCCTGAATACGGCCCTCCAAATCCCATGGGCACACCAAATCTTTGAGCAGAACCAAAACAAACGTCAGCACCCATATCTCCTGGCGCTTTAGTTAGAGTCAAAGCGAGCAAATCTGAAGCTACAATCTTTACGACTTCGCTTTTGTAAGTATCAAGTTACTTGAAAAAGTCAGTAAAATCGTGTAAAATGCCTTGAGCATCTGGAGTTTGCACAACAACTCCGAAAAATTCCACAGGGTTATGGTTTTTGAAGAATTATTAGTATTTGCCTACTATAACTTCTAGATTCAAGAACCTTGCTTTTGTTAAAATGACTGCTCGAGTGGGCTAAAACACGTTTTAGTCTAAAAATATTTTTTTTCGCTCTCCTTCATGGATGTTGTAGCTCATATAAAGAGCCTATCCTCCTGCACTTCCTTCATCAAGAAGGGAAGCATTACTAAAGTTAAGTCTGGTCAACTCTTGAACCATAGTTTGATAGTTAATGAGCGATTCCAGCCTACCTTGAGATACTTCTGCTTGGTAAGGTGTATAAGCTGTGTACCAGCCAGGATTCTAAAGTAGGTTTCTCTGGATGACTGAAGGAGTAATTGTGGGGTAATATCCATTACCAATGTAGCATTTGTTCAATTTATTTTTCTGAAGAATGG
>Ga0316217_10005727_pt1 | contig 12708 bp, 10 predicted proteins | sample 1anoAmetaG_FD_203633 | JGI IMG/M metagenome (GOLD analysis project Ga0316217, IMG submission 203633) | Freshwater microbial communities from Trout Bog Lake, Wisconsin, USA - 1anoA | ecosystem: Environmental > Aquatic > Freshwater > Lake > Hypolimnion/Profundal zone | place: USA: Wisconsin...
TTCAACAGCCATCGATGGTCGCTGGCAAAAGGTCATATGGGAAATGTCGGTTTAAACAGTCGGTTAACCGTGGGTTCGGCAGTTTGACAATAGATAAGCACAAGTCTAGGCTTGCACTAAGGTTGATTCGAGAATGGCTGATCTTAATTTCAACTGTCCACGGTGCCAGCAAAAACTTGTAATTGATGCGGCAGGGGCTGGGATTATCATCAAATGTCCCACATGTCATCACATGTTGTCGGTGCCTGGTTGGACATCCGAGCGGAACAAGGCCGACACGACGCGGTTGATGCCCTTCGAGAATCCGAAACCTGCGCAACCAACGAACGATTCATCGGGTCCACGTCGCAAGGGCCCGTAACAAGCTACTCCAGTTCACCATCCTGCAGACTGGTATTCACAATCTTCGTGGCAATGCAGACAGGTGATGGTGATGAACATTCTCAGCATACATGAAGCAAATGCCGTCAGGAATCTTAGATCCCATTACCAACTGGCGATTTGTGATAACCGAATCGTGCCAACTTCACTATTTGCACCGTTGATAAGCGAACCTTCTGTATGCCACTCGTGAGAACCCTGTATGGGGCTAGGGCAGATGACGGAGTACTTACATAATGATTTCGGACCCGTAATTGTTATCGGCGGATATAAGGATGAGAGTTCCAAAGTGCCAATATACGATCTGCTTGCCTCAATACCTCGCGTCATGCTTGTCTGCGAATTTATCTGTGTGACCGAACGTTGCGCAAGAATATTGCCCCAAGTCTGGTTGTTGTCGCTATGGTCATCGAGGATAGAGACGTTGATTGAGCTACCTGTTGGAATCTTGGGAAGCTTGAACACCCAAACGATAGTTCCGCCACGGTAATTGTAGAAAATCTCAGGAACCACGTATTGCCACCTCCCATCAACTTCCACGAAGGGGAAAACATTGGGCCAACCAAAAATGCGTTCCCATCTGATTGCTTTGGTATCAATTTGAAATTGCAGCGCATAAGCCGCTTCATTCTGTTTGGTATTGTGTGTTAATGCAGCAGCGAAACCTGCCGTTGCGCTTAACCCGATAATCCATGCCCCAGCTTTAATCAGTTGTTTACCAACTGCGCGAACTACCGCCGCTTCGACTGCCGCCTGTTCCTGGGCGTGTGACTGCGTTACCAGAAACGCAAGAATGAGGAGCGAACAAATTATTTTTTTCATGTTGTTTTGGAGTTGTTGCCGTTTTCACGCGACCACTGCTCTAAATCATGAAGAACACGGTCGCATTTCTGTGCGTAGTGCAAAGCATCCGCCACAAGGTTCGCATCCCGTTTCGCATCGCCAGCACGATGCACATATGCATTCCGAGATCCCCAAAGCTGCTGAAGTTGAAACTTCATGTCAGAGGGTAAGTTGGAATCCGAGATTTTTTGCTTGGTTGGTGCCTGACCAGGTAGCCCCTCGCGGCCATTGATGATTCCATTGTTTCTCAACCAAGTCTCGATATTTCCCCAACCCAAGATCGCCTTTCCATATGCCGATTCGATTTCGGTTGCTTGCCCAGCTTTAGCCCAACGTTCATCAAGGTCTGCCAACTTGGCTTCAAGGGACTTTGCCTCAGATTCAAGTTGTTGCATTCTTTCTTTGTGATGAGGCTCTAACGCAGCGATTTCAGCCTTAATCTTGTCGAGCTGAGCGACGAGTGCCTCTTTCCCATACTTGGAGCCAAAATGAGAAAGTTGTATACCCCGCAATATACACACCACACCTGTGATGATACCTACGACAACAACGCCAATAATAAATCCGATCATTTCCCCTTATCGTGGTGATTTGGTAGGTGCATCCGTACAGGACGTAGTTTTAGAAAACTTTGCACAATCGTTATCATCAGGCGCTGCGAGTATTCGCGTCAATCCGCAAATTACCACTGCGCAACTGTGGAGGTCAAGCAACGACATGGACCTGCTCATATTATCGATGCCAAACGGGTTGGAAACGTCGCTCTAAAATCGCCGCTGGCGCACGATCTCGGATCGCTCAGGCAGATGTGATGGGGTACTACTGTGTGGCGATCGGGTTTTGGTGATCAGGTTTTGTGCGATTTGTTGAGGGAAATCGCAATATTAAACTGTTGCGATGAACGATTACGCCACCACCTGCTTCAAAATTGCTTCAACACACACGGAAAAATTACTGAATGGGAAAAATGAAGCCGAGATGTAATAAAAAGATGCATGTCGGGCAAAGAAATTGGTCCAATTTGGTGAGACTCAGCGGTTCCAGCAGGGCAGCGTTTTGTTGATTTTCCTAAGAAATTTAACGCCATCAGATTTGGTCAGACTCGGTCAAACATGCCTTTAAACATGTCCCATTCAGTCATTTTTGTTGCGTAAATCTCCGGCAACTATAAGATGACTGGCAAGCTTTGTCACGTTCGCACATGAGAAGATTTTTGATTATCGCGGTCGTTGCCGGCGCGACGGCCTGCAGCCGGTCGCCCTCGAAAAATTTCGAGACCGGCGTGGCCTATTTCAAAGACGACGACTTTGCCCGCGCGGCCGGCTGTTTCGAGCAAGCGCTGAAAACCGGCATTCCCACCGCGCAAGCGTGGAATTTCCTCGGCGCGAGTCGCCTGCAAACCGGCGACATTGACGCGGCCATCGTCGCGTTTCAAGAAGCGTTGAAGCTCGATGCCGGCCACGCCGCCGCCCGGTACAACCTCGCCGCGGCGTATCTCGAAGCCAACCAACCGACGCAAGCGCTGCCCCTGCTCCGGCAACTCGCGCAAGCTGCCAACTGTCCACCCAGCGTCCACCGGCAGCTCGGCTGCGCCTACCTCCAAGGCGGCGACTGGCTGAAAGCCAAGGCCGCCTTCGAGAAACTCCCCGATCCAAACACCGCGGAGATTCAGAATGACCTCGGCGTCATTGAGGCCCATCTCGGCAATGCGAAGCAGGCTAAATTGCATTTGGAAGCCGCCATGCGCCTCGACCTGCAACATGCGACTGCCCGGCAAAACCTCGCCATTCTCGAACAAGATTACCTTCCGAAACCGGTCGCGCCACCGAAACCGGCCGAACCCGTCGGCGCCGCGCCAGCGAAGCTGCCGGAGCCCCCGCCGCTCACAACCGCGCCGCCGCAAGTCTTACCGGTTATCGAGACGCCGAAGCCAGTGGTTGAGCCACCGAAGCCGGCCGCCCCACCGGCCCCGCCCAAGCCGATCGTGAAGCGGCGCGTGCCGGTCGCCAGCGCCGCGCTCAAAGCCGGTGACCGCGCTGCTGCTAAAACGTTTTTCAACGACGGCATTGCCCAGCAGCAACAAGCCCGATTGCCGGCCGCCATCGCCGCCTACACCAAAGCCCTCGCCGCCGATCCGACCTTCGCTCAGGCGTATTACAATCTCGCCATCGCGTACCGGGACGCGAACCAACCGGACAAAGCGCTCGATAACTCCGAGCTGGCGCTCGCCGCGCAAGCCGATTTCCGGGATGCCCGGTTCAACTACGCAATTTTGTTGCAGCAGCAGGGGTTTATCGTGGACGCGCTGGCGCAGTACGAAAAGATTTTGGAAATCAATCCGAACGAACCGGCGATCCGGCTGACGGCGGCAACGTTGTACGCCCGCGACCCGGCCACCCGCGCGAAAGCCCGGCAACACTACGACGCCTACCTGCGCCTCGTCCCGAATTCGCCCATGGCGCACGACATCCGCGATTGGCTCGAGAAAAACAAATAGCTACCGGCCGGCGTGGCCACGCCAAGCAGATCGTAGTTTCCAGGCAACGAATGAAATCAATCTGGCTTTACCGCCGGTCGTGACAAATTCCACCCGCTGATTGTTTGGATCCGGCAAGTAACAGGACGAACACGTCACGCGACCGCCATTGCCAAAAAGTTCGATGGACGTGCGATCCACCAGCACGCGCAGCCGGAACCGGCCATTTTCCAACGGCAGCCGCACCACTTGTTTGCCGCTGAATAATTCCTGGTCGCCCACGACATACCGAATGGAATGGCCACGGATATCAAAACCACATTCCAAAGCATTGCCGGGGTCGATCTCCGCCTCAATGTCAAACAGCTCACCCTCAAGTCCCGGCGTGTCGTGGGATTTTTCGTGGAGCGTGGCGATCTCGCGAACCGGCCATTTGCAGAGCCGGCCCTCCCGCAGTGCCAGCGCACACGGAAAAGTCATTTGCTGGTTGAACGGCATGCCGGGATATTGGCCACCAAGCATCCAGCCGATGAGAATCCGCCGGCCATCGGTCGCGGGAATATCATTAAAAGTCTGCGCCGCATAAAAATTCGTCCCCCAATCGCTGGTATGTTTGCCGCTGGCCACGGTGAATCGTTCCCCGTCGAACGCGCCCACCACATACCGGCCATCCGCGCCGAACAAGACCCACCGGCCGTCCAACTCAAAAATGTCCGGGCATTCATAAAACCCGTCGAGCGTGCTCCGCCATTGCCACTGCTTCAAATCGGTGGAGGTAAAAAACTGAATCGCATGGCGACCGGCCGCACCGACATATAACGCCATGACCCACCGCTGAGTCGGTTGGTACCAAAATACTTTCGGATCGCGGTTGCCCGGCGCAATTTCGTTCAGGATCGGGTTGCCGACAAACTTCGTCCAGGTCCGGCCGTGGTCGGTACTGGCGGCAAGACATTGTGTGCACGGCTGTGGCGGCGTCACCTGGTCGCCGGCTGCGGTGTAAAATGCGAGGAGTGCTTCGCGCCCAAACCCGGCTGTGTTCTGCCAATCGACCACCGCCGAGCCGGAAAACGCGTGTCCGCGGGCATCCGGCAGAATCGCGAGCGGCAACGGTTCCCAATGAACCAGATCGCGACTGACCGCATGCCCCCACGTCATGTTGCCCCAATTCGTCCCGTGCGGGTTGTGCTGGAAAAAGAGATGGTACTCGCCGGCGTAGAACACCAACCCGTTCGGATCGTTCAGCCAGCCGGTCGGCGCGGTGAAATGAAACTGCGGGCGCAGGTGTTCAGCGTAGGTAATCATGGAACCATGTTGGCCAAGGCATTGTCGAAACGCAAGCTGGCAAAACAGCACCCCCATCCAAAGTCACCAGCGGCGTGCGCCAGCCACGGTTGGCGCGAAAAACGGGTCCGCCGCCGGATCCGTTAATTCGCCCGGGTCTGCTTGTAATACCACTGCAACTGCGCGGCGCTGCTGTCTTCGTCAACATTCTCCGCTTTCACCGCCGCCGCGCCGGCCGCCGGTGGCAAGACTTCTTTCACTTTCCACTGCCCGGCCTGCCGGCCAAATGTCCAAAATTCCTCAAACGGCGTCACATCCTCCTCCTGGCTGATCACCGTGTCGTGGCCGCGTACGATCCGTTGGGCGTGGGCGCTGATGCGGACGGTAAATTCGTCATGCGTGTTGTCGTGGAAATTTCGCACGAGAATCAACTCGACCTTGCGCACGCACAAGTTGCGGAACTCGATCGTCGTTCCCGCCTGGCGCCGCCGGCTGATCTCCTGCCGCAAATCCAGCACCACCGCCGCAAACAAATCAGCCTCGCTGACCGCTGTGACATCCCCGGCTTCCTGCGCCAACAGCACCCGCACAAACACCTGCCGCGCCCGTTCCAGCATCGCCGTGCGATCCCAGAGCTTGTCGGTCTGCCCGAGGAAATTCAGCAGGCGCTCGATCCGGGTCGCCTTCGTCTCGACCGACTTCTCCAACCACGGCCCGGCGGCGCCGGTTCCCTTCGCTGCCACCCCATACACCTGTTCCACGCCCTTGTCGGTAAACGGCTCGAAGAAATTGTCTTCCTTCAGCTTGTCCGACTCGCGCGTTTGCTCGATCTCCCGCAACAGCCAGTTTCCATTGTGTCGCTGAAACGTCCAGAATTCCTGAAATTGCGCCGTCGCGTTGTCGCCGCGTAGGAACTCCTGCGACCGATCATCCACATAATAGTCGCGGGCCGTCGCCGTGATCAACGCCGTAAACTCACGCTGGTTCTCGGCGTGCGGGTAACGCACGTTCACCAACTGGACCCGCTCGACTCGCAAGTGATCGATCATGTTGATCTCGTGATTTCGCTGTAGCCCGGCCAACTGCTGGCAATGTTCCGCGTATAAATCCGGCATCAGCAGCGGCCGCATCGGTTCGTACGCGCGCGCCTGCCAGCATCCCTGAAGTTTGGAAAACAGGCCAGTCACCAGTTCGCCAAGTGCCTGCGGTTTGAATGCCTCGTCCGTCCGCGCGATAAACTCCAGCAGCTTCCGCGTCTTTTCCGCTTTCGCCGCCACAGTGCCCGCGCTGTAACAGAAATCCAGGTTCTGCTCGGTCTTCTCGCGCGACTGCGCGACCGCCCGCACCACAAGAATAAAAATCACCGCGCCAACGATTACGAAGAACACCGTCGGATCCCCATTCCCGCCCGATCCGCCGCCATAGTACCCACCACCGCTATGAAACCCACCACCGCCGAAGCCTCCGCCGCCACCAAACCCACCACCACCGCCCTTGTTGTGGACCGCAATGCCGTTGGCGAAGTAAGTGTTCGGCGCGTCGGTCTGAAGATTGTAAACGCGCGTTGGTTGCCGGATCCGCACGATGCTGACGATGCGTTGCGGGCGTAGAACGGGCGTCCCGCCCGTTTCTTCCCCGTCCCCGCTCCCGGAAAACGGGCGAGACGCCCGTTCTACTACGGCATAAATCTCATCGCCTGGCTGGAGCGCCGCCAGCGTCTTAAATGTGCCATGGCCGACATAGAACGGATGTTCCACCGTGACGTGCAACTCGACCTGCGCGGTCTTGACGACGAGATATTCGTCCACGTCGCGCGTGATCACGTTGTGGACGGTCGTCGTGACCACGTTGCCGCTCAACTCGAACGCCAGCAACTGCTGGCCAGGTCGCACAGCACTGATCACCACCGCTGACCTGTCCACCAATAAAATCGGGGTCTCCGGTAAGAAACAGCCTTTGTTGTGGACGATATATCGGCTCGCGATATATGTCCCGCTCGGGCTGACGAGCAGGTTGTAAGCCGGCCGCGTTGCCGGCACGCGCCGTGCGGCCGGAAAGACTTGCGCGGCGACTTGAAAAATACCGGAGGCGACCTGAAAGGGGTGTTCCGCCGTCACGTGAACGCCGTCAGGAAGTTCCAAATACTCAGTCGGCATCACCCGCATGATCGCGGCGACGGATCCGCCTGTAACTTCATCGCCGACGCGCAGCGCTTCAATTGGCACCGGTCCGCGCGGCGTCTGGATCGGCGTGCCGGCCTCAAAACAGCCGCCGCCGCCGCGCCCAAGCGCCACCGTCGCAGCCAGCCAGAGCACGCCGGCAAAAATGAGACGCGCCGGTTTCACCGCAATGCCGCGATGATGCCGCCCAAGACTGCCGCAGCAACCACGATACTAATTCCGATAATGCCGGCGGCGACAACGCGCCCGAAATATTGCGCGACAGCGACGTTGCCGCGGGCGATTTCCTTTTCCTCGTCGATGTTGGGCGTCACGCGCTCGATGAGCCGTGGCAGCACCAGCGACGCCGCCAGCACCAGCGCCACCCCAACCACGCCCCCCACAAAACTGAACACCACCGCCCACCCAATGTTGATTGCCACTTCACTCATGATATGTCCTCCGATTGGAAAGTTTCGGCCAAGGCAATCGCTTTGAGCATCGCTTTGGATTTGTTCACCGTTTCGTTGAACTCGTAACTAGCATCGCTGTCGGCCACGATTCCGCCGCCGGCCTGCACGTAGGCCGTGCCGTTTTTCAGGAGCGCGGTCCGGAGCGTGATGCAACTGTCGAGATTGCCGGTAAACCCGAAGTAGCCGACCGCGCCGGCGTACGGGCCGCGTTGCGTGGCTTCGAGTTCGCTGATGATCTGCATGGCGCGAACTTTTGGCGCGCCGCTGACGGTGCCAGCCGGGAAGGTCGCGCGCATCAGGTCATAGGCGTTGTGTGCAGCTTGTAATTTACCGGTGACATTTGAGACAATGTGCATGACATGCGAGTACCGCTCGATGCTCATGAACTCGTCTACTTTCACGCTGCCGAAATCGCAGACACGGCCGATGTCGTTGCGGGCCAGGTCCACCAGCATCAAATGTTCGGCGCGTTCCTTTTCGTCGGCGAGCAATTCGGTTTCGAGCCGGAGATCTTCGTCCGGCGTCTTCCCGCGCCACCGGGTGCCGGCAATCGGGCGAATCTCGACGTGCCGATCTTCGCAGCGGACGTGGACTTCCGGTGACGCGCCGACCAGTTGGAAATCGCCAAAATCGAGCAGGAACATGTACGGCGACGGGTTGATCGACCGCAACGCCCGGTAAATGTCGAGTGGTGCGGCCTTTGTCTTGGTTTCGAAGCGTTGGGCGAGCACGACCTGGATGATATCGCCGGCTTTGATGTACTCCTGCGCGCTGGCGATCATCTCGGTGTAGCGGGGCCGGGTCAGGTTGGAGGTCACCGCCGGCAAGGCCGGGTCGCGCTGGAATTCCAGCGGTCGTTGCGGGACCGGCTGGGCGAGCTGACCGAGGAGCCGCTCGATTTGCGCAACGGCGTGATCGTAAGCGGCTTCGGTCTTGCCGGCTGCGACGTGGGCGTTCGAGACAACTTTGATGGTCTGGCTGACCCGGTCAAAAATCAGGATCGTGTCCGTGATCATGAAACACAAGGCCGGTGTGCCCAATTCGTCGCGCGCCGGTTGCGGCACGGTTGGCTCGATTTGGTGGATGTATTCGTAGCCGAGAAAACCAACTGCCCCGCCGGTAAACCGCGGCAGCCCGGGCACGGTGACCGGCTTGAACTTCGCCATTTCCGCTTCAACTTGCCGGAGCGCGTCGGCGCCGCTTTTGGCAACACGAATGACCGTGCGCGGGTTGGCACCAAGGAAGGAATACCGGCCGATGTTCTCGCCACCTTCCACCGATTCGAGCAGGAACGATGGCCCGGTCTTTTGTAGTTTCTGGTAGGCCGAGACCGGCGTCTCGGCATCAGCCAGAATTTCGGCGTAGACCGGGATCAGGTTGCCCTGCTGCGCGAGCTTGGCGAATTCGGCTTTGGACGGCGTGATGGTCATGGCAAGCGGTAGGGTACGCTATTGCGTACCGTTGTCCAGTAGTCGCTGACGCTGTGGCACGCAATCGCGTGCCCTACGGGGCCATTCATTTTTTGCCGTAGACTTTTGCCGGGTCCACCAACCGCGGCTCAGTGACTTTGACTTCACCATTAACAAAGCTCCGGTAAAAACAGGATTTGAAACCGTCGTGGCACGCCGCGCCGGCTTGCACGACCTGGAAGAGCAAACAATCCTTGTCGCAATCGAACGCCATGTCTTTGACTTTTTGCGTGTGGCCACTGGTCGCGCCTTTGTGCCAGATTTCCTTGCGGGACCGGCTCCAATACACCATCTCGCCACATTCGAGTGTTTTGGCCAGCGACTCCTTGTTCATCCACGCCACCATCACCACGCGACCGGTGCCGTGCTCCTGCACCACCGCCGGGATTAAACCGTTTGCGTCATATTTTAATTCATCAACAATGTTCATATTTTCTTTCCGTTTTCTGGAGTGCGGCGACTTGTCGCCGCTTTGCTGTTCAACAACGGCAAAGCGCCAGCAAGCTGGCGCACTCCATAAACTACAACCGCACCTCGATTCCTTGCTCCTGCAAAAACTTTTTCACATCGGCCACCTTATACTCGCCAAAATGAAAAACGCTCGCGGCCAACACCGCATCCGCCTTGCCGGCGGTGAGCACCTCGGCCATGTGCGCCAATGTGCCGGCGCCGCCGCTGGCAATTACCGGAATCGACACCGCTTCGCTGATTGCGCGGGTCAACGCCACATCGTACCCCGCTTTTGTGCCGTCCGCATCCATGCTGGTCAATAATATTTCGCCGGCCCCCAACTCCGCCACTTGTCGCGCCCACGCGACTGCGTCCAGCCCAGTTGGCTTCCGGCCGCCATGCGTGAACACGCCCCACTGGTTCGTGCCGGTCCGCTTGGCGTCAATCGCCACCACAATGCATTGGCTCCCAAACCGGTCCGCGCCGGCGCGCACCAACTCCGGATTGAGAATCGCCGCCGTATTGATACTAGTCTTGTCGGCGCCGGCTTTGAGCATCGCGCGCATGTCGTCAACCGTGCGAATCCCGCCACCGACCGTCACCGGCATAAAACATTCGCTCGCCGTCCGCGCCACCACGTCAATCATCGTCGCCCGGCCTTCGTGGCTGGCGGTGATGTCGAGAAACACCAGTTCATCCGCGCCCTGCCGGTCGTATTCCTTGGCACACTCGACCGGGTCGCCGGCATCGCGCAGGTTCAGGAATTTTGTGCCCTTCACCACGCGCCCGCGATCCACATCAAGACAGGGAATGATTCGTTTCGCCAGCATGCGCCGGCAAAATAGCGCACCGGCCCGCAGGTGGACAGCAAAAACGCGTATCCCAGTCAGGGCCACCGCCCAAACGCGCGCAACCAAGTCAGCGTCTCCACCGTGAGCATGCCCTGCCATTCGCGGCGGGCAATGGGCCACACGTCGGGATGAGCGGCACCCCAATCCCAGTTTGGCAGCCACGAACCGTCGGCTGCCTGATGTTCAATCTCATAATCAAGATTGGCGGCAACCGCGTCGCGCAGCAACGGATAAAACGGCGACCGCGGTGATCGTGCGATCCACAACGGTTTGAGCGTGTAGCCGCTCCATTTTGCCGGGTCGCGTTCGACCACCCGGGTGACAATCGGTTGCAGCCGGTTCACGACCTGCCGGCGGGCAGCGGCCGGGACCTGTTCCAGCTCGGCCAGCCGGACGTAGCAGCGCAGTTCGTGCATTTCGGCCCCCTGCCCCGGCCCGGCCAAGTATGCCAACACATCACGCAACACGCGTTGCCGGAGTTCGTCCGGGCCGGCGCCGGGATACGCGAACAGATAGCCGGCAATCTCCGCGCGCGGATTCGCCTGAAACCCGTTCCAATTCGCGGCAAATCCCGGCGGCTGATTCCACCACGGCGCGTGGGGCGCGGTGGTGGCGGTGGGCGGAATGATCCGCCAGACGCCCGCATCGGGGTCATAAGTTCGCGCCAGATACTCCATGGCCCGCCGCACGAGCGGCCGGCCGGCGACTCCGGGCAGTTGCTGAACAATTTGTAACGCGTGGGTCGTGCATAGCGCCGAACTGTCCGCTGTCCGCAGATCCACTTCAAGCGCCCGGCCGAAGCCGCCGTCGGCATTTTGGAACTTTGCCAACTCCGCCACAACCGGCGCGGCGGTGCCGGCTTCAAACTGTTGGCGAAAGATCGCCCATTCCAGCGGTCGGGCCTGTGTGCGCAAGAAATCGCGGGCTTTGGTCAAACCGGCGGTGCTCAGTTTCATCGGCATCAGACGCGGTCGGCTAGTTTTGTTCGGCCGGCGAAAGGTCGGAGTTCTTCCGCTTTTGCTTCGCATCGAACGGCGCAGTCTTGCCGGGGTTGTCCGAAGCAGCCGGATTATCAACACCGGACGATTTGCCGCCGGCATGGCTGAATTTTTCTTCCCGCGCCGGATTCCGGACGCCCGGCTCAGCACGCGGCGGCGCCGGCAACTCGCGCGCTTCCGCCGGTTGGACTGGCGTCACCTTGGGCGTGGCGTCGGCTGGTGGTTGTGGCGCGGTTTTTTTCGACTGAACGTCATGTTGATGCACTTCCGCTTGGGGGACCGGCGTCACCTTGGGCGTGGCGGCGACCGGTGAAAGCGATTCGGCATGTGGATGTGCCCCGGGCGCGGCGTTTTTGTGAAGAGTTTCCAGCGCGTGAATCCGGACTTCTTCGTGCCGGACAGGTTCAACCTTGTGGCCAACCAGATGCTCCATGTGCTCGCGTTCGAACCCTTCGACGCGGAACCCATGGCCGTGTTCGTCGTGCACGAAATGGTTGAATTCGCTGCGTGCAAAGACGTGGTGCCATTCCTCGCCGTGCAGCTCATACCGGTGGAAGTCGCGCTCGAGAAAATGCTCGCTGCCAACAAAAACAAACAACGTCGGCGCCAACCCAAAATCAAAATCCACCGCGACGCGCCGGCCATGGAATTCCCACCCGCCCGCCACAAACAGCGCGCCCGGTGGCACGGGCGCCCAACCCATGTGGCCTTCCGCATGCCGCCACAGGACCCACGCCGGCGCATATTCATAGGCCGGCACCCACACCCAACGCCCCCCGGGGTTGACCCAGCGGCCGTAATGAAATGGGATCGCGCCCCATGGATAGTCCGATTCCCAACACATCCCATTGTCAGTGTACACCCAGTGGCCGGAATCGAAATACGGCCGCCAATCGGGCGGGAGACCGCTCGGCAACCAGCAGCGGGTGCCAAATTCCGGCAAGTTAACCCACTCGCCATACGGCGCGAGTTGCGCCTCGAAATACTCCGGACTGGCGGGCGGCTCCGGTTGGTTCGGCGGTGGCGCCATGACCGGCGGGGCACTCGGCGCACTCGGCTCGACGGCGGCCACCGGGGCGGCCGGGGTGGCGGGCGTGTTGTTGACATTAATGACAACGGGGGCCGGTTGGGCCGGCGCCGCGACCGGTGCCGCCGGTGTCACCGGTGCCGCCGCAACAACTACCGGTGCGGCGCTCGGCGGCGTTGTTTGCATCAGCACCGCGATGACATTTTGTGAAACGCGGTTCTTGGTGAGAATCACGATGTCATTCGCCGTAACCTTATAAGTTTTCCCCGAATTCCTGATATAGCCGATGATGTTTTC
>Ga0316217_10005728_pt1 | contig 12707 bp, 13 predicted proteins | sample 1anoAmetaG_FD_203633 | JGI IMG/M metagenome (GOLD analysis project Ga0316217, IMG submission 203633) | Freshwater microbial communities from Trout Bog Lake, Wisconsin, USA - 1anoA | ecosystem: Environmental > Aquatic > Freshwater > Lake > Hypolimnion/Profundal zone | place: USA: Wisconsin...
GTGAGCGGCCGCGGCTACGGTCGCCCTTCGGGCTCCCTCCACCGCGGCCGCTCACGCCGCATCCCCTCCTCCTTCGAATGACAAGTTTTCACCAGGACTTGACAGGTTGTTAGTTCACAGGGCCGTAAAGTGGTGCCGACGCCCTCGTCGGCATCCGTGTGGCCGCTGCGAACGGGGCTGGCGTCGGCTGTGCGGCGGTGGCCAGAGCGGGGTCAATATTCCCCCGGAAGCAGCAGTGTCGTCGCCGACCGGCCGTGACGACCCCGAACTCCACCCCAATCGAACCATCACGTCCGTTCCAAAGTGCGAAATAATTTGACTTTGGCCACCGCAACAGCCATATTGGACAGGAGCTTGTTGGTCCTTCTGAAATGATGTCCTATGACCCTGCACATCGCCATTCCTGAGGATCTCGACACGGCGTCGGTTGAGCAACTCGACCGTGAGGTACGGGAGTTTGTGGCGGTCCAGCTGTATCGGCAGGGCAAGTTGTCGCACGGCAAGTTGGCCCGGTTCTTGGGCATTGGCCGCGGCGCGGTCGACGCCCTGCTTGGACGTCATGGAGTGGTGGATGAATTCACCGCCGAAGAAATCGCCCAACAGGTGCACACCTCTCAAACCATGCGGCGGCCGGTCGCATGATTATTGTCTCGGACACGGGGCCGCTGCGTTATTTAATCGAAGTTGCTGCCATTGAGGCGTTGCCGCAACTATACGGCAACGTGCTGACGACGCCGCAGGTTCTGGCGGAACTGCGGCTCGGTCATTTTCCGGAGAAGGTGCAGCGGTGGGCGGCACAGCCGCCGGTCTGGCTGGAAATCGCACAACCCCGCACGCTGGCATTTCTCGACCGGCTCGACGATGGGGAAGCATCCGCCTTGTCCCTGGCGCGGGAACGGACCGCCGATCTGGTGCTCATTGATGAGCGTGCCGGCACAGAATTGGCGCGGTCCATCGGCTTGCACTCCCTGGGAACACTGGCCGTCCTGCAGGAAGCCGGTTACGAAGGCTACATCGATTTCCCTGCGGCGCTGCGTACCCTGACCACGCAGACGCAATTCCGACACACCGCCGCGCTGATTGCCCGGGTAACCGCGGACTACCAACGAAGATTGCAGGAACGTGAGCAGCGTTAAGACGATCCACAGATTTCGCAGATTACGCAGATGGGCGAGTCCAACGTAAATGAGCCACAAATAAACACCAATGAACACGAATGGGGCATGGCCGCAACCAAAAGAATAAACACGAAGCCACGAAGTCACCAAGACGCACGAAGAAAGGCAACGAGAGCGAACCGCAGATAGACGCAGATTTTATGGATAGGGACGAAGTGGCAAAGGAAATCTGCGCAGGGTGCGAGGAAATGGATGGAATGCGGCACGAATGGGTCTGTGGTTCGTGGTGGCGGGAGGGTTGACCGCGGTAAATCGTCAAATCGTAAACCGTAAACCGGATTCAGAAGTTGGACGTTGAACGTTGGAAGTTGAACGTTGGACGTTCTCGGTGTCCCGTCTTCCGCCTTCCTTCCTGGCCTCCATAGGTGCGCAGGTACCCTTGTTTTTGAACAGATTTCCCATAGATGCGCACGCAAATTGATAGCAGGATGCGGAAGATCGGGTGGAATCCGGACAGTTGGAAGTTGAACGTTGGAAGTTGAACGTTGAGCGTTCTGCCTTCACGCCCTGGTCCGTAGCTCCGTGGCGGAAGCCCGGGGCTGAGGGGGGCGCGTGCCTGTGCCCGCGTCACGGCGTGGCGGCAAAGTCCGGTTTTAGGATAACAACATTCTGGAGTGAAACGCTGATGCACGCCTGATGCGGCCCGGCATTCGATTGCAAGTTCGCATGGGCAATCTGGGCCTTTATCTCAAAGAGTAACGGGGTCTTCGACTTATCGAATTGTTTGGCAACCTCGTCGGAAAGTTTCAGCGTAACACCAATGCTACTGCCGTAGTCGCCCCCGGCGCTGACATTGACGCCATGGAAGTTGAACTTCTCGGCCGGAAAGCCGATCGATAGCGTCCAATTGCCGTGGTAAGCCTTCTGCACATGGCCTGCCGTTTTGTTGATATCCCGAAGATGAATCCACTTGCCCTGCATATTTCGGGCGACGTATTCGGCGGCCGGGTCGCGATTGAATTTGTCCCAGCCGTCATGCGGGTTGGGCCAAAGTTCTTTGGGCATGTCATCAATCATGGCGCGGAACGTGGTATAGACCTTCTCGGCCGGTTCGGCGGCCGGTTTGGGCGGTGCGGACGGTGTCAGCGTTACTGATGCGGCAGGCGACAGGCGAGCCTTGAGGGCGGCGACTTCGGCTTTCAGTTCCTCAAGCTGCTGGTGCAGACTGGCGTTTTCCCGCTGCAGGCTGTCCACGCTGGGCGCTGGCGCGGTGGTTTGGGCCCAAAGTGGGCATGCATAAGCCAGAGCGATAATACAAACCGCGACGTGACCGGCAGCACGAAGGCGCATGGCAAATCCCCGAAACAGGTGTAACACATTTAGCGATATTAGACCTTCAGGAGTCGGCCCTGGCAACAGGCTATCGGCGTGCGGTCACATGGGCGATGCTTCTACTAACCAAGAATGCCCATTGGATGTTCGATGAAGGCCTGTGGTCGGTGGACGACCAACTCCGCGTCCTGGTCGATCCGCGACGGTTCACGGAACACGGATCGGAGGCGCTCCGGCTCCTGTCCTACGCGGGGCGCCACATTCAGTTCGACCCTGACGCCCGGTTGCAGCCATCTTTGCAGTATTTCCGTCGGCATCGAGCGCATTACGGTTTCCACGCCTGAGGTGATCCTGGGGGCTATCTGGATAATTACACGGTGCGCCGGATGCGGAATGATATTTCCCCAGCCCGGACGGCAAGCACTGGGACCCCGACAACTTCAGCCAAGATCTGCGCGCGGCCAATGAAGAATTTAAGTTGCCCTGGGGATGCTTGGATTATCGGCACGCATTCGGTAACTGAAAGCAACCGCTACGACATCTTTCGCATAAATCGAATTCCATTTATAATGGGAAATAGATTGGCTCGCGGAAATGAATCATTGAGCGTTAAGCAGAAAGGTGGGCTGTAATGCGATCAGGAATCGTCGTGGGGGCCTTCGTGGGGTGCGTCTTGTTCTTGGTTCCCGCGGGGTTCCTTGCAGTCAAGATGCTCACGGCGAATCCGCAGCCGACGGCAACTACGGACGTGCAGTCAGTGCAAAGTTCGGACGGCTTGGCCTCAGACAAACCTCAGACAACAGAAAAGCAGGTGGCGGCGCAAGAAACAGCGCCCGCCGACAATATGGCGATTTACAGGCGCTTCGATGCGGCGGTGCGAGAAGCCCCGAGCAGGCCGGAGGGCCCCCAAGGAAGCTTCCTTGTAAGGACGCGGGAATCTCCCGGGTTTTACGAGAAACAGAAGTTTTACGGGCTTGGAATCGAGGCGGAGAACTTCATCCATCAATTCGGCAAACCAGATGGCGGCGGCCCGTATGCATTTCTGCACTATCATGCCGATGGTTTCATGCTGAACTTGGACAAGAAACGTTGCGTTGCTCGTTATCTTTTTTACGCTCATATGGCTCAGAACCTCGGGAAGTTTAATGCTGCTGTCGTGGTTACTGATACAGGCGTAAAGCCCGGGGATTCGGCAGAAGATGTGATCAATAAACAGGGGAAGCCGCTAAAGGACGAGAGCTGGGATACGCACCGCCTGCTGACTTATCCTTATGTGACCTATTCGTTCTGCGGAGGCTCCCTTGAGAACATAATAGTAGTGCACGATTGATTGGCGAAGAACGTAACGGACGAAGGCCCAAAGTCGGAGGCCGTTTAGCCGCCCAAGAAATGACATCAAACATGCTCAAGCGGGCGACGCCTGCGGGTGCTAAAGACACTTACCCAATTCCGCAGTCTCGCCTCGCTTGAAATTACCCAATCGCTTAACATTTGGCCATTCCGATAGCGCACAAAGGAAGTCTGGATGTTTTCTCCCCTCATCGTCCTGTTTCTTATCTTGGGGGCCCTTGCCGTTGGCGCTCTCGTCGTCGTGGCAGGCATCGTGTTCTTCCTGGCGAAAGTGAAATCCAAACGCGGCGGCGGAGCGCCGGGTGGACATGTTGCGCAGGTTCAGCCCCCGGCCATCTTTATCAGCAGGCAATTTTTCAGTAGAGCCGAGGCTCCATTCTTCCGTTTGCTCGGCAATACGCTGAAAGACCGATACGTGATCATGGCTAAAGTGCGTCTCAGTGATGTCATCGACGTGCGCGCAACGGGAGCGACATGGGCGAAAGCGAGAAATAAGATCCAAAGCAAGCATGTGGATTTTGTGCTCCTCGACCCCGCAGATCTAACGCTCCGACTCATCATCGAACTTGACGACCGCAGCCACGAGCGCGAAGACCGCCAGAAACGTGACGCCTTCGTCGATCAAGCCCTTGCCCAGGCGGGGATTCCTATTTTGCACGTGGCCGCGGCCTATACCTACGATCCGCAGGAATTGCTTCGCCAGATCAATGCCGCCTGCGGAGGGACCGGAATCGGTTGCGGCCGATGAGGGTATACGAGGGGTGCGCACGGTCGTTCCTGGGGCAGGTGGATGGCGCGGACCTGATCGAGTTGAATCGGGTTGAGCCGAAGGGGTGTGACCAGAATTTGTGGCATTTCAGAGCTGCGACTGTCAGGGAGCGACCGCGCTGCGTTCGAACGTCGATTGGTCGCTCCCTCACGGTCGCGGCTCGGTTGAGACTGATGGCGCAGTTCCACCGCCCATGCCCGGCGCGGGGTGCGCCCGCACCGTCGAAGGTGCCACCCCCGCCCCCGCCAGTTGGCAGCCTTCGATGTCATTCTTCGGCCGCCCAGGACGGGGGTGCATCCGGAAAACCGTGGCAATTCTGTGTACGACTGCCGATTGGCCTGATCCAGCCTGCGCAAGAACAGCGGCGAGACGCCGCTGCCACTATATTTCGGATGCACCCCCAGGACGGACGGCGGGCGAGCCCCGGGCTGCCGAAGCGGAGCTACGCTTTGTTGTCGATGGCGGGTGGTGCGGCCTCGGGCGTGGGACCTCTGTTGCCCGCGTCGGGGCAAGGAGGGGAATAGGGGATCATTGACCACGGGTTGCGTGGCGCGTTAATGACGAATGACGAATGATCCCGACGTGTCGGGAACGAAACAAATTCCAAGATCCAATGAGGCAATGACGAAACAAACCGTCGGGTGATCGGGTCATTGGAGGGGAGGAAAATGACGAATGACGAAGGCGGAAGGCAGAATGCACCGTGAACGTTCAACGTCCAACGCTCAACGTCCAACGCTCAACGTCCAACGTCCAACGTCCAACGTTCGGCTCATGTACGATCAATGGTGCCGAGCGACGGTCGTTGGATTGATAGGCGCTCGCGTGGTTATGCGAACTGCGCATAACCACGGCACCCAGCACCACAAGTCGTCCATGAGCCCAACGTTCAACCCCGGCGCGCCGGGATCCCAAGACTTCCAGCTTCCAACTTCCAACTTCAAGTTTCTTCGTGGGTCTTGGTGACTTCGTGACTTCGTGACTTCGTGTTTATGGCTTTGGTTTTGGGTGGGGCGCGGTGGGGATAACGCCGGTCAATAGCGCGGCACGCTGGGGTCCACATCCTTTGACCAGGCCAGGATGCCGCCCTTGAGATTGATCAGGTGCCCGGAAAAGCCCGCGAGCTTGAGGGCGGCAATAGCCTTGGCGCTGCGCACGCCGCCTTTGCAGAAGACCACCGTTTCGCGGCGGGCGTCGATTTCGGCGGCACGACCGGCCACCTGGGCCAGCGGGATCAGGCGCGCGTGGGGCAGGCGCGCAATCGCGTACTCGTGGGGCTCGCGCACGTCGATGAGCTGTACATCGTGCCCCAGGTCAAGGCGCCGCTTGAGTTCCGCGGCGGTAATTTCATCCAGGCCCGCGGCCGGGTCGGGCGCTGCCTGGTTTAAGCCGCAAAAGGCCTCGTAATCGATGAGTTCCCGGATCGTCGCCTGGGGGCCGCAGATCGGACAGCGGGGATCCTGGCGAAGCTTGAGTTCGCGGAAGCGCATGCGCCAGGCATCAAAATCCACGATGCCCAGGGTGCCCACGCCCGCCGCCGCCAGGTACATGCCCAGGGGCGCCCCCAGGCCGCCGGTGCCCACCAGCAGCACGCGCGCCGCTTTGAGTTTGCGCTGCCCGTCGATGCCGACTTCCGGCAGGATCAGGTGCCGGCGGTAGCGGCTGATTTCTTCGTTGGATAGTTCCGGCAGCGTAACGGGGGTGGACATGCTTTAATCTCCTGGTCACAACGTTTCACGGGGTACGATAGCATACCACCGAGTCCAAAGGCAGTTTCTGTTGGCTTGGGCGGGCCTGTGTTTCCGGGAAACGCAGGATACCATGCCCAGTGGGGTCGGGGTCCCGCTGGGCATCAGGGCAATTGCATTTGGACGGTGGAGGTTACCAGATGGTGTTTGTAGTCCCGCCTTCAGGCGGTTGGTCAACGCTGCGCAAGCGTGCCGGCTCCAATGGCGCATCCCAACGCCGCCTAAAGGCGGTACTACAAACGACCTCCGGCCAAATGCAATTGCCCTGCGCTGGGCATGCCGGTGCGCTGCGTGAAGGCCGGCCAATGATGTCGGCCCGCCGCATGCTTAACGGGGCCCCTTCCCCGTTAAACATGGCACCCTGAAATCACCGCCGTACCACTCATTTGCCCTTTCCCCGGAAAAACGGGCCGGCGCCTTGCTCCGGCCCGAGAACTCCACTATACCCATGGTATGACACCCCTGTACTTCACCCTCATCACTTTCACCATGGCGCTGGCCGCAGGCCTGCTCGGGTCGCTGCTGGGCCTGGGCGGCGGCATCATCGTCATCCCCGCGCTCACGCTGCTGCTGCATGTCGATATCCGCCTGGCCATCGGCGCCTCGATTGTTTCGGTGATTGCCACCTCCAGCGGGGCCGCGGCCGCCTATGTACGCGAACGCCTGACCAACCTGCGCGTGGCGATGCTGCTGGAAATTGCCACCACCGCCGGGGCGCTGAGCGGGGCCATGATTTCCGGCTTCATTCAGCCGCGGTGGCTGTACGTGGTTTTTGGCGTGGTGCTGGGCTATTCGGCCCTGGCCATGTTCCACAAGAAGCCGCCGCAGTTCCGCGCCCCCCCGCCGCCGGACCGCTGGGCCGATCGCCTGCGCCTCCACGACCGGTTCTTTGACCCGGCCACCGGGCAGGAACGCGCTTACCAGGTCACCCACACCCGGCTGGGCCTGCTGCTCATGTATATCGCCGGTATCGTCTCGGGTCTGCTGGGCATCGGCTCGGGCGCGCTTAAGGTGCCGGCCATGGATCTGGCCATGCGCTTGCCGATCAAGGTATCCACCGCCACCAGCAACTTCATGATTGGGGTGACGGCCGCCGCCAGCGCCGGGGTTTACTTCATGCGCGGGGATATTGATCCATTTATCGCCGCCCCCGTGGCCGCCGGCGTGCTGGTGGGCGCCACCCTCGGATCGCACCTGCTCGGCCGCCTCCAGGGCCGCGCCGTGCGCCTCACGTTTGTGGTGGTATTACTGTGGGTTTCGGCCCAGATGCTTTACGAAGGGATCATTAAACTATGACCCCGCCGCCACCGGATAAAAAGACGGTTCAGCAGGTCGAAGTGCTCATCAGCACCATCCTGCGCACTGGCGTAACGCTCAGCTTTGTGCTGGTCGTGGTCGGGACCGTCATCAGCTTTGCCCATCATCCGGCGTACCTGGATTCCCCCGGCACGCTCGGGGCTCTGACCGCACCGGCGGCCACCCGCCCGCATACCTTGCGCGGGGTTTTGGAGGGTATCGGCCAGAGCCAGGGGCGGTCCATCATTATGGTGAGCCTGCTGCTGTTGATCGCCACGCCGATCGTGCGCGTGGCGGTGTCCATCCTGGCCTTCGTCTATGAGAAAGACTGGATCTTCGTGGGCATTACCGCCGTCGTGCTACTGTTGCTGCTGCTGTCATTTTTCCTGGGCAAAGCCGGATAGTCCCGATACGGCTATTCCAGCTTCAACAACTGCTCACTGAAGGGCGCGGCGTGGGCGGTCTGCCACACGACCGGTTGGAGTTTGTCGTCGCAGGCGGCAGCGCCGAGCACCACGACCTCCAGGTCCTGCCCCACCATCTCCGGGGTCAGCGGAAAATAGTAAGTGTAGTTACTCTCCCGCCGGGTGGTGCGGGCCTCCCATGGATTGCAGGGGTAGGAGGTGGCGCGGTCGGGCGCGCCGATGAGCTGGCCGCCGGCGGTGCGGATGGCGGCATAGGCGCCCTCGGTGCCGTGGTGGCCATTGAGCGCGACGCAGAGGTAGCCGCCCGGAACCGCCTCGGCCACGCGCACGGTGCCGCGCCACGCCTTGCGGAAGTTCATCCGCGCGTAGGCGCCGAACAAATTGGAGGCCCGCCACCGGTCGCGCGGCAGCGGATGGCCATGGGCATAGGCATTGACCTCGGCGATGCGGCAGGCAAAGCCGTTGATCCGCACATAGCGCACCCCGAGCCCCTCGGGGATGGGGATGCGGCTCTGCTCGCCGTGGATAAACGGGATCGTGGTCCAGGTCTTCAAGTCGGCGGACACTTGCGCCCGGCTGCCCCCTTCGCCCTCGCGCAGGTCCACCAGCGAGTATTGGTCCGGGATGACCAGTTCGATGGTATCCGGGTGCAGGACCGCGCCCAAATCCAGGCGCAGCAAGGCCTCCGGGTCGTTCCGCGGATCGATGCGCCCGCGGCCCGAAGGATAGAAACAGGTGGCCGGATCGCCGTCGAACAAGTAGCGGTCCGACAGGCCGCGGCCCACGAACACGTGCTGGTTGAAGAACGCATCGCGTGCCGCCTGGACGGCGGGAATCTGCGTCGCGCCGGAGCGGGCCAGGGCGCGGACTTCCAGGGCGTTGTTATCGGCGGCATAACAGGTGGCCTCGTAGAGCGCCTCGGCATCCGCCGGCAGGGCCGCCGGCGTAAGCGTGCCCAGCTTGCAATGCCAGGGCCCCGTGAGCGGCGTGCCGGGAAACCTCACCGTGACCGGCGCGCCGTTAAGGAGGCTCGGGACAGACTTATCCGCCAGCGTGGCGGACTGGAACTGGCGCGCGCCGGGCAACAGGCAAACCGTGGCCTGCGTCCCGGGCAGGCCCAGCAGCCGGAGCCGCGCCGGCTTGCCCGCGGTATCGCACACCACCTGGTAGTCGCACCCGCTAACGCCGACCTCGGCGCACGGCTTGGTGGTAGCCAGCAGCAGGCAGGTGCGGAACGGGTCCACCGTCACGGACATCTTCTCTCCGAACGCGCACGCGCCCAGCACCTTTTCCGTCGGGTGGAATTGGCGCCACTCGATTTTGTCTGCTTTCGCCAGGCCCAGTTCCTCACCGGAGCACAACGCGATCGTCAGGGGCTCCCAGGACAAATTGCGCAGGGTCAGCAGGCGCGTCGTCGCGTCGCCGCGGGAAACAGCATTCGGATCAGCCGTAAGCTGCGGCACCGCCTGGGCGTGGACCAGAATGTCCCGGTAGCGACGCGCCAGGTTGAAGAGCCGGGCGAACTTGGGAAACTCATCATCGCGCAGGAGCCAGGGATTGCCATACACCTCCGGGGCCAGGATCAGGTTGCGCCCGAACGCCTGGAGCACCATGTCGTCGTCGAAGTTGTCCGGGCACGAGGAGATGCACACGCCGTGATCTTCGTACAGCCGGGAGAACTGCGGCGTGTTGCCGCGGCTCAGGGCCGCGGCGCGGTGGTGGGGGGCGGTGACTTGATTGCCCAGGTGGACGTCGATATAGGTCTCCTGCCCGTCCCACAATTGGGTGGTCATCAGCGCCAGGCCCTGGGCGCCCAGGGGCAGGCGGTGATTGAGCGCAATGAGGTCGGGGCTGAATTTGCGGGACTCCTGCATCATGCGGATGAACGCCTCCTCCTTCTCCGGGCGCAGTTGGCCGCAGACGCCGTCAAACTTAAACAGCGCCCACTGGTAGTCGCGGCACAGGCCGGCCATCATGGCAATACGCTGCTGCGCTTCGGCGGGCGTATTGCCAAAGCCATCGGGCCCGCCCCAATGCCCCAGCCGGGTGCCCATCCTGGCCGCCGCCTGCACCACGCCAGCGAGGCCATTGGGAAACTGCCGCCGGAAGCGGTCGGACTTATCCAGTATCGCGCTGAAGTCTTTGCCGTCCACGAACCCGGCATCAAAGGCATAGATGTCGAGCGTCATCCCATATTCATCGTGCAGCCACTGAAAGAAGGCGAGATTGGCCTGGGTCTGCTCGGCGGTGGCGCCTTCGTTGGTGTTGTTGACCCAGGAGAAATACTGGGCGCGCGCCGGGGTGGCCTGGTCGGCGCCGGCCGTCGGCGCGGGTGCCGATTCGGCATGTCCCAGGCGAACAGACAGAGCCAGCAACAGCGCGGCGGTCCGGACCACGGTGGAGGACCACGAGCCGTTCGTATCCGTATTCATCAGCGGTTCCTTTACTGGCAGGACAATTGATTTTGTGAACGTTCCGGCGGGTCGCGGGGGCATCACTCCCCCGCCCACCGCGCCCGCACGCCATACGGCCCCTGGCACAGCGCGTTGGACAACCGTTCGTCAGCCGGCAGCAGCAGGCAATCCTGTTGCACCGCCAGGGCCACATTCATGCCATCATACACCGTGCACTGCCACCCGCTCCACCAACACAATGCGCAAGAGCCCATGCAGCCCCGCCTCCTCCTGATGTACTATCCGCAGCGGGGTTCCGGCCAAAATCGGGCCAAGCTGCCGCGTTATCTCCGTGGCAAACAGGTTTGGCACCAGGTTAGCCGCCACCGATTGCTATTGAACCATTGCCGTGCCATCCCGCAAATTGTACCGTTGCTCGGCGCGCGGCGGAACGTTTCACGAAGGCGACGCTTAAAGTGTCGCGGGAGAGTTTCGACAGCACGGCTTCCAGTCTATAATATTGCGAAAATATAATGGTATAGCTGATGTCTCGTTAAGAACATATGGTCAAATCACTAAACGACACCCCTGGCACCCGACATTCGGGCAAAAGACTCGCGCACCGGCGCTCCGGCACGGCTATAATATTAACCGACCAGTTGATTGGGATAGTGGTATCTTAAGAAGAGGGTTTTCCCCATGGCGATGAAAAACAAACGTGTTCTGGGCTTGGCTGGGTTGTGCATGCTGCTGACCTTGGGCCTGGCGCTGGCCGCGGCGCAGGCCGCCGAATCGGCCGGCGCATGGTTGACCTCCTATCCCAAGGCCTTGGCCGAGGCCAAAGCCACCAAGAAGGTGGTGTTGGCGGATTTCACCGGCAGCGACTGGTGCGGGTACTGCATCCGTCTTAAAAAGCAAGTGCTTGACACCCCGGAATTTCAGGACTTTGCCAAGGATAAGCTCGTCTTGCTCGAATTGGACTACCCCCGCCATAAGGACCAACCCGCGGATGAAAAGCAGCAGAACGCCGACCTGTCGCAGAAGTTCAACGTCCACGGCTTTCCGACCGTCATCATCCTCGATGCCGACGGCAAGGACCTCGGGCGCATCGTCGGCTTCGGCGGCAAAGACGGCTGGATGAGCCAACTTAAGGGCATCTTGGCCAAGGCCGGCTGAACCTTAAATCAGGTCTTGGAAAACGCGGAACAGTAAACGCGGAAGAAACAACGCTCAACAATTTCCGCGTTGCGCGTTGGAGCCCTTTTAGTTGTTGCGGGCAATGTGCTTATCCAGACGTTCGTAGAGCCCCTGGAGTTCCGTGCCGGCGGTGGTATGGGCGGCATCGAGCAGCAGGGTTTGTTCGAGCACGGCGGCGGTGTTGGCGGTATCGCCCATGGCGGCATACGTGTTATGCAGATTGGCCAGGATGCGCAGCGCCCAGCGCCGCCCATCGACGGGGGCCAGTAGTTCTTCCTGCCACGGGGCGCCGTGGCTTTGGACCAGGCGGCGGCACGCCTCCGGGGACATTTCCTTGCCGCCATTAAAGACATCCACATACCGCCGGGCGGGCGGATCCCCGGCCCCATCCAGGGCCGCGAGAAAATGACCCGGCAGGCCGATGCCATGCGCGGCCTGCCCGCAGCGGCGCGCCGTTTCCACGTAGACCAGGGCCAGCAGGATCGGCAAGCCCGTGCGCCGCTCCAGGACGCTGTCGATGTAGGAATTGAGCGGATCGCCATAGCGCCGCACGTTGCCGGTAAAGCCGTGGCGCAGGAACAGCACATGCTGCAGGGCCGCGGGCACGGGGTTGCCGTGGCTGATGATGTGCCGGGTATCGCGTGCCAGGCGGTCGAGGTTGTCCTGGATTTTCTGGGGCACCAGCAGCGGGTGCACGTGCGTGGCGATGGCGATGGCGGCCGCCAGCACATCCACGGGGCCGGCGTTGGCGCCAGCGGCGCGCAACCGCTCCAGCGCCAACGGATGACTGATCGGAACCCTGGGCATGATTGAGTGGTCTCCAAAGCCGCAGTCCAGCGTACTGGAATGGGGCTCGCGGGGAAAGGGGGGGAGATTTTCGATGGACGATTTTCGATTGCCGATTAAGACGAAACCGCGGCGATGCCCTTGCGGCACCGGTTCCCCGCGGTCGGGGGTGTGCCCAATAATCCGGGGCGGTGTTAGTTGTGGTGGCACAAGACGTTGGCCCAATAACGGTCAAACAGTTGGCTTTGGTAAAGCGCTTCGAGTGCCATCATGGCCTCGGCGTGGTCTCGATC
>Ga0316217_10005729_pt1 | contig 12706 bp, 7 predicted proteins | sample 1anoAmetaG_FD_203633 | JGI IMG/M metagenome (GOLD analysis project Ga0316217, IMG submission 203633) | Freshwater microbial communities from Trout Bog Lake, Wisconsin, USA - 1anoA | ecosystem: Environmental > Aquatic > Freshwater > Lake > Hypolimnion/Profundal zone | place: USA: Wisconsin...
TCTCCCGGTCGGCCTCATCCACGGCAGGGTCCCGGTAGAGGGAGAGGACCTGCTGGTCCTTGGTCAACTTGACCAGGGTGGGGCTGGGGTCTCCCTGGTCAGCTTCAGTTCCGGGTACTTCGTGGAGCGAGAGCAGCCCCGTCTTGGTATCCCGCTCGAAGAGCATCGTTTGCCCTTCCTGGCCGTCATTGTTCGCGAGGACCTTCAACTCCAGCAGGTCGCCGTGGTCAGACTGTGCCCCACCCGGGGACCAGCGTTGGCCACTCGACGTCCGGGCCTTTTTCTTCACGGTCAGGCCGAGGATGAACCGGGCGGCGGCATGGTGGGCGGAGGTCCCCCGGATAGCATGAAGCGCCGACCGTGGAGCTTGGCCCTGCTTGTTCCCCGGCTTGCCGAGGTGGTGGATGAACATGACCGTCCCGCCCGTGATCTCCCGGATGTAGTTCGCATAGTCCCAGATGGGCCGTGCTGCTTCCGCGCTGTTCTCGTCGCCGATGGCCACGCAGGTCAGGGTGTCGATGATGATGAGACCAGGCACGACGCCGTCCTCGACCATGCGCTCGACGTGGTCACTGATTTTGGCCATGGGCTCGGAGGCCATGGAGGATGGGTGCCCCGAGCGGTGGATGATTTGGAGGTTCGTGGCGATCAGGGCGTTCACGTCAAAGTCTGACTCGGTGGTCAGGAGGGTGGGCATGCGCCGGAGGCGCTCCTCGAAACTCCGGCGGGAGCCCTCCATTGCGAAGTAGGCGACGGGACAAACTTCTGGGATAGCCAAGCCCATGAACGGCTGGCCCGTCGCTAGGGCGATGCCCATAGTAAGGGCAAGCTGGGTCTTGGACGTCCCGGGCTCGCCGACAAGGAGTCCGACTTCCCCCGCAGGCAGGACGTTGGGGATTGCCATCCGCTGGGGTTCGGGCTCGGAGGCGAGGATGTAGGTAAGGTTCATCCGGTCGAATCCGGTCGAACTGATCTGATCGGGCTGTGTGGGGTTCTGGTTAGTCATTGAAAATCAACTCCTCGTCGGGGTCAGGCTTGGGAGGTGGGGTCCAGTCAGGGAGCGCTCTGCGTCTCTTGGCATCTGCGCGCTTGATCTGGGCTGCTGTGAGGGCACGGACAGGCTTTGATTTGGGGACCGGGGCAGGGACAGGCTCGGGTATGGGCTCGGGGGTGGGGTCCGGCTCCGGGTCGGGGCCATCTTCGTCTGCTTCCTCGGCTTGCGCTTCCATCGCCACTGCCGGTTCCGGCCCAGGTCCGTCGTCGTTGGTAGAACTCGCCGCATCCTCGTCCTCGCCATCGTCAGGAACCCCGAGCTTGGCCAGGTACAGACCGCCCTTGCCCGCGCTCTTGACCACGATGGAGAACCAAGTGTCCTTGAGGGCCTTCGTCAGGGTCTGCCAGTTCGGGTTGGTTTTCCCGGGCATGCCGCCGGCAGCTAGGATGGCGTTGACGTGGGCGTAGTTTTTGTCGATGAGCCAGTCCCGGGTCTCGTTGTCGTCGAAGTTGATGAACAACGTTCCGGTCAGGCCGGTGATCGTCTTCCAGCTTGTGACTACTGTATAGCCGGAGTAGACCGTGCTTTTCTTTCCCTCGATCATCGTGAGCTGAGCGATGTGGTCTCCGACGGATAGGGAGCCGGTGCGGGGAGTCCTTGGCTTCTTCCCCGGTGGAGCCCAGCCGGTCTTCGCCGTCATATCCCCGCCGTTCTTCCGGGGGGCCCCGGGCTGGTTGGTGTCTTCGTTGTCTATGGGTGTCATGGTGTCACCTTGATGAATGGGCAGGGCGTGGCCCGGCCCGGGTCATGGGGCCATCTGGTCCATCAGAGCCAGCGGCTGGTCAGTGGTGATGTGGCCCTTGCCAGGGCTTTGGTGGCCTTAGCGGCCTCGGCTTTTCAACCGACGATGGTTTTAAGGGGACCGGGTAGAGGGAAGGGGGCTGATCATGTTCAGTGCTCCTGGAGTTGGCGGACTAAAATTTGAGGCCCTTGTGCTTGAGGTAACTGAGGCATGAGCAGAGAGATGCCTCTGGGTTCTTGGTGTCCCGGAACACCCGGAGAGCACGTTCGTGACGGGTGGCCTTGTCCAGGTCGGGGTCCGTGAAGATCGCGAAGACCCTCATCGACTTAGTTGTCTTGGCCGCGTCGGAGGTCTGGAGGCCGCTGTCGCCGGCTGGGGCCATGGCACAGATAATGCGGTTGACGCGCTGGGCGAGGTCTTGGACAGGGCCGTCCATAGGCACGAAGACTACGAGGCGGGGTTGGGCGGGACCCTTGCCCATGAAGGACTCGCCGGCGATGGGGTCGGTCTCCTCATCGGGGCCACCGTCGTCGTCCTCGTCGACGTCGTCGGGGCCGCCGTCGTCGATCTCGTCCACGTCCTCGGGGCCGTCCTCGACGTCGTCGGGGCCGTCCTCGACGTCGTCGGGGCCGCCGTCGTCGTCCTCGAACCAGTCGTCGAAGCCGTTCTCAACGTCGTCGGGACCGCCGTCGTCGTCTTCGAACCAGTCGTCGGGACAGGCTGCGACGTCGTCGGGACCTTCATCCCTCCGGAGGACTTGCGGCTGGGTGATAGGACTGGGGATGGCGCTCATGACGTTCCTCTGCTGTGAGCTGGGCGTGGCCCGGGTTGAGGGTGTAGCTTCCCTAGGGCTAGGCCCTGGTCGAGCGTGTAGGTCGCCTTGGGCTCGGGGGTGGTGGGAGCCCCTCGGCCTTGCGGTTGTTGGTGTTGATGCTGGAGCCCAAGTCCTGACCACGAGGGCGGTGGAGCAGAAAGGTTTCAACTATTCCGGAATAGTGATGCCCTTCTTGAAGATCCGAGAGTCGATCAAGGTACTCACGGCCTTTCCTAAATGATACGGAGCAGGTGGGAATGACCTTCGCAGAAAAAAATGCCCCATTTTGATCTGCAAATTCTGGAGTAGAGCTGCCCGTCGGATTGATGGCGTCAGTGGGGGGCGGAAGTCACCTTCGGATTTTATTCGAGCTTTTCTGTAGACAATCAGGTCCCACCAATCAAGCTACAGGTTGCCTGCCTGACCGGAGAGACCTGAACGCCTACCAATTTTCAACGACCTCCCCTGGAGCCGGGGGTCTTGCCTTCACCGGTTATGATATTGATCCCACGGGAAATCCAACCGAGATTCCCGCACGGGAGCCCGATGACGGCTGGGGCCTGCTGTCCCACCCCCGCGACACCCCCCGGAGGATGGCCTCGGGCGAGGTCAGGACGCGCCGGATCACGTCTTGGGCTTCAGGGGCATCGTCGGCGAGGAAGGACCGCCTCCTCCAAGTGTCGATGCCAGCGACGAGCTGGTAGTGGCCGAACTCGGTGCCGTCGCTGTCCCCGACCCAGACCCCCCAGGAGAGGCCGAGGCCGTTGCGCTCGATCCGACACCAGCCGACGCCAGGTGCTTCTGCCTTGAGACCGGCAGAGCCGATGCCGTTCAGGACCGGCAGGCGGCGGAGGTTGGCCAGGAGGTCGGCCAGCCCCCCGGGGGTGTTGGGCGTGGAGCGGCCCGGGGCCTGGATCGAGGGCAGGTCGATGGCCTCGATGCAGGTGACCACCTCGGCCATGAACAGGCTGAGCTTGGGCGGGAGGGACACAGTGGACGTCGGGTGCTTAGACATGGTCCGTCTCCTCGGTGACGGTCTCGATGGGCTGGGCGGAGACGGAGGAGACGTGGGTGCAGGCCAGGACGTAGGCGTCCAGGGCCTCGGAGGTGTAGAGGGATGCCGCGCCCATGCGGATGTAAGTTGGGCCCTTACCTTTGCGTCGGAGGTTCCCGAGGATTGAGGGCGGAAGTTCGAGATATTCGCTGGCTTGCTTCTCGTTGAGGTATTTCATGATTTTCTCCTTGGAGCAGGTGGTTGAAGGGCTGCTCACATGGATGGAAACCGCAGTTTTTTTGGGGGAACTAACTTGTACGTAAGGAAAGTGCCTGGATACTGATATTTAGCCCATTGGTTGTCGCCGGCATTTTTTTCTATCCGGTTTAGTTTTGAAATTTCTTCCTGCATCCTCGGGCCTGTCCGTTGGGCGGGCATGGGGGTCGCAACGCCTGTTCTGTAGCGGAGACCCCAATCTCCCTATCCTCGCCGCCATCACCATGGCCACCATCGGGTTGCCGATCTCCCCCGATCACGCCAATTCCTGTCCGATCATTGCTGCTTTGCCCGGTTCTAGGACAAGGCGTTGAAGCCCTGCGGCAAGCGGCAGGTCGATCTTCCAAACTCTCTTTCGTGATCCTTATAGGCCCCGCACAAGAGAGAGAGGATGGACCGCCGCTGATGATGATCAGCCCTGGGAGTCTATAGGGGTGACTCCGGTCCCCAGGTGCCCGGGGACTACCGCCTGACCACTGCCATGGCGAAGGAGGTCGCCATGTTCCAGCGCACGGGCTCGGTGGCCCGGTAGGACCAGTCCTGGCTGGGCCACTCCGTCGTCGCCTTCGTCGTCCTCGTCTTGGCCGTGACGTAGCCGGCGGCCACCCCGATCACGTCAAACACTGTCCGGCCACTGCTGCTATGCACTTCCTTATTCTCGCCTGGGGAGTAGAAACCCTGCGCCAAGCCGACGGCCTAGTGGCATTATTACTACACACTCATAAGGTTGGCGATGAACGGCAAAAGCAGGATCTACCCCAGGCTTGGTCCCCTTTCTCAGACGTCCAGACCGTCCAGGCCCCGGTGGTGGTCCTGATGCCGCCGGTTGCAGTGCCTCAGTCGGGGGACATCGTCCGGGTCCGGCAACGTCAATACCTTGTGGAAGACGTCGTTGTCGGCCAGGACGGCCACCACGCGACCAAGGTCGGCCTCGCCTGCGTGGACGACGACGCCCAGGGCCAGCAGCTCGAAGTCCTGTGGGAGAAGGAGATCGACGCCCTCAACGAGAGCGAGGACGCTTGGGCCCAGATCGGCAAGAAGCCCTTCGACGCCCCCGAGCTCTTCAGCGCCTACCTGCACACGCTGAAGTGGAACTGCGTGACCGCCACGGACGCCAAGCTCTTCCAGTCCCCGTTCAGGGCGGGCATCAAGGTCGATGCCTACCAGCTTGAACCGCTGAGAAAGGCCCTGCAGCTTCCCCGGGTGACCCTGTTCATCGCCGACGACGTCGGCTTGGGGAAGACCATCGAGAGCGGCCTGATCGCCCGGGAGCTCCTCCTCCGCCGCAAGGTCAAGGACATCGTCGTAGTCTGCCCGCCGTCGATGATCCCGCAGTGGCGGGACGAGATGGAGCAGCGGTTCGGCCTGACCTTCGAGGTCTACGACCGGGCCTACGTGGCCAGGATGCGTCAGGAACGGGGCTACGCCGTGAACCCCTGGACCACCCACCCGAGGTTCATCATCAGCAACCGGTTGGTCATCGACGAAGCCTACGCCGCCCCCATGCGGGACTGGCTCCAGGAGATGAGACCGGGGTCGTTGCTGATCCTGGACGAGGCCCATCACGCCGCCCCGTCCAGCGGCTCGAAGTACGCCATCGACACCAAGATCACCAAGGCCATCCGCGACCTCGCCGCACGCTTCGAGCACCGGTTGTTCCTGTCCGCGACCCCACATAACGGCCACTCCAACTCCTTCAGCGCCCTGCTGGAGATCCTGGACCCCCAGCGGTTCTGCCGGGGCGTCAAGGTCACCAAGAAGGCCCTGGAGGACGTCATGGTCCGCCGGCTCAAGGAGGATCTACGGCTGCTCGGCGAAGCCTTCCCTCTCCGGGTGCCTGGCCAGGTTGACCTCGATGGTCTGCCTGAGGACGCCCCCGAACTCGTCCTGCCCGCTCTCCTCGACCAATACCGGACCCTCCGGGAGAAGCGCCTGGCGACAGAGGAGAAGAAGGTCCAGGCCGCGTCGGGTATCGTCGTCATCGGCCTCCAGAAGCGTTTGCTGTCCAGCGTTGAAGCCTTCGCCAAGACCCTGAAGGTGCACCGGCAGACCGTGGAGAAGCACGCCGACGCTATCCGCCGGGGTCTCGTGGTCCCACCCTCGACCCTGCCGTCCATGGACTTGCTGGTCGAGAGCCCGGACGCCGATGATGACCGGGCCGAGTGGACTGAGGACGAACAGGCCGAGGAAGAACGTGCCCAGATGGAGGCCGCGACCCGCATGGCCGGGGGACGCGCCACTGACGCGCCAGGTCTGGCCCTGTTTGCGCAGGAGCTGGCCCTGCTCGACCAGATGGCCCAGATTGCGGAGGAGGGCCGCTGGAAGGCTGACGCCAAGGTCGAGTACCTGCTGTCCTGGATCGAGACCAACCTATGCCCCGGCCTCCGTCAGGGCGGCGGCAAGGCCGAGTGGAACGACGCCCGCGTGATCATCTTCACTGAGTACGAGGACACGCGGCGGTACCTGATGCAGAAGCTGAAGGCCCTGACCGACTTGACCGACCTGGGACCCGAGCGGGTCAGGTTCTTGTCCGGGCTGACCTCGGGGGACGAGCGCGAGGCCATCAAGCTGGCGTTCAACCAGGACCCCAAGACCCACCCCCTCCGCATCCTGGTCGCGACCGATGCTGCCCGTGAGGGTCTCAACCTGCAGTCCTACTGCCGGGACCTGTTCCATTTCGACGTGCCGTGGAACCCCGGACGCATGGAACAGCGCAACGGGCGCATCGACCGGAAGCTCCAGCCGGCCAAGACCGTGAGCTGCCGGTATTTCTTCTACCGGCAGCGCCCAGAGGATCAGGTCCTGCAAAAGCTCGTGGAGAAGACCGAGATCATCCGGAAGGAACTCGGCAGCCTCGGCAAGGTCCTGGAGGTCCGCCTGAACGACCTGCTGCTCAAGCACGGCATTCGCCGGCACGCCATCAACGACCTGAAGACCCAGGTCGTGGCTGCCGACCTAGACCCTGAGAAGCGGGCGGTCGTCGACGAAGAGCTCAACGAGGACGGCGACAGGCAAGCCGCCCTGGCCAAGCAGATCGAAGTCCTCCGCCGGCGTATCCAGGACGCCCGGGATGCCATCGGCCTTAAGGAAACCCACTTCAGGTCCGCGATCAGTTGCTCCCTCAAGCTCCAGGGGGCCACCCCCCTCCAGGAGATCCCCCCGGTTCAGGAGTGGCAGCACGGGCTCCAGCGGTTCGCCTTCCCCAGGCTGGACCTGCGGCAGGGGGCCGAGTCCAACTGGGGCCCGACCATGGACACCCTTCGTGCCCCCCGGCCCCGGGACCAGAAGCCCTGGGAGTGGAGGTCGAAGGCCCCGATCCGGCCCGTGATCTTCGAGGACCCCGGCGTCATGGACGACCGGGTCGTCCACCTGCACCTTGAACACCGGATGGTCCAGCGCCTTCTTGGGCGGTTCACGGCCCAGGGGTTCTACCACGACCTCTCCCGGGCTTGTTTCGCCCACAGCCAGGACTCCCAGCCCCGCGTCATCCTCCTGGGCCGGCTGTCCATGTACGGCCCCAGCGCTGTCCGACTCCACGAGGAGTTGATCCCGGTGACGGCCAGGTGGGTGGAACCCAGTCTCCGGAAGGGCACGCCCTTGACCCCCTACCGAAAGGACGCCGAGGCCAAGACCCTAGACCTCTTGGAGGAAGCACTCGGGGACCTCCACCCCCGGCCCGTGCCCGAGACCCGGTTGCAGATGCTTCAGCGACAGGCCCCCCTGGACCTCATGGACCTCCTGGCCCCTCTGAAGGTCAGGGCGGAGGAGATGGCGGAGGACGCTCGGATCAAGCTCGTCCAGCGTGGCAAGGCCGAGGCCGTGTCCATGCGGGAGATCCTGGTCCGTCAGCGGGACCGGATCAAGGACGCCGTGTCCAAGCACGCCTCCGGCACGATGCTGGGCCTGGAAGGCACGGACGAGATCCGGCAGCTCAAGGCTGACCAGGTGCACTGGGCCAAGCGCCTGACCACCATCGAGCAGGAGCTGCTCCATGAGCCCCGCCGGGTCGAGCAACACTACGACGTGAAAGTCTGGCGGGTCGAGCCCGTCGGCCTCGCCTACCTCTGGCCGGTGACGGGATGAGCGCCATGACCCTTTTTGCCGAAGACGCTGAACGCACCCACAAGGAGTGGTTGGGCTACCTGCAACCGGTCGGGCTGGTCGTCGTTCCCCGGTCGCTCCTCAACGCCGGGGCCCAGGTGGACAAGAACCTGGCCGAGGCCCTGGAGACCTTCAAGGACACGCTGGAGTCCTGGCCCCTGGACGCCAAGAAGGACGAGGGCGAGCCGTACATCCACAACTGGACGACGTTCGCGGCCAGGGTTCTTGGTTGGGAGCCGCATAACACCCAGGGCGAGCCCCTCCCGACCAACCTGACTTTGCACCTGCCCGAGTACCAGGAGACGTTGAAGCCGACCTGGGCGGTGCCGGAGCCACATGGCGACGGGACCATGATGCTCATCCAGCAGCTCCCGACTGCGACCGTCCTGGACAAGCCGATGCCGGTCGAGGGCCGACAGTGGGAGGCCACGCCCCAGGAACGCTTCGAGCGCCTGCTCCGGGCCGTGGACCCGCCCGTGCCCCTCGGGTTGCTGACCAACGGCTTGGAGGTCCGCGTCGTCTACGCCCCCAAGGGCGAGACCTCGGGGTACTTGACCTTCCCGGTCAAGGCCATGACCGAGCCCGCCGGGAGGACCATCTTCGGGGCCTTCCTGATGCTCCTGGGGAACGACCGGCTGTTCACCCTGCCGGACGAGCAACGGCTCCCGGCCATCCTGGCCGACAGCCGCCGGGCCCAGGCCGAAGTGTCCACGGCGCTGGCGAAGCAGGTCCTCAGCGCCTTGTACGAGTTCCTGCGTGGCTTCCAGGCCGCCAACGCCAAGGCCAAGGGGTTGCTCCTGGCCGAGGTCCTGGAGAAGGAGCCGGACAAGGTCTATCGGGGCCTCCTGACCGTCTTGCTGCGCTTGGTCTTCCTCAAGTTCTCCGAGGAGCGGGGCCTGCTCTCCCGGGACGAGCTCTTCCTGCAGAACTACAGCCTCGCCGGGCTGTACGAGCGCCTGCGCCAGGACCGCGCACAGTACCCGGACACCATGGACCAAAGGTACGGGGCCTGGGCGCAGCTCCTGACTCTATTCCGGCTGACCTACGACGGCGGGAACCACCGGAGCGAGCGCAATGCCTTCCACCTGCCCCCCCGGCACGGCTACCTCTTCGACCCCGACCGCTTCCCCTTTCTTGAGGGCCGGGGCATCGGAACCAGCTACAGAGACGCGCAGAGCATCGAGGTTCCCTGGGTGTCCGACTCCGTTGTCTACGAGGTTCTCGACAAGCTCCTGATCCTGAACGGGGAGCGTATTTCATACCGGGGACTGGATGTGGAGCAGATCGGCTCGATCTACGAGTCCATGATGGGCTTCTCGTTGCACATCGCCGACGGGCCGACCGTTGCGATCAAGAGCCCCAAACCCCACGGTGCCCCCACGCCCGTGAACCTGGAGACCCTTCTCGGCCAGCCCAAGAACAAACGCAAGGACTGGGTGCAGCAGGAGACAGACCAGAAGCTCACGGGCAAGGCCGCGCAGGAGCTGGAAGCTGCCCAGACCCTTGATGACCTTGTCCAGGCCCTGGCCAAGACCATTGAGGAGGAGGCCACCCCTGGCAAGCGGCTTCTTCCCGCCGGCAGCCTCATCCTCCACCCGAGCCTGGAACGGCGGCGGTCGGGGTCCCACTACACCCCACGGAGCCTCACGGGTCGCATCGTCACCAAGACCCTCCAGCCCATCCTTCAGCGCCTTGGTACCTTCCCGACCCCCCAGCAGGTCCTGGACCTCAAGGTCCTGGACCCCGCAGTTGGCTCCGGAGCCTTCCTGGTCGAGGCATGCCGGCAGCTCGCAGAAGTGCTCGTCATGTCCTGGCGGGCCCACGACCAGATGCCCAAGGTCAAGGACAACGAGGAACCCCTCAACCACGCGCGCCGTCTGGTAGCCCAGCACTGTCTGTACGGAGTGGACCGGAACCCGATGGCCGTTGACTTGGCCAAGCTGTCCCTGTGGCTGGTGACCCTGGCGGCCGACCACCCCTTCACCTTCCTGGATCACGCTGTCCGTCACGGCGACTCCCTCGTGGGCATCGACCCTGACGACTACGCCAAGCTCCTTTTCGGCTCCAGCTCCTCGCCGGAGCAGTACGGGGTCAAGGCCCGGATCGAGGCCAGCGCCGAGCGGGCCAAGAAGGCCCGCCAAGCCATCCAGGACGCGCCGGACGACACCGACGAAGCCATCCTACTCGGGCACATGAAGACCTTCCAGGAGGCCGTGGATGAACTCCGCGTCGTAGGTGATGTGCTTGCCCACTGCTTCTTCATTGGCGTCAAGCCCAAGGACCGTGCTGCCCGCCGCGAGCAGGCGTGGGTTGAGATCCAGAAGTGGTTCTCCGGGGTCAAGGACGGCACCGCCCTTATGGCCATGGCCCTGGGGCTCCGTTGCTTGGAGCACCCGGTCTACCCCTTCCACTGGCCCTTGGAGTTCCCGGAGGTGTTCTACCGGGAGAACCCTGGGTTTGATGCCGTCGTTGGCAATCCGCCTTTTCAAGCGGGGCGGCAGATCGGTCCAATGAACTCCAAAGCCTATTCAGATTGGATCTTGGGGCAGCATATTGATTCCAGTGGTAGTGCGGATCTCGTTTCTCACTTTTTCCGCTGTAGTTTTGATCTACTTCGTAATCAAGGTGCATTTGGGCTTATTGCCACCAATACTATTTGCCAAGGAGACACAAGAAATTCAGGTCTTCGGTGGATTCGTAATAATGGAGGTATTATTTATTCAGCCACCCGTCGCGTCCCATGGCCGGGTACAGCGGCAGTGGTCGTTTCAGTGGTTCATGTCCACAAAGGACCTTTTCCCGCCCCCTACGAGCTGGATGGACGGCCAGTCCAACTCATAACCGCCTATCTCTTCCATGCAGGCCCTGACGATGATCCCCAACGTTTGGAGGCTAATAGCGGCCGTTCATTCCAAGGCAGCATCGTCTTGGGAATGGGATTCACTTTCGATGACACCGACGCAAAGGGAGTAGCCAATTCCATAGCGGCCATGAACCGGCTGATATCTGAAGACCCGGCCAATAAGGATCGAATTTTCCCATACATTGGAGGCGAAGAAGTCAATAGTGACCCCGAACAACGGCACCACCGTTTCGTCGCGAACTTTGAGGACTTCCCTTTGGGGCGGAGAGATCTCTCCCCGGGCTGGAATGACGCGACAGTTAACCAGCAGAAGGATTACATCCGGTCAGGAATGGTGCCAAGAGATTACCCTGGCCCCGTCGCGGAGGACTGGCCCGGACTTTTGGAACTTGTAAAATCGAAGGTCTGGAAAGAACGTTGCAAGCAATCAGAGGAGATTAGTAAGTACCCCTGGTGGCGATATTGGAGACCGAGGGCGGAACTCATTTCTGCTATCAAGAATCTGCCGAGAGTGCTTGCGATTTCTAGTGTTGGCCAGCACGGTACTTTTTCCTTCATTGCTGCAGGTTCGGTATACAGCCATGCTCTTGTTGTTTTCCCGCTACCTACCTACGCCGCCTTCGCCGCCCTTCAGTCCCAAGCGCACGAGCTCTGGTTCCGGTTCATGGGGTCGACCCTGGAGGAACGTCTTCGCTACACCCCCGAGGACTGCTTTGAGACCTTTCCGTTCCCCCGCCACTTCGAGACTCACGCCGACCTCGAAGTCGCCGGGCAAGGCTGCTACGAACACCGTGCTGACCTCATGATCCGCACCGGCCTGGGCCTTACCAAGACCTATAATCGCTTCCACGACCTGGAGGAAAAGCACCCAGAGATCGTCCGCCTGCGGGAACTGCACCAGGCCATGGACGAGGCCGTACTCCGGGCCTATGGCTGGGACCTCCCGCTGGAGTATGACTTCTACCCGGACTTCGAGCCCGGCGAGGACGAAGACGGCGAGCCTACTAAGGTGCGCCTACGCTACCGCTGGCCCAACGCCCTCCGCGAGGACGTCCTGGGGCGTCTCCTCGACCTCAACGCCCAGCGGGCCGCTGAGGAAGCCCAGACCCACCGCCAAGGCGAGTCCACAGCCCCCAAGGCCATCAAGGCGGCGCGGAAGCCCAAGGCCCAGCCGGCAATGGCCTCCTCGACCCCGCTGCCCTACCTGATCGAACCGGGGGACTGACGATGCACTTCATCTACCAGCCAGACCCCTTCCAGAACCCAGAGGCATCCTCATGACCACGTCCACCTCAGTCCGGGCCGATCTCATCCACGCCTTGCGTCTGGACATGGTCGGTCCCGGCGTCGGCATCGGGCAGCCGGACGAGGCTCTGGAGACCCACCCCTCCAGGTGGTACCTCACGGGTTTCCTGGCCCCGCTGGGAGCCGATTTGGCCCAACGCAGCGACGAGGAGGCCCCGGAGGACATGGAGGAGGTCTCCGACCGCCGGGGTCTCGACGACGACGCCGTCACCGACCGCACTGCCGCCAAGGCCCGGCCCTTCCCCTCGTCCATGGGGCTGAGCTTCCTGGTGGGGCCAGAGGCCAAGGACCTGAAGGTCACGGTCCGCTGGGGCGACTACGAGCCGGTCCAGGACCGGGGCTACTACTGGCAGCGCCGGGCGCGGGAGGCCGTCCTCACCCTGGCCGTCCCGGCGACCAACACCGAGACCCCGAAAGAAACCACGATCAAGGAGACCAAGGGGATGGTCTTGTCGCTGTCCACGAGGCGCATCCGCACTGAGTACCTGCCCGACGGCCACACGTACACCGAAGGGACCCGGTCGGTCTCCCTCTTCGTGGTCAACCGGCGGTCCCCG
>Ga0316217_10005730_pt1 | contig 12703 bp, 6 predicted proteins | sample 1anoAmetaG_FD_203633 | JGI IMG/M metagenome (GOLD analysis project Ga0316217, IMG submission 203633) | Freshwater microbial communities from Trout Bog Lake, Wisconsin, USA - 1anoA | ecosystem: Environmental > Aquatic > Freshwater > Lake > Hypolimnion/Profundal zone | place: USA: Wisconsin...
CGCGAATTGGGTTTGCCGGTGCAGCGGCCGGGCATGTTCATCGGCCAATCTGGCGGTGTCTTGATTGCCGGGGGTGGTTTGGACGAGCGCGGCCGGCCGAGCGCGGAGGTGTTCGTGCGGACCAATTCCGGCTGGGAAAAATTGAAGTTGAGCGACCCGGTGGCCTTTGGCGGCTTCATCAGCGGCACGTTTGCGGAAAAAATCGGCGGCGTTTCCAGACTTTTTGTGGTGGGCGGCTTCAACCTAAATGGGCTGACGGACAAAGCGTTCTCGCTTGAATGGCGCGGTGGACGATTGTTGCAACAGGAACTTTCCCCATTGCCGCAGCCCATCGCGCTGGCGGGGGTGGGGTTCTTTGAAGACCAGGCGCCAAAGCAACTGTACGTGGTCGGCGGAACCACCTCGACGAATGCCGACTCGGTGTCACGGAAATTATTCCGCCTTGATTTCGGAGCGGCCACCAACTCCGGCTGGCAGGAACTCCCGCCCTTGCCCGGCGAAGGCCGGCTGCTGCCCGGGGTGATTTGCTTCTATAATGATGTTTGCGTTTTTGGCGGATTCACGGTCGTGCCGACCGACGGCCAGACCGCATACACTCCCACCACCAAGGCGCAGGCGTATCGCTGGCACTGCATTGACGGCACGACGTTCGCTGGCTGGCGCGAGCTGACGCCGCTGCCGGAAGCAGTGGGCGCGCCCGCGGTGTTTATGACCGGGCAGGTTCATGCCGGACTGGCAGGCGGTTACACGCAGCCGGTGACCGGAAGTATTTTGCCAATCAAGTCCGCCGCTGAAACGAAGACGATCCAGATTTATCATGATGTCACCGACACCTGGGTGGAGAAAGGACGTTTGCCGGAAGCCCTGGCTTCGGCAACCGTCATTCACAATGGCAAACTGACTTTGGTGGGCACGACCGACGCCGGCGCCCAGACGGCCTATGATCTGTCCATCCAACGCACGGTCAAGAGTTTGCGGTGGCCGGATTATGCCGGGTTGGCGGCATATTTTGTGATCGTGGCATTTGCCGGGCTGTATTTTGCCCGCAAACAAACCGGCAGCGAAGGCTTTGCGCTGGGGGACCGGAAAATTCCCTGGTGGATGGCGGGCATTTCCATGTTCGCCTCGGCGGCGAGCAGCATCAGTTTCATGGCCATCCCGGCGCTGGCGTTCCGCACCAGCTTGATGTGGGCGCTGCCGGCGCTGATGTTGATTCCACTGTTTTTTCTGGAGGCGTACGTTCTGTATCCGCTGATCCGCAAGCTGGAAATCACCTCGACCTTCGAATATCTGGAGCGCCGGTTTCATCCGTCGCTCCGATTCATTGCCAGCGCGCAGGCCATTGCGCTGCAGACGTTCGGTCGCATGAACATGGTGTTGCTGCTGCCGGCGCTGGCGATTGCAGCGGTGACGGGGCTGAACGTCTATGCCAGCGTGCTGGTCATGGGCGTGGTGACGACGATTTACTCCGCCAAGGGCGGCATGAAGGCGGTGGTGGTCACGGAAGTGATTCAGGGACTCACCATGGTGGTCGGTATCAGCCTCATTGTTATCCTGGCCATCACCGGCCTGCCGCATGGTTTCAAGAGTTTCGTGGAAGTGGACACGCAGTTTCACAAATTTGATCTGGGCATCTGGTCGCTGGATTACACCATGCCGATCATTTGGATTCTCATCTTGACGCCGCTGTTCAACAAACTGGCTTTTGCCGCGGATGCGCCGACGGTTCAGCGCGTCTTTGCCACGCCGCTAAAAGATGTGCGCAAGCTGGCGCTCATGTTCCTCTGCTTCAGCGTGTTCATCTCGTTCGCGGTGAATTTCGCCGGCATTTCGGTGTTTGCCTATTTCCACCAGCATCCCAACGAACTTGACCCGGCGATGAGCAATGATCAAATCATCCCGCTCTACATTGTGCAACGGCTGCCGGTCGGGGTTGCCGGGCTGATCGTCGCGTCGCTGTTTGCGGCGGCCATGTCGGCGCTGGCGGGCAGCATGAACACCGTGTCCATTCTGTTCACCGAGGATTTTTACCGCAAGCTCAGGAAGCACGCGACCGACCGCGAGCGGCTCCTGACCATGCGCCTCGCCTCGCTCGTGGCCGGCACGGCGGCGACGATCACGGCGCTGTACATGGCCAAGCTGAATCAACGCTCGCTGTTTCAAACGTGGAATGAGCTGTTCGCGCTGCTGGGCGGCGGTTTCCTCGGCATTTACATTTTGGGAACGTACACGCATCGCGCCAATGCCATCGGCGCGTTCACGGGCGCGATTTGCAGCATCGGCGTGGCCATCTGGCTGAAACAGTGTACCGCCGTCCACTGGTATTTCTACACGCCCGGCGCGGTGATTGCGTGTGTCGTCATCGGCTACGGGGTCAGCCTGCTCACCCCGCCGCCAAAACACAGCCTGGCTGGCTTGACGATTTTTGACATGAAACGCGACCTCGTTAGTGGAGTGGTTGAAACGAAACAATGACATGACCTCAATCATCCAAAATCCCGTCCTCACCGGATTCAATCCCGATCCCTCCATTTGCCGCGTGGGGGATGATTATTACCTCGCCACCTCGACGTTCGAGTGGTTTCCCGGCGTGCAAATCCATCACTCGCGCGATTTGGCGCACTGGCGGCTGCTGGGCCGCGCCCTCGATCGGGTTTCGCAACTCGATATGCGCGGCTGCCAGAATTCCGGCGGCATCTGGGCGCCCTGCCTGACACACGCCGATGGGAGGTTCTGGTTGGTTTACACCAACGTCCGGCATCACGCGGCGGGCGTGGTGATGGACACGCCAAATTATCTGGTCACCGCGGAGAAAATTGAAGGCCCGTGGAGTGAACCGGTCTATCTGAATTCCAGCGGTTTTGATCCCAGCCTGTTCCACGATGACGACGGCAGGAAATATCTTGTGCAAATGCAAATGGGCGAGGCATTCACGCCGGTTCGTTTCGACGGAATTATCCTGCAGGAATTCGACGGGGCGAATTTGCGACTGGCAGGCGAACCCAAAAAGATCTGGGCCGGCAGTGCTATTGGCATCACCGAAGGGCCGCACTTGCTCAAGAAAGAGGGTTGGTATTATCTCATCACCGCCGAGGGTGGCACGGCCATGCGTCATGCGGTCAGCGTTTGCCGCAGTCGAAACTTGTTCGGACCATACGAGCTGCATCCGCAAAATCCCATTCTGACTTCCTTCCAGAAAGAGGACTTGGCGCTGAAATCCGCCGGCCATGGCTGTTTTGTGGAAACCCAAGCTGGCGAATGGTTTACGGCGCACCTGTGCCATCGCCCCTTGCAGCGCACCGGCCGGCTGGTGCTGGACCGCGAGGAAAACAAATCCGCGCCGCTGGGGCGCGAAACCTGTCTCCAAAAATTGCGCTGGGATGCCGACGGCTGGCCGCGCCTCGCGCACGGCGACAATTCACCGCGTGAAACCGTGGAGGTCAATCTGCCTGCACATCCGTGGCCGCCGGAAAATCTGCGCGACGATTTCGACGGACCGGGACTGAACCCGCATTTCCAGACCCTCCGCGAACCGGCGGAGGAGAATTGGTGTTCGCTGACGCGGCGCCCGGGTTGGCTGAGTTTGCGCGGGCGAGATTCGCTGGCCTCCACGTTTGACCAGAGCCTCGTTGCGCGGCGGTTGCAGCATTTTCAGGCCAGCGCGGAAACCTGTGTTTCGTTTCAGCCGGTGCATTTCAAGCAGGCCGCCGGCCTGATCGCGTATTACGACCGGTTTCACTACCACTATTTCCGCATCACCTCGGCGGGCGCAGGCAGAATCAAGCTGGGTGTGGTCTCGTCGGAAAACCTCAAGGCGAGCCGTTACGAAGTCGCCGAATTGCCGTTGGCGGCGGGCGAGCGGATTTTCCTGCGCCTGGAAAATGATTTTGCCGCCTTGCGTTTTGCCTGGTCGCTCGACGGAAAGAACTGGAACCCCGTTGACCGCGGGTTCGAGGCCACGATGCTGGGCGATTGGGTTTCGCCGCACAGCAATTTCACCGGCACTTTCTGGGGCGTGTGCTGCCAGGACTTGTTCCATCGCTCCATCTGGGCTCACTTCGACTATTTTGCATATCACGCATGAAGTTCATTCTGGACATGGTCCATCACAATCCGGGCGAACCGCGATTTCAATCGCGGTTTCTCGACCCGGCGCATTTGGTGGACTACGGATTCAACGGACAGGTGTTCAAACATATCAATTGCATCGCCACCTTCGCGGCGGCGGGCGTGGATTGCTTTCCCGCCGGTTCGCCCGAGCGGGCCTGGCTGGAGGAATTCACGCCGGGCATTGAGCGTGAAATTGCGGCGGCCAAACAGGCGGGGCTGAAGGTGTTTTATCACCTCGATTTATTCGTGCTGCCCAAACGCCTGGTTGCCCATTTCCAGAATGAAATCTGCGACCCGCAGACCGGGCGCATCCGGCTCGACCGGCCAAAGACCTTGGAACTGCACCAAATCTTGTTCAACGAACTGACTGCCCGTTTTCCGCAAGTGGATGGCTATATCATTCGCGTCGGCGAGACGTACCTGTTCGACACGCCGCATCATCTGGGCAACAGCCCCATCCCGCGCGTCGGCCCGGCGTGGACCCCCAATTATCTTTACGCGGAAACGCTGGCGGAAACGCCGGCTGCCGAACCGCGCTGGTCGCAGGCTCAAGCCGATGCCTACGTCCATTTGATCCGGTTTTTGCGGCAGGAGATTTGCGTTCGCCACGCACGGCAGTTGTTCTTTCGCACTTGGGATATCTTCCCCGACAAGCTGCACGCCTCCCTGGATCATTATCTCGAAGTCACCGGCCAGATTGAACCGCATCCCCAACTGGCGTTTTCCCTCAAACACACCGCGCTCGATTTCTGGCGGCGCGTGAAGGTCAATGAATGCCTCACGCGCGGGCGGCATCCGCAAATCATCGAGGTGCAATGCCAGCGCGAGTATGAGGGCAAAGGCGCCTACCCCAATTACGTCATGGATGGCGTCATCAACGGTTTCGAGGAGAATGCCAAGAAGATCGGATTGCAGGATTTGCAGCCGGACCCGAAAATCCTTGGCGTCTATTCCTGGTCGCGCGGCGGCGGCTGGTATGGGCCTTACATCCAAAACGAATTATGGCCGGACCTGAACGCCTTCGTGCTGGCCCAGTTTGTCCAGGAGCCCTCGCGCCGGGAGGAGGATATTTTCAATCAATACGCCCGCGCACGGCTCGAATTAGCGGATGACGACCTGTCTCGTTTCCGCGAGCTTTGCCTGCTGTCGGCAAAGGCGATTTTGCTGGGGCGTCACTGCGCGGTCTTTGACTGCGCTTTGAAGGAATCAGTTTTGCCGACCGGCCTGTGGATGCGGGACGACCGGCTGGGTGGCCGCGAACAACTGGCGGAAGTGCTGGACTATTTGCGCGCACGCAAACTCGGCTCCGAGGCGCTGGCGGAAAAGGCGGAGGCCGTGCGGCTCTGGCAAAGAATCCGGCTGCTGGCCGGCCAAATTCACTGGCCGGATCAACGTACGGGAGAATTTGCGAAGGTCTCCGCCGAATACGGCTTGCGCCTGTTCCGAGTGGTGGAAGCGGGGTGGCGTGTGCTCATTGCCGGCCGTGACGCGGAGAAGGCCGCCCGCCCGGCCGAATCAATCTTGGAACTGATGCTGGCCGATTACGACGCGGCGTGGGCCGAATACCGCGCGCTGGCGTCGCTGCCTCAATGCCCCACGCTTTACACAGGAATGTATTTCAATCTGCCGGGACAGCCGCCGGTGGACGGACTGCACCAATCGGTCGCGGAATACCGGCGGTCTCTCCGCTCGGGAGTTTGCAAGTAAGCTTGAATTTGTGAAATGGAATTTGAAAACACGCCCTGACCTTATTGCCTGCCTTTTGGCCGCGTTGACAACTTGGTCGTCGGCCGCGGCTGATTTTTATGTGAATCCCAGCGGGGACGATCACAATAGCGGCACACCCGGCAACCCATTCGCCACTCTGGAGCACGCCCGCGATGCCGCCCGCGGCCTCCCACCCGGCGGCCACAACACCCTCTGGCTGCAAGGCGGCGATTACCCGCTGCTCCAGACTTTGGACCTTACCGCCGCCGATTCGGGCCTGACTATACGCAGTGAGGATGGTGAAAATGTCGGGCTTTCCGGCGGCCGCGCGTTGTCGGCAAGCGATTTCAAACCCGTGACCGACACGCTCGTGCAGGCGCGCATTGCCGCCCCGGCGCGCGGCAAGGTGCTGGTATTGGATCTCGCCGCGCTCGGCATCCGGCATCGCCAGCCCTATCCCGACACCTTTAACGACAGCGGCAATTTGGTGGAGCTCTATTTCAATGGCCGGCGAATGCCGCTCGCGCGCTTTCCGAACGAGGGCTACATGACCATGAAGCGCGTACTGAACAACGCCGGCGGCGTGACCAATCGCGACTGGGCCACCGCGAATTGGGAAAAGGTGGACGCCCACAGCCCGGGCGGCACGTTCGAATTCCGCGATGAGTTTTTCGCCCAGCACGCGAATTGGGCGAAGGTTTTGGATCGCGGGGTCTGGCTCAAGGGTTACTGGCGCGTACCCTGGGAAAACGAAGCCATCCGGGTGCGGGCCATTGACACCAACCGGATGACGGTGACGTTCGCCAAGCCGATTCCCGGCGGCATCGGCAGCAAATATCGTCGTCCCGAAGGCAGCGGCGAGGAAAAATATTGGTTGCTGAATCTGCTCGAAGAGGTTGACCGGCCCGGCGAATGGTGCGTGGATTTTCCCTCCGGCAAACTCTATTTCTATCCGCCCCAGCCGCTGGCAGGCGCGCGCATTGTGATCTGCGACAATGACCAACCGGTGATTCGCGTCACTGGCGCCACCAATGTGGTGCTCCGCCAGTTGACCGTGGAAAACAACCTCGGCCATGGCGTTGAAATCAAGGGTGGCCAGAGAAATCTTATTGCTGGCTGCGTGGTTCGCAATGTATCCCGCTACGCGGTCGTGCTCGACGGCGGCTTTCAGCATGAAGTTTTGAGCTGCGATCTCTATGCTCTCGGCGCGGGCGGGGTGTGGCTGGCGGGCGGCGATGAAAATGCCTCGCCGCGGCTTCCGGCCGGTCATCGCGTGGTCAACAACCACATCCACCACTTTGCGCAAATCGAGCGCGTCTATGCCCCCGGCGTCAATTCCGGCTTCACCGGCGGCGGCGGTGGCGGACATCATCCGGCGGTGGGCATGTATGTCGCGCACAATTTGATTCACGACACGCCCCATGCCGGCATGTTGCACGGCAGTTGGGATTCGCTCTTCGAGTTCAACGAGATTCTGGAGTTTTGCCAGGTCTCCAACGACATGGGCGGCTGGTATTGCTACGATCAGTTCGCGCGGATGGGCAACCAGACCTTCCGTTACAACTTCATCCACTCCAGCGCCGAGGGCGATGGGGTGTATTTCGATCATGACCACCGCGACATGCATATTTACGGCAACGTCATCGCCTTGGCCAGCGCGGGCAAGCGCGGCACGGCCTATCTTTACAAAACCGGTTCGCAGGCTCAGTTCCCGCAAGCCATTGACTGCACCAATAACATTGCCATCAATTGCCACTACGGCTTCGAGTTCGTGAGCGCGCTGCCTTCGCGGATTGAAAACAACGTCGCCGTCAATTGCGCCACGCCGTTCACCTGGCAGTGGGTGCGGGGCGCCAAAATTATTCGCACCAACGACTTCTTCGCCTCCGGCAAGAATGTGAGTTACACTGGCGATCCGGGTTTCGTGGATTTTGCCAAGGGCGATTACCGCTTGAAGCCGGACGCGCAAGTCTTCAAGGATTTGCCCGGCTTCCAGCCGATTCCGTTTGATAAGATCGGTTTGTTCGTGGACGAATACCGCCGGCGCCTGCCCTCGGATGCGGAGGCTGGCCGCGTCCGGAAGGCCGGGAATGCGGACGCCCTCGGCGTGGAAATCGAGGATCGCACTTATTGAAACCGACCCCTGTGATCTACGATTCCTGAGTCGGTGGATTTGATTGGGGCGGAATCGCTTTGGCTGGGAGTCACGAAAGACGCGGGAGCAATGGGATTGAGGGAAGCAATTTCGCCTGGATTAGCCTTTATTAGGCTGGATTTTTGCGGTTTTGCGGGCTTTTTGGTGCGATCGGACGTCGGCTTGGCACCGAACCTCGGCTTGGCCGATGGCTTGGCGGCGGGTTCTGCTTTGGCGGGAGTGGGCGGACAGGATTTCTCGGTCCGACTGCTTACGTCGGCGGCCACGGGCGGGGTCGGGGGCGGATTTCGGGGACAAGCTGTCCCTTCCCCTTGCCAAGTTCCGTCATACAGGTCGTCAATGGGCAGACCGCATTTGAGACGGTAGAGCATTTCGGCCTTGTGTCTGCCAACTTCCCCGCCACCGAAGATCATCTCCGCGTTGGTGTGTTTGAACTTCCCTTCCAGAAGCATGTCAATCATCTGTTGCTTATGGGCCTTTTTCTGGCGTTCAGCTTCTGCTTCATAGTCGCGCTCCGCCTCCAGGTCCCAACGCTCCCGCTGGATGGCGATGCGCATGGCCCGGTGGTCATCCCGGCGGAGCTGGGACAATTCGCGGTGGATTTGGCAGAGGCGCGGCCAGCGTTTTTCCGGGTCGCTGTCTGGTTCGAGCAGGGCCGCCGCCAGGCGGGTCATTTCGGCGGCCAGCACGGTGGCAAACCGGTCGCTGAGATGGCGATTTCCGGTCGTCTCGTCGAGCTCATCGGCGCGTTCGACCAACCCAAGGGCGGCTTCATGGACTTCCTGCCGCCGCAACCACTCCAAATGACCGGACTGTTTCCAGTCGGAGAGGTTTTGTTCCGAGATGGGGCGGCCGGCAAATTGAGCGTCCAGGATTTCGCGGACCTCCGGATGGGCGTTGAGCCAGCGCACAATTTCCGTGCCGGGCTGGCCATTTTCGATGCGGTGGCCGAGTTCATGGCGGCAGTCTTTTGGCAGCCGGCCGATTTTTCCGATATGGGTCATAAGGGTGAAGCGTGAAGCGTGATGCGCGCTTTAGCGCGACTGGCGCGTGGAGCGGGGCATAGGGGAAGAATGGGAAGAATAGGAAGAATGGGAACGTGATGATGCGTGGCGAGCATGCGCGCGGGCCACTGGTTTGAGGCCGGCGCGCTGGCAATGCTCCCCGATTTCCCACGGCATGAGTGTCGCAGTCACGCAGGGAGCATGGCACACATTGGGGAAAGGTGTGTGTTAGCGACTAACACGGGATGCGGTTTTTTGACGATTTTGTGTTAGCCGCTAACACGGTGAGGGGGGATGGATGGATTCTGGGATGGCTGGATTGATGGGCTTCGTGGTTCGCCGCCGCCTGACTATGGCGGAACTGGTACATGGCCGCCCCGGCAATGCTTAAGGTCAACGGCGTCAACTTCGCCGGGTGCGGCGGTTCGGTTCACGCCGCCCAGGCTCTGACCCTTCACCAAGAAGTTTTTCCTGTTCAGACTGAGCTGGTTGCGCTACAAATCCACCGGTAACCAACAACCTGACCGGTATCCGGTCAACCGAAGGGCAGCTTGAATAACGACGGAACAACTGCGTATCACGCCCGCTATTTCGCACACGACCTGACGCTGCGAAAACCGGCGGCGGACGCCGACCGTCTCTCCACGTCCCTGTTCAACGCCACCGTGGACCTCAATCCACACCAGATTGATGCGGCCCTGTTTGCACTCAAATCTCCGTTGAGCAAAGGTGTGATCCTCGCGGATGAAGTCGGCTTGGGCAAAACCATCGAGGCGGCGCTCGTTCTTTGCCAGCTTTGGGCGGAGCGGCGCCGTCGCCTGCTCGTGGTTTGTCCGGCGTCCATCCGCAAGCAGTGGAGTCTGGAACTGGAGGAAAAGTTCAATCTGCCGACGATCATTCTCGATTCCGACGCCTACCGCCGCGCCCAGGCCGACGGCAATCCAGCGCCATTTCTGGCGGACGGCATCGTCATCACGTCGCTCAATTTCGCCAGCGCCATGCAGGCGGACGTGCGGGTGGTGCAGTGGGATGTGGTGGTGATTGACGAAGCGCACAAGCTCCGCAACGCCTACCGGCCCAGCAATCGGATGGGCCAGCGCCTGCGCTGGGCACTGGAAGACCGGCGCAAGGTGCTGCTGACAGCCACGCCGCTGCAAAATTCCCTGCTGGAGCTTTACGGTCTGTCCACGGTGATTGATGAGCATGTTTTTGGCGATGTCGGTTCGTTCCGATCGCAATACATGAGGCAGGACAGCGACCTCAAGGAATTGCGCGACCGTCTGGCCGGATTCTGCAAGCGCACGCTGCGCAACCAGGTCACCGAATACATCCAGTACACGGAGCGCCACCCACTCACCCGACCGTTTCAGCCGACCGACGGCGAACACAAATTTTACGAGGCCGTTTCCGCGTTCCTGCTGCGGGACGACACGTACTCTATCCCGGTGCGGCAGCGGGTGCTGACCACCCTGATTCTGCGAAAACTGCTCGCCTCATCCAGCCATGCCATCGCCGGCACGCTGGCGACGATGAAAGAACGGCTCGAAAAAATCCGCGACGGCCAGCCGGCGGAAGAAAATCTTGCCGAACAGATCATCGCGCTGGAGGAACTTGAGGACGACTACCTGGACGAGACGCTGGATCTGCCCGAATCCGCCGCCGCCGAATCGCCCGCCGCCGTTGCGTCCAAGATTGACCTAGCCAGGCTGAAATCTGAAATCACCGAGTTGGAACGCTTCATCGCCTGGGCGCACAGCATCGGCGTGGACACCAAATCTCACGCGCTGTTGAAAGCCCTCCAGATCGGCTTCGCCGAAATGGCGAAGACCGGCGCGGCCCGCAAGGCGCTGGTATTCACGGAATCCCGCCGCACACAGGAACATTTACGGTCGTTTCTTGAAGCCAACGGACACGCGGGCCGGGTGATAGTGTTCAACGGCACGAATACCGATCCCGCCGCCAAGACCATTTACGAAAAATGGCTGGCGACCAACGCCGGCACCGGCCGACCCAGCGGCTCGCGCACGGTGGACATCCGCACCGCGCTCATTGAACACTTCCGCGATCATGCCGACATCATGATTGCCACGGAAGCCGCCGCCGAGGGCGTGAACATCCAATTCTGTTCGCTCGTCATCAATTACGATCTGCCGTGGAATCCCCAGCGCATTGAGCAGCGCATCGGGCGCTGCCATCGCTACGGCCAAAGGCATGATGTGGTCGTCATCAATTTCCTGAACGAGCGCAACGACGCCGACCGCCGCGTGCTGGAATTACTGGCCGAGAAATTTCATTTGTTCAGCGGCGTGTTTGGCGCGTCCGATGAAGTGCTTGGCTCGATTGAATCCGGCGTGGATTTTGAAAAGCGCGTGCTGGCGATTTATCAAACCTGCCGCACCCCGGATGAAATCGCCGCCGCGTTCCAGCTTTTGCGCGACGAAATGGACGCCAGCATCAAAACGCGCATGGACGACACCCAGCGCGCCCTGATGGAGCATTTCGACGAGGACGTTCACGCCCGGCTCAAAATGCAGTTGCAGCAGACCAAAGAGCAGCTTGACCGCGTGGGCCGGATCTTTTGGGCGCTCACCGGTTACATGCTGCGCGACCACGCCACATTTCTGGCGGACGCGCTGGCTTTCCACTTGCACACACCGCCGCGACCGGACTTGAAGGTCGGTGACTACCATCTGATTTCCAAAACTGAGCCGAACGTGGCCGGTGAATTTCTGTATCGCCTCACGCATCCACTCGGCGAATACGTTTTGGACAACGGCAAACTCTGCCCGACGCCTGTTGCCACGGTCGCCTTTGACATTTCCAGCCACGTCGGCCGCATTACGGCCATTGAGGCGCTGCGCGGCCAGTCCGGCTGGCTGACGTTGCAAAAGCTCACGGTGGAATCGTTCGAACGAGAGGAATTTCTTTTATTCTCGGCGTTCAGCGACGCCGGGCAGTCGCTGGATCAGGAAACGTGCGAAAAACTGTTCCGCTGCGCCGCGCAACCCGCGCCGGCGGAACTCACGCCCGAGGCGCAGGACCGGCTGGACCGGGAAACGAAGCGCCATGCCGAGGCCACCGTCGCCCGTTCGCTGGAAGCCAACAGCCGGGTGTTTGCGGATGAGCGCGAGCGCCTTGAGCGCTGGGCCGAAGACATGGTGCTCGCCGCCGAAAAGGAACTGGCGGACACGAAGGCGCAGATCAAAGCCTTGAACCGTCAGTCGCGCCTGGCCACCACTGTTGACGAACAGCACGCCCTGCAAAACAAGATTCGTGACCTCGAAAAAGTCCAGCGCACCCAGCGCCAACAGATCTTTAACGTTGAAGATGAAATCAAAGGCAAGCGCGACCTGCTGATTGAGAAGCTGGAAAAACGGCTCAGCCAGCGCACGTCCAGCGAGTATTTGTTTTCCATCCGCTGGCAAGTGGTATGAATTTCAGCACCCTAGCCACTGAAATAAGAACGGAAAAGTGAATTTTTGTTTTGATTTGCACTCAATAATTAAAACAAGATTGGGCGAAACGAATTGTATTACATATTTTGGAAACACCAGAAACCAAACCTAGACTTGTTTCACGCGCCGGGCGTTTCGCCACGCAGCCGGGAGGCTACCAGGCGTTCATTCCCTCGCCTTTGCCTCCAGAACCACCCGTCACGCGCGACGCGGAACTGGATGCCTTGCTGTCCCAGGCAGACCTTGCCCTTGGGCGGCTCGACGGCTGCTCA
>Ga0316217_10005731_pt1 | contig 12702 bp, 8 predicted proteins | sample 1anoAmetaG_FD_203633 | JGI IMG/M metagenome (GOLD analysis project Ga0316217, IMG submission 203633) | Freshwater microbial communities from Trout Bog Lake, Wisconsin, USA - 1anoA | ecosystem: Environmental > Aquatic > Freshwater > Lake > Hypolimnion/Profundal zone | place: USA: Wisconsin...
CAATCTGGCTGGTCAGCTGCTTGGTTTTGCGCTGCGTGGCGAGCGCGTCAGCACACGCGCCCAGCAGCAATGACAGCAGGCTGAAGGCGACTTCCTGCGCCGGCGCAATCTCGCGCTGGAGGAGGCCGCAAAACATGCCCACCACCTGGCTGGATAAGGTCAAGGAGTGCAACACGGCGGGTTCCGGTTGCGGCGCGTCATCGGTGGAAATAAACACCGGCCCGCTCTGGCGCAGCGCAAAGGCAAACCGCCCGGCCTTGATTTGCCGGTCCACGAGGCGCTGGAGCCCGGCCTGTCCGGTCGCCGGCAGAAACAAGCCCGGTTCAAAACTGAAATCCGCCGGGTTGACCAGCCAGAAGCCGGTGGCGCGAAACAGATTCAGGCCGGCGACGTAGCGGTGGCTGACGTTGAGAATGCCCGGCACGCCGTCCTGCGAGTGGAGATCGTGGCGGAAATGTTCGAGCGCGACGAAGAGCGCCAGCAACTCCCGCTGCGCATCCAGCTGGTTGAGCTTGCCGAGGCCGGACCGCAGAAAGTCGGGGTAAACCGAATCGAATTTTTCGTTCATGGCCGGCTCCCGTGGTTGCGGTGCAGAAAAACTTCCTCGACGGCCTCAATCTGTTCGTCAATGGCCGACACCAGCGGCGAAAGGGATTCCACGCCCAGGCCCAGCGCGGCCCACGCCTTTTCGTCGAGCGGCGAAACCATTTGCTCGCCGGAACTGCCCAGGCCCATGGCGCCAACCAGATGGTCGGCGACGTGGACAACCGCCGCTTCCGGCCGGCCTTCGCCGGCGGACGGGTGGTGGTGAAAGGCGACGGCGTGAATCAGGTGCGGCGGAAATTTCCAGCAATACAGCAGCTCGGCGGCAATTTGCTGGTGGTCGTAGCCCAGCACCTTCAGCTCCGCCTCGTGCAACGGAATGCGCTCCTGCCGGTAGAGATCGAAAATGGCCCGGGCATGAACCGGTGCCTGCGAAAGCAATACCAGCCGGCCGACATCGTGCAGCAGTCCGGCCACAAAAAATTTGTCCGGGCGCGGCAGCCGCCGTTCCATGGCGATCAGCCGCGCGGCAATGCCCACCGCCAGACTGTGCCGCCAGAAAGAATTCATGCTGACCAGTTCATCCGGCACGCCTTTGAACCGGTCCAGCACGCTCGAAGCAATGATCAAATCCTGCACCTGCTGGATGCCGAGCAGGCTCACCGCCTCGGCCACCGTGCTCAAACGGGCGGCAAACCCAAAATACGGGCTGTTGGCCAGCCGCAGCAGGCGCGCGGTGAGGTCGGGATCTTTCTGGATGGCGTCGCCGATGCTGCTCAAATTGCATTGCGCCGATTGCAAGGCCTGCTCGATTTCCTCGATCACTGGGCCGTAGGAACCGAGGCTGCGCGGAATGGCCTGAATCATCGTCTGAATGCTGGGGGGATTCATGACATCAGTCTTTGAGGAACTGCCGCGCCTGACGCACCAGCATGAGCCGGAAAATTTCCTCCGGCACCGGGCCGGTGGCGTCGGGCTGCCAGAAACGCGCCTGCAATTCCGCCGTCAACTGCGCCAGTTTTGCCAGCGGCAGCCGCGCCAGCGGATCATGCTGCCGGGTGGTTTCCGTGCTGGCCGCCACTTCCACCTCGGCCACGCCCCACGCCTGAAGAATCCCGATTTGCCGCTCCGTCAACGTGCAGCCGGCCGGCACCAGCAGCATCCCGTCAATGTTTTTGACGTCGCCAGCGACGACCATACCCGCTTCCAACTGTCCTGATTTTATGTGCAGCACATCTGTGCCATCGGCAAAAACCCCCGCCGGCTTGAGCGGTTTCAAACAACAATGGAATTATTGATTCTGCGGATGGGCTTCTGCCCAGCGCCGGTAATGGTCCAGCACCCGCTTCGGCGTGTCGCGAAACCAGCCGTAGCCTTTGCGTCGCTCGCGCGAAATTTCATTCACATCATCGTGAATGGTTTTGTCGCGGTCGCCAAAAATGGGCCGGTCAGTTCCAATTTCATAATAGCGCGCCCAGATCGGCCCGGCGCCCGGCACGTCCACGAGCTTGCGGCTTTCGGTGCCAGCAACGCGGAATGCCTTGCCCATGATTTTCGTTTTTTCAAACCATGCCGCCGCCGCGTGGATGGCGGCGACGGTTCGGGCATCGGGATTCGGCAGTTGCATGAGGAACAAGACCAGCGTGCCGCTCTCACTTGAAGTTTGCGCCGGCATCTCGTAATTCCGCGCCGAGGCCGGCTGGAGCGTGATCGCGTCGTGCTGCTGGCACCAGACCGTGCGTTGGCGGTTCACGACAATCTGCGCGTTGAGGAGGCAATCCACGCCGCGTTTCCAGCTCACGTCCGCTTGCGCGCGCCGTGCCGGTGCCACAAAAGAAAATTCATCCAGCCCGCTGGCCACGTCGCGCAAAAACTCGATGACGTGCAGCACCGCGTCGTCGTTGATCGTAATGGCGTCGTGGTAGCCACCCTGCAACGGCCAGACCTGCGGCCAGCCGCCGTTCGGAAATTGCGCGGCAAAAATATAGTCCAACCCGCGCTGAAATGAACTGCACCACGCGGCGCTGTTCGTCCCGTTCGCCGAAATGACTTTGGCCAGAAAGCGCAGCTCCGTCGTTGTCGCATCGTTGTCGAAAGTGCCGACGTAACTCCAGTTGGGATCGGCCGGCGTGTCAAAATCGTTTGCGCCCGGCAGCAGTGACCCATTTTCCGCGCCGAACATTTCGCCCGGCGCGCGGACGCGCTGCGTGAAATCCGTGTTCTTGCTCCAGCCGCCCGCCGGCGTCTGGAACGACACCAGAATATCCGCGATGTGGCGCGCCTCGGCGCTGTCATACCAGCCGGCCTCGCGATCGAGCACCACGCCTTTCGCATTATTTGTTTTGGGCGGCAAAGAAGATTGCTTCAGTCCGTGCGCCTTCATTTCTGCGCGCAAAAAATCCTGGTCCGCCTGCCGCTGGCGGAGGGAATTTTCAAAATAGATTTTCCACGCCGGCAGCGCCGCCACGCGCGCCGCCGTCAACGGCGTCGCCGGAACGTTCGTGCCGATGACGGCGGCAAAAATTTGCGAAGCAAAACCAAGGGCGAACGCGAGGCAAACAACGGGTTTCAAATTCATGATTGCTTGTCCAGACGCTACGCTGGCGGGGGAAGTTTCACGGGACCACCACGCGCAGCTTTTGCGGCTCGACGGAGAAGATCGCCGGCAGGTGGCCGGCCCACTCGCCGTCCAGTTCAAACGCGGCGGGAAGGTCGCTGGTCACGGTGATGGCTTGGGCGCACAGGCGGCCCACCCGGGGTCCGGACAATTTTCGGCGGACCAGAAAACCCGGCACCAGCCGCAGCAGCGCCGGCATATTGACTTGGGGAAAAACGCAGGCGTGCAACCGTCCGTCGCCCAGCGCGGCGCCGGGGAAGATGCCAAAGGAGCCGCCATAAAATTGGCCGTTGCCCAGCAAGGCGAGTTCGCCGGTCAGCGTTTTGCCGGCGGCGGTGACGGTGAGGCGCGGCTGTTTTTCCGCCAGCGCCTGAAACCCGGCCACGAGGTAGGCGAGCGGCCCGGCGGTTTTTTTCAGTTTCCAACTGACCAGTTCGATGGCCCGCGCATCCAGCCCCGCCCCGCCGAGCTGCATGAAGTGGCGTTGCGCCGGCCGGCCATCCTCGAAAAAATCGGCGCGGCCCAGATCAATTTTTGTTTCGCGGGCGCGCTTGAGCACGCGCCACGCGCCCTCCAGGCGCAACGGGATTTTCAGTTCGCGGGCAAAGACGTTCACCGTGCCGAGCGGCAGCACGCCGAGCCGGGTGCGTTGAAAACCATCCGGTTCGTCGCCGATGCCATTGAGCACTTCGTTCACTGTGCCATCGCCGCCCGCGGCCGCGATGATGTCGTAGCCCGTGGCCACGGCCGCTTGGGCGAACCGCCGCGCGTCGCCGGGGCCGGTGGTGGCCTTGAGCGCGCACTGCTGCGACAGCTCGTTGAGAAACCGACGGAAACGGCGGGCCTTGTTGCCGCGCGCGGCGGGATTGAAAATGACACAGATGCGCACGTCCAGATGATTTTCCATCCGCGCCGATAGTCGAGCCGAAACGCGCCGCCGGCTTGCGCTGCGCCGGCATTTTTCGGACACTGCCCGCATGAAAGAAGCCTCCGACTGGAACATTCCCAAGTGGCCGTTTCTCGCCGCCAACGCCACGCTGCTGCTCGTGGCCGCCGCCGTGGTGCTCCGCGCCGCGCATCCGGTTTCACAAAATGATATTGTCATCGCCGTCGCCAGCGTCGCGCTCGGCGCGCTACTCGGCTGCCTGCCGTTCCTGCTGGAATATCGCGCCACGAAAAATCTGATCGAGATCAACGCCGTCACCACCGTCGCTGAGCAGCTCAATGATTTGAAAAAATATTCCGCGCAAATTGCCGCCGCCACCGACCAGTGGGCGCTGGTGCAGGACGCCACGAAGGGCAACACGGAAAAAACGGTCGCCGCCGCCGGTGAAATCGCCGCGCGCATGGCCACGGAAATCCACGAGTTTAATGAATTTCAGGTCAAGCTCAACGACACCGAGAAAGGCGCGCTCCGCCTCGAAGTGGAAAAACTCCGGCGCACCGAAGGCGAATGGCTGCAGGTCCTCGCGCGCATTCTCGACCACATTTTTGCGCTGCACAACGCCGCCGCGCGCTCCGGTCAGCCGGAACTCGCCGAGCAGATTGGCCAATTCCAAAACGCCTGTCGCGACGTCGCCCGTCGTGTCGGCCTGACGCCATTCGGTGCCGCCGACGGCGAAGAATTTGACATCGAACGCCACCGCGTTCATGGCGTGGAAAATCCGCCGCCGGACGGACAGGTGGCCGAAACGCTCGCGCCCGGTCTGACTTTTCAAGGCCGCCTCATCCGCCCCGCGCTCGTGCGCCTGCGCGGGACCGCCACGCCCGCCGCTGAAACCGCCGCCACACCTGTCACCGAAGCCGTCCCGGAAACAACCGAAGCAGCGGCCGCCGCGCCGGATCAGCTCGCGCTCAAACCGGATTAAATTGTTTCCGTCCGGCGCAACGCGAGAAAATGTAGCGCCCGCAGCGTGACCGGCCGCGCGAATATTTTCTCCAGCGCCGCCACGTAAAGTTTCAACTGCGGCGTGTAGCTTTTGATTTTTTCCGATAGCTCGTTTGGGCCGGCCTCGTCTGTTTTGAAATCCACAAGCCAGATTTCATCCGGCCGCAACACGGCCAGATCCGCCACGCCCTGCACGACGACAAATTCGTTTTCCAGTCCGCCTCTGGTCTTCGCGCCGGTGATGGCGGCAATCTCCGCCGGGCTGAACCGCGCGGTGAACGGCAACTCGCGCCGCACGTCGTCCGCGTGCCGGCGGATTTTTTCGCCCAGCGCGGAATTCCAAAATTCCGCCAGCGCCGGCAAATCCAAAACCGCCCGCTCATCTGCCGACAAAATATTTTCCCGCACCAGCCGTTCCGCCTCCGCCGCGAGCGCGCCGGTTTGCGTCAGCGCGACGTGCTGGAGAAACTTGTGGTGCGCCGTGCCCAAAGCCGCCGCGCTCAATTTTGAATTTCGAGCCGGTGCGCGGCGCTTTTCTGAAACCTGAAACCTGAAACCTGAAAACGGCTTTTCCGCCTCGTCGTCCAATTCTTCCGCCGCGCGCCGCAGTTCCGTGACGGACGCCTTCGCTTTTCGTTCCGTGGCCGACTGATTCGGATATTCCCAGCTTAAAACCTCGCGCAGTTCTTTCGCCTGCCTGTCGTCAAGCGCGGGCATTTCCGTTTCCGCTGTCCGCTGTCCGCTGTCCGCTTTTTCCACGCCCGCCAGTTCCGCCTCCGCCACCAGCCGCCAGCGCAAATGCGGCCATTCGCCGCACGTTTCACTGAGGACGTTGGACGCTGGACTTTGGGCGGCAAACCACAATCCCAGCCAGTCCGCGAAACTGTTTGCGCCCGCAATATTTTCCGGCGTCACCGGCGCCGGCGGCGACCAGAGCGTCTCCCATTTTTTCTCCGTGAGCGTCGCCGACAAAATCAGCGTGTCGCGCGCCCGCGTCAGCGCGACGTAAAACAGCCGCAGTTCCTCGCCGCGCAGTTCGCGTTTCTGCCGCCGCTGCGCCAGCCAGTGCGGCAGACTCGGATAACGCCGCCCCGTGTGCGGCGGCTTCACTTTCGGACACAACCCGAATTCCTCGTCGAAAATTATTTCGCCGTGTTGATCCTGCTCGTTGAATTTTTTTGCCAGGTCGGGCAGGACGACCACCGGAAATTCCAGTCCTTTGCTCTGGTGAATACTCATTAGGCGCACCGCATTTTCCGTCGGCACGGCGGCTACGTCCGGTTCCACTTCCGCCGCCTGCTGCGCCGCGATGAAATGGAGAAAACGAAAAAGTCCCTGCCGCTGAAACTGGTCGAACTGCTGCGCCAGATGCAAGAAACGCTCAATGTTCATGGCCCGTTGCGCGCCGCGCGGCTGCGCCCGCAGCCAGTCCGCGTAGAGCGTTTCCGCCAGCACCATCTCCAAACATTCCGAAAGCGAATGCTGCCGGGCCAGTTTCCGCCAGCGCACAAACCGTTCGAAAAACGCATTCGCTTTCGCAAACATGTTTTCGCTTTTCGCTTTTCGCTTTTCGCTATGCTCCTCGCGCCAGCGCCCCAGCGCCGTCCAAAAATGTTTCTCCTTCGCCGCGAGCCGGATTGCCGCCAACTCGTCCAGCGACAGGCCAACGAGCGGCGAGCGCAGCACCGCGATGCATGGCACGTCCTGCAACGGATTGTCCAGCAGTTGCAGCAAGCTCAAGAGATCCGAAATTTCACTGCTGTCAAAAAACCCGCCGCGCGCCACGGCCAGCGGCACGCCGGCCAGCGCGAATTGTTTCGCAAAGATTTCCGCCTTGCCCGCCGGCGCGCGCAGCAGCACCGCGACATCGCGCCATTTGGCGTCGCGAAACATCTTTTTCTCGTCGTCCCAGATTTCATGTTTCTCCGCGACGAGCTTTTTCAGATGCAGCGCGATATGCCGCGCCTCCTTGTCCGCGTCGGCCAAATCGGCAAGTTCGCCGTCCGCTACAACTTCATCACGGCCCGGCTTGAGCCGTAGCCGGAGTTCGACGCGGGGTGATGGATTCTTGGCGATGCTGAAATCGGCGCGCGTTGCCGGCGAACCAAATTTTAATTTTGCCTCGTCATCATAAGTCACGCCGCCGATTTCCTCGCGCATGAGCCGGTGGAAAACTGAGTTCGTGAAATCCAGCAAGGCTGCGCGGCTGCGAAAGTTTTCCGCGAGCGGAATGACCCGGCCGTTGCCGCCGCGCCAGGCTTTCGCGTAGTCGCGGAAAATTTTCGGGTCGGCGAGGCGGAAGCGATAAATGCTCTGCTTCACGTCGCCAACGAGAAACCGGTTCGCCGCCGTGCCATCGCGAGAAAGCGCGGCGATGATTTTATCCTGCGCGGCGTTGATGTCCTGGTATTCATCCACGAAAATAAAACGGAGTTTGGCGCGCCAGCTTTCGGCCGCCGCCGTCGGTTGGTCGCTGGAGAAATCCCAAAGCAGCTGCAGCGCGAATTGTTCGAGGTCATGAAAATCCACGCCGCCGTCGGCGCGTTTGCGGTCAGCGAATTTTTCCGCGAACTCCCGCGCCAGCCGCAGCAGGGTTTCCATGTGCCCACGCACCCAGCTCCAGTCCTCGGCCAGCGGGTCGCGGCCGTTATCGACGGGTGCCAGCGCGGCGAGAAAGGCGGCTTCGTCAAATAAATCCTGCAGCGGCTGGCGCAGAATGGTTTTCCGTTTTGCCGGCCAGTTGGCATCGGCGGAAACGATTTGCGCCAGAACTTCCGCCGCGAGTTCACGCGTGAATTCTTTTCCAAGACGCTGGAAAACGCCCGTCAATTCCGCCGCTTTTTCATTTCCACTTTTCAGGTTATCCAGCACCGGCAACCATTCATCGCGCCAGTCGGCGACGGCGGCGAGCAACCAGCATTGCCAGTCGGCCGGTTCGGCGGCGGAAAATCTTCGGATTTGATCGGCGAGCCAGCCGGCGGCGGCTGGGCGCGTCTGCGAATAATTATGCAGGCGCAAAATGAGTGCGCGGATTTTTTCATCGCGCCCGCCGCCGTGGATTTGAATCAGGTCTTGGACGGCCAGGGAAAATTCACCTTCGCCGGCGTAATGCGCTTGAAATTGTTCCGTCAGCGTTTCGTTGGCGAGCTGGCGGGCTTCACCTTCGTCGAGGATGGCGAGTCGTGGGTCGAGGCCGAGTTCGTAAAAATGTTCGCGCACGAGGCGCAGACAAAAACTGTGAAGCGTGCCGATGGGCGCAACAGCCAGCAGTGCGAGTTGGTGCGGCCAATGTTCATCGCCCGGCGCCGCGGCGATTTTTTCCTCCAGTTGCCGGCAAAGCCGCAGCCGCAGCTCGGCGGCGGCGGCCTCGGTGAAGGTGACGATGAGCAGTTCGTCAAGCGCCGCGCGTTCGCGGTCGAGACAGTCGAGGCAACGGGCAATGAGCGTCTTGGTCTTGCCGGTGCCGGCACCGGCCATGACGAGGACGTTGCCGCGCGCTTTAACCGCCTGCCGTTGCGCGGGCGTGAGCGAATCCACTGGAGAACCGGGCGCTGTCATTACGGCGGCAGACTAGCATGAACCCAGAAATTATTAACCACGAAATGCGCCGTGCGGCACCCGCCGCTCGGTGCATTTTGAGGTCACTCCTCCACCGGCACCACCAGGCTGTCCATGATGTAGTCCTTACGTTCCGGTGTGTTCTTGCCCATGTAAAAATCAAAGATCGGCGCGGACTCGGCGCGCGGAGCGTATTCCACCTTGCTCGTCCTCATTTCCTTGCCGATGAATTGCTGAAATTCTTTCGGCGAAATTTCACCAAGACCTTTGAACCGTGTGATCTCCGGCTTGCCGCCCAGCTTTGCGGACGCCGCGTCACGCTCCGCTTCGCTGTAGCAGTAAATCGTCTCGGCCTTGTTGCGCACGCGGAACAGCGGCGTTTCCAAAATATAAACGTGCCCGTCGTGGACGAGCTGCTCGAAGAACTTGAAAAAATAGGTGATCATCAAATTGCGGATGTGCAAACCGTCCACGTCCGCGTCGGTCGCGAGAATCACCTTGTCGTAGCGCAGGCCTTCGGTGTTGTCCTCGACGTTGAGCGACTGCATGAGGTTATACATCTCGTCGTTTTTATACATCACGTCGCGCTTGAGATCCCAGACGTTGAGCGGCTTGCCTTTGAGCACGAACACCGCCTGGTTGTTCACGTCGCGGCAGCTCGTGATCGAGCCGGCGGCGGACTGGCCTTCGCAGATGAAGACCATCGTGCCCTTGCCCTTTTCCTTTTTCTTGTCGAAATGATGCTTGCAGTCCTTCAACTGCGGGATGCGCAGCGTGATGGCCTTGGCGCGTTCGCGCGCGAGCTTCTTCACGTTTTGCAATTCCTTCCGCAACTCCTGCGTGTCCTTGACCTTCGCGATAATCGTTTCGGCGATGGTCTTGTTGCGCTGGAAGAAATGCAGCAATTCCTCGCGCACGTTGTTGACCAGTTCGGTGCGGATTTCCGTGTTGCCCAATTTATTTTTCGTCTGCGACTCAAACATCGGCTCTTTCAAGCGGATCGCCACCGCGCCGACCATCGCCTCGCGCACGTCGTCGCCCTCGAATTTGCCGTTGCAATATTCATTCACCGCTTTCAGCAAACCCTCGCGGAAGGCGCTCAAATGCGTGCCGCCGTCGCTGGTGTATTGGCCGTTGACGAAGGAATAAAACGTCTCGCCGTAACGCGAATTGCTGTGCGTGAAACAAAACTCCAGCGTCTTGCCCACGTAATGCAGCGGCGCGTAAATCGGCTCGCTGCCATCCGTGCCCAGCTCCTCCATCACCAGATCCATCAGGCCGTGGCGCGACTGGAAAACCTTCGGCTCGGCCAGCTCCGGCGTCTTGAGAATGAGCTTCAGCCCGGTGTTGAGATAGCTGTAATGCCGCAGCCGGCGCTCGATGAACTCCAGCTTGTATTCGCTGTCCTTGAAAATGTCGGGGTCGGGTTCAAACTCGATGAGCGTGCCGTTCGGCTCTTTCGTCTTGCCGGCGTCCTCTTTTTTTAATTTCCCAATTTTGAAGCTCGCCTCGGCAAATTCGCCGTCGCGATGGCTGCGCACAAAAAAGTTTTTTGACAGCGCGTTGACCGCCTTCGTGCCGACGCCGTTGAGGCCGACGCTGAATTGAAACACCTCGTCGTTGTATTTCGCGCCGGTGTTGATCTTGGAAACGCAGTCCACGACCTTGCCGAGCGGGATGCCGCGCCCGAAATCGCGCACGCTCACACGACCGTCGGCGATGTTGATCACCACCTCCTTGCCGTGGCCCATGATGTATTCGTCAATCGCGTTGTCCACGACCTCCTTGAGCAGGACGTAGCAGCCGTCGTCGGGATGCGCGCCGGTGCCGATGCGCCCGATATACATGCCCGTGCGCAGCCGGATATGCTCCAGCGAGGACAGCGTCTTGATCTTGCTCTCGTCGTAAATCGGTGTCGGTTTTTGAGCCATAGAAAAATTTTGCAGCGGAGAAATTAGTCGAAACACGGAAAATGAAAATGCGAAAGTGAAAACCGGCACCCAATAAAAAAGGCGAATGGAAAATTCCATTCGCCTCGTTTGCCATTCGAAATTTGAAGTTCGAAATTAGTAGCGGTAGTGTTCTGGCTTGTAGGGGCCTTCGACCGGCACGCCCAGATACTCGGCCTGTTTCTTGGTGAGCTTGGTCAGCTTCACGCCGATTTTTTCGAGATGCAGCCGTGCGACTTCTTCGTCCAGTTTCTTGGGCAAACGATAGACGCCGATTTTCGCCGTGTCTTTGTTCTTCCACAAGTCGAGCTGCGCGAGCACTTGGTTGGTAAAGCTGTTGCTCATCACAAAGCTCGGATGGCCCGTGGCACAGCCAAGATTCACAAGCCGGCCTTCGGCGAGCATGTAAATGCTGTTGCCGCCGGCAAAAGTGTATTTGTCCACCTGCGGCTTGATGGTGAGCTTCTTCACGCCCTTACCATTGTTCAGGCGGTCCACTTGGATCTCGTTGTCGAAGTGTCCGATGTTGCAGACGATGGCCTGGTCTTTCATCTTCGCCATGTGTTCGAGCGTGATGATGTCGCAGTTGCCGGTGGTGGTGACGTAAAGGTCGGCGGTGCCGAGCGTGTCTTCGATGGTCGTGACTTCGAACCCTTCCATCGCGGCCTGCAAGGCGTTGATCGGATCAATTTCCGTGACGATGACGCGCGCGCCAAATCCGCGCAACGAGTGCGCGCAGCCCTTGCCGACATCACCATAACCGCAGACGCAGGCAACTTTGCCGGCGACCATGACGTCGGTCGCGCGCTTGATGCCGTCGGCGAGCGATTCTCTACAACCGTAAAGATTGTCAAATTTCGACTTGGTGACGGAGTCGTTGACGTTGATGGCGGGAACCAGAAGTTTTCCCTGTTCCAACATTTGATACAGGCGGTGAACGCCGGTCGTGGTTTCTTCTGAAACGCCTTTCCAATCCTTCACGACTTCGTGCCAGAAACCGGGGCGTTCCTTGGCAACGCGCTTCAACAAATTCTTGATGACGGCCACTTCGTGGTTGTCGCTGGGCGTGTTGACCCAAGTGTCGCCGTTTTCGAGTTCGTAGCCTTTGTGAATGAGCAGTGTCGCGTCGCCGCCGTCATCCACGATGAGCTGCGGACCTTTGTTGCTGGGATGCGTCAGCGCGCGGAGTGTGAAATCCCAATATTCTTCGAGCGATTCGCCCTTGTGCGCGAACACCGGAACGCCGGCGGCGGCGATCGCGGCGGCGGCGTGATCCTGCGTCGAAAAAATGTTGCAGCTCGCCCAGCGCACCGAAGCGCCGAGTTCGACCAGCGTTTCGATGAGAATCGCGGTCTCGATGGTCATGTGCAGCGAGCCGGTGATGCGCACGCCTTTGAGCGGCTTGCTCGCGCCGTATTTTTTGCGGATGGACATCAGGCCGGGCATTTCGTGCTCGGACACTTGAATCGTTTTGCGGCCCCACTCGGCGAGCGAGAGATCGCGAACGGCGAAGTCAGTTATCTTCGCGGATGATTTTTTGGCTGCCATAATTATATTGTTTAATCGGTGGTTAAATTGCTTTGCGTAACGCTTCAACTTTGTCGGTCGCTTCCCAAGTGAGGTCTTTATCGCTCTTGCCGAAGTGACCGTAATTGGTGGTCTTGCTGTAAATCGGCCGGCGCAGGTTGAGTTGGGCAATGATGTCCGCCGGCTGGAAGCTGAACACGCGGTTGACGGCGCGGACAATCTTGTCGTTGGCCACCGTGTTGGTGCCAAATGTTTCAACGTGAACACTGACGGGGTCAGGATGACCGATGGCGTAGGCAAATTGCAGTTCGCAACGCGTGGCAAGGCCCGCCGCGACAATATTCTTCGCGACCCAGCGGCCCATGTAGGCGGCGCTGCGGTCCACCTTCGTCGGATCCTTGCCGGAGAATGCCCCGCCACCGTGACGGCCCATGCCGCCGTAAGTATCAACGATGATTTTGCGGCCGGTTAAACCGGTGTCGCCCTGCGGTCCGCCGACAACAAAACGGCCGGTGGGGTTGATGAGAAATTCGGTTTTCGGCGTGAGCAGATTTTTCGGGAGGACTTGCTTGATGATTTTCTCGATGCAGAATTTTTCAATCTCCGCGTGCTCGACATCG
>Ga0316217_10005732_pt1 | contig 12701 bp, 18 predicted proteins | sample 1anoAmetaG_FD_203633 | JGI IMG/M metagenome (GOLD analysis project Ga0316217, IMG submission 203633) | Freshwater microbial communities from Trout Bog Lake, Wisconsin, USA - 1anoA | ecosystem: Environmental > Aquatic > Freshwater > Lake > Hypolimnion/Profundal zone | place: USA: Wisconsin...
AACGTCCTAAACCCTGCACATCTCCAAACTCAACATAAGATAAGTCATCCTGATTCATGATTTATCTGCCTTGGAGTCTAGCTTGTCAAATATCTGTTTCAGAATGTCTTTGACTTCTTTGATGTCTTCTTTGTAATCGTCTTTCTGGACGTACTCTTTGGGCAACTGATTGAGTTTGTCTTCCAACTTTTGAGTGCGTTGCATTTGGTTTGTGAAAACCCACACCGCTAAGAATCCAGCAATACTGACTACGGCGTTAAAAAGTTGTTGGTTGTCCATGTTAAACAGCGTAATAAGGGATTTTTACGTTTGTTCCGTTCAGGTTAACCGTGATGTATCCAGCGGGTACAAGAGGTAAGCTGGCAGTGGCAAACGTAGCGTTGGCAGACGTTGGCTGATTGAGCGTGTTGATTGTGACCGTGTTGTTGGCGTTCAAAGTCATCGCATCTGTTGCTGAATTATTGGCAACAAAGTGCGTGGCATTAGCCCCCAGTGTCCCAACAACGAGGTCAACAGAAGCGCCGTACAAATACACCACGTTGGCGTTGTAAAACCGACCAGACCCTGAGAAAGTGCTGGAAGTGATACCAAAGTCACCGTAAGCAGAGCCTGTGTCGTTTACAAGAGCAAAGTCACTAGAAGCGGCGTTACCGTTGCTAGTGTTTTGCATGACAATTTGAATGTAGCTGTTAACGCTGTTGGCGTAAGACGCAACAATACCTGTGTCGGTATAAGACAAATTGCCATAAGAAAATGCTCCAGCTCCAACGTTAGCCGCAATGTTTCCAGTTGAGATAACGCTGTTTGCGGTTACTTTGTTTAGCGTTGCATTACCGCTGTTAATTGTGACGTTGCTATAGGTGACGTTGCTTTCTGTGCCGCCAGTGATGGTGACGTTGCCGCTAGAAAGGTTTGCAAACGTACCATTTCCAGAAGACACCGTGACGTTTGTCAAAGTTAGGGCGTTGATTGTGGAAATAGTCGAGCCTAGAGAGGCAGTTGTATTTCCTAAAACTACAGAGCTGTTTGTCAGGTAACTGTTAGGAAAGGTTGCCTGAACGCTTGTAATGTTGGCATTAGAAAGAACAGCGTTACCAATTGTGCCGCCAGTGATAGCAACAGCGTTGGCATTCTGAGTTGCCATAGTGCCCAAACCCGTCACGTTTGCGGCGGGAATAGTTGAGCCTGTCAGGTTAGAAACAACTGTGCCGCCCGTGATGGTAGCGTTTGAAATTGCGACGTTTGCAATGTTTCCGCTAATAATGTTGACGTTATTAAATTGAACGCCGTTTTCTGTTGTGCCGTTAATGATGACGTTGTTGAGCGTCAGATTTCCTAAAGTCGTAATAGTGCTGCCAGCAGTAACAACCGTGTTACCCAGCGTTATTGGAAAACCAGAACCTGCACTACTTACCGTCTTTAGCATGATTAATCTCCGTCACCTGGCGTGATGTAAATGGTTGCTGTACCCGTAGTTGCATTTGCCGTGAAATAGGCATTGGGTGCAAACGTGATAATTTCATCCGTACCAGGCAACAAAGGCAAGCAGTTGCTTTGAGTTGTGACGGGCACAACACCACCTGCCGATGCCAACGCAGATGTTTGACCAAACCCAAGAATAACGGTCACAGTGCCGCTATTGATGATTCGATACTGGTTGCTACCCAACGTGGTAGAAGTTACTTGAACGGGCGCAGGAGCTGTTGTAGTGGCTGAGATAACCACTGTGTTTCCGCTAGGGGCAAAAGGTGCGCTTACACTCATGGCAACGTCCCCAAAAAAGCTGTTATTTGTTCCGCAGTCATTGCTGTGCCTTCGGCGTTTTGCAGTTCTACGCCTTTGGCTAAATCAGCTTTGAAAACTTGGTAGTCTGTGTTGTCTAAAGCAAATGGAATAAATACGCCATCACTGCGTTTTACAGACTGTCCAAGAGTTTGAAGTTGATATGTAAATTCCATTTTATAACTCCGCAGTTAACAAAATAAAGTTTCCGCCATTAGCGGTTTGATTATTTCGCGCAGTAACAACTGCGTTTGCCGCGCCGCCAGTAAATCCATTTACTTGCGTCCAAAAAGATGTGCCGCCGTAGTTAGATGTGTTGGCCATAAAATTTGCCAAACTAGGAGAAGCCGCAGCTAAATCAGACGCTTGAAATCTAAATGAAGCAGTTACTCCACTGAAAATAGCACCAGATGGGGAAGCTCGCATAGGCACAACACATTTTTCCGTTATTTGAATTGTCGTAGTTGTATTGCCGTCAAAAGACCCGCTTGCACCAGAGCCAGCATATTGGCAATACCTTTGACATAACATCAACTCAGTACCATACGGGCGGTAGTCAAACGATGTGGCTGTGCTGCCTTTTTCTAGTTGTACGCCTGTGATGGAAATAGTGCCAGACGTAAAAGCTCCAAAGTTATTTGGAGAAAATAACAATTTCAAGCCGTTTAAAGCACCAGAAGGAAGCCCTGTAACTGTTGCAGTAAAAACTGTGGCGGTTGAAGTTGTGCTCCACGTTCCAGATGAAATGACCGTTGTTGAACTAAAATTATCTTGTGAATTTGCATAAGAAAGTTGCCACGCCACGGTTTGAGCTGATGAAGTTGCAATGTTTGCTTGAATTGTTACTGTTTGTCCAGATAAGTCACTACAGTTATACGATTCAATGCGTTGCTCAATCCCAGTAAAAGTGTTTCCAGAAACGCCAGTAATTTGAAGTGCGTTTTTATATCCTGTAGGGCCAGATACTTGAGCAATAGAGGCAACTGTTGTTCCGCTTGTTTCAAGAAGCCATCTATCTAAAGTATATGTTTGATTTGCTGGATTCGAAAAACTTGTGCCACGTTGCGAAATCATCATCGCACCATTGATGATGCGGTTCTTGAAACCAAACGTTGTGTTGTCCGTAAAGTTAGGGGCAACAACAGGAGCGTTTAATGTTGTGTTTGTGAACGTTACGTTGGCAAACGATGTTGTGGTATTGCCTAAATAAACAGTTGTATTTCCAAGAGTAATACCCGTGGCAAAGTTTGTATCCAACTGATTAAGTGGGATAGATGTTGTTGCATTAGCAAAAATATACGGTACACCAGACATTTAGAACCTCACTCTCAATTCGTGTTCAAACTCAAACGTGTTGATGACAAACGCAGGATTGCTTGATGTCATTGTCAACCCCAAATACTTGCCATATTGTTGTGCGTCAGACTTGTACAAGTAATATCCAGTTTCAAACAACCAATTGATGGTTGCACCAGAATTATTTGTCCAAATCACGGCTTGACCAGAGTTGTTGTACCAAGTTACAGACCCGTTTGATAAGGTGTATGTTGGACTAGAACCACTCTCGCTGTCAACGGTAATGTTGAACGTACCCGCCGATACCAACGTTGCTTCTACAGCAAATTTTAAGGCTTGTTTGGTGCGAATAGGGTCGCCCATATCCTGCAAAGCCGTTTGAATGTAGCTGTTGATGTTGCTGGACGTATTTGAGTACAACTGATTCAACTGGCGGCTTGTATCTGTGCCGTACAAATTGATTTTTCCTGACACTGGCGCAGATGTGACGTACTGAATCGGTTGCACCTGGCTTGTGATAAACCATTTCTTGTCAAAAAACACCGCTTGGATGTAACGTGAGCCGCCAAACCCATAAGGACACGACGGACTGACGTAAAAGTTAAACACCGCACACAAAATGTTGTTGAGCAGTGTCTGACCCGCTGTAATTGGCTTTGTAAAGTCAATGTAAGGGAAAATACCGTCTAGGGGGTCTGATATTTTGGTGGTTGTAGACCCGACAAGGGCGTACACCCCGTAATCGTTCATAAAAAGCACAGAACGGAAGTACGGGAAGATGGCGTAAATGCGTTTAGAACCGATAGAAGCAGAAACGTTGGTGTTGGTGAACACCGTGCTGCCCGTGGAAGTCACTTGCAGGTTAGAGAAAACGTTGATGCTATCGTCGCCAAAGATGTACAAGAAGTTGTTAGCCGACAGCAGGGCTTGAATGTTGCCGTGCAGCGTTGAGTCTGACAAATTGAACGCCACAGCAGACACAGAGCTAAAGTCAGTGGGGGAAACAGCGCTAGAAGCGTAAACAGTACGCCCAGCAGCCACCCAAACACGCCCTGAAAAGGTTGCAACGTCCACAATTCCGTTGGTGTTAACCACCGCTGTAGCGGTTGCATTAGCCGTTACGTTGCCAGAATAGCCGTTTGCAAAGCTCACAGTAGGCACTGACGTATAGCCAGAGCCAGGATTGTTCATAATGACCTGCGTAACAGCGTTTCCAGACACGATTGCCGTGGCGTTTGCCCCAGAACCGCCACCACCAGAGAAAGTCACATAAAACGTGCCGTTTGCACCATATCCAAACCCGCCGTTAGTCACTTGCACCGCCACTGTGCCCGTTTTGAACGTGGTCAACTGAGCAATAGCGGCTGCACCCGTGCCACCACCGCCCGTGATGGTCACTGTAGGTTGAGATGTGTATCCACTACCCGTGTTTGTCAGGCTAATTGCCGTGACAACGTTGGATGTGATGGTCGCCACAGCCGTTGCCTGAACGCCGTTGGTCTGATTAGGCGCTGAAATCTTGACGCTGGGGGCAGATGAGTACCCAGAGCCTGGGTTTGTGATGCCGATGACCGCTACAGAGCCAATAGACACCAAATTACCGCCATCCCACTCATAAAGACCGTTTACAGGGTCTCCAATGAACATATTGGTGTTTTGATATTGCGCTGCACTGACACCAGATGCAGAAAACGTGCCAACAGGGGCAACATTACCAAACGTCTTTGTTGCCAAGTCAAAATATTCCATCCGACCATCGGCTTCAGAAGCAACAATGTAGTCATCCTGAATATTTACGGATGTCAGGTAACTTACGGTGTTAGAAAAGACTACCGTTGCGTTAGCGCTGTTGGTAACGTATGACGATTGCGGCGTGATACGCAAGTTGCCAGAGCCAATAGGCATAGCATTTTCTAGCCAGTAGAACTCATCTTTTTCAATAGCCGTGCGGTTGGCTTTGGTATCAATTCCCCTGAATTGTTTGATGACCGCATAGCTTTTCTTTTGCTCTGCTGATGCCATTCTTAACCTCCACTGCTATAGGGGTTAGGAATACGTCGTGTATACGTTGAATTCAGGATGTTGAGAACGTGCTTGTTGTACTCTTGCTTAAAAATCTCTGCTTCACCGTAGGATTGCTCGTAAAACTTGGCTTTGTAAGCAGCGTAATACTGCACAGCCGTGCTGTACGGGTCAAGAATTGAATCAGTAGCGGTAGGCGTACTCAAAGACAATGGAGAAGGCAAAATCACCGTATCCAGCTCAATGTAATACGATTGGTCGGGCACAGGCGCAATGTAGAACTGCTGTTGACCGTACACAGAAAAACAAATAGGGCGACCAACGTAGTTTTGCCAGTAACGCAACTGAGCCGTGAAGTCTGACCAGGGCAAATAACGCATAGGAATGCGACTGTTGCCCCAGTACAAATTGATACCCAAGATGTCTATGGTTTGAATCCCGTCAGGCAATGACGCAAACGGGATAATCTCAGCGTTTTGGACGTATTGCAGGGTAGCAGTACCGTCTGCAAAAGACGTTGTAGGCGGGAAAATGTTTGTACCCGTGGGATATGCTGGCGCTGTGCTGCCAGATGTGCCTGATGTTTGGTACTGATAAATATAGATGTTGCTGAACACATACTGACCCGCAGTTACAGCCGTGTTAGCTGTCCAAGTGGATGCAGGAGTTGTGTTGTTGTTTGTACCCAGATATGGGTTGGAAGATGCAATGGGAGTTTGGGTATTTTGAATTGTTCTTAGGCAACCCGTGTCCCTTACAAGGCGCTCTCTAGCCTCGTTGATGTAATTTGTTAGCTGACTTTGCGACCAAAAGACATTGTTTGAGTCATGCAACAAATTTTCGACTTGATAGAGGTAGTCATTGAGCGCTGGCATGAAGCATCCATTGTTATGCTACCCGTTTTTGATGGAACTTTCCCCCAGCGGATTTTTCAATCCGCAGGGGTACTACGCCAACAGCCGAGGGTAACGAGCTGTCTTGTTGAGGCTTCTCAGTTGTTATTACAAACTGGTCCAGCTTTTTCAAACTTTCTTCAAGCTCCGCATGAGTGTTAATCCACCCATGCCGAACCAAAATATGTTCTCTGTCTTGTAGTTTGTAACCAAACAATTTGACAGCCCCGTCCAGAGGAATCTCAACGGGAACGTTCTTTTTGAATTCGTAGACAACACCGTCATAACCGATGGTTAATTCGGTGTTGCCACGATTGGTTACAAATACGTTTTCCATCAGAAAGACACAACGTCGCCGTAAACTTGGAAGTTTACCGTGTTGCTGTTGCTAGAGCCAGTATGCACGTTGACATACAAAGCCTGAGCAACAGAACCAGAGACTGTCGTGTTAGACAGATATGGTTGAGCAATAGTCAAGTCTTGATAACGGTTAACCGCTGTCACGTTAGCCAAGATAACGGGAGACACCACTGCGTTAGACAGGTTGCCGTCGTTACTTGTCGTAATCGAGACGTTTGCGCTAGAAACATTACCAGTAGGTGCGTTGACTGTTACTCGACGAACAATCACAGCACCTGAACCAGTAAGGTTTCCGCTGTTGGTTAAACCGCCACTCAAGATGGGAATTGTCACCACTGCGTTAGCAGCGGCAGACAAATTCGCCAACGGACCTTGACCAATACGACCATTCCCAAACGAATCGAGATAATACTGACTGACTGAATCGGGATTAGCCATTATTGCTCCTTAAGATGCGTTGTAAGTGCCAGAAACGTTTTGACCACCATCAACTGTCAAGACTTGGATAGTTGTATTGGCGGTTGCAGCGTTTGCAAACACGTTCACACCGTCAGACACAATCACGCCGCCAGTGTTGTTAGCCAGCAATGGACCTACCGATGAGATATTTCCAGTTGTGGCGTTGACACCAGAAGTCATGTTGATAGTGACGTTCGCAGTGGGAGGAACAAGGTACAAACCAGCGGGAACAACGTTACCGACGGTTGTAACTGTCAAGTTAGCAAACTGGAAATACGCACCAGGCGTGTTTGCGTTTGCATTTGCAAGGATGATTTTGTTCAGTGCTAATGACATGATTTTTTCTCCTTACAGTGACAAGTAGTTGTAGTTGTTAATCTTAGACATTGACTTGGGCTTCACAGACACCAATTCAGCAATCATAAGAACAGCACCCACATAACCAATTTGCCAGTTGGGAAGTGTTGATTCAAATCCAGTAAACACAAACGAGCCTTGTTCGTGGATGTACAACGACAAGTAGTTAGTGTTCAGGAAGTACACAGTACCTTCTGGGCAGTATGGGTCTGGATAGATTGGCACACCAGCGACCATCAAAGCACGGAAAGCGGCTTGAGGACCATTGTTGTCACCGTCAAAGCCAGAGCCTGGGGTGATAACGTATTGCTCTTGACCAACAAAGTCTTGAGCCAACAAAGTCCAAGTACCGAAACCGCACACGCCAAACGATGGCATTTCAGCGCCACGCTTAACAGTACCAGAAATGTACTGAAGAATGTTTTGACGAGTTGGGTTAACGTTACCAGCGTTATACACCTTGGATTGCCACCAAGAGTATGTATTACGGTTGATGTTACCGTAAGTGGTTTGGTAAGTTGCGCCACCAGTACCGTCATCCACAGCAGCGGGCAAGCCGATGAACTGTTGGTTGTTTGTGGTGTTGTTATACAAGGCGGTAGCCATTGCATCCATCATCACGTTGGTTGCGTCGTTCATACGAGCTTCAATCAAAGGAATGATTGCAGCGTCTTGTTGTGCGACACCTTCCATACCGAGGAACGGCACGGGAGAAATCATCAACTTCAAGTCGTACTCAGCGTTGTACGCACCTTGTTGAACTGACGGTTGAGCGAACGAGCCGCTGTAGTCAGACCACTGAGCGTTAACGAACTGAGCGCCCTGAACGGGGACAGTTACAGAAGAAACACCACCGCTGGCTTGTTGACTGTTTGCAATCAACGCTGCCATCAAGGGTGTGCTGTTATACAACTGCACAACCAGTTTAGGAATGAACGCTCTACGGGTAACGTACGTTAACTCCGTAAATTGCGAACTACCTGTCTGGGGCAGAATACCACCACCTATAGCCATATTAGCTCCTCAAAGTAGGCATTGCTGCCCTGACAAAATTGCACCCTCTTTTTACAAACCGATTGGGCGTTGTGGCTTACGCAAATCTTGGAAAGCCTTAACCGCCTCTTGCTGCGCTGCACCCCGTGGGTCTTTCCAGAATTGTTGGAGGTTGAGTCCTCGAATTGCGGAAGGATTGTATCCAGTAGGGGTTGGCTTCGCAGCTTCTTTCATGAAGCGATGATATTCAGCGGCGGTTTCGTGGTCAGAGATTTTTTTCTCCAACATCACTTTTTCCACCGCATCAATCTCATCCTCAGATGAAACCAAACCTTTTTTCACCAGTGATTTGCGACGTTTGTCCAACTCGGCTTGTGCATCACGGGTACGAAACTCGTTACGCAAAGATTCATTTTCCTGACGGATTTTGTCCAACTCTTGGTTGGTCCTATCTTTCAAATCAATTTCAGGAATGTTCAAGTTGGGTTTAACTTTTTTAGTCAAACGCAAGATGTCCTCCCGTGTATCGGGAGAATCAGCCAGAGTCTGCATCAAGGATGCCAACTCGTCACGGGCTTCTAAGGAAAGATTTTCTAAAGACATTTTGTTACCCTCTTATCGTATTAAATGACTTTTTTACCGTCACCAGGTTTCTCGACTTTCATGCCGCCAAATGCTGCTTTTGCTGCACCAGACAAACCGCCGAGTTGGGAATAGCGAGGGGTGTTAACCACCACGCCATTGCGTTGATTGTTGTCGGTAGGACGACGGGGTTGTGAATTACCACGAGGTTTATACAAGTCCATGATTACTCCTGTTTACATTGGGGAAGGTGGCATACCTGGAGGCATACCGCCAGGTGGGGGAGGCATACCGCCAGCAGGAGGCATACCAGGGATTGGAGCAGCAGCCATTGCTTTGCCTTCTGGTGTACCGCCACCCGCTTGAGGCAACGTTTGCAACATCTGCAAAATCTCTGACTGCTGAAGTTCGTTGACTTTCCCTTTTTTAGAGCCAAGAACTTTGTTGATAGCGCTGATAGCTGACAAAGCCGCACGACCTTCTTCGCTATCCGAACCCAGTGCTGGCAAAGATTGTTCTAGCAAGTCTTGCGCCATTCCCAAGTTAATTTTTGCTGCTTCTTTAGAACCCATCTTAGGCTCTGGAGTAGACATTGGAGAACCCATTGGGGGCACTTCAGCATCAGACAAGTTTGAACCAGGAGGAGGTGCGTCGGGCATTGGTACGCCAGCCGAACGGCTACCTTTCATCAACTCCATCAATTTGTCTTGCGGAACACTCATGTTTACTCCTTGGGGCTAGTTTGTAACCACTTACAAACCAGTTGTCAATAGGTGGGGGAGTGGATATCGACTACTCCCCCGAAGTCGTTAAACGCAATTACTTGCGTTTGTGTTTACGAGCTTTACGCATGGCAACTCCTTAAACAGCAGTTTCTCTTCAAGGGGAGAAACCATACCCTATTCTCTTTCGAGAAATCAGCGACGGGTCTTGCGACCTTTTTTACCGTATCTGTGCATCATGATGAAGTCCTTACGTTCTGGCGTAGTTTCTCTGAGTTCTACCCCCAGCCGTGTTTCTAACACCTGTTGTGCGCTGTGTCAATCCAGGTCCAGAAGATTCTTTGCGTAAAGTTTCAGAACTAACCCGTGGTTGGTCAGCTTTGGGTTGCGTTTGAGGTCCACCGACGTTTTTAGTAGCCATCACGACTCCTTGTGTTCAGGGGTTTTGTGCCCTTTTTTGTGTTCGCCAGCGGGAGGTTGTGGTTGGGCGGCTTGCTTGGCTTCCATCATCTTCAAGCGCTCAATCAGCTCCTCTTTCATTGGCGGCTCAATCAAATCAAGCAGAGATTTCTTGTCGATAGCCCCTGCTTTGAGCAAGTTGAATGCCAGTGTGCGGGTGTCTTCCGTAAAGATGGGGCTGTTGGAGTGTCCATCCACTTTGACAGTGAATTCTTTGGTGAATTGTTCGGCAATGAACGGCACACCGTGCGTATCTTTGAAATGCGTATCGTCGTAGAGCTGCACAGCCTTGAGATACAAGGTAGCCAACTTTTCCAACGAATCTTCGATGATAAGTGCCCGTTTTTTTACTCGTGATGACCCCAGACGGGCTAACTGGGATGCGTGTCCTGCTGAACGTACACCTGCCTCGCCTTTACCTTGCAGCACGTTGCCAACGCCAGATGCTTCTTCAAACATAGCGTCAATTTCACGCAACTCAGCAAACAAGTCTGGCGGCATAGTGGGCGCTAACTTCTCTACCTTGGCATTAGGCATATCGGTGGAAAGCAAACCACCTGCACGGTTGAGTGCAAAGTTTTTCTCATCCAGGATGCCCGTGAATCCAATCAGCGCCGTGGGTGGAGACACTTGCTTGGACAGCAAGTCAAGAATCTCCGTCATGCGGCGGTTACGCAACTGTTGCAAGTAAATCAGGCGTTGAACTTCGCTTGCACCCCAGTAGTAGTCGTACAGCGGGTTAGGGCAAATCTGAATGAACGGCAGTTCACCCTTGATGAACATCTCTTCGCCAGAACGTTCGTAGATGATGATGTCTGGGTCTGCTTTTGTGACCACACGGTAATCTTGTGAGTCATCATCCCAGAGCCACAGCTCTGTCATCTCCACGGTGTCCTCTGACACTTCTGCTTTGTAGCGGTTGCCACCAGCCAAGTCCAAGTTCACGTTACCGTAAATAGTTGGGTTGGACTGAGAGATGATGATGCGCTCAAGTCCGTTGGCAATCTCTGTGCGTTCATGCGGCATGGAGTTCATGCGCTGAATAATTTTGTCCCGATTCGGATGGCTATACAGACGGGTGTACAGCTCAGACTTGGTGATGTAATATTTTTGAATCAGGGCTTCTTGTCGGTCTGTGTAGGTAATGTCCTCACGCAACACGCCGACACAACCAGGCTCGACCATGTACGGGTGAATCCCGTTTTGCATAATCATCTTGACGTAGGTTGTGCCGTACACCAGCGCCCATGTGGTGGCGGTAGAAAAAACTTGGTCAGCGTTGCTATTGAGCCACTCATTGTTGAGGGCTTTTGTCAACACGGGAATTTTGCGGTGTTCGTTGTCGGGGATAGACGCACCCAAATTGATTGAGAATCGGGTGGTCTCTGCCGAGTACAAGAACGACGTTACTTGGTCTAAGTGCGGAAAAATTTTGTTGTACAGTGCTGGCGCTTCGTCAGGACCGTTACCAAAGAGATACCAGTTACGCAAGGAGGCGTAGTCAACTTTGCGTGAGTTCAAAGAGACTTCGCACTTGTAGATGATGTCCCGATAGAACTCATCTCTGTCTAGCATCCCCTTTGGTATTTTCATTTCTACTCCGCATTACTGTTTATCTTCAAGCCTTCATGGTCAATTTGAGTACCTGCACCTGGCTTGGGTGGCACAAATTGTCCAACACTTCTTGGCAAAACGCTAACAGATTCGTCTTTTACTGGCTTGAATTGCCCGTTCATGACGGATTGCAAATTAATATTACCACCATTGCCCCACATTGCACCAGATAGGCGCTCTTGGACCAATTTTTCTTCTTGCATCTTGTTATTGTGATTCAAAGCCTCTGTTGCTTGCTCAAACTCTTTGTCAGAGAGCTTATTTTTGCGTTTTAAGTAGCCAGTTTGGTGTTCACCTGCTTTTGTGGACTTGATGTCGGTCATATCAAACTCCATCGCCAATTGTTTTAGGTTTTTGTCCGTCGCTTTGGTCTTGTCGGACTTCATAGCCACTGGTTTTAAGAAAACCACGGATAAATCGCCCTTACAAAACTTGATAGGACACTTTGCCTCCATAGATTCAAAGATTCCATGCTCTGAACAACAATAATCTTTTAAAACACCCATTTTTCACCCCTCTTAGTTAGTCTTCACACAAAATATTGCCAAAATTCTTGTAATCATGCCTGTTGATAGGCTTGTTTTGCACCTTAAACCCCTCGTTAGTAAGCACTAACTTACTTGTAGGGATTAGTGGCTGGACAGCTTCTTTCCTGTAATCAGGGTAAGTCTCGTTCGTGTGTTTCTTCATAACCCGAATGCGCCCCTGTTTCCAGTGTTTGTAAGCCCTGTTTAAGCCTCGCTGTGTGTCTTCGCTCATTGGGTAACGCTCTTCTTTGATGACGTACAAGAACAAACGCTCGGAAATACCCGCCAACTCGCAGAAATTTTGATAGAGATGCCTCTGTCTTTGTCCATCAAAAACCGTTTGAGTTCTTTTTTGAGTTCTTGTTTAGATAGGTCTTCCATCTTTGCCACCATAAACGCCAATTGCTTTCAAATAGTTGGATACGTTTTTGCCCACTGCAATCTGTTCAGGGGTGTATTCGTCTTGTTTAAGTGAAATTTGACGGGACAGACGCATAGCAATCAAGCGAGGTTGCACTTGCTCTGCCCACGCAATGGTCGCCAGTGCTGTTGCAATCACACGGTCATCCTTACCCCGCCCAGGTGCGCCAATGAACCCGTCTTCACGCACAATGCCTTTCATCTCTTCTAGCAAT
>Ga0316217_10005733_pt1 | contig 12700 bp, 7 predicted proteins | sample 1anoAmetaG_FD_203633 | JGI IMG/M metagenome (GOLD analysis project Ga0316217, IMG submission 203633) | Freshwater microbial communities from Trout Bog Lake, Wisconsin, USA - 1anoA | ecosystem: Environmental > Aquatic > Freshwater > Lake > Hypolimnion/Profundal zone | place: USA: Wisconsin...
CCCAACCCCAACCCAAACCCCAACCCCAACCCCAATGGTATTAGCAATGAGCTAAAACTTATATAATCGGTTATCTTTATAAGCCATTTATAAGTATTCAGAGATAGTCAGGAAAAGAGATAAGTGTCAAAGCAATCATCCTCAGCAGCATTTTTTGTTCTGCGGGGGTTGGTTATTTGGCTTCTTGCTGTCCGATAGTGCTATTGGGACGTAATCGGTGGATTTGATGAGAGAAGTGCTTTCCTTTTTGTTCTTCTTGCCCCGTTTTATGCCGTAGGACTAGCTTAATGCACAAGTACAGCTTCAGATTCAGCGTTGATTTCGCGGCACTCGATCATCTTGACAATCCTTTCTGCGACAGTTTTGAACACTTCCTCAACTTTATGCCCATTCTGAGCAGAAGTCTAGAAATAGCTAAAGCCATGAGTCGAGGCAAACTTCTCAGCCTCTTCCGTACTCACCTCGCGACTAAAGTAAAGACATATATACTTATCCTTCAAATCGCTTTTGTTTCCGATGACCACCGTCTGGATCTTGTCGTGCGAATTGTTCTTGACTTAGAATAGCCACTTGTTGAGGTTCTAGAAACTGTCGCGCTTGGTCAGATCGAAAACCAAAAACGCGGCTATTGAGCTTTTGTAGTATGAGCGCGTAATGGATTTGAATGACTACTGACCGGCCTGTATCGCACAAGAATTACAGTGTCCCATATCTGGATTTTGACGCTCAGATTATCGACGTTGATGTTTTTGGAACCGAATTCAACCCCCAAAGTGGGCTCATGATCGGTCTTAAATCTGCTCTAGGTGAACCTAAGAAGCAAGCAGCTTTTGCCTACACCTTTGCTAAACCATCAGTTACTTGAATCTCCGATTATGATGAACTTAAACATGAAATCGTAGTTGTTGGCCATGAAGTCCGATGGTTTAATAATTTTATGGACTACAAGATAATTAAGGCTGAATATCATCATTCGTCTTTTGGAGTCTCAAAAAAACAAAAAGAGGCAATAATACTACTCGTACTATCAAAGATGTTAATATCTTGCTGCCACATTTATTAAAATCATTATGAAGGAAGACTAAGATCTTAAAACTGCCACGCTATCCAGGTATTCTCAATAGTCGTAGAAAAATGAGGAAATGTCGCTGTTTGAAGTTATCAGCAGTAATCTAGCAGCTTCGCAATCCAAGAAGAATCGTCTTATATTCATGAGCAAAGCTTTATCATTGATTTAGCCACTGGCTTACTCCTTACTCAAAATGGTGCATGAGGATAGCTTTACCTTCAACTAGCTTGTAGTACTAGTTGACTTCTAGACCGAAGAGATTGAGTATCTCAACGATTATCTGGCTAACTTGATTTTGACTAAACCTTTGCGAAAGGGGTTCGATGAAGAGATGAGGAAGCTGTTGAAAGTAAAGAGACTCAAAAATCTCACAATTGACAAAAGGAAGGCTTGTTACGTTCGCAGTGGTATATATTCGGTCACAACCCAAATATTTCTGACTGATTTGTTGCGCGGGGAAGCCACAATCCACCCTAAACACATTACAAAAATAGTCGTGAAACTGACATAAAAAGTGAAGAACTACTACAATTACTACGGGTGGCTGAGTACCATGCTGCGCATAAAATAATAAAACTAGAGCAATAAATGGAAAGTACCCATTTTGTTTGTTTGCAACCAACCTCAGCACTATTCTTTCGAAGACGACCTCAGAGAAGTCTACAGAGTGTTATTTTGCGAAAAAGTAGTAATCTGGCCTTTCGGACGCGCCTAGATTCACAAAAGACTGTCCAAATACAGGCAGCACAAAAAGATCAAAGAATGGGAACATAGTCTATCGCATAGTTAGAGCGAAAAGAACATCCAGGAATATTTAAAAAACATTTACGGGTTTCTGAAGAAGACCTATGGCAATAAGTATGGCCAAGATAGCCAGTACCTTGATGAATTGATGTACGGGAGAATTGACGAATAGGGCTTTCAGGCTACCAGAGGTGAATTCAATGAGTTTTAGAGTATCAAAATTTTACTTAGTTTGCTGGAGAATTGCAACAAAATGGCCATTCTCAACAAAATAGCGCATTTTATTGATGAAAGTAACTGCTAACTATGGAACAGCAACAATAATCAGATCGTTGAACTTATCTAAACTTTAACCAAATCCATAAAAGAAAGCATCTTTGTTTACGAACGAACTTAATCCAAAACAAAGGTCAATCTAAAATAACTTATCTGTAACGAAAAAAGGAGCTTAGCTATTTCTGCACATTAATTAACATAATTCATTTGTTAAGTAGAAATAGATCTCAAATTGGCTGTCAAATTTGAGGAAAACGAGAAGATAGCAGAGTTAATAAAAGTAATTGAAGATGCAAAAGTACAGAAAAAATCATAAACAGCAAACTAATCCATGAAAGTTAATCAAGAATAAGATTATGAGTAATTCTAATAATTGCATGGCAAACTTGAATAAAGATTGGGCATAAAACCTGCGTAAAAGGTCAAAAATATTTTAGTATTGTGCAACAGCACACAAACTATGAAATACGTTAACTTTTCTTTGAAGGGCTACCTCGCAGACCACTCTTATCTCAACTATTTGATCAAACTTCAATACTGGCTCAAAACATAAACTCACGTTAGAATGAGCCAACTGAAGAGACTATTTTAAAGGAAAAAGACCAGAATGAGTGATGTAACACATCGCGAATCTAAAGTCTCAGAGCATCAAAAAATAGCTTAATACAAATTGATTTTGGAGTAGATTCTACTATGCTAGATATAGAAGTTACAAAACTTTCTGCTTTAATACGAATTGCAGCTCAACATTTTGAATTAAAGAAGCAAAAATGCCGATTCTTAGCATATAATGTTTAAAATTAACGAAGAATAAGCTAAACTTATTGAGAATTTCAACTAAAGCTTGATTAAAAGTAACTTTCAGATCATAGATATTACTAAAATTAGACTGAACAATTATTTAGAAAACAGCTATGAAAACGTGCAATTTGAGTCATCTAATGGAAAGATAAACGTCGTAGCCTCCTATTTTCATAGGAATACCTAAATCTGCAATTTTTACAGCCTAATGCATAAATTGAGCCCTTAAATAGTAATTTTCTACAGCCCGAACACTCATCTCTTACGAAGTCTTTACCTCTACCAAATATAATTCAAGCAATCGAAGTATCTCTCTCCCTAAATAGTCTCTAAAGCATCCACATATTTTCATACCAAGATTCGTACTAAACCAAAACAATCCAGCAAGAAGTGATAAAGTAAGACAAAGCTTTTTGGTAAATCTCTCAAAAAAGATCGCAACTGAGTGAGTACAACTAAACCCCTTTTTTGAGAGTCAAGAATCTCAATATGCGGGATGGAATAGACAACGCTGTTAAATCAATCAACGGTAAAACTTTACTCAGAGTAATCTTATAGTTATTTAGAATTAATAAGCTCAAGCAGGATTTAACTTAATTTCAGTCGACTTTATCCAATATAAAAGAGTGGTGATTGTTGACACCCGTGAATTCAAGTCTTCTCTGCCAGCTTATCTCTACTTCTATGGATTTGAAGTCGTACCCATGTTTCTCAAAAATGGGGACTATATCCTTTCCGATGATGTTGCAGTCGAAAAGAAATCAGTCAACACCCGAGATCTGCAAAACTCATTGAAATCTAATAGGCTTGATTAACAGCTAAAACGGATGAATAGCCAATTCAAGCTTTCTTATCTGCTGATTGAGTTTTAGGAATAAAAAGATTGCAGAAAAGATAATTTCTCAGGGTTTTAGTTCAATAAAAGTGATAGAGAAAACTCATAATCGAGGCAAATCCGCAAAAAACTGCTGCAGCTGATCACCAAATACGATAGGATTCGACTGATTTGGTCTACAAGTATCAAACAAAGCTGCTAATATTTTAAACTACTGAAAATGGATCACACGGAACCAGATCTCATCAAATTTTCAAAAGCTGAGAAAGAGGAATAAACTGAAATCAAATCCCAGAATTTGGAAAATATCGCTGAGGTATCAGCCAGCAAATAAGGAGAAAATGGAGAAGAGTGAAAAGATGGTATGATTATAGTGTGTTAATAGCTATTTTTGCAAAAATCTCCTTTTTACTGAACTTGTGGAAGTTGATTTTTCTAACTAAAGCTTTTTTAATCTCAATTTCCATCTTGTCTAAATGTTTGCCATCTTTCATACTAAATGCTAACAAAAATTATGATTATTTAAAAAGGTAAACAATCGCAATATAGTACCTTTATCTGCAAGTTCTTGAAGGTTTAGCTAGCTTCCATAAAAAATAGACTATTAATATCTTATACAAAAAAGAAAACTTTTGTTCTGATAGTTTCAAAAATGGATATTTTATAGCACATTCATCAGCAGACAACTACTTCTTCCGTGATATTCTCGAAAATCGATTTCTAATATACCCGATTGATGCTACTTGAGACTCGATCTAATATTAACATCTCAGCTGCTTTTAAACCTATATAATTGATATTAGTTGATGAATTAAAACCTGGAGTGCATTTACAGAAGCTACGAGGAGTTCGGCTCCATTTTCACTGCGAATTCGCCAATCCCACATTTTTCAGATCAGATAAAAGGTAAGAGTAATTTGAGTTAGGTTTAGGAATTAAAGCCATTATTGATATTTCTTAAAATCAATAACTAGATTCTGTTTGTCCCTAGGAATTTTAGGTTCTCAGCCTCCCAACTGATCTCACTTCCTCTATCTAATTCAAAAAATCCTATGAAAAAGGTTTCTAATTCATTATGAAACATAGGGAATCAGCCAATATTCTTGTATGCAGTCAGTAAAAGTATGTTAGTTATCTCATCTTGTTTACATATCTGATGAAACGCTATAACTATAGCTTTTCCTATATCGAAAAGTTGTATTAAGCTCATATCAACAAAGTATCATAAGCAATATTTAGATCCATTTTCCTCTCTAATTGCTTTAAAGACTGAGAAAAATGTTGATCTTGTCTTAAAAAAAGGTTAACTAAGATCTTAAGGCTAAACTAGAAAACTCAAGAATCGAAAAAAGATTGAAAAGGATTGGGTTTGAATATTCTAATATATCGAAGTACAGCCATAGATTCTCTAATGGAGAAGAAAACAACTTTAACTACTAATCAGTCAAACCAAAAAGCTTTTTAGTCATACCTGCAAAGAATTCATTAGTCTTCGGCGATTTATCTCCTATCTTGAGGAAGAAACAGAACAGGCTTCTGAGAAAGTGTACTGATATTTATTGAACTATTGATATTAGATTTGAGAGGTTATTTTGAATTGATCATTCTTTATTTACAAGATTTTCAGCCTCAACGTTTACTTCTCTAGTCTGCTTTCCTTTTTTTCCCTGCACCCTAGCAGTTGACTTGGTAAGGATTCTTTTCTCAGGGTCGTGCATCTCGCTAAGTTTGTTGAAATCAACGTTGGGTCTTTGGATAACTTTGATCTTTCTAACTTTGACGTTCTTGACTGGGTAGATAGGGCTGATCTCCTTGGTGATCCTCTTTTCAACGACTTAGCTGGTGAAGAGATTAAGCACTTGAGTGGCGTTGGCTTTGGAGACTTCCTTGGCAATGATCTCGTTGATTTTCTTGCGGATGATCTTCTGTTGAGAACTGAGGGCGTAGTTGGTCTTTCTCTTTTGGTTGTATGATTCTCTGGTGAAGGCAATAACGAACACTCTCAAAACATACCCATCCTGCGATTTGACATCAGTAATGGCTTCAATAAGAGTCTTTCTCTTCTTGATGAGTGAGCACAGCTCATCTCTGGTGGTATCAACACCGTAGAAGCTGGTGATGGCTTGTCTGCCCTCAGTCTGATCGACGATAAGTTTGATTTTCCTCCAATGGAAGGTGTCTTGGTTGGGAGCGAGATCGGCTTGCATTTGTGAGACGACTCTGCCTTTGATGCTGTCTTCGACTTTTTCTGAGATAAATGGAGATGATACTAAGACCCTGAGTCCTGTTGGCGCAGGTGAAGCCGAAAGATTCTGACTGGAAGGGAGCTGGAGCTTTGAGCTCAAACCATTCCTTCCTGGAGAGGGAGTCCACCACTTTCTTCTTCTGCCCCTTCTTGCCGTAAACTTTCTTGCTTTTGCCTTGAGCCATTGATTAATATATTGATTATTTTAACAATTAAATATTAAAATTAGATTTTGGCCACTCTCCATGTTCCTAGTTCTATCAGCTGCCACCGGATTTTCTGTGGCTGTTGGATCTTGAAGGGGACAAAGTTGCAGAAATAGTTAGTTGGCTCGACATGTTGCTCAGTAAGCTTGCTAGGTGATAGAGATAATAAGATAAAAACGAGCCATAAAGTGTATAGATTGGGTTGCAGTTCTTTCAAATCTGCTATATTTTGTTTTTCTGAATTCATAGAAATAAAATATAAAAATAAGTTTTTAAGATCAAAACGTATAGGGGAAATTTAGCTTTCTTAAATTTCTTAGCTCTTCTTCAATAAGCTTGTTTTGGTCTAAATAAGAATTGTATTGCCTATATAAACTGTTTGTATATTTGGCCACTGGTAGCCACGAGTAGCCACGAGTAGCCAAGCGATGGCAACCTTAGAAATTGATCGAAGCCAAGCACCTACATCCTTCGTCTCCAATCCTATTGTTAACTACGTTTCTACATAATTACATAGGGATAAGGTTTGCAATCCATTCAAATGAAAAGAGGCCAAGTATTGGCACACTTATCCTCCAAAAAATCTACTGCCTAAATAATCACAATTTTACTTAAGTCAAGCGCAATTTTATCAGCTTAGGTAGTTTTTTAAAGTAGCTCGATCAGCTACTCGTCCAGTTCTTCCCCCTCGTCCTAAGATTAGCTAGATCGATTATGGAAAATCTTGTACTACTTTTCCATACTCTTCCAAATTAGTATATTGTTTCTATAATGGTATTGGCGATTTGCGGGTGATAAATGAATCTTGGAGACCAAATTCTGCAGCTAATCAGCACCTAGGATTTCTAATAAGGACATTTGAAGGGACCCTCTTTTCTGGATGCCACATTTTAATTTTTCTATGTTGCTTTTCCTTGCATTTAAGCTCTTTTGATTTGAGCATTTGTTAAACCGCAGATCGGGATTTTATTGCGTTTTATTCTAACATCAATCTTCAAAAATATGCTTTTATGAATCCCCTAAGCGGAGATTGAGTAATCTAAAAATTCAAATGTTTTTAGAATCAAAATTTCTAGGTCTTAGGTCATCGGCCTACTCTTTTCGGATTCGGAATGGAAGATCATTATTCTGAGCGAATATTTCTTTCTTATTTCTTGACTCGCAGCTTTTCCAGCATCTTTAGCTATCCAAGATCATAGCTGTAAACTATCAAGATATCATTTTGCTTTGTATTACCTCGATGCTAGTCGACGGTAGCTTCCCATACGATTTTGAATTACTATCTAGACGCTTTGAAGACTGGTAATATAAGCTTCTTAGTTGTATACTTTTGATTTACTTTTTCGAACAACACGAAAAAGATGCATCCTTTCCCTTTGTTATGGGTCTTCTATTGATTTGGGTAAAGTGAGGACTCAACGGGTAATTAGTTTCATGAATTGATTTATAATATTTAGCTTTCTTCTATATTCTTCGAAATACTATCTAAATTTTCTATATTATAATTGACGGTTTGTCAACTTTTAAATGAATTTCAGAGACTAAACTCTGCAGCTAATCAGCGCCGACCAATTTGACAGTAAAAATGATAACAATCAGATCTTCATCTCAACGCTCAAGCCAAATAGTACCTCCTCAGCATCAATAAACCCATTTCCATCATATCTGTGGCTGGGATGTATCGATCAGGCAAATCTTATCTTGCTAACCGTCTCCTCAAAACAAAGCAAAATGGTTTTGGAGTAGGTGCAACAACACAACCAGTAACTAAGGGCTTGAATATATGGGGGAGACCGATCTTAGCCAATGACGAAACAGGCCAATAATTTAACTACCTCGTAATCGACAGCGAAGGACTAGGATCGTGCGAAAAAGATGTTTAATACGAGATTAAGATATTGAAGCTAATTTTCATGTTGAGCAGCACAGTAGTTTACAATTCGATTGGAGCAATAGACGAACAAGCTCTATAACAGCTAAAAGTGCTTATTAATCTACGAAATACTTTTTCGGCACAACCTTCCAAAGAAAGGACAAGGTTGGTTTGGGTTTTACGAGATTTCGCATAACAGCTAGTCGATAAAAATGGAATTTAAATCACTTCAAACCAATACTTACAACAATGCTTGTAGGATGCAGCTGGCAATACTCTTGAAATCAAAAAGAAAAATGAGATCCGCTGCGCAATAAGGTAAGGTTTAGGCAAAAGAACCTGTTTCACTTTGGTAAGGCCGACAATGAATTAAGCAGATTCAGTAGATCTATCTCGTTGCAAGTTGAGAACTGAGTTTGTAAACCAAATTTAAACTATTAGATCATAAATTTTTAGTGGTAGTAGCTAAGATTTAAAGAGGATCAATGGGCAACTCATTAATGGAAGGTTGCTAGTGGCTTTGATTGAACAATCTATCTAAGTTTTGAACGGAAATAGGATGCCTCACTTATTGTCGATTTGGGAAACAGTTAGGATTGGAGCCTATTAATAACTTTTTAGCAACATTTGCCAAGATATGAAACTCTAAATGAGACAAATAGTACTGCCAATCTCAAAATAAGAACTATAACTTAGGGTAAATGAGATTCAGCACAAGCATTACACAAAACTTGAGTAAAGCCTAATCTAACTGGATACCTTTAAGCACTACCACAAGTAGTTTTTGAAATAGCTTCAAAAAATAACCATAAAAATCAAAAATGCCAACTTAGCTTTGATAAAAGAAAAAAGATTAAAGGAGCTCAGGTAGTTTGTCAAGCAGAATATCTCATTCACTCATATCTAACCCACCAATATGAGTTTAATCAAAATTGTAATTGACCGCATGGAGTTAAAAGTTCATGGAGAGCCTTAAGGCTATTAGTACACTTTGTCAGTCTTATTCGATCTCATGCGAATTTGTGAGCAAAAAGCTTTAAATATGCATAAATAACTGCTAGAGTTGAGAAGAGCTGTGGAAGTTGGCAGCACCTAGCAAAAAAACCATTATCTAGTGGCTTTGACCTTAAAAAAAGATTACCATGAAGCCTTGAAAACAATAAATAGCTTGAAAATGGTTCAATAAGAAAGCTAGAAGCAAATAGCACTAAGCAAACATCAATTGTAAGTGCAGATCAATAGTTTTCGAAATCTGCAGCAATAGGGATAGCTCAAAGAAAGTGGTTTGCTGAGGCAGATCTAAGATCTAAATTTTAAAAACAGGCAGAAAAATGATTAACTCTCAAACACCATTAAAAGGCTTAGGTAGTAAAACACTTAAATAATGTTTGAATTATCTCATATGAAAGAACAGAAGGTAAAAGAGGGACTTTCTGAGCGCAGATAGGCCATTTTCTAGTAAAAAATGAAACAGACCTCCTAGAAATTCGATTAATAACGCAAATAAATGAGGATCTAATTAGAAAAATGTTCCAAGAACGTATAAAGCTGGCGTTCAAAGTACGAACGATAGCAAGAATTGAGGCAGCAATAATAGGAACGACTTACCAAAGAGCAAGAGCTATTTGCATAAAAATAAAGAGAATTCGTGTATCAGATTAAGTAATTGAAAAAGATGCATGCATAGGCTAAAAAGACATACAATGCCACATTTGAAACCCTCAAGAATACCGGCAGGGTACTAAAAGATGTCTAAAATGTCCCAATTTCCAATACTAAGTTAAGTTGCTCTAGATAACTCCTGATTACCGAAAAATAAGTAGAAGGCATAAAAAAAAAGTACTAAGAATAAATACTCAAATTAAAGCTTTAGCACTAAGCAAAGATAAAGTATCTGAATTCAGAGATTTAAAGATTGAAGAAGGTAATTGGGGAGCATAAAAGCAGAAACGCTGAAAATTAATCTTAGCTAAGGCGATGTTTTGAGGAGAAACAGGCCTTAGAGACGGAAGTGGCGACATTGCGTTTGAAATTCGTGAATAGTATAACCAAAATGGAGAACGCAAAGTAGCGAGAAAGGACATTATACGAGTAAAGCCTCGTCAGATTGCTATCAAATATAGATAGACGTTAGCGAGGAGAATACAACAGCAGCTACAAATGATGCTTTAACTAATTTTGCCCTACCTAAAGATTTCCTCAATATTATAAACATCAATCAAAAGGATTTTAATATGCTGAGTTATAATGCAACAAATTAATTTGCCAACAGAGTTTCAAGATTACCGTATCTCATTGTAATTTCCCCAAGTCCGGCTGAGATGGGGTGGGGTGGAGTGTTAAGCTGATCATGTAAAAGCTGAATTGATTTAAATTAATACGTAATTAGCGATGAGTCGTAATAAAAACAGGAAGGGCAGAAGTCACCAGCGGCCAGCTTTTATCACCAAATTATTTTAAATGGTTGAAGTATTATTTCCCTTACTCAGGATTCATCAATATAAACTGTATTCGGCTGGACGCCCACAGCAGATTCTTTTAACATTAAAAGCGTCACCAAGTTCACTGAAGAAGTGCTACCCAAATACTTCAAACACAAAAACTTCTCCTCCTTCGTTAGGCAGTTAAATATGTACGGTTTTCATAAAATTCACCATGAGGAGGGTTAGAACGTTTACATGAATTAACATTTTAAGAAGGGAGGACGGCAGCAACTGAGGAACATTAGCCGTCGCGTGAAATAGTAGAAGGAGTAGATAGTGGCTCTTTATAATGAGCCCGGCCGATAAAAAACCGAGCAAAAGGACCTTAATGAACTCAAACTCAATCAGAAAAATCTAGAATAATTGCTTAAAAATCTGATGAGGGAAAACCAAAGACTGACCGAAGAACATCAGCACTTGGCTTTAAAGTATTAGTATGGAGCCAGATTGAAAGAAAGGCGGATGGAGGAATTCTTGCTTATGCTACTCAGTAGGAGAAGCAGTGGCAACATCGGCAATGGCGCCGATTAGATCCTATAAATCAAGAATGGGTAGTCAGGCGAAATCAAATCGCCTATCTAAACAATGAGCCGTAACTTGCAGCACAGTGAGCACTACCCGAAAGTGAGGAGAATCATGGACTACATCTACGGCAGGCTGAACACCAGGAGATAAGAAAATACTTAAACAAATAACGCTTCAAACGTAAATGATGGGATGTCAGAGCTAAGCTTCGGAATAAGAAGTGAAATAAACTAGGGAAGCCTCAATATATCAAAAGGGGATGACGATGGCTTTCTTTCCGTGAATAGCTTTTTGGACATACAGGATTTCGAAGACCATATGGATTTAGAGGAGTCCGATTGAAAGAGCCTATTGTTTATCAGATATCTTGATGATTTGCATTGTTAAAGTTAATTAAACTGGGCTCTTATGAACAAGGAAAAAGGAAAAGGAGTGTCCCAAACTGAAATTAGGTATGAAGAATAAAAGCAACTTTCTAAAATTTGTTATAATCTTTTTAATCAAGAAGACCATTATGGAAATAACTCAACATCTGAATTTAAAAGATTCAAAGGTAACAATTCAATTGATAACGATCATAGGAATGGATTTATGTATTTACCTTAAAACTTGAAAATCCACTATTGAAATATCCATACTAATCAACTGATTAATTTATTTTCAAGAGCTAAATGATGACTTTTTTTGCAATTTCAGAAGTACTTTCAACTCGAATCATAAAGTTACCAACGGTTTTACTCGGTTTCAACATCTTGGCTATTTTTGATTATTATTTTCTTTTATATTATCAGTAGGCAAAATGGAATAAGACCAAAAATAGATTAACGTCGAGTTTAATGAGCAGTAAGTGCTAGAAATCGCATAAGAACTCAATAAAAACAAGCAAATTATGTTTGAAATATTAGAGAAATCACCCAAGGTGGGATCGTATAAACATCAATCAAAACAAGACTGGTAAGTCTTTTTCAAGTTTTACATTGATTTCTTAAAGAGTGAACTCGGACCAAGAGGAGACTGCGCCAAGGCAATCAGACAGAGATTACTTGCTAATCAAGAGGTAATCAGTAAGCTTCTCGCTCCTTTCAATCTACGTCCATAAATGCACATAAGGGAAATTTACATGAAAGTAAAGGCTTACGTGCCTTGTCCTGAGTACACTTAGATGAAAAAGTTTGAAGAGATGCGTTTGAAGTATGTAAGCAACATCGAAAGATTTGAAGACGAAAGTTCTCCCATGGTGAAAAACATCAGCTAAGGGATAATTAAGAAACATGGGGAAAACTATGACTTAAAGTCCCATTTAGCCACTTTGAAAATGAACTATGTTCAGAAACTCGCAGAAGCAGATGAAACTTTAGTCAAACTAAGACAAATAGTCTAAAGTTGTTAGGGCTATCACCAGCTACTAGCCGTAGAAAAGTATTTTGAGCCATACTTTGCGGAGTGGAAGCTAGCAGACTCAGAAATGGGCAAAGAAAATTGCAAAACAGGACAGTTATTTTAGTAAAAGGTGTTCAATAAGATGCTGCCTTACATCTACTATCTGTAAAGGCATAACAAGAACTGGGCATATTCGGAGAAAAAGCTCGAAGTCTTTCAGAACTTGAGCTGGATTCCTAAAAATCTAGGAGAAATTGACATAG
>Ga0316217_10005736_pt1 | contig 12693 bp, 7 predicted proteins | sample 1anoAmetaG_FD_203633 | JGI IMG/M metagenome (GOLD analysis project Ga0316217, IMG submission 203633) | Freshwater microbial communities from Trout Bog Lake, Wisconsin, USA - 1anoA | ecosystem: Environmental > Aquatic > Freshwater > Lake > Hypolimnion/Profundal zone | place: USA: Wisconsin...
TGTACCAGTTGCCGCCGCGCATACCGCGATAGGCCTTGCCGTCGGTCATGGTCTGGCCCACGGCGGGTCCCGTGGGATCCTGAGTCGGGTCGGAGGCCAGGGGGTGGGCACTGAAGTCGGTCTGGTAAGTGCTTGCGGCATACCAGTCGTAATGAAGTTGCCAGACATTCCCAGAGGCGTCGAAGATCCCGAAGTCGTTGGCTCCGTTGTGGGTCTGGTAGGAGGTGGCGGCTCCGGGCCAGCCGAAGTCGGACTTCAGCCGAAGCGTGCCATTGTAAAAGCCCACGGGGCTTGTCCAGGGCCAAGTGCTGGTATCGGTGCCCTGGTAGGGATTCCCGGAACCCGGCCAGTTGGCCCGGCGGGTGTCCTCGTCATCCCCCCAGGGATAGTTGGCGTAGGGCGACCTGCCGCCGCGGGCCGCAAACTCCCATTCGGCCTCGGTGGGCAGGCGGTAGCCGGCCTGGGTGAAGTCGCAGGCCAGGGTGGAAAGGTTGTAGCAGGCCGCTAGGCCCGCCTGGGCGCTCAGCCAGTTGCAGTAGGCCTCGGCTCCCAGCAGGGTGACGCCGACCATGGGGTGCTGGGCCCGGGCGTCCTTGATGGCGAAGGTGCTGGTGCCGTCGAAGCCGATGCTGTAGGCGACCGAGGTCTGGCCCGTGGCGTAGGGATAGCCGTAGAGATAGTTGTAGACCGCGGTCCCGCCCTTGGCATAGACGGCGCCGCTGCGCACCTCGATGAGGCCCTGGGCCAGGCCGCTGTTCAGGTAGTCGCAGAACTGCTGGCTGGTGGTGGGGGTGGTCGCCGCCAACAGGGCGCTGATGCCCACGGGGTGCAGCGGCAGTTCATCAGTCGGGTGGGCCGGGTCGTTGCCGCCCTCGCCGCCGTGGTCCCCCATCCAGTAGACGCTGGCGGGCAGGCTCACTTCCAGGAGGTTGGAGACCGGGCTGAGCACGTAGGTGCGGCTGGCCTGGGTGGAACCGTAGGCGTTGGCGGCCGTGAACGTCACCGTGTAGGTCCCGGCGGCGGCATAGGTGTGGGCCGGGTTCTGAGTGGTGGCGGTGGTGCCGTCGCCGAACGTCCAGGACCAGGAGGTGGGCGTGCCCGGCGATGCGTCGGTGAAGACCAGGGTGTTGGCGGTCGTGGGCCGCAGGGCGTTGAACCCGGCGGTGGGGGCAGCCGGGGCCACGGTCACCGGCCCGCTGATCGTGCTGGATCCGGCATTGCTGGTGGCGGTGAGCGTGACGGTATAGGTGCCGGCGGCGGAATATACGTGGGTGGGGGTTTGGACGGAGCTGGTCTGGCCGTCGCCGAAATTCCAGGCCCAGAACGTGGGGCCCCCGGTCGACGTGTCCGTGAATGTGACGGATTGGCCGAGCACCAGGGTGGAGAAATGGGCGGCGAGGGATGTGCCTGAGGCGCTGACCGTGATGCTGCGGCTGGCGGAGGTGGAGCCGACGCCATTGCCGGCGATCAGGGTGACCGTGTAGGTGCCGGCCGTGCCGAATGCATGGGTGGGATTCTGCTGGGTGCTGGTCCCGCCGTCCCCGAAGGTCCAGGACCAGGAGGTGGGCGTGTTGGTGGAGGCATCGGTGAAGGTCACCGTCTGGCTGGGCGTGGGAGCGCCGGGCGAGAACGAGAAGGCGGCCACGGGCGCGCTGGCGGACTGGCTCACGGTGACGGTGTGGCTGGCGGAGGTGGAGCCGGCGGCATTGCTAACATTCAGCGTGACCGTGAAAGTCCCCGCTGTCGCGAAGGCATGGGTCGGGTTCTTCGCTGTGCTGGAGGTGCCGTCCCCGAAGGTCCAGGCCCAGGCGGTGGGCGTGTTGGCGGAGGCGTCCGTGAAGGTCACGGTCGCCCCCACGGCCGGGGTGCCGGGGGAGAAGGTGAATGCCGCCACGGGCGCGCTGGCGGCCTGGGTCACGGTGACGGTGTGGCTGGCGGAGGTGGAGCCGGCGGAATTGGTGGCGTTTAGCGTGACGGTGAAGGTTCCCGACGTCGCAAAGGCATGGGTCGGGTTCTGGCTGGTGCTTGTGCCCCCGTCCCCGAAGGTCCAGGCCCAGGCGGTGGGCGTGTTGGTGGAGGCGTCCGTGAAGGTCACGGTCGCCCCCACGGTGGGGGCGCTGGGCGCGAACGTGAACGCCGCCCCCGGTGCGCTGGCGGCCTGGGTCACGGTGACGGTGTGGCTGGCGGAGGTGGAACCGGCGGCATTGGTGGCGTTTAGCGTGACGGTGAAGGTTCCTGACGTCGCGAAGGCGTGGGTCGGGTTCTGGCTGGTGCTGGTGCCCCCGTCCCCGAAGGTCCAGGCCCATGCAGTGGGCGAGTTGGTGGAGGCGTCCATGAAGGTCACGGTCGCACCCATGACTGGGGTGCTGGGCGAGAAGCTGAAGGCTGCCACCGGCGCATTCTGGGTGGACGGCTTGGTGGCACTGGACCCGCCGCCGCTGCAACCAAGGAAGGCAAGGCTCCCGAAGGTCACTGCGCAAGCCAGGATGATGCGGATCGGATGCATTGGATCTCCAGGAGTCACGAGGGCAGCGAATTGGCTTTGCCTAGGCTTGGGAACCGCCAAGAAGAATATGGGACTTTTCCATAACCGCAGTCTCTCCTCTCTCTGAACGATGGGTGCCGATGTCTGGATGGCAGAATCCCGTGGCCGAATGGCAGAATCCTCCATAAGCCGCCAGCAGTGCCATGGATGAAGCCTGTACCAACTTACAAACTTCCGATTTAGGGTGTTTCTCAGCCTATCTCAGGTGGGAGGCTTCATTCCTGCAGGGGGGATTGCGCAAAGCTACGAAGGCGGTTGGAGCTTGAAGAGGTTGGTAAACGATGCGCAAACAAACGAAATCGTGTCTCAGACGCAATCTGCTTCATAACATATTGAATCTGTTTGCATAGCAAGGACAGTGAGCGCTCGGGATGCCTGCCGAGGCACTGTGATCCGGTGGTCTATTGCGCAAACCGGTCTCTACTCCGGGGCCTCCGGGGGGGCCTCCGGCGCTCAATTAGAATGGTGGATACGCAAGGTTGTTCTTGAGCAACTCGGCTGCACCAAGGAGGAGGACCCCCCATGACCACGACCTGGACCAGGAAAGACCTGATGACCGCCCTCCGGGCGAAGGGACGTACCGTTGCCGGCTTGGCCGTGGAGATGGGGGTCACCTACCCGGCTCTTCGCTACACCCTCCGGACCGGGAAATCCGAGGCCATCCGCCTGAAGATCGCCGCCCTGCTCCAGGAGGAACCCTGGCGGTTGTGGCCTGAATGCTACCCACCGCAGTGGCGGGAATCCGGGCCGCCCACCCGATAGGGCATAGCCACCCGGGCTTCTAAAGCCCGGAAGGAGATATCGATGACACGCACCTGGCCCCGGCCCAACCGGGGTAGGGGAGGGTCTTGCCGTGAGTATAACGCTCGCCTGCGTCTTCCCTTCATGAATCCCTCCCTTTGGGCGGGAGCGCGAGAAGGTCATGGCTCTCGCCTGACCCGCGGTCCTCCCAAGGACAGCCTCCCATACCCGTCGTTCCAAAACGGCGGTGGCGGGCCTTTCGACCCACCACCTTTGTTTCCCCCCATGGTCCAGTGCCACTTTCGAAGGGTCGCCACTGGAGCCAGTCAGGAGTCCCTATGCCTATGATTATAGCCCGCCAGGGTGGGCCTGCCTTCGCCGAAGAAAATTCTGCGACAAAATCTCACACAGAAACCCCAGCCGCTCAATCTGCGCAAACGGCGCAATCGAAAGAGAAGAAGGCTTCGCTCGAATCGGCACCCGAGGAAGACGCATCCGTCCAATTCGGCGACTGGACCAATTCCATCGTCCAGAACTATCGGGAACTTTGGGCCATGATGCGGCCCGCCTTCCGCCAGGACCGGACCATTGATCTTCTTGCGGAGGTGGTCTCAGGCCTGCTTCTCTCCACTGCGCGCCGCCGGACCCTCACGAGCGCCATGATCGAGAACGGGCTCTCGGAGTCGGACAACTCAAAGTACTACGCCGTGTTCCGTGACTACCATTGGGACCCACTCCAGATCCAGAACACGATCTTCCAGGAATGCCTGAAGTTCCTCAAGCCCGGGCAGAGGCCCGTGTTGGCGATGGACGACACCACTATCCCAAAGCCCCACTCGGGTGATGAGGAATACAACGAATACGTGGCCTGGGGCATCGACCACACGGGGCCCAAGTGGATGGTCCAGCTGATGCGGGGAATCCGCATGGAACACCTGGTCTTCCTGATCCCGGACTGGACCACCCATCGCCCCTGGCCCATCTCCATCCGGTTTGATCCCGTCAAGACGACGAACCAGGCCGTGCGCGAGGCAAAGGGGCTCAAGCTGGAAAAGCGGAAGCGTGCCAGGCCTGGCATTACCCCTCCGATCGATGTGCGGATGCCTGAGCCCTGGGATTCCTTCCAGGAACGGGTTCGTCGCCCTCGGAAGAAGGTCGGGGGTGCTACCGGAGCCGACGCCGCCGAAGCTGAACCTAAACCTAAAACGAGAGGTCGTCCCAAGAAGACCGTCGAGGAATCTGAGGAAGGGAAGGAGACCCCAGACGAAAAAACCCCCAAGGTCGCTCCGCTCATGGACTCAGGCGAATTGGCCATCCATAGTGTCTGGAAGGCCATGGAAGAAGCGGGCGAAGCGCACCGCGGCCTGCTTCTGGCCACCGACGGGTCATACTGCAACGGGCGGATCTTCCATACCCTGCCGGATGGCGTAAAGATCATCGCCAGGGCCCGCAGGAACTGCTCACTCTTCACGATCCCCGAGACGCCCATCCGGAATCAGGTCTATGGCGAACAGCTGCAGACTCCGGAGGAATTCGCCAAGGACAAGACGGTTCCTGACACCACCGTCGAAGTCCACTATGGGGGAGCCCGCCAAACGCTTCGGGTCAAGGAGATGCCCTTCCCTGTCCGGTGGAAGGGGACGAGTCGCCTCCCGATCCGGGTCATCGTGATCCAGGCCGTCCCATACAAACTCCGAAAGAAGAAGAAGGGGTATAACCAGCGTGCGTACCTGTTCACCACGGACCTGGTCACCCCTACTCAGGAATTGTGCCAAGCCTACTGTGACCGGTGGAGCATCGAGGACGTTCACCGCGGGTCCAAGCATGACGCGGGTTTGGGCGATCCGCAGGTCGGGACGAAGTCTACGGAGAAGGTCTTCACGGCACTGATGGCCGGGTATTCGATGCTCTCTCTTGCGGCGTACGGAGCCTACGGTCCAACGCGGACCGGCAACTACCGGCCCCGCCCGAAGTGGCTCCGCAACATCGACGAACGCCATGCCAGGGAAAACAAGGTCATGGGCATCCCGACGGCCCCGCGGCGCCCGTCGACCGCGGACATCCTGCAACTCTTCCGGGACGAGTGGCAGGTCTTCAAGGCGACCACGTCGCCTGAGCAGCGCAAACTGCCTCTGAAGAGGGCGCCAAAAAAACGTCCCGCATAAGGTAAAGGAGGGGGGCACGGTCGGCCGACCGTGCCCCCCGTGTTTGCCGAGAACCCTCTTGCGGCCTTAGCTCTGGCCTAGCGAGCAAAGCCGGATTCCATGCAAAGTCCAGGGCGGTGCTCTGCACCGCCTGCGGGATCAGCCGGGAGCGGCTGGAGGTCCTGACCCCGCTCAGGGCCGGCCACCTGATCCGCGCCCGGAGCGGCCAGCGCCTGGAGCCCTACCACGACCGGATCCGGCGTTCCGTGCTGCAGGAGATTCCCGGCCCGCGGGCCCGGGACATCCACCGGGCCCTGGCCGAGGCCATGGCCCGGGAGGCCCGGCCGGACGCCCAGGCCCTCTGCCTGCATTTCCAGGCCGCCGGGGAGGAGGCCCTGGCCGGCCAGTTCGCCCTGCTGGCGGCGGAACAGGCGGTGGCGTCCCTGGCCTTCGGCCGGGCGGCGGAGTTCTTCCGGCGGGCGCTTCGGCTGCGGCAGCCCCAGGGCCGGGAGCGGGTGGAGCTCCTGGTCAGGCTGGGCGACGCCCTGGCGGGAGCGGGGCTGGGCCACAAGGCCGCCCGGGTCTACCTGGCCGCCCTGGCCAAGGCCCCGGCCGCGGCGGGCCCCAGGCTCGGGCGCCGCGCCTCCGAGGAGTTCTTCCGCAGCGGCCACTTCGACCATGGCGAGGCGGTGCTGGGCGCGGTGATGGCCCTGAACGGGGTGCGCCTGGCCAAGCCCGCCTGGCTCGCCCGGATGACCGAGCTCTACTGCCGGCTGCGCCTGCGGCTCCGGGGCTACCGCTTCCGGTCCCGCAGCGAGGCCCAGGTCGCGCCGGCCGAGCTGGACCGGATCGACATCTGCTGGGCCGCGGCCATGGGCCTGGGACCGGTGGACCACGTCCGCAGCGGCGAGTTCCAGGCCCGGCACCTGCTGCTGGCCCTGCAGGCCGGGGAGCCGTTCCGGGTGGTCCGGGCCCTGGCCCTGGAGACCATCTACCTCTCCCACCGGGGCAACCGGAGCGTGGCCGCCACCCAGCGGGTCCAGGCCCTCACCCTGGCCGCCGCGGAGCGGATCGACCACCCGAATCCGGTGGGCCGGGCCATGGTCGCCTCGGGCGTCTCGGCGCTCATGCAGGGCCGCTGGAAGGCTGCCGTGGAACTGCTGGAGCGGGCCGAGACCCTGCTGAAGGACAACTGCAGCGGCCTGGATTTCGAACTGCACCTCGCCCAGTACTACGCCCTGCAGGGCCGCCAGAGGCTGGGCAGCCTGCGGGACCTGGAGATCCGCCTCTCGGTGCGGCTCCAGGCCGCCCAGGACAAGGGGGACCTGCTGGCCGTGACCAACCTGCGCACCAGCATCCTGCCCCAGATCCACCTGGCCCACGACGATCCGGCCCGGGCCCTGCGGGAGCTGGAGCAGGCCATCGCGGCCTGGTCCAGCGCCGGCTTCCACCTGCAGCACTACAACGCGCTGGTGTCCCGGGTCGAGGCCCTGCTCTACGGTGCCGACCCGGAGCAGGCCCTGGAGGTCCTGGCCGGCTCGTGGCAGCCGCTGCGGCGGTCCAGGCTGCTGCGGGTGCAGAGCGTGCGGGTGACCTGCCTGGAGCTCCGGGCCAGGTCCGCGCTGGCCCTGGCCGCCCAGCGCCCGGGCCTGGCGCGGAGGCCGACCCTGCTGGCCCTGGCGGCCGGGGATATCCGCCGGATCGAGGCCGAACGGGTCGGCTACGGGGAGGCGCTGGCGCTGCGGCTGCAGGGCCAGGAGGCGCTGGCCCTGGACCGCGCCGACGAGGCCGGGGCCCTGCTGTTCCAGGCCGAATTGGCCTTCCAGGCCTGCGACATGGCACTCCAGGCCATGGTGGTCCGGCACCGCCGGGGCCGGCTGGAAGGCCCGCCCGGGGCCGAGCAGACGGAAGCCGCCGACCGCTGGATGCGCGGCCAGCGCATCGCCAACCCGGCCCGCTTCGTGGCCCAGCACCTGCCGGGCTGAGCCAGGCCGGGATTCCGATCCCGGCTATACTGAGTCTTATGCTGAACACGGCCGCCCATCCCTGGGATTCGCCCGCCCCCGAGCGGCCGGGGCTGCCCTCGGCCTTCGGCTGGCTGCCCGAGGACCTGGAGCGGCTGGCTGCTCCGGGCCGGCCGGAACTCCTGTTCTCCCGCCTCCAGCGGCCCTGGACCTGGGAGGGCGGCGGACCCGCCCTGGGCAAGGCGGCCCGGGCCTGGATGCAGGATGCGGGAGACCCGGTCCTGCCCCGGATTGTCGAGTCCCACCCCTCCGGGGACGGCTCCACCAAGGTGGTGCTGGAACTGGCGGACGGGGAGCGCATCGAGGCGGTGCACATGCCCCGGGAGGTGCGCAGCCCGCGGGTGACCCTCTGCATCAGCAGCCAGGTGGGCTGCGCCATGGGTTGCACCTTCTGCGCCACCGGGGCCATGGGCATCCGGCGCAACCTTTCCAGCGGCGAGATCGTCGGCCAGGTGATCGCCCTGATCCGGGCGCTGGGCCCGGGCCAGTCGCACTCGGTGACCCTGGTCTTCATGGGCATGGGCGAGCCGTTGCACAACCTGGACAACGTCCACCGGGCCATCCGGATCCTCAACCACCCCGCGGGCCTGAACATCTCCACCCGGCGCATCACCGTTTCCACCTCCGGCCTGGTGCCCGCCATCGAGCGGCTGGCCGCCATGCGCCCCCGGCCCTGGCTGGCCCTCAGCCTGAACGCCACAACCGACGAGGCCCGTTCCAGGGTCATGCCGGTGAACCGGGTCTGGAACCTGGCCCGGCTGCGGGAGGCCCTGGGCCGGTGGACCCTCGCTCCCGGCGAGAAGCTGCTGGTGGAGTACGTGCTCATGGCCGGGGAGAATGACACCCCCGAGGACGCCGACCGGCTGGCCGACTGGCTCGGCGAGCTGGCCCGGGGCCACAACATCAACCTCATCCGCATGAACGAACACCCGTCCTCGAGCTTCCGGGAACCGGCCGAGGCCCGGCTCCAGGCGTTCCTCGAGCGCCTGAAGGCCAGGGGCTGCTTCGTCACCGTGCGCAAGAGCCGCGGCCGGGATGTCCAGGGGGCCTGCGGCCAGCTGCTGAAGTAGGCGGGCCGGGGCCGGTGGGAACCTCCGATAATTTTTATACATCTATTACAGGCCCGAATGGGTGCCCGCGGCTACGATGTTAACGTTCACATGCGCAGTGCGGCTGTCCATGAAAGTCCCGACGGGGTGAGGTATGTCTGAAAATGAAGAGTTTCCCACACATGGGTATCCCGGCGGGGAGGCCTGGCGCCCGGAGCCGCCCTTCCTGCCGGAGGACCCCTACGCCGAGGATCCCTACTACCCTGACCCGTACGCCTGAATGCGCATTCTGCTCGCTTCCCGCAACCAGGGAAAACTCAAGGAATTCAAGCTGCTGCTGCCGGGCCTGACGCTGGTGTCCTGGCCGGCCGGCGCGCCGGACATTCCTGAAGAGGGCGCCTTCTTCCAGGATAACGCCCTGCAGAAGGCCAGCTTCGCCCGGGACTGGTGGGCGCTCAACCGGGCGGCCCCGGTGGACGGGGTCCTGGCCGATGATTCCGGCCTGTGCGTGGACGCCCTGTGGGGCGGACCCGGGGTGCTCAGCGCCCGGTTCGCGCCGGGCCTGGCGCAGGATGCCCGGAACCGGCTGCTGCTGTCCATGATGCCCCCCGGCCAGCCCCGGACTGCGCGGTTCGTGTGCGTGCTGGCCTGGATCCCGGCCTCGGGCCGTCCGGCCACCTTCAGCGGGGTGGTGGAAGGGGAGCTGGCGCCCGAGCCCAGGGGCGGCGAGGGTTTCGGCTATGACCCCATCTTCATGCCCCGCGGTTCCGCGAGCACCTTCGGCGAACTGCCGGCGGAAGCCAAGCACCAGCTCAGCCACCGCGGCCGCGCCAGCGAGGCTTTCCTGGCGGGGCTCCGAAGCGGCAAGAATTAATTAATATTTATTAAATGATATTTAATTAATCATTAAAAATGATATTGCACAGCCCCTGGGATGGCACGACATTGTCAAGGAAATCATGGCCATTATCCATGGGCCATCGGATCGCTGGCACTTGATGACCATTGTGTGTTAATTTTTATGTCGGGATGTCCCCTCCCCCGGGAGGCTCCATGAGTCGGCAGTCCAGCTTGGCCGGTTGGGCCGGAAGCGCGGCCGTCGCCGCCGCCCTGGCCTGCCACGGCCTGGAGGCCAGGGAACAGGCCGCCAGGCTGGTGACCGAGATCGAGCCGGCCCGGGTCGCGCATCGCCCGCCGCGCTTCATCTCGGTGGCGCCGGCCATGGCCCGGGAGGGGGAGCCCTACCGCTACGGCTTCGCCGCGCTGGATCCCGAAGGGGAGGCCCTGTCCTTCACCCTGGTGCGGGCGCCCGCCGGAGCCGTCCTGGAGGGCAGGCTGCTGAAGTGGACCCCTGGCCACCACCAGGCGGGACGCCGGGAGCGGTTCACGCTGCGGGCCATGGATGAGCACGGCGCTTCCCGCCTGCAGAGCTGGACCGTGATCCCGCGAGCCGAACCGGCCGTCCGGCACCCGCACAGGCGCCACCGCTGAGTTCAGTCTCCGAACACGCCCTTGTCCCGGAGCGCCACGGCGGTCTGGAAGGCGGTCAGCACGGCGTTGCGCACCCGCTGGTAGCTGTTCTCGGTGACCTTGGTGCCGAAGGTGACCGTGGCCACCAGGGCGCAGCCGTCCCCGGCGGGCAGCGGCTGGGGCTGGGCGATGACGACCTGCGGCGGCATGATGGCCGAGGAGCTGTCCTCCCGCAGGGCGACGCAGAGCCGGTCGGCCCAGGCCTGGAGCCGGGGGGTGGCGGCCAGTCCCGCCGCCGGGTCCGGCACCAGGATCCGTCCGTACAGGGTGAAGAACAGCCTGAGCTGGGGCGGGTCCACGGAACTGTTCAGGAACCCGGCCATGGCGGAGATCTGCTGGAAGTCCCGCTGCAGGGCCAGCAGCCTGGGCGGGATCGGGGTCGGCGCGTAGGGAGGCATGCCCCATTGTGGCTGCAATCGCCGGGAATATTAAGCAGAACTGCGGAAGGCCGGCGGGTTCGGCTTGCCCCGGCCGCGCGCATCTGGGATGCTGGGAGCCTACATCGTGCTGGATGTACGGGAAGCAGGTGAGATTCCTGCGCTGCCCCGCAACGGTATGCACCCCGGCCCGCGAGCCGGGAGACCTCGCCGGAACCACTGGGGCGCCGCCCCGGGAAGGCTCCGGGGGCATCCACAAGATGCCTGTCGCGTGCGAGCCCGGAGACCGGTCCTGCATTTCCCAAACCTGCCGTGGGGGCGGGGCGGGCCGGCCCCTCCGGGCCCAGCCGCTCCGTCCGCCGGTCTCATGCGCGGAGCATGTCATGGGTACAGCCCGGATCACTTTTCTTCTGGCCCTGGGGGCCGGCCTCTGGGGCGCGGCCCTGGAGGTGGACCCGCCCAGGCCCGAGTCCGAAGCCTCGGCCACGGTCACGGTGACCGCCGAGGCCCTGCCGGTGGAGCTGACCCAGACCCCCAACACGGTGAAGGTGATCGACCGGGAGGCCCTGGCGGCGAGCAACGCCGCGAGCCTGGCCGAACTGCTCCAGGACCAGCTGCCCGGCCAGATGGTCACGGCCGGCGGGGTGGGCACGGTGGCCTCGCTCTACCTGGGCGGGGCCCGGGCCCAGGACACCATCGTGACCCTGGACGGCCTGCGGCTGAACGATGTCTCCGCCCTGGGCGGGGTGAACACCGCCATCATCGGCCTGGCCGGCATCGACCGGATCGAAGTGCAGACCGGGCCCTGCTCCACCCGGTTCGGTTCCGACGCCCTGGGCGGCGCGGTGGCGCTGTACTCCGCCGGCAGCGTGCCGGCCGGATTTTCCGGCGAGGCCCGGGCCGCCGTTGGCACCCGGGATATCGCCCGCGGCGGTCTGCAGGCGGCCTACGGCTGGGACCAGGGCTGGGTGCGGTTCGCGGTCTCGGCCCAGAAGGAGGACCAGGTGCTGGATCCGGCCAACCCGTACCGCAGTGTCGGGACCTTCGTCGGCCTGGGCCGGCAGCTGGGCGCCGAAACCCTGGTCACCCTAAACTATTTCAACAACTACGCGGCCGTGCCGATCCCCATCGTCTTCGTCACCGCCCCGCCCCGGCAGTCCTACCAGTACGACCCGCAGCGGCAGGATTTCAACCGCACCCAGGTCGTCAGCGGCACCCTGCGCACCCAGTTCACCCCGGTCCTGTCCGGGGAATTCACGGTCGGCCAGGTGGTCCAGCGGCGCCTGGAGCCCAATTCCACCACCAACCAGGCGACGGACCCCTACAGCAGCCAGCGCAACCAGGCCCTGGGCCGGGTCACCTGGCAGCCCAGCGCCGCCGGCTTCCTGATGGTCGGCCTGGACGGCTCCGAGGAGACCGGCCAGAGCCCGGACAGCACGGAGACCCAGACCCTCCTCGCCAGCGCCACCCACCTGGCGGTGCTGGTGGAAGGGCAGCGGGACCTGCTGCCCGGACTGCGGGCGGTGGGCTCGCTGCGCACTGAGCGGGACCGCCAGACCTTGCCGGGCGCGGCGGGCGACGGCAGCCACACCATCACCGGCACCACCGGCAAGCTGGGGCTGAACTGGACCCTGCCCGGGGGCTTGCGCATCTACGGCAACGCCGGCACCGGCTTCAGCAATCCGCTGCTGTACCAGTCGCTGTTCAATGCGCAGTACGGCGGCGGGGCCCTGGACAACGAGAAGAGCCGCACGGTCCAGGCCGGGCTCAGCTACGGCTCCGGGCCCTGGAAGGCCGGGGTGGACCTGTCGCGGACCCTGGCCACCGACCTGGTCTACTACAATCCGGATCTGGGGCCGTACATCCCGGCCTGGTACACCACTTCCGGGCTCTACCAGAACGCCGCGCGGATGCGCACCCAGTACGCGGAGTTCAACGCCGGCTACGAGACCGCCGCGTGGGGCCTCCGGGGCTTCTACCGCAACCAGGAGGCCCGGGACCTGCAGGCCCCGGCGGACCAGGCGCTCAGCAGCAGCGCGGTGCTGAACCGGCCGTTCCAGACCCTGGGCGCCAGCGCCTACCGCGTGCTGGGCCAGGTCCGGCTCGAGGGCCGCTGGTCCTGGATCGGGTCCCGCTACGTCTACGGCGTGCCGGGGGGGGCGTTCCACCAGCACTACAACGACCTGGGCCTGGCCGCGGCATGGACCCCGCGGCCGGACCTGACCTTTGCCCTGCGCGGCGACAACCTGATGCAGCCCAGGACCAGCGTCTCCCAGTGGATGG
>Ga0316217_10005737_pt1 | contig 12689 bp, 15 predicted proteins | sample 1anoAmetaG_FD_203633 | JGI IMG/M metagenome (GOLD analysis project Ga0316217, IMG submission 203633) | Freshwater microbial communities from Trout Bog Lake, Wisconsin, USA - 1anoA | ecosystem: Environmental > Aquatic > Freshwater > Lake > Hypolimnion/Profundal zone | place: USA: Wisconsin...
TTGACCTTGGGAACGGTCGGGTTTTGAAAAAAATTAAAAAAGGGTTCCCTCTATTTTGGTTTATATTCCGAAAAAGATTCTGGGAAGGAGATTGGTGGCAAGAATATCGCAAGATGGCCATAAAAACTCCAAAGGTTCCTGGCATCTACAAAGAAATCCTAGGAAAGCTCACAAACTTAAGTCTCCTTGGCAATCCGACATTTATTGATGATATTAATTACAAACAGGACAAGGTTGTTGTTATCAAAGATTTTCTAGAAACCGCATCGTTGGAAGAATCAAAAAGAATTATCGACGGCTACGTTCACCTTATCAAGGAATTATGGAAATTTGGAATAAGCGAGCGCGTGTATAACTTTACTATAAACAATGGCGTGGATCGGCACGGGACCGTAATACTCATCGATTTTAATGCGATTTATTTTGAGCGTGCTGATATCGAAGAGCGCGTGCGGTCTCGATTTTGGGAGAAGGCGTGGTCGCGATCTGAACTTTCGCAAGAACTTGGCGATTATTATGATCACGTAATGAGCCGAGAAATAACCATTGAAAGCTTAGAAGAGCATTGGATGAAGTCTTTGCTGTAATTTCCGTGGAAATACGTTGGCAGACGCCAAAGTTTTAAAGATTGCCCATATGGGACTATCAGCACCTACACCTTCTTAGGCACCAACTAAGTTCTACGACCCAACCTCAATCAGTCATATACTATTTGCCAAGTGATGCTACTCCAGTTAAAATACACGATATGTCACAGTCTAAAAAGTATACTATCAACACCCGAAAAGCGATCAGCGAAACGATCGAGGGAGAAACCATTATTATCGATCTCGAAACAGGAAGCTATTACAGCATGAACCCTTCTGCGACTGCACTCTGGAACGCAATCCTAGAAGAAAATCTGATTCCTGTGGACAAAAAAAATATCTTGGATTTTGTGCAAAACCTTGAAAGCGAGGGCCTTATCTTGGAGAGCAGCTCGAGCGCCGACAAGCCCTTGGCAGATATTTCACAGTTCTCCGATCCAAAGCTTGAAAAGTACGACGACATGCAGGAAATGCTCTTGGCCGACCCGGTTCATGACGTAGAAAATACCGGTTGGCCGAATTTGAAAAAGAAATAGCCACACTATGAATCCCCTAATTTCTATTATCATTCCTTATTACAAAGGAGAACGGTTCATTGCCGAAACTCTTCAATCGGTTCTGAGCCAAGAATATTCCAATATTGAAATCATCGTCGTAAACGATGGTTCTCCAGCCGAATCTCTTAAGGCTCTTGCCCCTTTTGAAAAAAACATAAGGATTATTTCCCAAGAAAATAAGGGGCCGTCTGAAGCGCGGAATGTCGGGATTAGGGCATCACAAGGAGAGCTTATCGGACTCATCGATGCAGACGATCTGTGGCCGAAAGATCACTTAACCCTCATGATCCCCTACCTTACTGAACAAACGCCTTATGATCTTGTCCGAGGAAGAGTCGAACACTTTAAAATAAACAGCGACGGTTCGCATGAAAAAAGCGAACCAGTCTTCTGGGAGATGCTGTTAGGTTCAGGCTTGTATAGACGAACGCTTTTCGACCGCGTAGGTTTTTTTGATCCGTCCATGCGCGCAGGTGAAGACATCGATTGGAATCTACGAGTTCGGGAAAGCGGTTCACAAGAAAAGAGAATCCCTGAGGTAGTACTTTTATACAGAAGGCACGATTCCAATTGCACTAATGCTATAAATTCCATCAAGGAAGGACAGTTCACCAGCATCAGAAAAAAACTGGCCCGCATGCAAACACATAAAGAATAATCTATGAATATTCCGGACCACATTCTCACTAAGAATTTTATCGGCGTACCCCGCGAGTATTTTAATCGTATTGTAAATCCATCGCTCCAAAAAATTCAAGACGCGGGAACACCTTTTATAAAAACATATAGCATCGCCGGAAAAAATATTCGAGTCGAATGTTATGGCGAGCTTCTCGCAGAAAAGCTCTCCTTGGCACTCTCGCATCACAAACAGGCAACGGGAACGCCTGAACTTACTATTTTCACGTGGGACCAATCGACAACAGGAGAACAATTGGCTCTACCTTGGCAGGAAAAAAAATGTACCGAAGGAAATCACGAAAACATAACCGATAAAAACTTTTTCGGCGTTTATATCGCCGGCGAGGAATCCCTCAATTTTTATGACAAGGAAACCAGCGTCGGATACTTTTGCGTTCGCGATGCGAAGTATTTACCCGATTGGGCCATCGGCGCACCCTTCAGAACAATCCTGCACTGGTTTCTCAATAAACACGATACTCATCTCATGCATGGTGCCGTTATCGGACATCATGGAAACGCCGTTCTTCTCACTGCAAAAGGAGGATCGGGAAAATCAACAACCGCGCTTTCGTGCTTTCTTGAAGGAATGGATTACCTAGCTGATGATTATGCAGCCATAACCGCAAAAGATATGCCTACTGCTCACAGTCTGTATCATTCAGCAAAGGTAACGAAGCAAGGACTTGAACTTTTCCCTGAACTTAAGAAGATTGTTTGGAATAAGAATTTTGATGAGCCCGAAAAAGCAATCGTTTTTCTTTCCGATCTTTTCCCTGGACAAGTAAAAACGTCTGCGCCCTTACGGGCAATCCTGATTCCAAAAATCACCGGCAAAGAGACGCGGATCATGCCCGCAAGTAAAATGGAAGCATTCCTCGCCGTCGCACCGACAACTCTCTTGCAGCTCCCATGGGCTGGAACAGAAAAAGTTACCGCCTTGAAATCCATCATTGAAAAAGTTCCTTGTTACTTTTTAGAACTTGGTTCCGAAATAAGAAAAATTCCAGACGTCGTCAAGCTTTTTTTAGACGGAAGAGAGTTATAATATCGACTATGAAACCTTTGGTGAGCGTCATCATGCCCGTCTACAACTGCGAGAAATATGTCGCTGAAGCAGTGCAAAGCGTCCTCAATCAGACCTATTCGCCGATTGAGGTTATTTGTATCGACGATGCGTCTACGGACAAGTCACTTACTATCTTGAAATCTTTCGAACCAAAGATCCGAATCATAACCAACGCGAAAAATGCAGGGATTTCCATTTCGCGCAATAATGGCATTCCTCTTGCACGCGGTGAATTCATAGCATTTGCGGACGCCGATGACGTTTGGCTTTCGCATAAATTGGAAAAACAAATGGGACAATTCGAAGCAAATCCACTGTTAGATATTTCGTTCACCATGATTGAAAACTTTTTGAGCCCCGAACTTCCTGATGAATTTAAAGTAAAACGCTCGTTCCCCACCGGCCCCATTGCAGGACCAACACCAGGAACTGCAGTGATTAAAAAAACATCTTTCGATAAAGTTGGTCCATTCGATCCTGATTATCATCTTGGCGAGTTTATCGATTGGGTAGATCGAGCAAGAAACTTAGGGCTGACAAGCGCCATGATCGAGGAAGTTCTCGACATGCGGCGAATCCATGAAACAAACACGACGAGTGGCGAATCCACTCACGCACAATATTTAAAAGCAATCAGAAACGTTCTTGCACGCAAGCGGAATGCCTCATCAGATTTATGAAACAACTTTCTTTTCCAAAAAGCTTTCCGAATGATTCCGAGGAGCAATTTTTGAAACTCGTTCTCTGTACCGATGATGATTTTTCGTACAGGTGGAAAAACTGGAAAAGAACGACTGTTTTTGATGACATTGATTACCCGACTCTTCGGCTGCTACCCTTGATTCATCTTCGCATGCAACAAACAGAAATGGTCGACCATGAACTCTCAGGAAAGATCAAAGGTGTTTACAAATTGGCGTGGATTAACAATCAGCGAATCATGAATGCCGTCAAAACCGTTCTCGACGAGCTGGATAAGCAAAAAATTCCGGTATTAGTCCTGAAAGGAATCCCTTTAGTCCTTGAAGTATATCAAGATGCAGGGGCGCGTTTTTTAGGCGATGCTGATATTGTCGTTCCGCCTGAATATGCGTGTCAAACCGTAGAAATCATGCTCAAAAATGGATGGCGCCACGACAAGCCATGGGCACCTGACGCCAATAACCCGGTCACGAGCATGTATCAGGTTATTAAGTCGACCGATTTCGTAAACAAATTCGGAGTCGCAATCGATGTTCACTGGAATATCTTCGGGTTATACCACCACACCAATACTTTTGACATTCTGCGTCTTAAAAAAGATCTGCCGTCCATCGTCTTTCGTCAAAGCTTTTGGGAAAGTGCGGTTCCTATGAAAGTCCCAGGATTTCCCGCACGGCGTTTATGCAACGAAGATATGCTTATCCATGTCATCATTCACGGCTCAGAAGATAACATTCATCGAACCCTTCGATGGGTAACGGATTCAGCGGCAATTATCAAAACTCTTCCTCTTCGTTGGGAATTTATAATCGAGCGAGCCAAGCAATTCAAACTTACAACCGAACTACTCGTCGGATTCCGTTATTTGCGCGAAAGGATGGATCTTCCGATTCCTTTATCGTTCATAGATGAGCTTGCAGCCATACCCGTCACAAAACGGGAGATAAAAGAATTTTACAACCGATCCATGATTGTCGGCAGCAAGCGTTTTTCTCCTTGGAACAATCTTTTGATGTTCTGGTATGCTTATTGGGTCTACGAACCAAAAACGCAACGTCCTAAAACAATGTTTGGTTTTATACGCTACGGAGCTATTTCTCTCGGCATGCACAAGCCTGGAACGTTCTCATTCATCATGAAGAAATATTTCAAGAAAATATGGCGACAAATCACAAACAAATTATAAAAAATAGTTCCTTTTTTATCGGCGGCAAGCTAGCGGGAGCTCTTGCTTCTTTTGCAGCGATCGTAGTTCTCGGGCACTTCGTACCGCGTGCCATTGCAGGAACTTACAGTTATATCATCGCAATCCTTTCAATCGTAAGCATTGCCACGCTCCCCGGCATGAATAATGCATTGGTGCGCGCAGTTGCCCGGGGTCGCGAAGGTTCGCTCTTTTCTATTTTGCGCAAACGGCTAACTTGGGGATTGATCGGATCACTATTAACCCTTATCATCGGAATCTATTTTTTTGTGACGAATAATCACGGCCTCGGATTCACATTTTTAATTGCAGCGCCTTTTGTGCCGCTTACCGATACATACAGCGACTTGGCTGTCTACTACTGGCAAGGCAAAAAGCAATTCGGCACGAGCGGGCTCGTATTCGCGTTATACTACGTCGGTATTGCCGTACTCACTATTCCTCTTTTCATCTTTACCAAAAGTCTCCCGGTCCTTGTAGCTGGCGTGTTAGCGGCACAAACATTAAGTGGCTATGTCGCTTATATCGTAACCCAAAGTAATGTATCTGGCATGTCTGATCCCGACTCAGAAAGATTAGGATTTCATTTGACTATCATGCAAGGATTCAGAATTTTTGCCAATAGTTTTGACAAGGTGATCGTGTTTTCCTTGTTTGGACCTATTATGACTGCCGTTTATACGTTTGCCGCAACACCAGCGAGCAAAGTCTGGCAACTCATTCCCATCGGACCCCTTTCACTTCCCGAGCTAAGCACTTACGAGCTTAATCAGGCGACAAAAAAATTCGTACTCAAAAAAACGTTCCTGCTTTTTCTATTCACTATTCCAGCAGCTGTTGTGCTAATCCTTCTCGCGCCGTTTTTATATCACATTTTCTTTCCCCACTACCTGGACTCAGTTCTTTTTTTTAGAATTCTTTCAATAGGGATAGCATTCGCACCGTTAGCCTTCATCAAGTCAGCCCTTACCGCTTTTCAGAAAACAAGGGCGCTCTATAAAAACGAAATTGCCGTGCCCCTCGTTAAAGTTGCACTTATGCTTCTATTCGGCGCAACAGCGGGACTAATAGGGCTCGTGATAGGAGTTACTCTCGGAACATTTTTTGAGTTTGTTTTGATTCTTATCTTATTCATAAGGATGAAGCCATCTATGTGATATGCCCACGATAGGCGCCCTTTGCCGGGCGTTTTTTCTGAAGATTCTTATTTTGTACCACGTGAATAGATGAAAGTTCGAATGGCTACAATTGAAGGACTGGAATAGTAAAAAAGGACACTATTACACATCCTTCACTTCTTCAATGCGTCCAAAGGATATAACCACAAATTAGTCATTGCACCAATCAAGGTCTTCAGATATAGTAAAGATACTAAAAGACTTTATGGAAAAAATCAAAAGAAACCTTCTTGTCTGCCTCATCATACTAGCCGTTTTTGTAGTCGGAAACAGTTTGATTGCTCATAATAACCACGCCGGAAGCTTAGAGGCTAACCTTTTCGGCCTTAACGGCGCAGGCGCGGGCGGCGTAGTGCAATATGCACAGAAAGGCGGAGGTGGTGGTGGACATTATGCAACGATACAAAACTCACCAAGCGGAGGCTCCGATGAATCCCAACCAGTAGTTTCTGGAGACTTAAACGATGGCGCTCCGGTTCCTATCTGCACGGACCCGAAAGCTCTCAACTATCAAGCTTCGTTTGGTCAAAGCGACCCTTCGAAATGCATCTACGCCACAGCACCTGTAGTTCCTACGAATACTGTCCCTGCAGGTAATTCTGGATCGAGCTCAGACTGCCCATTTTTTGGGTACTCTCGATTGGGTTCGATTGGAAAAAATGTTGCAAAAATCCAAACCTTTCTTAATCAATATATGAACACGCATCTTGTCGTAGATAGCAAGTACGGAAACTCGACCGCCCAAGCGGTGAGTAATTTTCAGCTCTTGTATCAAAACACTGTTTTAAAACCTTGGTACCTAAATGGCCCAACCGGATATTTTTATAAAACAACTGCGGGGGTAGCAAATATTATTGTTGGGTGCCAAGTACCTCCTGCATGGCTCGAGGGGCCCAATGTTGTGTATTCATTTAATTCATTTGTTCCCCTTCCATCCTTCCCAAAAGTGACCACTGCAAGTTTGAATGTACCTTAGCCTGAGCATTCGTTTTGAAATAATACCATCGGACTATAAGCCATATTGAAACTGATAGACATATCAAGCCTCGTTTTATTCTGATACAATAATCGTGTGAAAAAATCCATCCTCATCACCGGCGTGAATGGTTCTGGAAAAACAAGTATTGCCGAAAAACTCAAACAAATGGGCTACCCTACCTGTGACATGGACCGTAAAAAGGGCCTGTTTGTCATGGTTGATAAAAAGACAGGGAAACCTTTCACCGACTATGATAACGCACATCTTGAAAAAGTAACCGAGATGGCTTGGATTTGCGACAAGGAAAAACTCGCCTCATTAATTGCAAACGAAACCGAGCCCTTGGCTTTTTACTGCGGAAGTGCAAGTAATATAAATGATATCCTTCCACTTTTTGACCAAGTAATATTATTAAAAGTTGACGAAAAGACAACGCGGGAAAGACTCACCCATCGGGAAAATAAAAATACGTATGGAAAGACAGCGGAAGTACAGGATTACATCGTGTCTTGGAAAGAATCTTGGGAGAATAAAATGATTGAGAAAGGTGCGATTATGGTAGATGCTCATGGAAGCCTAGATGAGATTGTTAAAAAGATACTGGCGATAATCAAGAGGTGATACCTCAGAAATCTATATTTGAAGATTAACTCCGAGTAATGCTATTATTACCTCATGAATATTTTCGAGAATAAACCATCAAGATCAAGCAACTATGAACGGGAAAGTTCCCCTCTCAGATTCCAAATGGCGCTTGAAGCAGTCAAATTTATGATTGGTAATCTCGAAGTAAAAGGCAAGGAACATTTAAAAGAAATCCCTGCTGATAGAAAAGTAGTCATCGCTTGCACGCACATGTCAGATCTTGATATGCCAGTTATTGCGCTGGCGCTCGCTAAAGATTTCAATTTGGCACTTTCCGACCAATCAACTCATCATGACTTTAAGCAGGATCCTGGAAACTATGCCATTCACAAGATAGCAGGAGATAAAAATTTCATCCCTATTGATTACAAAACGAACGACGGTAAGAAAACCGCCCAATTCAATCCTGATAATTTCAACGGCATGACTGAAGCCATGAATAATGGAAAGGATTTTCTTTTTGCTGCACATAATCCATCAAGTGACGGATCACTAACTTCCGGAGGAATCGGCGCTGTTTATCTTGCGCAACTTACTCATGCACTCATCGTTCCTGTTTCAGCTAATTTCAAAACTAATATCCCCTACATTACCGGACAAACCACTAAAGAGACTTTAGACAAGAAACCTGATGCCGAAGTTATCATAGACAAATATATCGATCTCGAACCGATTACAGGGATTGAAGACTATCAAAGGATATTCAACAAGCGAAGAGAAGGTCAAAAACTTTCTCCTGAAGAGGTAGACCGTTTCATGGAAATCTCGCGCGCACTTCGCGAACAAGCAGAGGTGGTTATGAACGTCTTAAAAGAAGGGGTTCCGGAGGAAAAAAGAGGACCTTATAAAGCTCCTTGATTTGTTCCATGCGTGGAGAAAGTTCAGATTGTTACCATTAAGGAGTTAAAACAACAAAAAATCCCCTCCATCACTGGAAGGGATCGAAAACGTTGGATTGGGCACCCGCCGTTTCCAATAGATTGGTTATGTTATGACAAATGATAATCGCCAGTTGCCTGAAACTTTTTCTCAGAAAAAAAGCGTTTTGATTTTGGAACTGCGGCACGATAAGGAATACTTACCGTTTCTAATAATTCCAATAAAACTTTTTTCTCATCTGCCGTAGGATCTTCCCTTTCCATTCCAACCTCATAATCAACTTTGCCAAGGTAGTGGTTAATATCAAGCGCTAACTTGCAGCCCTTGTAAGGTATTTCTATCCGATCAGTTATCAATTGACCTTGAAGATATACCTTTATATGCCCCAAGGCTTCTTTAACATTACCTTCAGGAAGTGTTCCATCCGCATTTAATTGTTCTAACTGTTCAACAGTAAATGGACGATGGTTTTTTTCCAGTACTCCTTTGGCATCTTTTGCAGCCCTTTTAAGTGTTAGCTCCCAACCAAGTTTTTTCTGACGAACCCGTAAGGTGGTGTTTCCTAAGATAAGCTTCCAATCTTCGGTGTCGTAGTACAAATTAGTCTGTGGCTTGGCACTTTTCCAGTTAAGGGCTAAGGCTGCCAGAAGTGATAAATACTCTTTTCTGGTAAGAATACTTTTGGCTTCATTTTCGATTTCCTCATTGCTTTTTTCCATATGCTTTTTTGGTGTTTCTAAATCTGTGATGAATCTAGCATTCGTATTTACTCCTGTCAACAACATGATAAACTGACACTATGAATTTTAATCTTATCAACGAACAGAAATCTTCTTTGGAAGAAGTCGTGACACATCTCGACCAACAAAAAGCTGGCACTGCGTGGGCAACCAAGACGAATGACTTGGCGACCAATTATGCAAAACACTTAGGTGAAGTATATGGAGACAGTTGGTACAAAGGTCTTCTCCCCAAGGAACTTTTCTTGGAAATAGTTTTGCCGAACCATGGGCATTACGAAGACAAGCACCTCTTCCCCGACAACACTCCTGTCTCAGAAGTACTTGCTTATTATAGAAATGCGCCGCTTGATTACACAAAGGATTGTTTGGATCTTATCCAATATCTCAAACAAGAAATCCTCTCTAACGGATTCACATCAACTTTAGTACTCGTCGTTATCGACAACAAATTAAAGCACGTGGATGGTTTCCACCGACTAGTTGCATTGAGTCTTCTTCTTAATGAAGGATATGAATATCAACCAATCCCCGCATTTCTTTGCAGAAAGTAAAAAGGCTGACACAAAACTGTGCCTGCCCTTATAAAATTAAAATTCTCATTTAGTTTAGCCAACCCTCTATCGTAGTTTGGATTTGCGGAACAATAGAAACCGCTGCGTTTACAACATTATAGGTATTTTTTGTAACCTTCACGTCATCATCCGCAAGCCGCAGTACCGGCCCATGGTACAATGTAAGTACTGCTTTTCCTTTTTGTCCCTGGAAAAAGATGGAGGCTGTCTTTATGTAGGGCTCCCCCTCTTTGTAGTTAGTGAAAACTACATATCCATTTACCTGGCTAAATTTTACACCTTCTTCCGTTATCGAAAGGGTACCATTTTTAGTTAGTAATTTGATGAAGCTTACGAAATTTCTTTCGTTGTGCTTTGAAAATCTCCCTGGGTTTTTAGCCCTTTTGAATTTTAGCTTTTTTTCTGTTGCCACGGTCGAAGTTTTTATGGTTACCACAAAAGACACGGATCTTCTCTGGTAACCATAAAAACGTATATCAAAGGCACTGTTTCTCTTCCAGAATAGGATAGCACATTATTGTATAATTGTCAAATTATCTCGGGAGTCTTGACCACTCACTAAGCCCATTTAAGCAAATAAAATATGGGGTGTGAGACCCCATAGAAAGTATTCAATTGTTGTGCATAAGATATTTACAATCCTTGCACCCGTTAACACAGGATCCCTTTTCTCTCATACACCTTTGATAGATGATGTGTATCTTTACGTAAGCTTTTTCAATACAAGAAACCAAGTCTTCCTGTTTTGCATTACCCACCAAAGGAGTTATGAAGATCTTTATATCTCTCAAATTATCAGGAGGAGGCGTATTTCCAAAGAATTCTATGGCACGCCACCAAATCTCATTAGCCAATATTTCCGCACCGACCTCCACCGGACCAAGGAGAAGGGCGCTGCAGTGCTTGTCGTTCTTGGTAATGAATCGGAATAAATAGAGGCTGCGATCATTTTTTATTACAGTATCCATAAAAGAAAGTTTGCTCCCATTATACCTCCTTCCCAAGCACCTGAAAACGAGCAATCCTCATTACACACTTCAGGACTACACCGTAAACAAAAAAGCCTTGTATTACAATGTATCCCCTGTTGGAAGAGCTCTCCTCTTTTACTACCCAACTTACAGGGCTTCACCGTGAGAAGATGTTCGGATTGCAACTATTGAAGAATTGAGGCAATAAAAAACAGGGTCTACAATTTGTAGTCCCCTGTAATGGCACAACTCGGACAAATACTAACATTAGTTAGAAAGCAGCACTTGATGCTTGTTTTCGTTTTTCGTTCAAAACGATTAGCTTCTCGGCATCTGTCTCCAAAACACAAAGAGTAACATATGCATTGTAAACGATATCCTTGCAACGAATACTACCTTTTCCGATTGGAATTTTGTTAACCAGTTCATATAGCAACACTTTTACTCTTTCATCATCCTTATCAATGTCATGAATGAGCCGAACGAATGTATTATATCCTTCGTAGCCAAGCATTCTTGATTCGCAACTCATGGGCGGAAATGATTGTTTGATACCCACATCCAGTATGTTTCCAACCTTTTTACTGGTCATCATTTTAAACAACCGCAATGCTTCTTTTGGGCTGTTATCATGAGCTAAACAGATTGCGTAGTTTTCCGCATCAGGGTGAGTTTCGTTGAAATCACCTGTTATGAAGAACATTGGGCCAATAGTCTTCATCCTTTCTGTAATTGCAATCCTACCCTGTGGCGCAACGAAGCCAGGAGCTTCACCTATTTGAGGACAATAAGTAAGGAGGGTAAATCTTTCTGGTGATATTTTTAATAGGTCCATCGATGATATTTTTTGAAATGAATTTAACAGGTTTCCTTCTGGTTGGAATTTAGCACTCGGCTTAGTTTTTGTCAATTAAGGAAATGAGATACCAAAAAACTCTCCCGATCTTTGGAAGAGCTTTACAAGGGGTGCTTTCTTCCGTTTTTTCTACAACGCCCTAATCAAATAAATCGATAATCTTATCCTGATAAACATAAATGACTTTCGTGGCCCCTATCATATCAACCACCACCTCTCCCTTGGAGGGATAGGTATGTCCATGAAGCACATAGTCCGGCTGATATTTTTCGACGTACTCGCGAAGCGCCTTCCATCCCCGATGAGCCGTTTCGTTTGGATCATCGTGCACACCAAAGGGAGGAGCGTGCGTAATGACAATATCAACTCTCGGGAAATCTTTCATTATTTCAAACATTTCTTCTTGAGTATAAAGCGCTGCATGGGGATCGTCTTTGTATCTTTCACACCCCTCGATTCCCAGCATTGTTTTTCCTTGGAATTCGACAATTTTTCCATGCAGATTTTCAATCCCCAGATCTGGAAAATATGTTTTTGAACAATGGTTACCATAGACGCCAAATTTAGGCAGATGAACATTTTCAAGTTCCCGCAGCATGAAGTAATCCAGATCGCCCAACGTGAACACCGCACAAACATCAGGGTTTTCTTTCAACGTCTGACTGATTGATTGTTGCGGTGGTCGATCAGCAATGCAGAAAACCTTCATACTAGAAATTCCCCCAAACAGTCTTGTAAGATTTGTGAGACTCGGGATCGACTTTCTCTAGTACCTCGAGTGCCTGATTGAAGCGATTGGCAAAATAATCGTTCATCCGATACAGATATGATTGATCATAATCGACACCGTTTACTTGAACATGAAAAGCGGTCAAAAAATTACCTTCTCTGAAACCGGCATAATCTCCTCGCATACCCATGATAACAAAAGTAATACTCATGAGATACGATACATTCTTGCAAACAGCAGCAGCGTCACCAGCACCCGGATTTTTAAACTGTGTATCAAATTGGTTAAAAGCCGATTCAGCAATATTGCAGAGCCCTTGAAAGATGACAAGGAACT
>Ga0316217_10005738_pt1 | contig 12687 bp, 10 predicted proteins | sample 1anoAmetaG_FD_203633 | JGI IMG/M metagenome (GOLD analysis project Ga0316217, IMG submission 203633) | Freshwater microbial communities from Trout Bog Lake, Wisconsin, USA - 1anoA | ecosystem: Environmental > Aquatic > Freshwater > Lake > Hypolimnion/Profundal zone | place: USA: Wisconsin...
GGGAGAGCAGTACGGCGCGCTCGATCGTGTTGCGCAATTCCCGCACGTTGCCCGGCCAGGAATAATTTTGCAGGCACACCCCGGTGGCCTCGGCCAGCCGCGCGGGGTTCCGCGCCAGTTTGGCGATAAAAAAATTTGCCAGCGGCAGGATGTCCTCGCGCCGCTCGCGCAACGGCGACAGATGCAGTTCCACCACGTTGAGCCGGTAAAACAAATCCTCGCGGAACCGGCCGTGCTTCACTTCTTCCTCCAGATTGCGGTTGCTGGCGGCCACCAGGCGGGCATTGGTGCGGATCTCGCGATTGGAGCCGATGCGCTGGAAGCGCCCGTCCTGGGTCACGCGCAGCAGCTTGGCCTGCAAGCCCGGGGACATTTCCAGGATCTCATCCAGAAAAATTGTGCCGCCATTCGCCTCCTCAAAGCGCCCCAGGCGCTGGGCGCTTGCGCCGGTAAACGCGCCTTTTTCGTGCCCGAACAATTCGCTCTCCAGCAGCGTTTCGGGAATGGCCGCGCAATTCACCTTGATCAGCGGCCCCCTGGCGCGCGCGCTCCACGCATGCAGCACCTCGGCCACGACCTCCTTGCCCGTGCCGCTTTCGCCGGTGATGAAGACCCGCGCCTCCGACGGCGCCACCATCGCCACTTCCTGGAACAGCGCCACCGTCAGCGGACTTTGGGCGATGACGTCCGGCGGCAGGTTCTTTTCCGCGCCCAGATGCAGCGGCGCCTGCGGGGCGATGCCGGTGGCCTGCTGCACGGTCACCAGCAATTCGTCGAGGTCAATCGGCTTGGCCAGGTAATTCAGCGCGCCGTCGCGCATCGCCACCACCGCGTCGCGGATGTCGGCGTAGGCGGTGACCAGCAGGACCGGCAGGGCGGGAAATTGCAGGCGGACGCGGCGCAGGGTTTCCAACCCCGACAAGCCGGGCATACGCACGTCCGAGATCATCATGGAAAAATTACCGCCGGGCAGTAGCGCCAGCGCCCGCTCGCCGGAGTCCGCCAGGACGACCTCGAACTGCTGGCTCCGCAAAAAGGATTCGAGCAAACCGCGCTGGCCCGGATCGTCATCCACGATCAAGATGCGCGGCGGCGTTGGCCTAGCGGTGTCTGGCACAAAACCAAGCTAGACGAATTGGCCGCGGGCCAAAAGCAATTTTGCGGGGCGCGTTTGGGCAGGCGGCTGGCGAGTTGATGCCGCAACGCGCCGCCAAACCTCCAATCGCACTGTGGTTATGGCCATTCCAAAATCGCGGGTTAAATCCGGTTCAGGGGAAAATGCTGGTCAATGAGTTTGTAATCGCGGTCATGCTCCAGAAAATTCACGCCGTGTTGTATCACCGTGGCCGCAATCAAACAGTCAATGGAATTGCGGATGGTGACACCGGCGTGCCGGAGTTCGCGGTAAATGGTCGCGCCCAATTCAAATGTGGAACGGTCGTCGTCCAAATAAACCAGGTTTTCAAAATGCCCTTTGACCACGAGGTATTCTTTGTCGTGGCGGATACCCTGCAAAATTTCCAGCCAGACGCACCCGCAGACGCAAATACCGTGGCCATCTTGAACCGCCAGCTTGAGCTTGTCGGTCTGCTCGTTTTTGCGCGCGGCAAAGAAATCAATCCAGACGGTCGAATCCACCGGTAGTTTCATGGCCGGCGCCGCCGGCGCATGGACTTAAGCTCGCCAGTCCAGCGAAGCTTACCCTCCAGAGCAAGCAACTCGTGCTGTTTTTCCCGGCGCACGAGCTCCTGAAGCGCGTGATGCACCAAGGCGCGGCGGGTTTTCATGCCGGTGGCCAGCAGGCCCGCTCGCACCAGGGATTCATCCAGGACAATATTGGTCCGTTTCATTTATACACACAATACTGCCTCCCAAGGTGTAGGCAAACTCCAACCAATCACAACGATTGGTCATGGGTTAATCCTCCGGTTTTTCCGGCCTCAGTTGACCGGCCTCATATTGAATTTGGACGGGCACATCTTTCAAGGCAGCCAGCGCCCGAATCCGCTTTTCCATCTCCACCTTGGCGGCAGCTTTGAGGGATGAATTTTCAAATTCCCGCTTCGCTTCGGCGGTCAATTGCTGGAGCGCGGCTTCGTGGTCCTGGGGTTGAAGCCAGTTGACGACCCCGCCCTTCTGATCGGTGATTTCATTGGCGGTCATCTCCACGGACAGAATTCTTGGATTGGGCAGCGTTACGGTCATCTGCCGGGGATGGGTCTGGAGGTTGATTTTAAAAAGTTGGTCGAGGTCAAACCCGGCTTTGGCGACAAACCTCCCCTGCACGGAAATGGTCTTGGTGCTGTACAGCCAGGTGGAAACAAAAGTGGTGTCCACGCTCATGCTTTTGGAGGCGGTCGCCAGTTCGGCGAGGGGATGGGATTCGGAGGCCACCACCCGGTGGTTGACGGTGATGGTCGGCGCGGCATTGAAGGCGGCTTTGAATTCTTGGGAGATGCCTTGCGCCATGGCGGTCACGGCTTTGGTGGTTTCATGCAAAACGACCTGCACCGCGATAAGAAAGGAAATCAGTATCGTGACGATGACAATTATGATTTTGCCCAAAGATTTCACCGTGGTTTGCCTTTGGCATCACGGACTTCCCGCGATGGTTTGAGCAGCCGCAGCCGCTTGCCAATCGCGCGGCCAATCACGCCCAGGATTTCACCGCTGGTCCGCCAGCGCTCCCGGTTAAACCGCGCGAATTCCGCGTCCGTCAATGGTTCGCGATTGTAAGGAAAAAACCCCTCGGGCGTGATGAGAAAACCGGGTGCGGAATAAGGGTCAAATTCAGGCGCCGGCAGGGATCGCTTCTGAAAATGAAGATAGGCGTATTCGTCATCCGCAATGCCCCGGTCACAATTGTAATGCGCGTGATAGATTCTTCCGCGATGCCAGTAGAAAACCTGCTCGGGATAGTTCCGTCCGGCGGCGCCCTCAAACCGCGTGATTTTCCAGCGGGTTGGCGGTTTGACATCCACAATGAATTCCTCGTGAAACTGCGGAAGGTCATGATAGCGGAGGATGGCGTAGATGCCGCGCCACTCATCAAAGGTCAGGTGGTCGGTGCGTCCGCATTGGAACGCCTCGCGGTAATTGATGGTATTGGGCGCTTCCAGCATGAAATAGCGGTTGACCTTTTCCGTATTGCGATAGAGCGTCAAATGGCCGCGGCACAAGATCTTGTCATAGGCGCGCAAAATATCCTCCCGCAGAAATTTTCTCAGGTTGCCAAACACCATGTCCAAATCACAATGGCCCCAAAAATCATATTTTCCCAGCAAGTCCGCAAACAAATAACCGTAGGCGGCCTTGAAATGGCACAGCAGGCGCGGGTGCGTGAGATTGACTTCCAAGGCCAGTTTGGCGGAAAAGTTCTTTTGCAGTCCGGCCAGCGTGGCGGGGTGCAGGCGGACATTGGGCGGCAGGCGGCGGGGCGTCGGATCATCCGTGAGAATCAACCAATCAATATCGGGATTGAGTTCGCAGGAGCGGAACACGCATTCCACATAGGGGGGAAGTTTGCCAAAATAGCAAACGATCAAGCAGAGGGAGCTTTTGCGGGGATTGGTGGGATCGTCAGACATGGCCATACGTCTTGGGCAGCCATTCAGGCCGGCCCGGAAGTTGAGCGGATCAAGTTGGTGTCCACAAACAACGCGTTGGCATACATTCGGTCACCGGCGCCTCCGGGTTCATAAAGGCCATACATGACCAAATCAAAGCGTTGAAGCGTTTCAAACACCGCTTGAAATTGAGTGTGGGTGGGATCGTTTTTATAAAACGTGACTTCAGAATACACGGCGCGAATGCGTGAATTCTCCAACATCCCCCGGGCGCCGTTCAACACCTCATAATCAAATCCTTCAGTGTCGGTTTTCAACAGATCTATGCGCGTGATTTGGCGGGCTTCACAAAAGGCATCCACGGTGGTTTGGGTAATGATTTCCGAGTCGCCCTCCGGGGTGGGCAAATTGTTGGCGGCGGCAAGGCTGTTCCATTGAGACTCGCTGCGAAGATACATGCGCGCGTTTCCCGACGCCGCTCCCAAAGCCAGTTGGTGGGGATGAATGCGGGGAAATCCTGCCACCCCTGCCTTCAGCTTTTCATACGTTTTGGAAACCGGTTCAAACGCATGAATTAGCGCCGCGGGATGGGCCGCGACGGCGCCCTGCGCAAATAAACCCACGTTCGCGCCAATGTCAAAAATGACTTCTGGGGCAAATGCCATTCTCTCCAGGTCAGCCCATAAATCTATTTGCCGCGGAAGGGTGCCGGCGCGGAAAATATAAACCCCTTGCCGCCGGAGCAGATTTTTCACCAAAGTGAACGGGTGCATATTTTGAATTTTGCCGTCTCTGGCCCCGCCGACTCAAATCAAATCGCGCGGTTCTTTCAGGTGTAAAAATGTCCCAGCTCGCGCAAGGAGGAATAATCTTTAGCGCGCTCCGCTGAGGCGCGTCCGATGATGATATGGTCCACCACCTCGATCTTCAGCAACTGGCCGGCGCGGATCAAATCGCGCGTTGCCTTGATGTCGGCCTCGCTGGGCGCGGGGTCGCCGCTGGGATGATTATGCACCAGCACCACGGCTGCGGCATTGGCGGCGATGGCGGCGCGGAAGACCTCGCGCGGATGCACCAGCAGCGTGTCGAGCAGGCCGCGGGAAATCTCCTCGAGGCGGATTAATCGCTTGCGGGTGTTGAGCAGCAGCGCCTGGAACGATTCGACATTATTCAGGCGGTTCGTCTCGCGCATGAAGCCCACCACCGTGGGCGGATTGTCCAGCACTGGTGAGTCCTCGCGCCGCTCCTGCTCCATCCGCCGGGCCAGCGCGAACGCGGCCACGAGCGTCACCGCTTTGTCGCGGCCAATGCCCGGGGTGTCTCGCACCTGGTCCACCGAGGCCCGCGCCAGCTCATTCAGCGACCCGAATCGCTGCAGCAGATTCTGCCCGACTTGCACCACGTTGGCGCCTTTCATGCCCGTGCGCAGGAGGATGGCGATCAATTCCGCGTGCGTCAGCGCATCGGGCCCGCGTGCCGCCAGCCGCTCGCGCGGACGCTCGCTGGCCGGCTGGTCTTTCATGCGGAGGGGTTCGTTCATGCGTTATGGTTTAGCCGCCCGCGCGGCGCTTGTCACGCACTTCCAATTCGTGCCACTCATGCATCAGCGTTTTTGTCAAATTGCCGCGGGTCTGTCCTCAGCGCAAGGAAATCACTACCAGACCCGTGGCGCGAGCCGGTACCGCGTGCGCTCGCAATATTCCGCATAGCCGGTCAGGTCGCGGCGGAGCATTGATTCATTCGTCATTGGGCCGCTTGTCACGCATCACTCGTCACGTTATCATTGCTTTGTGTTTCCACAAAGCCCCTGCCGATACGCTTTGCTGGCGGGTATGCTGTTGTTACTGGCGCCCGCGCTCCTCGCTGCCGGCGCCAACGACGAATGGTTGGCGCGCTCGCTACAAACAGAGGATGGGTTGCCGGACAACAGCGTGGATGGGGTGGCGCAGACGGCGGATGGTTATCTTTGGGTGGGTACACCCACGGGGCTGGCCCGTTTCGACGGACTGCAATTTGAAACCATTTCGCTCACCAACATCATCCCCGAGCCGAACAGCGGCATCATCACGATGCTGCGCGGGCAGCACAATGCGTTGTGGCTGGCGATGGACCGCGGGGCGGTGGTGCGTTTGTCCGGCGCCACTTCGCGCGCGTTCGTCCAGGACTTGCCCAACTTTATCCCGAACGGCCTGGCCGAGGATGCCGCCGGCAATTTGTGGATCGCCTACCGCGGCGGGACGGTTTATCGCGTTCAAGAAGGACAGACCTCGCTGGCAACGCCGGAGCAAGGCCTGCCGCCCGGTCCGGACATTTGCGCACTGACGACCGACCGCGAGGGTTGTCTCTGGTTTGCCAAGGCCGGACAGGTCGGGATCTACAGTAATGGACTATTTCAGGTGCGACATCAACTGGAAGCGCAACCGATGCGGCTGGCGGCGGCGCGGGACGGTGGGGTCTGGATCTGCTGCGGTTTCCATCTTTACAAATGCCTCCGGGAGGGAGCGGTGCAGGACGGCGGAGAATTTCACCCCGAAATCAGCGGCACGGTGGCGACCGTGATGCTGGAAGATCACGACGGCAATGTCTGGATCGGCACGTCGTTCAGCGGGCTGTACCGCCATAGCCAGTCCGGTTTTCAAGCCGTTGCCACCAGCCACGAAGAAATTTTAAGCTTGCTGGAGGACCGCGAAGGGAATCTCTGGGCGGGAACCCGCGGTGGCGGATTGAACTGCATTCGTCGCCGTGCCATTACTCTTGAAGACGCCGGGGATGGCCTGCCGTATCCCTCCATTCAGTCCATCTGCGAGGCATGTGACGGAACGATCTGGGCGGTCACGCAAAATCGCGCGCTGGCGCGTCTGGTCGCCGGGCGCTGGCAGACCATCCCGGTATCCGCCAACTGGCCTGGCGACGCCACGTGCGTCAACGCCGATGCGGGAGGCACGGTGTGGGTGGGCACCAGCACCAACGGACTCTTTTGCTGGCGCGGCGGCAAATTCGTGGATTGGGACGGCTCCGCCGCTTTGCGCGGGCAAACGTTTCATACCTTGCTGACCACCACGAACGGCGATTTATGGATGGGGCGGGAGTCCCCTAACGGCGTCCTGCGCTTGCGCGATGGCCAACTCACCACGTTTCCAGTTTCCCAGGCCAGTCGGGTCATTCGCGCCATGGTGGAGGATGCCACGGGAAACATCTGGGTGGGCACTTCCAGAGGCAATTTGCTGCGCGTCAGCGGCGAAAAAATCAGCGATGTGACCCCGCGTCCGGAGGCGGAGTTGGCGCCCATCCGCTGCCTTTACGCCACGCCGGACGGCGCGCTTTGGATTGGCTACGCTCGCTGGGGCGTGGGGCGTTTGCAAGGCCGCCGCTATACCGAGTACAATTCCGCCCAAGGCTTGTACAGCGATTCCGTGTCACACATCACGGCCGACCAGCAAGGCTGGCTCTGGTTTGGTTCTAACAAAGGTATCTTCAAAGTGCGCCAACGGGATTTTGAGGAAGTGGCGGCGGGCGCCAATGCGCGGGTGCGTTGCATTCATTATGGCCGGGGCGACGGCCTGCCCAGCCTGCAGGGAACGTTCGGCGAATCGCCGAATGTGCTGCGGAGCCGCGACGGGCGCCTGTGGATTCCCATGCAAACGGGGCTGGTCGTGGCCGATCCCGCGAAACTTTATGAGCAGATGGATCCCCCGCCGACCTTGCTCACCCGCGTTTTGGTGGACCAGCGGGTGGTGGCGGAATACACCGGCATCCTGCCCCGGCGGGAAAGCACGGCGGATCAGGCGCTGGAACTGAATACGGACCAGGCTGTGTTGAAGCTGGACCCGGCCTATCACAGCGTCACTTTCGAATTTGCCGCGTTTGATTTCAGTGCACCGGAGAACATCCAGTTCCGGCACCGGCTGGCCGGCTTCGAGGCTGGCTGGGGGGAATCCAGCCTGGTCCGCGCCTTCACCTACCCGCGGCTGCCGAACGGCCATTATGGTTTTCAAGTCGAGGCGTGCAACGCCGATGGGGACTGGGGCCAGATCCCCGCGCGCATCAGCTTGGTGGTGGCCCCCTTCTTTTACCAAGAGTGGTGGTTCCGGCTGGCGGTGGTGGCGGCGTTCACTTCTTGCATCATAGCAGTCGTGCGCTACGTGTCCTTTCGACGGCTGCGCGCCCGGCTGCGGTTGCTCGAGCAGCAGGCAGCTTTGCAGCGGGAACGCGCCCGCATCGCCAAGGACATTCACGACGACCTCGGCGCCAACCTGACGCAAATCGCCTATCTGGGCGAACTCGCCCACCAGGACCGGGGCGCCCCGGACCTCGTGGGTGAACGCATCCGGAACATTTCCGCCACCGCGCGGCAGGCGGTGAAATCGCTCGACGAAATCGTCTGGGCCGTCAATCCCCGCAACGACACGCTGGCCCACCTGCTCGACTACGCCGGCCAATTCGCGGTGGATTATTTGCGACTGATGGACATCCGCTGCCGGCTGGATTTCCCCGCGGAAATTCCCCCCCGCGAACTTTCCACCGACCTGCGCCACAATCTCTTCCTGGTGATCAAGGAGGCGCTGCACAACATTTTCAAGCACGCCCACGCCACCGAAGTCTGGCTGCGCGTCGTGGTGGATGATCAGGCGCTCGAGGTCGTCCTCGAGGATAACGGCCGCGGCTTCGCCAGCGCGCCCGACGACGCGCTGGCCGACGGGTTGCGCAACATGCGGCAGCGCATGACCGAGATCGGCGGCGCCTTTGCAGTGGCCAGCCAGCCGGGCAGCGGCACCAAAATCAAGTTGCGTCTGCCCTGGCCGGAACCCCTCTGACTAGTACGTTCGTATCATGGCATGAAACCAAAAACTGAAGTAAAATCCAACCCGCCTGACATGCGCATCCGGGTTTCCATCGTCGAAGACGACCGCGGCACACGCGAAAGCCTCACCGAGCTGCTGAGCCGCGCCCCGTCACTGCGCTTCATCTGCGCGTATTCCACCGGCGAAGAGGCGTTGCAAAGACTCCCCGCCGACGCTCCCGACGTGGTGCTCATGGATATCAACCTGCCCAAGATGAATGGCATCGAATGCGTCGCCCAGCTCAAGCGGCACCTGCCCCAAATGCAGGTGCTGATGCTCACGACGTACGAGGAAGGCGATCTGATTTTTGATTCGCTGCGGAAAGGTGCCAGCGGCTACCTGCTGAAGAACCTGCCGCCGGCGGAGCTGATCCAGGCCATTGAACAGGTCAATGCGGGCGGCGCGCCCATGTCCATGCAGGTGGCGCGGAAAGTGGTCAACCACTTTCAGCGGATCAAGCAACCCAAGTCCGACGTGGAGCAACTCACCAAGCGCGAGCATGAAATCCTGGCGCTGCTGGCCAAAGGCTTTTTGTACAAGGAAATTGCCGACCAGTTGGGCATTTCCCTGAGTACCGTGCGCGCCCATTTGCACGCCGTCTATGAAAAGCTCCATGTCCAGTCCCGCACCGAGGCCGTGGTAAAATTTCTCGGGCGCGACTGAGGTTTTGCAGTCGGACCGCGGACCGTCCCGGCCCGCAGCGGCCGGAAACACAAGCGAGGTGCGGCGAACCACGGGAGCTGGTGCGTGAATCCCGAACGCTGCGACCGAGGGACCGGTCGCAGTCCGCAGCCGCTATTACCGGGGAGGGACAAACCCGGATTAACCGGAAATCCGATATCCGAAGGAGATTGGAAACTTTGCTTTGTGGCTGACTGCAAATTTCGCGGTCAAAGCTTCAGCGCGCCTACGGCGGCATTGGCCAGCGTAAGGAGGGTGTTGGGAAACAAGCCAATCCAAAACATGCCGGCAATGCAGATCCACGCCGTGACCATCGCAGGGGCGGAGAGTTCGATGGTGGTCAAATCCTTCGCTTCCCGGCTCCAGTACATCGCTTTGATGACGCCAAAATAGTAGTAGAGGGAAATGACCACCCCGGCCAAGGCAGTGAAGATCAGGCAGTAGTAACCGTGGTTGCCGGAGGCTTGCGCCGCTTCGACGACGGACTTGAGCAGCAGGAATTTGCCAAAGAAACCCGCCAGCGGCGGAATGCCCGCGAGGGAGACCATGGAGATCGTCATCGTCGCCGCCAGCAGCGGCGAACGCTGGTTCAGGCCGGCCAGACCGGAGATGTCCTCGGTTTCAAGCTGCCGCAGCACCAGGGCGATGACCAGGAAAGCAGCCAGCACCGTAAACAGATAGCCGGCGAGATAATACAGAATGGCCGCCTGGCCGCTGGCGTTTAGCGCCGCCACGCCCAGCAGCAGATAGCCCGCGTGCGAGATGCTGGAATAGCCGAGCAGCCGCTTGAGATTGCGCTGTGGCAACGCGCAGAGGTTGCCGTAGAGGATCGTGATGCCAGAAATGACGATCAGCAGGTTGGCCCAATGCGCCGTCACGGCCGGTACCGCCGTGAACAAAACGCGGAGCAGCAACACGAAACCGGCGGCTTTGGAACCCACGGCGAGAAACGCGGTGGTCGGCGTGGGCGCGCCTTGATAAACGTCCGGCGCCCAAATCTGAAACGGAAACGCGGCGATCTTGAAGCCGAGACCGACCAGCACCAGCAGCACGCCCAGCAGAAAAACTCTGTCGGCGGCGAATTGCGGGGCGACGGCGGCGAGTTCGGTGAAATTCAGCTTGCCGGTGGCGCCCCAGATCAAGGCGATGCCGAAGATCATGAACGCCGACGACAGCGCGCCGAGAATGAGATATTTCACGCCCGCTTCGAGCGAGGTAAGTTTGCCGCGCTGGAAACTGACGAGGACGTAAAACGTGATGGTGATGAGTTCGATGGAAACAAACAGCATCGCAAAGTCGTTAGCGGACGCGGCAAACAGCATGCCGGCCAGCGCAAACAGTATGAGCGAATAGTATTCGGCCACCGCCGCGAGGCGATCCGCGAATTCGGCGGCGATGAACAGGACCAGCATGGCTGCGATGATAAAAAAGCGCTTGAAGAACAGGGCCAAGCCATCGTTGATAAACTCACCATGGAAGGCGGTGCCCGTGAGGCTGCAATTGCCGTTGCCACTCAAGTTGATGGCGAGAAGAAAGCCCAGCGCCGCGATGGCGGCATAGCCAATGAAGCGACGGCGCTCGGCCGGCACGAACAGATCCGCCAGCATCAGCACGAGGCCGAGGCCGATCACCGACATTTCCAAGCTAATCAGGGAAGCGTTCATCTTATTTGGTAGGTGCCGCCCCGTCCTCCGTAGCAGCACTGCGGAAGATGGACGTGAGGAGGCTCGCGCTGGCGTGGGCGCCTGTACCACCGTTGCCGGCGGCATCCGCATTCAGCTTGAAGGTCGGCGAGGGCGGACCGGCAAGTTGCATTTTATATCCCGGCAGCACCTTTTCTGCGTCGGGGTTGATCTTTTCCGTCAGCAATCGCGGCCAGCAGCCGAAGATCAGCAAACTGGCCAGCAGCAGCGCGTAGGGCAACTTGCGCCAGAGGTGGCCGGCGTCGGTCAGGCCATTCCATTTCTCCGGCAGCGGGCCGTGCAGCACGTTGCGGATGGCGCGCGTCATGTACACGCCGCCAATCACCAGCGCGCCCCACAGGGCCAGCACCGTGATGGCCGGGAACACTTTCCATGCGCCGAAAAACACGGTGACTTCACCGGCAAAATTCGCGAAGCCCGGCAGCCCGCAGCCTGCCATCGCCGCCATCACCAGCGCCGTGCCGATGAACGGCAGCTTGCGGCAGAGTCCGCCCAACTCGCTGATTTGCAGCGTGCCCGTCTGCTGATAAATGTAGCCGCTCAAGGCAAATGTCAGCGCCGCGAGAAAGCCGTGGGCGATCATGATGAGCACTGCGCCGCTCACCCCAATGACGTTCAGGCTGGCGATGCCGAGGAAAATAAAGCCCATGTGCGCCACGCTGGAATTGCCGATGAGCAGGTTCAAATCCTTTTGCCGCATGGCCACCCAGCCGACATACAAAATATTGCCCACGCAGAGCAGCGCCAAAAGCTCCACCCATCCCAGGCTCAACAAGTGCTGTTGCGCGCACGCCGGCAGCACACAGAACGGGAAATGTGCCAGCACGCCGGGCGACAAGACCGGGGAATGAAGCGCATCCGGCAACATGGTCAGCGCCACGCGGATCAAGCCATACAAGCCGAATTTTTTCAGCACGCCCGCGTGCAGCATCGCGGTGGGTGACGGTGCCACACCGTAGCCCAGCGGCGCCCAGGAGTGAAACGGCCAGAGCGAAACCAGGATGCCAAATCCGAACAGTAGCAGGGGAAAGATGAAGTTTTGCGCGTTCAGGGCAATCGGGTTCGCTTTGACGTGGGCGATGAGTTCGGGGATGTCGAACGTGTGGGCGCCCGCAGCCAGATACAGCGCGATCAGCCCAATCAACGCGAGCAGCGCGCCGGCGCTCAAATAAAGCGTGATCTGGAAGGTCGCGTAGTTTTTCTTTTCACCGCGGCCCCAGACCCCGATCATGATGAAAGTGGGAATCAAGGCGAGCTCGTGCAGGAAATAAAAGAAAAACAGGTCGAGCGACGCAAACGCGCCCAGGATGCCGCCACTCATCACCAGCAGCAGGATGTAAAACTCCTTCTCGCGCGATTGGATTTCGAACGAGCAAAGGGCGGCCGCAAACGCCACGATGGCGCCCATCAAAATCAGGCCCACGTTCAAACCATCCACGCCCACGTGATAGCTGATGCCCAGCGATTCGACCCACGGAATCCGCTGCTCGAACTGGTAGCCGCTCAGGCCGGGCACAAACTGGCAGAACATCTTCACCGCCAGCACCGCGGAAATCAGCGTGCCCAGCACCGCAATGGCGCGGATGGGCACGCGATAATTGCGCGGCACCACCACCAGCACCAGCGCCGCCAGCAGCGGCCAACCTGCAATGTAAGTCAAAATGGACATTTTCTTTATTTCACTAAAACAAAGTAGAGCAGCACGGCCACGCCGAACACGAATAAAAAGGCGTAGGTTTGGAGATTGCCGGTTTGCACGAGCCGCAACATGCGGCCGCTCAAGTCCGTGCCGCCGCGCACCAAGCCGATGCACAGGCCCTCCACAAGCCAGCGGTCAATCCAATCCATCACCGCCGCGATGGCATCATGCCAGCGGATGAAGGTGGCCTCGTAAAA
>Ga0316217_10005739_pt1 | contig 12686 bp, 9 predicted proteins | sample 1anoAmetaG_FD_203633 | JGI IMG/M metagenome (GOLD analysis project Ga0316217, IMG submission 203633) | Freshwater microbial communities from Trout Bog Lake, Wisconsin, USA - 1anoA | ecosystem: Environmental > Aquatic > Freshwater > Lake > Hypolimnion/Profundal zone | place: USA: Wisconsin...
CAACACCCTTACACCACGGTCGACGGTGGGACGCGCTGCATCTTCGGATGCCACGTCTCCCGTACGCACAATGGTTTCGATACCCGAAACTCCAGCCTCTACCCATCCCTTACGGGGGCGAATCGGTGTAAGATTGGTGGGCTGGAGCCCGCGCGAGCGGCGGGCCCTGCAATTGCTGGCGGTAAGAGGCGTTAGACTTGCAGTTCACGGTTTCCTGGAAGGCGGTTGTTTTGACTCTACCCCCTGTGCCAAATTTACCGAGACGATTCCATGGCCGTACGGTGGCGGTGTTGGTGGGGGGCGCGCTGATTGTGATGTTATTGGGCCTGGGCGTGGCGTGGTTTATGACTTCGTTGCCTGGGCCGCGGGAGCCGGAAGTCGTGGCGCCGGCTGCGATGCCGGATTTCACGCCGTCGTTTGCGGTCTTGCCGTGGAAGCGTGATCCGGCGGTGTTTGTTCGGGTGTGGGTGCCGTTGGCGCAGACGCCGTGGCGGCGGACGAGTCGTCGGGCGGCGGCGGTTATCTTGGCGCCGGCCGGGTTGCCGTGGGTGCGCGAGGCTGATGCACCGATGGCGGTCGGAGTGCCGGCGGCGACGATGCCCTGGGGCGCGAGCGGCGAGCATTCGCCTGCTGTGCCGATGCGCCCTGCGACCTTGCCTCGGCCATAACGCCCCTTGAGGGCGCCGCAATAGTTTGGAGGAGTTTGCATGCGAATGGCGGTAGTTGTGTTTTCGTTGGCGGTTTTATTATTGGGTTGGAGTACTGCCGCGCGCGGGGAGGACGTCAAACCCGCCAGGGTGGATCCGGCGGTCTTGGCCAAGCAGATCGGTGCGCAGCTGTCTTCGGCCGATCCTGCCGTGCGGGCGGAGGCGGTTGTTTCGATGCACCAACTTTTTGCGCTCGACCCGGTCCTTGCCGCCGGTCAGTTTCGGGGCTCGTGGCTGCCGGCCCTGACGGAGGCCAGGATGTACCAGGAAATCGCCGACGTGGCGCAGGAGTGCATGATCCGTGTGCAGCTGGATGCGAGCAGTTACGAGGTTGCCCAGCAGACGCGTGTGCGGGCCTTGCTGCAGGCTGGGAAACCCGACCGCGCGCTGGCCGCGGCGCGGGGGTTGTTCAACGTGTCATCGATGGCCACGACCGCCAGCGCGTTATTGCTGGTGACCGAGTGTCTCAATGCCAGTCATCCGGGGGATCTGCGGATTGCCGAGCGCTTCAAGGCCCAGCAGGTCGCGGGCGCAGCCATTCCAAGTGGGCCAGTGGACGGGCGAAATGCCGCGGTCGCCGAGTCGATTTTGCTTTCGATCAAGGTGGACGGTGAAATCGAGCCTTTTGAGCGTGCCGCTCGCAAGATTGTGGCCGAAGATTATGCATCGTTGTGCGTTAAGGGGAATCTTTTGTTGCTGGCCAATCAACCTGGTGAAGCCCGGTTGGTTTTTGAGCGGGCCTATGCCGAGGCGCTTGAGATTCAGTTGCCGCAGGCGACGGAGAATTTGGCGCGTTGCATGAAAGCCCAGGATGGCACGATTGGCCGGGCCAATGGGTGGATCATTTCGTTGCGGCCCCATCCCGACACTCGCCCGGGGAAATAAGCGATGTTGACGACCCGCAATTCTTGGATGATTCTTTTGTGTGTGGCAGCACTGGCGCCGCTTCGTGTCCGCGCGGAATACACCAACGAGTGGATCGTCGACGTTCAAAATCGCCTGGAGTCCGGCGACCCTGTGGCCCAGCGCAAAGCGATCGCGGAGATCGATCAATATCAGCAGGATTTGCCTGTGGCCGCTGCGGGGCAACTGGGGGCCCGTTGGTTTAAGCCCATGATTGCCGGGGGATTTTGTAAGGACGCCGCGCGGCTGGCCCGCGTGAGCGTACTGGCCGTTCCGTATGACGCCGAGAGTATCGATGCGCTGTTGCGTTGGCGGATTGAAGCGCTGCAGAAAGCCGGTCAGCCCCGCGAAGCGCTCGCCGACGCTCGGCTGCTGTTTGAAATCTGCCCGATGGGGCGAACGGAAAGCAGCCTGCTGCTGCTGGGCGAATGTCTCAACCGCGCCTATCCGACGGATTCGACCATCGTGCAGCGCCTGATGCGCGAGCAACTGGCTGGGGCCAAGATTTCCGCATCAGCCAGCACGTCGGCCAGCCAGAGTGCTACGCAACCGGCATCGCTGCTGGGCGAGATTGCCGTCGATAGAAAGCCTTACCAGGACGCCCTGGAGCAACTGAATTCCGAGATTGGTCCCGATCCCCAGCGATATGTGGATCTGGCCAGCAAAGGCAATCTGCTGATCCTGGCGGGTCGACCTGCCGAGGCGGCGGTGGTTTTTGCGAAATTGGAGCGATTGGTGGATTACGACCAGCTGCGCATTGTCGACGACGCGCTGGCTCGGGTGCTCAAGGCCCAGGATCTTTCCATCGGCCGGGCCAACGGATATGTGCAGTCGCTCAAGAAAGCTGCCGCGCCGGCAGCGCCGCCGGCGCACTAAATAATCCTATGGTTTTCCAAAACGGCGCCCCCCGATCCACCGCTTACCACATCATTCGCCCGCGCATGCGGCCCCACGAGCGGCCGGGATTCTTGGGCAGCTCTTCGTCATTAATATCCGGGCTCTTGGCGCCGTAGTCTTTGTAGTGAATCTTCCACCAGTTCAGCATCTTCCTGGCGGCTTTTTCCTCGTTGTCCAGCGTGCCGGCAAGCATCCAGCGATTGCCCCACTGGGGCACGCGGGCCAGGTTGAAATCGTCCTTGTCCTGATCGGTCAATTTCGCCAGGATGCCCAGGGCGTCCACGCGCGTCGAGCAGCGATACATCTGGTTGTTCATCATCTGCTCCCACCCGTCGTTATTGAAATTGCTTGCCACCACGCCAACCAGGTACACCACCGCGGCCTTGGGTCGATAGGCCATCAGGAGCCGCTCGAAGTTGAGCCCCTGCGAGCCGTTGTACGACGAGAGCATCTGGAAGGGGTGCATGTTCGGATTGCTCTTCATGATCGCCAGCGAGTCCATGAAATCCGTGATTTTCTTTTCGACCACGTCGCTCTTGTAGGCCACCAGCAGGTCGGTCGCGACATCGCCATCCATCATCCGCATCGCCAGGGAGTAATCGTAGCCGTCGAGCTGAATGGTTCGGCCATGCAGGACGGCCACTCGGGGGGCAATTCCCGAGCCCATGCCCATGTTGATGCGATATTGGGTCAGCGGATACTCGACTGCCTTTTGCCAAAGGGCATCGACCACATCCGGCGAGGGCTCGCGATCCCAGGCCGCATTGATGGCCGTGAGGCTCACCTCGCGCTCCGCGTCGTCGATGAGCCGGGCCAATACCCAATCGGCCGCTTGGCCATCGATGCCGACCACCATGTGCGCGGCATCCACGCGGGTCGAGCTGTCACTGGAGAAAGCCACGGCCAGCACTTTGGCGCCCTCCGGCGAGAGGCCCCAGTGAATGAGCATTTCGCGCCGCGGCTCGGTCTCCTCGGCGGCCACCAGCAGGAAGCGCGACAGCGCCTCCTGAAAATTCATCAGGCTGGCGATGAGCGCCCGGGCTTCAAGATCCTGCGTGGCGAGCAACGACGTGAGATTCCTGACGCTGTTGGCCTTGAACTGCCCGGCAATGTTCATGAGCATCGAAGCGTCACGATTGTTTTGTTCGATGACATGAGCCAATTGCTCCAGCGCTGCGGCGCGCTTGGCGGCATCGCGCGACGAAAGACCATCCAGCGCAGCAGTGATTTCAGCCGACCACTTGGCGTGTATTTCTCTGCTTTCCCCGGCTATGACTCCCGCGGATATCGTCGGCAGCGTCGCGGTTGCCGTCGCCGCCGAGGGGTCCGTCGTCGGACTGCTCTGGCAGCCCGTTGCCCCGATTGCCACCCCCAGGAGCGCACCCCACAGCACTTTTTTCATGGCACGATCTCCAAAATCCCCCTCCGGGCCATCTGGCACCTTTTCGCCGATCGTCAATTATACCACCGTATACGAGAATGTATCGTTGTCGGCAACATCGGCCGGTACTTAGACGCACGACCGTGCGAAGCGTCGGGACAAATTCCGCGTTTACGTTCTTGGCCATGGTGGCTCCCGCGCCAAGGCCGAGGCGAGCTGGTGAAATGACCGGCAATTCTGTACCATGCAGATTCGTCCGCGGCTTTCGCGGAGCGACTTTGCGATGGTTTTTCATTTTTGGGAGTTTGTGTTTTATGGCCGCCACTGATGCCAAACCTGACCGTGCCGCCTGGATTCAAGGTCCTGCTGCCACGTGTACCCATTTGCCTGCCGCCTCGGCCCACCCGGCGCGGCTTGTGCTCTTGGGAGCCCCCGGAGTCGGTAAGGGCACCCAGGCTGAGTTGCTCTGCGCCAACCTCGGCACCTGCCATCTCTCCACCGGCGATATCTTCCGCGCCGCCAAGACCCTGCCCGCCGGCCAACGCAGCCCGGCCATGACCGCCGCTTTGGAATACATGAAGCGCGGCGACCTGGTGCCCGACACCACGGTCCTGGATGTCGTCCGCGAACGGATCGGCTGCCTCGTTTGCGGCGGCGGCTTTCTGCTCGACGGCTTCCCCCGCACCGTCGCCCAGGCCGAGGCCCTCGAAAACATGCTCGCCCAGGAGCACATCGCGCTGGATGCCGTGCTGGACTACGAGCTGCCGCTGGACGAGATTGTCTCGCGCCTCTCCGGCCGCCGCACCTGCGGAAACTGCAAGGCCGTCTTCCACGTCACGGGTCGGCCGTCCAAGGTCGAAGGCATCTGCGATAACTGCGGCGGCAAACTGGTGCAGCGCGAAGACGATCGCCCCGAGGCCGTGCGCAACCGCATGGAAGTCTATCAAACCAGCACCTCCCCGCTGATCGAGTTTTATTCCAAACGCAACCTGCTGGTGACCATCGCCGCCCACGGCAAACCCGAGGAAATCTGCCAGCGCTCGCTCGAGGCCTTGGCCTCACGCAAGAAAGCCTGCGGCTGCAACTGCCACAAATAAGCTCAAGCGTCAGAAAAAATCTCAGGGGCCACCTGCCATCAGCCCAACAAAAAGAGCTGCGGACCACAATCCGCAGCTCTTTTCTTTTATCAACTGGCTTGCGGGATTCCCTTAAGGGCAAGGCCCTCAGAGACGCTCACCGTGGCCATCCGCATTCATCTGGCCCCTTCCCCATCACGGCGCCCTTAGATCCACAGCTTCTTGATCAGCCATACCTTCACGCATTGCGTCAGCACCACATACACCAGCAACGTCAAGAGCAACAGCGGCCAGAACAGGATCGGCAGCGGCACAAAGTTCAGCGACGAAGCAATCGGCGAAAACGGCAGCCACGCGCCAACCAGCATGATCGACACCGTCGTGATAATCAGGGGCCAGCTCGCCCGGCTCTGGATAAACGGAATCTTGTTGGTCCGAATCACGTGAATAATCAACGTCTGCGTGAGCAGCGATTCGACAAACCAGCCCGTCTGGAAAAGATGGGCCGCGTACAGCGTGTCGGCCTTGTCGGCCGTGGCTTTCGCAAACTCGCCCACCAGTTGTAGCGTCGGCGCCTTCAGCTTGTCCAAAAGCTGGCACTTAAAGACAAACCACATCATGAGAAACGTGGTGTAGTCGAAGATGGAACTGCACGGGCCGATGAACAAGATGAAGCGCGTGATCTCGCGCATCGACCAGGGCCGGGGCTTGGTTATCTGTTCGGGGTCCACTTCGTCGGTGGGGATGGGCACCTGCGAGAAATCATAGAGCAGGTTGTTGGTCAGAATTTGAATGGGGACCATCGGCAGGAAGGGATAGAGAATACTGGCCCCCAGCACGCTGAACATGTTGCCGAAGTTGGAACTGGCGCCCATCCGGACATACTTGAGAATATTGGCAAATACCTTGCGGCCCTCCAGCACGCCCTCCTCGAGCACCATCAGGTTCTTTTCCAGCAGGATCGCATCGGCCGCCTCTTTGGCGATATCCACCGCCGTGTCCACCGAAATCCCCACGTCCGCCGCCCGCAACGCCGGCGAATCGTTGATGCCGTCGCCCATGAAGCCCACCACGTGCTTGCGGCTCTGCAGGGCCTTGATGATCCGCTGCTTATGCGCCGGCGACAACCGCACGAACAACGTCGTCTTCTCGGCGGCGTCGGCCAGCTCGAGGTCACTCATGGCCTCGACCTTGGGACCCGTCAGCACATTCTCCAGAGACAGGCCCACTTCCTTACAGATCTTGCGCGACACCAATTCGTTGTCGCCCGTGAGCACCTTGACGGTAATGCCGTGCTTGTTCAGCGCCATGATCGCCGGCCCCGCGGTGTCCTTGGGCGGATCGAGAAACGCGATATAGCCTTTCAAGGTCAGGTTCTGCTCGTCGTCCTTGTTGTACGCCGCCTTGGGATCGCCGTCCTTAAACGCAATGGCCAGCACGCGGAAACCATCGGAGGACAACTGGTCGTACTCTTCCTTGAGCTCCTCAAGCAGCAGTTCCTCCATCGGATAAAGCTCGCCTTCCAGCTCAAACTGGGTGCAGCGGGCGAAGACCGATTCGGGCGCTCCCTTGCAGATCAACTGGTGCTTGCCCTCGGGCGTCTGCACCACCACCGACATCATCTTGCGGTTGAAATCAAACGGGATTTCGTCGGCCTTGGAATAGTCCTTGATCGAAACGTCCTTGTGCACTTCCTCATGCTGCAGCACCGCGCGGTCCAGCACGTTCTTCAAGCCGGTTTGAAAATGGCTGTTCAAAAACGCCAGCTGCAGCACCCCGTTGTCGTCTTTCCGCACGACATCGCAGGATTTTTCGAGGATCACGCGGTCCATCGTCAGCGTGCCGGTCTTGTCGGTGCACAGTACATCCATGGCGCCGAGGTTCTGAATTGAATTGAGCCGTTTGACGATCACCTTCTTGCGGCTCATCAACAGCGCGCCCTTGGACAGGCACACGCTCACGATCATCGGCAGCATCTCGGGCGTCAAACCCACCGCCACGGCCATGGCGAACATAAACGCACCGTCGGGGCCCCACCAGGTATGCTTGATAAGCCCATTGATCAGGAACACCGCCGGCACCATTACTGCCATGAAGCGGATCATCAACCACGTGAAACTCGCCACGCCCCGGTCAAAGCTCGTCGGCGGCGGGTTGGATGTAACCGCGCTGGCCATACTTCCCAGGTAGGTCCGAAGCCCCGTTTCAACGACTACCGCCGTGGCCGATCCGCTCTCGACGCTGGTGCCCAGGAAACATAAATTCTTGAGTTCCAGGGGCATTTTCCCGTCGATCTTTTCCGGCGCGTCGAACTTTTCGACGGGAAACGATTCGCCCGTCAAACTCGCCTGCGTCAAAAACAAGTCTTTGCAGCTCAAAATGCGCACGTCTGCGGGGATCATGTCGCCCGCGGCCAGCTTCACAATATCCCCCGGCACCAGTTCGCCCAGCGGAATTTCGCGGGCCTGGCCCTGCCGCAGTACGGTGGCCGTGACGCGGATCATGGCCTTGAGCTTGGCGGCCGCGGTATCCGCGCGGGCTTCCTGGATGAAGCGCAGCGACACGCCGAGGATCACCATCAGCAACATCAGGTACCCGCCGAAGTAATCCGGCGAAGTCATGGCCGTCCACAGGGCGACCTTGCCCTGGAGAAAATCAGATGTGGGTCCGGCCGTCCAAAACGTGAGGCTGGCCAGCACCAACAGCAGGATCACCAAGGGATTGACGCAGGCTTTGAGGAAGAGCTTGAGCCGCCGATGTTGCTGCTCGTGCGCCACGACATTCGGGCCAAACTCGTCCATGCGTATCTGTGCTTCGTCGTCGCTGAGCCCCTCCAGCGTGGTTTGCGCCGCCGCCAGCGCCGCCGGGCCGTCCAGCGCCGCGACGTTGGTGAGTTTCGCCGAGACTTGGATCGTGCCGTTGCCGCGCTTGAAAGCCGTGAGAATGTTCCGCGGCAATATGGAACCGAAAACCAACGCCATACGTCACCTGTTCGTTGTGACTCAAAGAAAGACCCAAACCGAGCCGCTCTCGGTTTTGCGGTTCTACGTGGAGCGTGACTCCCAATTTTTCTGATTGTCGCGGGCTCCCATTGTCCCTGCCGCGCGGCGTACTTGTTGAAGACAAAACATCGTACCACTCCCCTCCGTTTGAGCCAACCACGATCCCCCAAATTCCACGCGATTTTTCGACTCTTCATGCTTCCCGAGCGCTGGCGCGGTAGTCGCATCCCGCCCCTGATTTGCGTTCAGCCCTCCTCAAAAACGACCAAAGCGGAAGCGGCCTTAAACCGCTTCCGCCATGGCACAATCGTTCGTGAGGCTGGTGCAATTATGGTTTGGGCTGGCGGATTTCCACGTCAAAATCGTCCACCGCCGCAGACATGGAGGTAAACCGAATATAGGCGATGCCTTTCTTGGGCACCCGCAAATCCGTCCAGCCCGAAGGCCCTTCCACCGGCATCTTGTGATTCAAGAACGTGTACTGATACTGGATGATCAGCCAATCGTTGGTCAAATTGCGGATGGGTATCGACACATCCAACTGCCCTGATCCCACGCGGGGCGCGCTGGGCGGCTGGATGCGGGTCCAGGTCTGCAGGTAGTAATTGGAATAATGCACCTGGGGCATTTCCACCATCGGGTCCTGCTGTGCCGCCGGCGGAGCGGTGCAACCGCACAGCGCCAAGCCCAATGCTCCGGCTAGAATCCAACCAGTTTTCATCACGCTCTTCATCAATAACCCTTTCGATGCTTTTGGCCATGTGATCTGCGCCCTCTGGGCGCCACTGCATCACATGCGCTTTAGTTGCCTGGTTGTGTCGCCGCCGGACGAACCGGGACGATCGTTTTAACTTCCGTGCTGGTCGTTTCGGTGGTGACCTTGGTTTCGGTCTTCTTGGTGGTGGTCACCAGGTTCATCGGTCCGGTGACTTCCACGTTAATGGTGTTGTTCTGCAGGTCCACGGCCTTGAGGCCCGTCGAATCGCTCAATGCTTCCTTGAGATCGCTGTAGAGATCTTCCGGCGCGCCGGTGTAAGCGACCGCCAGTGCCGCATAGGCGCTGTGGCTGCCGCCGGTGGCCGAGAGGGTCTTGACGGATTCGACACCCTTGACCCGCTGGAGGAACTTGCGGATCGTAATTGTGTCATCCACCGCCGCGGCCTTGTAGATGCGCACTTCAATCGGATCCCACTCGGGGTTGCCGCTCCACTTCTCGGCCATCTGCTGCATCATCTTTTCGGCCAGGTGCCGCGTAAAGACGTTCACGTTGGTCTTGGAAATGGGCAGGGGCATATCAACCACCGCGGTGCCGAGGTTGCGTGCGTCGGTGGTGCTGACCGCCTTGCACATCAGCCGGATTGCCGCGCCTGAGGAGGCTTGGCGTGTGGGCACGGCTTTGACTTGAATCAGAATGTCGGTCTGCAATTCGGTGCTCAGCAGCCGCCACGCCGCGGCGTCGCCGTTTTCCAGCCGCAGGATTTTCTCGCGATCGAGCTTGTTGCGTGCGGCGTCTGCGTCTTTGATCTGCACGCGTCCGCCGGCGTCCATGTAATTGACGATCGATAGTTCGATCATTTCGTAATCGTCTTTGGTGGCGCCGACTTCGTCGTATTTATCCGGGGCGACTTTCACGCTGGTGGTCTTGGTGTATTCGGCCGGTCCGTTGGAACTGAAGCCGGTCTTGCTGGTGTCGTTGGTGGAGCCGGCGCCGGCGCTGGCTGAGGCCCCGCCCCAACCGGCGGCGGCAGCGGCGGCGGAGTTCTGTGCGGTGGAAACGTGTTCGTTGGCGACATTTACGCTGCCGGTGGCGGATTGCTTCACCTCGGTGCGCGTAAGTTCTGCCAGGCCATCGGGTTGGAGACTATCGCCATTGATGGTGCGATTGACAAAGACCATGACGCGCGGGCTGCGATGCGCCAAGTAGGCGCGGACGAAGGCTTCTTCGGAGGGCAGGGGTTCACGCATGGCGGGGCCTGTCGGGACGACTTGCGTGCTCTCGGCCGGCAGGGGCCTGGGGGCGACCTGGGGTTGATAGGCCCGCGGATCGTTGGCCGGTGCAGCGATAATGTGGGGGGCGTCCTGGGCTTGGAGGTTACCGGCGGTAATCGCTCCGGCGAATAACGCCATCAAAAGGGCTCGTTTCATGCGTACATCCTTGCGTTAACATCTTTTGGGAGCGGCACTTACATTGTTTGCCCGCTATCGGCAGATCATGATCCCCTGGAGGTTGGGGCTGAGGTTAGGATTCCTAATCAGACGATGCTACCACCAAAACGTTAGCAATGGTCGAGAATATCCCTGAAAGGCCCATGCCGGGGCGGGCCCGCGCTCCCCCCCGCGAAGGGGATAGAGAAATCTTGAACGTTGGGTTAAGAATAGATACACTTCATTGACGCCTGTTGAGATTTACCCTTTGTTCTGTTGCTTATACGGGCGTGATCTTTTTTGGGCCCGGCTCAGTTACGCGCAGGCGTGGCTTTGGTGAGGTTTCAGGAAGGCAGAGTTTATGACGTCGTTCGACGTGGTCTCGGACGGCCAAAGCCCGGAACTTCCGGCCAGGGATTCGTCGGCTCGACCGACGGACTCTGCGGTGGTGGCGTCGGATATGCCCAAGCCTTGTAGCCCCCCGTCTCCCCCCCTCTCTCCCCCCCCATGCCTACCCTCAGATTCGACTGTTCCCCCCGCCAAGGCACCACTAAACACCCCCGTAACGACCCATTCTGCACCGGTCGTGTCGACATCTTCGGGGTCGGGGCGGGCGGCGTTTTACGAGTTTGCGGTGATTGGGGCGGGGATCCCGATCGTGGGGATGGATCCATCGGGTTTGATATGTTCGTGGAATAACGCCGCTTCGCGAATGTTTGCCCGGGGGGAGTCGGAGGTATTGGGGCGGCCGTGGGACGTGTTGATGCCGGTAGAGTTTCGGCCGATTGCGGCGCGGGCGTTGCAGCGGACGCTGCAGCAGAGGTCGACGAATGTGTATGAGATGGCGTTTGTGCCGCCGGGGGGCAAGCACCTGCTGCATCTCGGGGTGACGCTGTCGTGCGTGCTGGACGGGCAGAACCGGCTGCTGGGGATAATGGCGTGGCTGCGAGATATTTCGAATCGTAAAGAGCTGGAGACGAACCTGTCGCGCAGCAGGCACATGGCGTCGCTGGGGACTTTGGCGGCGGGGGTGGCGCATCACTTTAATAACATCGTCTGCGGGATGTCGACGATGGTGGAGTTTGCGCAGTCGTCGGAGGATCCGGTGGCGATGCATCGGGCGCTGCGGATGGCGGCGGAGGCGGCTTCGCGGGTGGCGTATATTACGCAGAGTTTGCAGGCTTTTTCGTCGCCGGAGACGGGGGAGCCGGACCTGGCGGATTTGACGGAGGAGTTGCTGCGGTTTGCCGACGCGGTGGAGCCGACGTTGCAGCAGAAGGGCATTACGCTGGAGTTGGATTTGCAGGCGCGGCGGGTGGCGGCGGTGCCGCGGCATCGGTTTTCGCAGGTGCTGCATCATATGTTGCGGAATTCGGAGGAGGCGTTTGACGGGCAGGGATTGGGGAAGGAGCGGCGGATCACGGTGCGGACGATGTCGCAGGAAGAGCAGATTATGCTGCAGTTTTCGGACACGGGGATGGGGATTTGCCCCGAGCATTTGCCGCAGGTGTTCGATCCGTTTTTCACGACCAAGGGCGTGCAGGGCGGGGGGAATAAGGGCAACCCGGGACTGGGGCTGGCGCTGGCCCATGGGGTGGTGATCGATATTGGCGGGCATATATGGGCGGACTCGGTGGTGGGGGCGGGGACGACGATTAATATTCTGATACCGGTGGTGGGGTGAGGGAGGGGCGGGATTCACCACGGTGAGCACGGAGGGTGGGAGCGAGCTTTCAGGCGGGCTGGGTCTCAATGTAGTCGCAGTAGAAGCAGTGGTTATCGGCTTCGCGAGCCTTGATCTGACAATTCGGCGACCGGCAGCAATACATTTTGATCTGGGTCATCACGCCGTCAGCAATGTCCTCGATCTCCAAGGGGTGCAGGGTGATATACCAGCGGCCCCAGGGGTTCCGGTCGGAGGGGTAGTAGGTGAACCGGAAGGGTCGCTTCTTCGTTCCGCATCGACCGCCGCAGAGGCCGTCGACTTGGATGGCATCGTCACAGTCGATCACAATGTCGGGGTCGGTTTCTGCGTCCTGAATGAGCTGTTGGACTTGGGCCATTGCGATACAGAGATCGTCGGGGATGGGGACGAGGCGGTGGTCTTTCGGTTGGGGTTGGAGTTGTCGCATTGTCTCCTCCGTAAACGGATGATCTTGCATTACCTATACGCGCAGAGACATGACTAGTAGAACATGAGACGTTATACGCCAATCGTGTCAGCCTAAGAGCAGTTCTACATGAATAACGTCGGAACGACGGGGTTCGCTTGGTGGCTGATGTCGCGACGGGGCGTGACGCGGCAAGCTTCGGAGGGGGGACATTGAGGACGACGCACGCTGAAGCGTCAACTACGAACTTTCGAGAGCGGGGGGACATGGAGGCCCGTCGCGATGCGACGCCGCTCAACGAGGGGTTGGTTGAGGAGGGGGGGGGCCGTTGCTGCCTCACGCAGGTTGCTCGCTCCCTTATGAGCATTTTTCATCTACGCTGCAACTCCTTTGTTTTGCGTCTTTCGCCACTGGAAAAGAATCAGCTTTCCTACGACCCACAGTCGCACCCGCCCCAGGCGCCG
>Ga0316217_10005740_pt1 | contig 12685 bp, 10 predicted proteins | sample 1anoAmetaG_FD_203633 | JGI IMG/M metagenome (GOLD analysis project Ga0316217, IMG submission 203633) | Freshwater microbial communities from Trout Bog Lake, Wisconsin, USA - 1anoA | ecosystem: Environmental > Aquatic > Freshwater > Lake > Hypolimnion/Profundal zone | place: USA: Wisconsin...
GGCGGGTCAGCTGGACCTCGCCATTTCCTAAATTGACAACCTTCGTCATTCCAATTCCTTCCATGCCCACCATAGCTGAGACGAGTGCAAAGTTTCTGTCTCAACATTGTTGGCACGGGGGGGTAGGTGACACCAAGTGGAGCCGAGTGAAGGTTAGTCCAAGTGGCTACCTGATGCCAGAGGGGGCACACATCTATCAGATGCAAGCCTACGCCTCAATTTTCCCGTGCGAACACTTCACCCTGATCTATCCGTGGCATTCCGGCTTGGAGGGATCAAAGGCTACTGCATTTCAACTACCGGCCATCGGAACCCGAAGGCCAGTCATTAATATCGTATGTGTAGATGTTGGCTGCGATGGTTTGCGCCCACTCACAATGGCCACAGGGTGCGTAATTGACAATCTGCTTCGGTAACCCTATGACTTCAATCATTGCAATTTTCCATTCTCTACATCAAGGACCCCATCATGCCCCATGATTTAACCTTCTTTCGTGGAATCGCCGTTTCAAACGAAGAGCATCATACCATTGTCCAACAGATCAAAGAAGAAGGGTTTTCATCAATAGTTGGTACATATAACGGCGTATTTACAGATAGAAGGCATCGTCTTGAAGAGCTATTAAACAAACCTGATCTATCAACCGAAGACACGCACCCATCCGTATGGATTAAACAAAATGGCGGTGGGCACCGGGAATACATTGATTCTTATGATTCAATTTATGCATGCGGAGAGGAATACGGTGCATCATATTACGCATGTCAGCACAATTATAGACATGGACGAACCCCCATTTTGATTCAATTTAAGGCCAACATCAAAGATGTTCAAATTGACGGGCGAGATTTTTTGTATAATTTCGTATTCCAAGCAGAAGAACTAAACCAAAATAAACGAATAATTATCAGGGAGATATGGGGTAATAGCATAGACAAATATATAGATAAGGCACTTGAAACATCAGATAGAAATAGAAAAATTGCCATTTGCGATTTAGCAGTTCAGGACGAAGATCTAATTTTAGCGCATCACAGAAACCAAAAGGTAATAGCTGGTCGAAGCAATACACACTACCGGTCTTCATTCATTGTTAAAATTCCAATCGTTAAAAATAATATTCTCAACGTCTCAATTCCAACATACAATATATTAGAAGCAGATATCACCATCGCCAGTTTCAGATCTTTGTAATTTAGAACCGGGACAATTAAGCCGCGAGATTACCCTCACAACCAAATCATGGATTCAGTCGAAATTCTATTTACTATTACCTTAAAATACAGAAAGCACAATAAAATCAAGTAGAACTCATTTTGGCTATAACATCGGTATATATGGATTTCGGACCATGTCCACGAAGGACACCAGAACCAGGACCTGAAAATTCTTCCGCAAATATAACACCGCGAAGACATGGCTTTTGGAAGGAAACCTGATTACTTTCATTTCTAAATAATGGTATTTGCCAAAATGCACCTCCACTTGTCCCACCAAACTTACTTGGGACAAGGGGGTCAGCTAACCGATTGAATGGGAATTCTATAAAGTCAAATCCATCTGAAAAATAATGTTGAGACGGCTGTCCAAAGCCACAAAGGTTGTGAAATTCTCGCACAAGACAGCCGCGTTCTGGAGCCTCACGGGTTGAGGTTCTCTCGTCAACAAACCCTTGAGATATCCATAGTTCATTTCTAAAATCAATTTCGCCATTACATAATGTTTCCCTATAAAGATCAAGGTCAAAGAACGACTTCTTGGCGGCAAGGGCGGAGGCTACATCTTGCGAAAGTATTGCGACCAATCCAAGGTCAGGCCCCATTATGTCAACACTTCCCCTTGCTATTGAGATATATTTTATTGTATTTATATTGATTGACTCAATGGTTTGGCTATGCTGTATTAAGACTCCGAGATTGCCATTTGTTGGTAGCACCTCTAGCACATGCTGAGCTGTCAAAATTGCATATTTTCCACAACTCATCACCAATGTCCCGGAGCCAAGAAGTTGAGGCCCTGCCCCACTTCCTGTATTTTTTGTTTCGTAGAATCCTATTGTGAAATGTGACAAGGCCTCAACCATTTCCTGAACTAATGGTTCTTGAATTTCACTTCTGTCAATTATGCGATAAGGTTCCATTTAGTTATCCAGAAGAAAAGGTGAGCACTCATTCGGCATGGCTTCAGATTTATAGCTCTCCCCCACTACAGAGGTTATCGCCCCGAACCCTGACAAGGAGAGAGATGAAAAAGCAAAAGATTTCAAGAATATTACACCCAAAAACAAGATTAATCGAAAATACTTAATGCAAGCACCGCCTTCCAAACTAGCCAATCTTGCGGACCTGCCACCCTTGGGCTTCCAACTCCTGGACGCACTGGTCTGCATCCGCGCCCAATCCCAAGGTGGAAGCCCGAACTGCCAAACACAGCAGATGGGTTGGGCGGGTCATAGCCACGTAGGCGAGGGATTCCATCATGAGGAACCTTGCAACCTTTGACCTCCTTTGGGATGGCGCTGACCTCGCCACTGAGCGCAGGACAACGGAATCCTTCACCGTCAAGGGCGCCCGGCTGACGATCGCCCTTCAGGTTCAGGAAGCGACCATGCGCGCATTCCTTCTCCAGTCTGGTGAACTGGCACGCGGCATTGGATTCTTGGCCAGGTGCCTGGTGGCTTGGCCTGAATCAACCCAGGGATACCGGCCCTTCTCTGAAGGGCCTGATACCTGGCCTCACCTGAGCGAATTCAACCGGCGGCTGGCTTGTATCCTGGCCAAGGACGCCCCGATCAGCGCCGATGGTGCCCTGACTCCTACCATGCTGACGTTCACGCCGGAAGCATTCACGGAATGGAAGGCATTCCATGACCTGGTTGAGCGTGAGCTGTGCGATGGTGGCAAGCTGCGCGACGTGCGGGATGTGGCCAGCAAGATTGCCGACAATGCCTCTAGGATTCCAGTGGATGTGTAGAGTGTGCCCCCTGGCCGTGTCCTGGCGCATCGATGCCGCAACCGCCTACCTCGACACCCTGCAGGGCCTTGGATCCGCCCTGGAGGCCCCTGGGAACCGTCTGCGAATCCCTCCCGGCCATACGCCCGGAGAAGTGGAGTTGGTGCGCCTGCTCAAAGCGGAATTGCTTGCCCTTCTGGCGAAAAATGCCCAGAGACGGTCGTCAATGTAGTCCCAAACCATTGGATCAGGCGGGTTGCCGACAAAGGTGTTGAAGGCCAGAATGGCCATCAACGCCTTTTTTCGTTCGAACTGGAGATGGGTAATTGGGTTGCCGCCCCCAGGCCATGAGCACCTTGCCCGACTCAGCATAGTAGTGGGCGCTGCTCGCGAGGGCGCGCCGTAACTGGGTCATGGCCAAGTCGGCGAGGCGAAAGCGAGGATCCAGGAGGTAATCAAGCATATAAATGCCAACTGAAAATCCAGATCCTTAAGCAAGGCGAGCCAACCCCATACTTGGCGTGGGAGATCGTGACTACCACCAAAGCCCAACCTATAGGCATAGGAAGGTATAAGACCCCACCCGCCTCGGGTAGCGTAGAATAAACTTGACGCGGCGAGGGTAGCTACCGATCGCTGGTTCCCGCACCAGTTACCGCGTCGCCTTTGCGGGGAACACCGGCGGGAGGCGCAATGAAATTAAATATTGATCTATTAAAGAAGATGCTGGAAGAACTCCCACAGAGAGAGCGAGATACTGCACGGAGGATTTGGGACGATTATGACTGGCGGGATAGTGAGGACGATGATCCATTATTCGGGTTAAGATCCTCGGCAAAAAGATACAAACTCACAATCTTAATCGAAAAAAGCAAAATTAAACCAAACCCAAAGGAGTCTCCTCATTTGGTCGAGAAGGAACTCGAAAAAATTGCTGCTTCTGCGCGGGATCTCAGATCAAAACTTGAACATATCAGTCCCACATCCTTGACGTGGATTGAAAAATCTTCGATCAATTACCCGCCACCTAATGCCGAGGATTGGGTCGAAGGGCAGTTCTTTGCCAGCGTTTCGGACTTACACGCTTGGTTCAGGATCAGACGAATTTGCGCTTCCGCGGATGTTTCAATGGAAGAAGGACCGTGTTGGGGGCGTGATGGTGAGCGGCCAATGGAGCTCGAGGCCCTCGCTCAATCCCTGGACTGGATTGCCCGTGGCGCCGAAGCCACGAAGCAGTCTCCCAATGGTGCGAGGAAGGGCGATCATGGCCGCGCTGTAGCATTGGAATGGATGCTTTACTGCGTGGGGCGTATGAGCAACTTCAGAAAATGCCCAAAGGCACACACCCTCCCAATCGCTCGAGTTGTCCATGAATGGGCGACAGGGGAAAGGCCAGGAAACACCTGGGGGGATCGTCCATTAGATAAAATCAACCCAGATTTGAGGAAGCTCAGATGGATTGAAACGGATGAACAACGCGACCCAGGGCCCGCGGTTGCAAGTTACTCAAATCCTTCAGAACCCGAATCACTCATTGAGGCCATGTTGAGAGATGGATCAATTGATCTTGGCCTTCCTCCGCGTAAGGGTAAGCCGAAATTCTAGGGCGTCTATGGGATGCATCCCGCGATTCAATTTGTTCCGGCTCGCTTCTAGGCGCGGTGGAAGGTACACCTGATTTTCCATGTGTGGTCACTACTGACCACCCACATGTAAAGAACCAGCCATGCCTAACCTGATGAAACCTTCCCCTGCCCCGCCGACCGTGGTGGACCGGCTCCAGCTCCCCAAAGTGAGTTTCTCCGTCCCGGAGACCTCAGAGACCACGAGCCTTGCCAAATCCTTCCTCTACACTGCCATGCGGGATGCGAAGCTCAAATTCATCAAGGCTGGGCCCCGCCGCCTCATCCTCGCTTCTGACCTGGAGGCCTTCTTGTCGAGCCTGTCCCAGGGCCCGGAGACTGCCTGATGAACCCCAAGGTTTGCTTTCTGTGGCCATCCAAGGCTGGCCTCGTAGTCCTCTACGCCTATCTGGATCGCCCCGGTTGAGTCTAAGGCCCAGTTCCTGACCCTGGGGCCAGGAGTCCTGAACCTCGCGCTCATCGCCAGGAGCGCCGTGCTGCATCTGAAAGATGTCCGGGATCTCCGGAAGGAACGGGCCTTATTTCAGGTTGAGGATGGCTTGCCCAGAAACGAGGCCGAGTTCAGTGCGGGGGTCCTACCTGATTCAGACAGGGGGCGCATGGAATGGCTTGGATCAATGACCTCCAGCCCAGACCGGACCACATCCACTTCGACAGGCCCCACCCAGGCAGCCTTAGGGCCGGGGCCGGACAGCGAGTGCGTCCTGGCGAATCATTCTTGAGCCGTTAGTATGGCAAGCTCCAAGTGGGAACTGGGGCGACCGCATCTGGTTCCCATCGGCTCGGATCGTCCACCCGTGGGCACCTATCAGCTAGGCCATCCATCCGCAGGTTTTTACCGTGGTTTTACCGTGGCGACTTTTTCGGCAAGCCAAATACCGCTTAAAAACAAGAAGGACCTAGATTTCTCTAGGTCCTTTGCTGGTAGCCCCAAGGGGAATCGAACCCCTGTTAACGCCGTGAGAGGGCGCCGTCCTAACCGCTAGACGATGGAGCCGCGGAAACGTCCGAATAGAAATCTTACCGGCATCGGGCCTCTTGGGGAAGAGGTTTTCACCCGCGCCGCAGGGTGATGACGGTGATCTCGGGCGGAGCGCCGATCCGGATGGGCAGGCCGACCACGCCCAGGCCGCGGTTGACGTAGAGGGACTGGGCCTCGTGATGGTACAGGCCCTGGGTGTACTCGCCCAACAGGATGGCGCTGGAGACCCCGGGGATGAGGTTCACCTGGCCGCCGTGGGTGTGCCCGGACAGGGTCAGCGGGGCGCCGGTCTTGCGGGCCAGGTGCCAGTCGCTGGGACGGTGGCTGAGGCAGAGCCGCCAGGCGCCATCGGGGATGCCCTGGACCGCCAGGGCGGGCTGGGGGCCCGGGCCGTAGGCGATGTCGCGGAAGTGGCCGTGCCGGGCCATGGGGTCCTGCAGGCCCACCAGGGCCAGGGTGCCGCCCTTGCGCTCCACCAGGGCGTGGCGGTTCTCCAGGAACTGGATGCCGATGCCTTCCAGGGCCCGCCAGATGGGCCGGGGGTCGGTGAAGTAGTCGTGGTTGCCCAGGATGGCGAAAGAGCCCAGCGGGGCGCGGAAACCGCGGAAGGCGTCGGCCACGGCTTCGGCTTCGCCCGGCAGGCTGTCGACCATGTCGCCGGTGATCACCAGCAGCTCGGGCCGCTCGCCTTCGGCCATCCGGCGCCAGCGCTGCACCTGCTCGGTGCGCACCAGGGGGCCGGCATGCAGGTCGGAGAGCTGCACGATGCGCAGGCCGTCCAGTCCGGGCGGCAGGTCGGGAAAGCTCAGCTCGTGGCGAATGATGTCCGGGTCGGAACGGGCTTCCAGGGTGCCGCGCGCCACTCCGTAGGCCGCCAGGCCCACGCCCGCCACGCTGGTCTGGCGCAGGAACTTGCGCCGCTCCGGGCTTTCGGCCACGTCCGGGGCCAGGGTGCGCCACATGTGGGTCCAGCGCCAGGCCACGCTGGCCACGGCCCAGACCATCAGGTCCATGACCGTGAGCATCTGGAAATAGGCCCCGGCCCGGGCCAGGGGCCGGAGCCAGACCGCGGACTGGCCGCCGCCGGTGAGGCGGACACCCATGTACACGGCCAGGGGCAGGTGGATGAGGATCAGCGCCAGCACCACCCAGCGGTCATAGCGGGGGTGGAACAGCTGGTGCAGCAGCCGCCGGTGAAGCAACTGCAGTCCGGCTATGAAGGTTATGAAGATCAGGAAGATCAAATGCCAAACTCCCTTCGGTGCCGGCGTGCGTCAAGGGAGATTGTGCACGAAGCCCGGTCAGGGCTCAACCGCCATGGAGGTCTTCCATCTGGCCCACCAGCCGGTCGAACGCCTTGAGCGCCGCCGCCACCGGCTGGGGCGTGGTCAGGTCCACCCCGGCGGCCTTGAGGGTGTCCAGCGGGAAGCGGCTGCTGCCTGAGCCCAGGAAGCCCAGGTAGCGCTCCCGGGCCGGCCCGCCTTCGGCCAGAACCGCCTCGGCCAGGGCCATGGAGGCGACGATCCCGGTGGCGTACTGGTAGACGTAGAAGCCGTAGTAGAAGTGCGGGATGCCGCTCCACTCGGTCTGGATGTAGTCGTCCACCCGCACCACCCCCTGTTCGTGGCCGTAATAGCACCGGGTCAGCTCCAGGTACTTGGCGTTCAGCCAGTCCGGAGTGAGCGACTGGCCCTGCTCCACCCGCTCGTGCATGGCCAGTTCGAACTCGGCGAACAGGGTCTGGCGGAACAGGGTGCCGCGCAGGGTTTCCAGGTAGCTGTCCAGGAGGAACAGCTTCAGGTCGGTGTCGCGCTCGGTCTCCATGAGCGTGTGCATGAGCATGTTCTCGTTGAACGTGCTGGCGATCTCGGCGAGGAAGATGGGGTAGTCGGAGGTGGGATAGGGCTGGGCCTGCTCGGACAGGTGCGAGTGCATGGCGTGGCCCAGCTCGTGGGCCAGGGTGGACACGTGGTGGAAGGTGCCGTCGTAGTTCATCTTGACGAAGGGATGGACGCCGTGGACGCCGCTGGAGTAGGCGCCGGACTGCTTGCCCCGGTTGGGATAGACATCGATCCAGCCGCCGTCGAAGGCGCGCGCCAGGACCTCGGTGTAGGGCGCGCCCAGGGACCCGGTGGCGCGCAGCACCAGCGCCTTGGCTTCATCGTACGGATAGGTCCGGGTGACCGCGCCCACCGCCGAGGCGTACAGATCGCCGTAGCGCAGTTCGGCCAGGCCGAGCATCTTCCGGCGCAGGCGCAGCAGCCGGTGCAGCGGGGCCAGGTTGGCGCGCACGGTGGCCACCAGGTTGCGGTACACGGCGGGGTCGATGGCTTCGGGATAGAGGGCCGCGTCCAGGCAGGTCGGGTAGTGGTGCACCCGGGCGTGGAAGAAGTCCTGCTTGATGCCGGCGTCCAGCAGGGTGGCCAGGGTGTTCTCGAACCGCTTCTGGCCGGTCCAGTAGGTCTCCATCACCAGCTGCCGGTCGCCGGGGTCCTTGGCGGCGCGGTGCTTCTGGTAGTTGGCGGTGCTGAGCACCACCCGCTCGCCGGTGGACAGGGTCACCTCCGGCCTGGGCATGTCCAGGTCGGTGAGCATGCCGGCGGCGCCGGAAGGCGCGTGGCCGAACAGTCCGGCGGTGGCCACCACCCGGGCCTCGCCTTCGGGCAGGACATGGGCCTTCATGCGCAGGACCCGCAGGAAACCCACCCGGTGCGGGACCAGCCGGGGGTCCGCCAGGATGTAGTCCTCGACCTTGGCCTCGCCCAGTTCCAGCAGCGCGGGATCCATGAAGGCCAGCCGGGCCCCCAGGTCCACCATGAAGCTCTGGACTTCGCCTTTCATGGCCTGGTAGCGCGTGTCGCCCAGATCCATGTCGCCCTGGAGGCTGGCGAAATGGGCCAGCTTCGAACCCAGCCGGTTGACCTGCTCCAGGCGCTCCATGAAGTCCCCCATGGCCTGAGGGGAGGCGGTCCAGGCCTGGCCCAGCGGGTCCAGGGTGGCGGCGAGGGCCTTCACCTCCTCGAAGCCGGCGCGCCAGGCCGCTTCGTCCGGGAAGATATCGGTGATCCTCCACTTGAAGCCTTCGGGCACTTCGGAACGGTCGGTCGCGGAATAGTCGGGAATGGTGACGGGGGACGGGCTGGCGGTCATGAGGGCTCCAGAAGCCTGGTCAGTGTACGGGATCGCCCTCGGGGTTTCCCGCCCATTTCCGCCGCCGTCCGTCAGTTGGCGGTCCCGGTCTTCACGACGGTCCGGTTGGCCAGGCGTTCCTTCGCGTCCTTGAGCTGGTCCTTGGTGAGGTGGGCCTCCACCTGGGCCAGGGGCTCGGCGGCGTCGGTGTCGCCGCCGTCCCGGGCCAGGGTCAGCCAGAAGTCGGCCAGCACCAGATCCTTGGGCACCCCCTCGCCCACCGCGTACATCACGCCCATGCAGCCCTCGGCGTAGGGCTCGCCCTGCTCGGCGGCGGCCCGGAACCACTTCAGGGATTCATCCAGGTCCCTGGGACCGCCCTGGCCCAGGAAGCACATGGCCCCGAGCTTGGCCTGGGCGTCGGGGTTGCCGCGTTCCGAAGCCTTGCGCAGCCAGACCTTGGCCTTGTCCCAGTCCATGGGGGCGCCTTCGCCCCAGTAGTACATCACCCCCAGCCGGGCCATGGCTTCCAGATCGCCTTCCTCGGCGGAGGTCCTGACCTTGGTCAGTTCGCTGGCGCCCTGTTTGGCGGTGTCCTCGGCGATGGGGATCTGGGCCAGATCCAGCTGGTTCGCCGCTCCCGGGTTGGCGCTGCCGGCGACCGGCGGCAGGCTGGCCAGCAGGGTGGTGAAGGGAATGGCGAGAACCAGCAATGTGCGCAGCATGCCCGCTCCTTGTCCGGCCATGCGCCCTGCTCTGGCGTCCCGGGCCGGGGGGGGCGGGGCTGGGGAGCGGGCGGATTAATGAGCAATATATTTTGGTTTTTCAAAGACGTCGTGTGGCTGGGCGCTTTGATTGAAACCCAATATAAGCAGCCATGGACTTGTTGCCAGATTTTTTTAAAAGATTTAACTGATGGTTGCTGGTAAATTCCAGGCTCTTCGGCACCCCAGGCCGACCGGTGCTGAATGGAAATGTCAATATTGTAAAATCATGTTTAATTATGAATCTAAACTGAAACGGGCGCGGCGCCCTGAGGGCCGCGCCCGTGCGGCTGCCGCCAACCTCTCCTTCAGTAGGTCCAGCTCAACCCGCAGCCCGCTTCCTTGACCAGGCGTTCCGCGAGGTCCGGGTCGAAGCGCAGGCTCAGTTCGGGTCCGGCCTTCACCCGGGCGACGATGCCGTCCTGGCCCTGGAACTCGATCTGCAGCGGGAGCGAGCCGTGGTACATGCGCAACACCGGGAGCAGCCGGTCCGGATACCTGCCCTTGGGCAGCTTGACCACGGCCCCGCTGAAGCCCTTGCCCTGGAAATCCTCCAGGCTTTCCAGGCCGGTGATGAAGAGCTTGATGGTGGTCTGCTCCTCCTCTTCCTCCTCGGCGCCGTTGCCGTTGCCATTGCCGTTGGCGCCGCCGGAGGTCTCCACCTTCAGTTCGCCCTTCACCCGCAGCAGGGCGTCGGGCAGGGCCAGATGCCGGTACAGCTCGAAGGTCCGGGTGCGCTTGCGGGTCGCCGGGTCGAAGTGGGCGGCCATGAGCAGGCCCTCCACCTTGTCGGTGATGTCCTCAAGGTAGAGGATCGCCCAGGGGTCGCCCTTGGCGTTGGTCTTGAAGGCGACGTTGCTGACCATGGCCCCCAGGGTCACCTCGTCCCGGTCCCTGATCCTGCCTGCGGCGACGGCCTCCCTGAGGGCGGTGATCGAGCCCACGGTGTGCACCTGCAGGGCGTCCCTGAACTCCTCCAGGGGGTGGCCGGACACGTACAGGCCCAGGGTCTCCCGCTCGTTGCGCAGGCGCTCCTTGCGCGACCAGGGCTCGATGTCCTCGGGCAGCGCCCAGTTGTCGGCCAGGCTGGCCATCTCCGCCTCGTCGAACAGGGAGGTCATGCCGGTGTCCACCCCGCCCTTGCCGGCGTTCTCCAGGGCCGACGGCAGGCCCGCCACCAGGGCGGCGCGGTTGGCCTCCATGGAATCGAAGGCGCCGGCCTTGATCAGGGATTCCCAGACCCGCCGGTTGGCCTTCTGGAGATCGGTGGCCTTCAGCGCGTGGAAGAAGTCCTTGAACCCGCCCTCCTGGGTCCGGGCCGCCAGGATCGCCTCCAGGGCCGCCTCGCCCAGCCCCTTGATGGCGGCGAAGCCGAAGCGGATCTGCCGGGGGCCGGTGATGGTGAAGTCCAGTTCGCTCTGGTTGATGTCGGGGCCCAGCACTTCCAGGCCCAGTTCCTTGCAGTTCTGGATGTACTTCACCACGTCGTCGGTGCGGTTGGACTTGGTGGAGAGCAGGCCGGCCATGAACTCGGTGAGGTAGTTGGCCTTGAGGTAGGCGGTCTCATAGGCGATCAGGGCGTAGGCGGCGGAATGGCTGTTGTGGACGATCAGTCCGTCGGCCACGAAGTTGTGGTCGTCCTGGACGGTCAGGTCGTAGGTCTCGGCTTCGCCCTCTGGGAAGATGGATACCACCTGATCCCAGAAGACGTCGGACCCTACCTCCAGCGCCCGCGGCGCGGCGACGCGGTCCCCGGGCTTGAGCTCCTCCAGCAGGGTCCATCCGGAAATGGTGAGGAAGGGATGGTTGCCGGTGGCGACGATCTGCTTGCCCTGGGCGGTGGTGAGCCGGAAGACCGGCTTCCGGCCGTTGGCCATGACGTCCACCACCTTCCTGGCGTTCAGCGCCCCGTCCTTGCCGAGGGCATGGATCATCCAGGCCGGGCGTTCCCGGTACAGTTCCTCCACCGTGCGCACTTCGCCGGTCTCGGCGTGCATGACCCGGGTGGCGCCGTGGACACACTTGTTGAACCCGTACCCCGCGAAGTATTCGATGTCCTTGAACAGCTTGACGGTCTTCTCCCGCTCGTAGCCTCGGGACACGGCCTGCTCGACGAACTTGGACTCCTCCTTGGCCATCTTGGCGGTGTCCTTCTTGCCCATGGCCCGGCGCAGCATGTCGGCTTCGCCCAGGGAGTAGCCCGCCACCAGGCTGGCGATCTGCATCACCTGCTCCTGGTAGAGGATGCCGCCGTAGGTGGGGGCGAGGATGGTCTCCAGGGACGGGAACGGGTAGACCACCTCCTCGCGGCCGTGGCGCCGGTTGACGTAGGTCTCGCCCATGCCCGCGCCCAGGGGGCCCGGGCGGAACAGGGCGTTCAGCGCGATGAGGTCGTCGAACCGGTCGGGCCGCAGGTTGCGCAGCAGCTGCTTCATGCCGCCGGACTCGAACTGGAAGACGCCGTCGGTGTCGCCCTGGCTGAACAGGTCGAAGGTCTTCTTGTCGTCGAAGGTGCGGATGGTGAGCATGTCCAGCGGCTTGCCGTGAGTCCTGGCGACGTATTCCTGGGTCTTGGCGATCTGGGTGAGGGTCTCCAGGCCGAGGAAGTCCATCTTCAAGAGGCCGGCCCGCTCGGCGTCGGTCATGGAGTACTGCACCATCACCTTGCCGTCCTTGTCCCGGGACAGGGGGGCGAACTTGGTGAGGTCGTCCGGGGCGATGATGACCCCGGCGGCGTGGATCCCGGTGTTCCGGGCCAGGCCCTCCAGCCGGGCCGACAGGTCCAGGATGTTCTTCACCTCCGGATCGCTCTCGTAGAGCTCCCGCAGCTTGTCGCTCTGCTCCAGGGCCTGGCCGATGGTGATCGGCTTGCCGGGCTCCTGGGGCACCAGCTTGGTGAGGTTGTTGGCGAAGGCGAAGTCCTTCTCGAACACCCGGGCCACGTCCTTGATCACCGCCTTGGTCTTCAGCTGGTTGATGGTGACGATGTTGCTGACCCGGTCCTTGCCGTAGGTCTCGGTGACGTAGTCGATCACCTTCTGCCGCCCGTCCCGGCAGAAATCGATGTCCACGTCGGGCATGGAGATCCGCTCGGGGTTGAGGAACCGCTCGAACAGCAGGTCGTACTGCATGGGGTCGATGTCGGTGATGTGCATGGACCAGGCGACGATGCTGCCGGCGGCGCTGCCGCGGCCGGGGCCCACCGGCACGCCCA
>Ga0316217_10005741_pt1 | contig 12685 bp, 14 predicted proteins | sample 1anoAmetaG_FD_203633 | JGI IMG/M metagenome (GOLD analysis project Ga0316217, IMG submission 203633) | Freshwater microbial communities from Trout Bog Lake, Wisconsin, USA - 1anoA | ecosystem: Environmental > Aquatic > Freshwater > Lake > Hypolimnion/Profundal zone | place: USA: Wisconsin...
TTTATCGTAGAGGCCGAGCCCCTCGGTACGCAGCTTGGCGGCGGGCGATTCACAACCCGTCAACCCGCCGAGGAAGGCGACAGCCGCCAGGGACAGTAGTATTTTGCCAAGAGTAACATTCAATTTCATAAGCCGGTTCTCCATAATAATGCCGCTTCGGAACGCTGATGGTATCATCAGGCGATGGAATCGCAAGGCTTGTGCGGCCCCCAAAAGCTCCGTTTCGTGATTCTCCGCCATCAGCGGACGGCCGATACCCATTGGGACCTGCTGCTGGAATTATCCCACGAGGGCCTGCTGGTGACCTTTCAGGTACACTTGCCGCCACAACAATGGGGCCCGGACCTGCCGGCCATCCGCCTGCCGGACCACCGCCGGATCTATCTGGATTATGAAGGCGAAATCTCCGGTGGCCGGGGCCACGTCACCCGCGTGGATGCCGGCACGGTGGAAATCCTGGAGCTGGGCGACCGATGGCGGGTGCGGCTGGAAGGTGGATTGGTGCGGGGGGAGTTTGTCTTGGGGTGACGGCAAGAGTTTAGGAACAGGCCCAAAATAACTTTCGGCATTCTTGACGAACGTTAAACGTCCAACGTTGAACGAAGATGCGTCCTTTGAACGTTGAACGTTTAGCGTTGAACGTTGGACGTTCGTTATGCCGGAAGCTATTTCGGGCCTGTTCCTTACTTATACCCCTGCGGCCCGCCGCCTTTGAAGTATTTGTCCTGGATCGCCTTGGTCAGGTCCACCCCGCTGATGTTGGCCAGGGTGCACAGCCAGGCCAGCACGTCGGCAAATTCCTCTTCCTTGTTCTTCTGGTCGATATCGTGCAGGGCGGTGGCCAGCTCCCCGACTTCTTCGATGAACCACATGAAGGTGGGCGCCGTGCCGCGCTCGTGGTCGCGGGCGCCGTACTTGTCCTTGATATGCTGCTGAAATTCGGCAATGGTCATGGCTTGGGTTCCTTGGTAAGTAAGCGTGCGAGCGCTTGATAGACATCGGCGCGTGCTCCGGACTCATGCCAGCCTACGCCCCAGACATACACGCAAACCTCCCGGTTGACGATCTTAATGATGATGCGGAAGCGCCCGCGATGGAGGCTGCGAAATCCGGCCAGTTCATTGCGCAGCGGCTGAGTCTTGCCTTCCGGATCGTAAGCCAGATCCGTAATGATGCGCTGGACCTGTTCGATGGTGCCTTTGCCGAACTTTTTGAGGTCCCGCATCATCAGACGCGCTGTCGTGGTGATGATAACCTTGTAGGGCATTACTTGTCATCCGCCAGCAGTTCGGCGAAGACCTCCTCGACCGAATGTACCCGCCCGTGCCGTACATCTTTCTCCGATTGACGCAACTGGCGCATCAATGCCGGGTCGCTCAGCACCGCCAGGGTCTCCATGATCGATTCCCATTCTTCCACGCTGACGACCACGGCTTCCGGCTTGTCATTGCGGGAAATGACAAACCGCCGGCCCAACTCCGAGCACTCCTTGAGGCAAGCGCTCAAATGGGTGCGGAATTTCGAGTAATTAATTGTGTCCAAGCCCGATACCATCAAACGTCTCCAACGCACACGTACAATGTATTGTACAATACTGGCATGGTTCGGGCAAGTGGTGACAATGGGCGTGTGTTGTGTCGGGCGTGCCTGAGAATTTGCCCCACCCCGCTCGTGGCGTTCCGCGAAATATTCAGTACAATACCGCCACCGTACAACTGTCTTGACGCAAGATCCCTTGGCCGGGAGCGTGCGTTCGTTACCCAAAACGAGGAGACGTCATGTCCATGCTTGCCGATTCGATTCTGCATCCCATTGATTATTCCATTCTAATTATCTATGTCGGGTTTGTGCTGGGGATCGGATTTGCCCTGGCGCGGTTCATGAAAAACTCATCCGACTTTCTGACCGCCGGGCGCGGCATTCCCACCTGGGTCACCGGGCTGGCCTTCATGTCGGCCAACCTGGGCGCGCTGGAACTGGTGGGCATGGGCGCCAGCGGCGCCAAGTACGGCATTGCCACCAGCCACTTTTACTGGGTCGGTGCCATTCCCGCGATGGTCTTCCTGTCGGTGTTCATGATGCCCTTCTACTACGGTTCCAAGGCCCGGTCGGTGCCGGAATACCTCAAGATGCGTTTTGATGAGCGCGTGCGGGCGATCAATTCGATTGCCTTTGCGGTGATGACTATTCTCGCCTCCGGCATCTCCATGCATGCCCTGGCGCAGCTTCTCAACCAGCTTTTGGGCTGGGACTACAATGCCGCCCTCTGGATCTGCTCGGTGGTGGTGTTGTTGTACGTGCTCAAAGGCGGGCTGACCTCGGCCATCTATACCGAAGTGCTCCAGTTCTTCATGATTGTCATGGGCTTTGCCCCGGTAGTCTACCTGGGCCTCAAGGACGTGGGCGGATGGCATAACGTGACCACCACGCTGCAAAAGGTGGCGCAGGATCCGGCCGCCCTGCATCTGGGAACCGCCAAATATGGTGCCAATGCCTGGACCAGCGCCTGGCAACCCCTGCTGGCGGGGCCCACCAACAATCCCATGGGCGTGGATTTGTTCGCCATGGTTTTCGGCTTGGGATTTGTGCTTTCGTTCGGTTACTGGTGCACCAACTTCCTGGTCGTGCAGCGGGCCATGGCGGCGCGCAACATGACCGCCGCCCGTAATACGCCGCTGGTCGCGGCCCTGCCCAAGATGCTGCTGCCGGCCCTGGTGATCGTGCCGGGCATGCTGGCCGTGGCGCTGACCGCCACGCCGGGCAAGGGGTATCGCATTCCCCCGCCGGTGGTTTCCGAACAGGCCTACAGCAAGGCGATAGCGGTGGTCAAGAAGGCCACTCCGGCCGACGTGGACGCGACGGTCGTGGCGGTCGGTGCGGCGTTGGAGAACAAGAAGATCGACGCCGATAAGATCAAAGAGCTCCTGGTCGCGAACGCCACGAGCAGTTTGACGGACGACAAGATTCACGAAGGCCTCAAGAACAGTATTGCGGAGTACGATTACAATGGCGTGATTCTCTCGCTGGTCCGGAAGTACTGCCCGCCGGGCCTGCTGGGCCTGGCGCTCACGGCGCTGCTGGCCTCGTTCATGTCCGGCATGGCCGGCAACGTCACGGCCTTCAATACCGTCTGGACCTATGACATCTACCAGGCGTACCTGGCCAAGAACAAGAGCGATGACCATTACTTCTGGATGGGCAAATTCATCACCGTGGTCGGTATCCTGCTGAGCATTGCCGCGGCTTATTTTGCCAAACGCTACGACAACGCGATGGACGTGATCCAACTGGTTTTCGGCTTTGTCAACGCCCCGCTGTTTGCGACCTTCCTGCTGGGCATGTTCTGGAAGCGCACCACGGGCACGGGGGCTTTCCTGGGCCTCTTCGGCGGCATTGGCGCCTCGGCATTGATGCACGGGCTGACCATGGCCGAGGGCAAGGGTGGCTGGATGGGCACCACGCTCTACAACTTTCCCTCGAGCATGGCGCAGAATTTCTGGCTGGCCAGCGTCGCGTTTATTGCGTGCTTTGTGCTGACCGTTATGATCTCCATGGCCACGCAGCGCACCAAGAATGATGAGGAACTCAAAGGCCTGGTGTACTCGCTGACGCCCAAGATCAAGGATGAAGCCCAACCACTGTTCCTGCGTCCGGCGGTACTGGGCAGCCTGCTGCTGGTGGCGTGCATTATTCTGAACTTCATCTTCTGGTAAGTGAAAGGACCGAATCATGGGACTCGATATTCGTCTACCGATCGGATTAATGTTTACCCTGGTTGGCGTCATCATGGCCATTTACGGTGCGCTCACCAACGGCGACGCCATGTATGCCCAACATTCGCTGGACATCAACGTCAACCTGTACTGGGGTTGTGCGATGCTGGTCTTTGGCGTGTTGATGCTGCTGGGCGCCTGGCGTGGCACGGTACAAGCTGCCGCTGCCAAGGCCGCTGCCACTACCCCGAAGGCCTAAGCGGCAGCGCACGGTGTTCCGGATCCATTGCCGCCAATATACATGGGCACGGGTCCCCCGCGATCTGCGCGGGGGTCCTGTGGCACCCCGCCAAACGGGCACCCCAATGGAAATTAACATGGGCACGAGAGCCAATTAGGAATACAATGTATTGGATGTTTGGAATGTCTGATCCAAGTATCTGATTCAGGAGGCCCCGCCATGACCCTTTCACATTTGCCTACAAGAATTGTCATCGAACCGATACTGGGATACCTGCGCGGCACCGTCGCCGGGCGCGGCGCGCCGGGTCAGCGCCCCACCGCGGCACTGCCATTCGTCACCATCAGCCGCCAGGCCGGTGCCGGCGGCTTGGCGCTGGGCAATCGCCTGGTCGAGCGGCTCAATGCCGGGATCTGGTCCGACGAACGCCCCTGGAGTTTCTTCGACAAGGAACTGGTGGAAAAGGTTGCGGCCGATCACCACATCGCCCAGGAACTCGTCGATACGCTGGAGCACGCCAATCGCAACTGGGTGGAAGAATTTTTCAACGGCATGAGCTACACCAACCGCGGGGCCAGTGAGCTTAAGGTCTTCCACAGTCTGGTCTCCACCGTCCGGGCCTTGGCGCAAGCCGGGCGCGTGGTCATCGTGGGCCGCGGCTCGGTGCTGATTACCCAGCACATGCCCGGCGGGGTACATGTGCGCCTGGTCGCGCCGCTGGAGCAGCGCATTGCCAACATCATGCGCCTCCATGGCGAATCCAAGGACAAAGCGGCCCTGCGTGTTAAGCAACTCGATGACGAGCGCGACGCGTTCCTGCGCCGCTGGTGGCCCAACCAGCCGCTGGTGGCCGAATGCTTCACGACGACACTCAATTCCGGCGTGCTCACCGAAGACCAGATGGTCAACCAGGTCCTGGGCCTGCTCAAGGATCGCGGCTAGTCTATGGCCGCGGCTCCAGCAGGCTCGGCGGCAGATGGCCGTACAGCGCCGGATTTAACTGCCGCACGCGCCCGGCTTCGGCCAAGGCCGCGGCGTGCTGCTGCGTGGCTTCCAAGGCAATAGCCAGGTTGAAATGGCTCTCCGGCTTGTCGGGCAACAGACGAATCACTTCCCGGTATTCCACGATCGCCCCCGGGTAATCCTGATCGGCCAGCAGGCAATTGGCCAGGTTGTAATGTGCACTGGCGTAGCCGGGCATCCGTTGCACCGCCTGGCGATACTGGGCTATCGCGGCCGCGTGGTTGCCGCCATTGTGATCGGCCTGGCTTTCGAGTGCCCGGCCCCGGTCAAAATGATCGCGTCCCTGGATGGCCCGGGCGGCGGCTAGCACCTGGGCCCGCATGGTCTCCGGATGCACGCCCGGCACGGTGGCATCCAGCACCGGGCCGGTGGGCGCGGCGGCCGGCAGATACTCGGGAATGCCGGCCAGGGCGGCGCGCACCTGTTGCTCGCCCTCGTCAAAGCGCCCCAGGGCGTCGAGCGCCTTAATGACGCCTAAATGAATACGCACATCATCGGGACGCAGGGCCAGGGCCTGGCGGAAACTGGCCAACGCTCCCGGATAATCGCCCGCATCCATCTGCGCCTTGCCCAGGCCGGTGTAAGAAAAATCATTGGGCGCTGTCACCGCGACCGCGCGGGCAAACAGGCTTACGCTGTCCTTCCAGTAACCAATCTGCACCCCGGTGCACACCACCAGCACCAGCAGCACTGCGCCGCAGGCGGCGCCGGGGATCCACCGGCGTGCGGCGTGCGGCGCCACGGTGCCGGGTACCGTCCAGGCCACCAGGATCATCAGGCCGATGGACGGAAAGTAAGTGTAACGATCCGCCATCCCGAAGCCGCCGGTCTGTACCAGACCGATCATCGGCACCATTGTGCCCAGGAACCATAGCCAGCCGACCAACAGCCAGGGCCGCTGGCGCCATTGAAACGCGACGGCTACGGTCAGGAGCAGCAGCAGCACGCTGGCCGCCGCCACCGCCCACGCGGGCCAATGCTCCAAGGGATAAAACGCCGCCAGGTGGCCGAACCAGAACATCTTGCCCAGGTAGCGCACGTAGGCTATGGGCACATTGGCCAGGCGCACTGCCAATGTCGGCGGGGCCACGACGGCAGGCACGTCGGCACCGGTGAGCGTCGGACCGGCGAGCATGGCGGTCACGTTGCCATACGCCAGCACGTGGATACACCAGGCCGCCAGCAGGAGCAGGGGCAGTTTCTCCAGCAGCAATACCCACCACGCGCGGGGGCGGAATGCCGGGTTATCCGGAAGGGCGGCACTTCGCAGGGCGCGCCAGCGCTGCAAGGGCCAGTAATCCAGCAGCAGCAGCAGGAACGGCAACGTTACGAACATGGGCTTGGCCATCAGGCTCAGTGCCGCCAGGGCCACCATGGCCCCGTACCAGCGCCAATTTCCCTTGCGGGCGTAGGCGGTGTAGGCCCACAGCGCCAGCAGGCCGCAGAGCAGGGCCAGCACATCCTTGCGTTCGGCCACCCAGGCCACCGATTCGACGCGCAGCGGGTGGACGCCAAACAGAGCCGCCGCCAGCGCGCTGCGCCACCAGGCGCCGGTCATGCGGTAGAGCAGGACAAACAGCACCACCACGGCGGCGGCGTGGTAGACGACGTTCAGCAAATGAAAGCCGGTGGCATCCAGGGTGATTGGATCGGGCGCTGCCTGGCGCGGATTGAAGAGTTGATAATCCAGCAGGAACGAAAAGGTGCTCAGCGGACTCCACATGAACAGCACGCGCTGGTTCCAGGCCGCGGCGATGTTCTCCAAGGTAAAACCCTGTTTGAGCAGCGGATTGTTCCAGACGTAAGCGCCATCGTCGACGTTTACGAAGCCGCAACCGATAGCCGGCAGGAAGGCGACCAGTGTCAGGAGTGCCAGCAGCAGCGCCAGGTGCCACGGGCGCAGGCGCGCGGGGGGCCAGAGTGCCGGCACGGTGGTCGTGGAACGGCGACCGATGGCAGAGGGTTTCGTATCTGACCGCTGGGAGCCCATAGACCGCAGAACCTTCCGGAAACGAAGGGAAACTGCCCAGCAATGTACCATTGCGCGCGGCGGCAGAACAGGGCGACGTCAACTGAATACGCCGCGGAGGTATTCCTTGGTGCGCTGCTCGCGGGGTTCATCAAAAATCTGGCGGGTATCGCCAAATTCCACCAGGTAGCCGGTGCGGCCACCTTGACTGGTATCCACGAACATGAAGCCGGTCTTGTCGGCTACGCGGGCGGCCTGCTGGAGATTATGGGTGACGATGGCAATGGTGTACTTGGTCTTGAGCTCCGTCATCAGCTCTTCAATTTTCCGCGTGGCAATGGGATCGAGGGCCGAACAGGGCTCATCCATCAGCAGCACTTCGGGCTCGGTGGCAATGGCCCGGGCGATGCACAGGCGCTGTTGCTGCCCGCCGGAAAGCGCCAGGCCGCTGGTTTTTAGTTTGTCTTTGACTTCATCCCATATGGCCGCCCCGCGGAGCGACTTTTCCACCTGGGCGTGAATATCGCCCTTAAAGTGGTTGAGGCGCAGGCCGAAGGCGACGTTGTCGTAAATGCTCATGTGGAACGGGTTGGGCTGCTGGAAGACCATGCCGATATGGCGGCGCACGACGACCGGATCAACTTTCTTGTGGTAGATGTTCTGCCCGCGGTAATTGATGTTGCCGTCAAAGCGGAACTCGTGGATGAGGTCGTTCATGCGGTTAAGGCAGCGCAGCACAGTGCTCTTGCCGCAACCGGACGGGCCGATGAAGGCGGTAATGGTGCCGCGTTCGATGGGAATACGCGTGTCGCGCACCGCCTTGAACTTGCCGTAGTAGAGTTCCTTGATGTGGACATCGATGACGATATTGCCCGGCACATGCTGGGTCTGCGGGTGGGTGAGCAAGCTGGCCGGAGCGACGGGGGCGGTGGTAGTGGCTGCAGATGACGTATTCATTATTACCTCCCACGGGGCCGGCTGCTCCGCGAGAGCAGTTGGCCGCCAATGTTAAACACCAGAACCAGCAACACCAGGACCAAAGATGCCGCCCAGGCCAGTTCGATCAGGTTCGCCTGCGGCCGTGCGGAGCCATTAAAGATAAACACCGCCATGGAGGCGGTTTGGCGCATCAGGTGAACGAAGGGCGGATGGCCATCGACGGGGAAGAGATAATCGCTGGCCAGGGCGGTGAAGATGAGGGGTGCCGTTTCGCCGGCCGCGCGGGCGATCGCCAGCATCACCCCGGTCAAAATGCCCGGCAGGGCGGTGGGCACGACGACTTTCCAGGTAACCTGCGCCTTGGTGCAGCCCATACCCACGGCCGCCTGTTTCATCTTGGAAGGCACCATGCGCAGTGCCTGTTCGGCCGTGAGGATCACAATGGGAATCATCAGCACCGACAAGGCGATGGCGCCGGCAATGGCGGAGAATCCGCCTTTGCTCACCGCCCCAAGGTTTTCATAGAGTTGGAAGTACATACTGGCCGGTGCGCCGGGCAGGGCGGCCGCGGGGTGCGGCAGCAGGCGAAACAGAACGCCGGCGCCCCGGGCAAACGGGCCATCGGGGATCACCACGGCGGCGTAGGCAAACACGCCGGCGAGAATCGACGGCAATCCCGTAAGCACTTTGGCCGCGAAGCGCACCGCCGTCGACAGGCGGGAGGCGGGCGAATATTCCGCGAGGAAAATGGCGCCCAGGATGCCGAACGGAACCGACAGCAGCGCCGCCAGGCCAACCATCACCAATGTGCCCCACAACGCATTGGAGAAGCCGCCTTCGCCCATTTTGGCCATGGCGCCGGGCGGCAGGGATGTGAACATCGTCAGCCCGCTGTGGATGATGCGCGAACCACCGCGGATAAGCAGCATGATCAGCACCGAGAACAGCGGGACGCACGCGATCAACGTCAATGCCCCGGCCAGGATCGACAGGCCCATGCTGATGAGCGTGCGGGGCGAACCATAACTGCGGAAGAACAGTTTGGACGCCGGTGGCACGGGCACAGGCCCATGAGAAAGCGCACTCATTGCACGGCTCCCTTCCGCCCGCGGTTGGCAAATTGAATAATGCCCGCACCGATCACATTAACCACCAGCGTAATGGCCAGCAGCACCATGCCGGCGAAGAGCAGCACCTTAACTTGATCGGTATCGGCCTCGGGGAAGTTATTGGCGATCAATGCGGCCAGGGTGTTGCCGGGCGAGAAAATCGACCACCGGAACTGATTGACGTTGCCCAGCAACATGGCCAGGGCCATGGTCTCACCGAGCGCCCGGCCAAAGCCCAGGACAATCGCGCCAAATATGCCTGTCGAGGCGGTGGGCACAATCACTTTAAGGATGGTTTCCCACTTGGTGGCACCCAGCCCCAAGGCGCCTTCTTTCAGGCGGGGATGAACTGACGAGAGGGCGTCATAAGAAACCGCACTGATGGTGGGCAACACCATAATGGCCAGCACAATGGCCGCCGGCAGCAGGCCCGGACCCGCCAGATTGCCGTGAAATAGCGGAAAGGAGCCCAGATGATCGCCCAGGAAGTTGCAGAAGGGGCGAATCAGCGGCACCACGACAAAAATACCCCAAAGTCCATAGACCACGCTGGGGATGGCCGCCAGCAACTCGACGATGTTCTTGAGGACCACTTCGAGTTTCCTGGGAACAAAATCCTGGCTCAGGAAGATGGCGATGGCCACGCCAAACACCGTGGCGATGAGCAGCGCCAGCGCCGAACTGTAAAGCGTGCCCAGGATGGCCGGCAGCAGACCGTATTGCGGTGTATCACCATTGGTGTCCCAGGTGTTGCTCAAGAGGTAATTGAACCCATGTTCACGAATGACTGGTACGGCCGACCAGCCAATCACATAAACCACGTATGCCAGGAGCAGGACCACGCCGACGGCGAAGGTCCGTGCCAAGCTGCGGGTGGTCAGATCCACGGTGCGGTCCCAGAGCGAGGGCGGCCGGGCGTAACCCAGGGTCTTCATTTGATCTACAGCGATCTGCGTCATGGCCTATCGCACCTCCGTCAATGCCCGTTGCGACAAATGAAGTGCGGCCGTAGCTGAAAAATCAGTACGGCCGCACTCGTGTGTCACTTCCGTGTGGCACGCGACGCCGGTTCGGGCCGGCGGGCGTCCGTATTAGCTGCCGACCTTGATGCCTTCAACCTCGGCCTTAACCTTGGTGACCACCGCCCCGGGCAGCGGGACATAGCCCAAGGCCTTGCTGCAGTTCTGACCTTCGGTCAAGCCGTAAAGAATCACATCCTTGAGCGCGGCACCCTTCTTGGCGTCGCTGTAGCTGGGGTGCGCCAGGATCCAGGTGTAGGTGACGATCGGATAGGAGCCATCGCCTTCCGGATCGGTGATAAAGGCGCGGAAGTTGGCGGGCAATTCCACCGCCGCGAGCGCCTCGGCCGCCGAATCCAAAGTGGCCGGCACAAACTTGCCGGCCTTGTTCTGGAGCTGGGCGAAGGGCAGTCCGGAGTTCATGGCATAGCCATATTCGATGTAACCAATGGCGCCGGGGGTCTGCTTGATCAGCGCCGTAACGCCATCGTTGCCTTTGCCACCCACGCCCGTGGGCCAGTTGACGGACTTGCCCTGACCCGGGCCAGCCTTCCAATCGGCGCTGATCGCCGAGAGATGGCCGGTGAAGTTGAAGGTGGTGCCGCTGCCATCAGCGCGGTGGACGACGTTGATGGCGCTATCCGGCAGGGTTACGCCGGGGTTCGAGCCGGCAATGGCGGCATCGTTCCACTTGATGATCTTGCCCATGAAGATGCCGGCATAGGCGTCCCGGGAGAGCTTGAGTTCTTTGACATCCGGCAGATTGTAGGACAGGACGATCGACCCGGCGGTCATCGGGAGCAGCAGGGCGCCGCCCTGGACGGCGGCGATTTCCTTGTCGGTCATGGCTGCGTCGCTGGCTCCGAAATCTACCGTGCCGGCGGTGAACTGCTTAATGCCGCCGCCGCTGCCGATGGCCTGAAATTCGATAACCACGTTCTGATGCTTCTCATGGTAGTCCTTGAACCACTGCTGGTAGAGCGGGGCGGGGAATGTAGCCCCGGCGCCAACCAACTGCACCTGGTCGTCGGCCTGGGCCGCCAGCGGACACAGCAGCGCTGCCACGCCGGCCAGAACCACCAGCTTTTTTAGTTTTCCTGCGATCCGTGAAATCATGTTTCCATCCCTTCAATAAAGCTTCCTCATTACCACAGTACGCTTTTCTAATGCGCGTTTTAAGGGCTGTCTACGCGACTTTTTGGCCTTAACCAAAACTTAGCGCAGCATGAACATAAGATTCGCGCAAAGGGCAAAATCAGCGAAATTTTGCTTCGCTAAAGTAAAAGAAAGGAGTGGCGGGATGGTGATGAAAATGGAAGTTGGAAAATGCTGGGCAAAGGTACGCCGGTTTAGTGTTGCGGCGGGGCGTCTTCGCGCAGGTTCTGCCGGCTCGATTTGAGGGAGTGCCACGTTTCCTTGATGCGAAGGTAGGCCTCTTCCTGCGTAATCTTGCCGCCCGACTCCAGCGCGCAAATCATGCTGATCCGGTAGCCGAATTCCTTGATGTTGGCATCCATGATCAGTTTTTCCGGGCTGAAATCCTGCTGGGACATTGGGCTCCTCGCCAAAAAATGCGCATTGGCATGTTTATATCGACCACTTTGCTCTTTGCGCCGCACCACACGGGGCGACCAAGGGGGCCAGTCCATTATATCAAAGCTGCGCCAACACGACAGCGTGCATTCCCGCATCCTGCCGGATCAGGCGCACGGCGCCAAATCCCGCGGCGTGCAGGTCTTCCTGAATCTCGCGCAACGTAAAGGTGCCGCCGGTCGCCGTCGCCGTGAGCATGTTGATGGCGAACAAGGACCCGGACACCGGTGCGGTGCGGTTTTCCTCCATCACGATGTCGCGAATCATGATGTGCCCGCCCGCCCTCAGACAACGGGCCACGTGGCGATAGAGTTCCTGGTTCTCGGCCCGCGACTGCTGGTGGATAATGGCGCTGATCCATGCCAGGTCGGCTCCGCCCGGCAGCGGATCGGTGGCAAAATCACCGGCTACCAGCGTCACCCGGTCGGCCACGCCGGCCGCCGTCAGCCGTGCCCGGGCCATGGGGATGACGTGCGGCAGATCGAAAATCGTGGCCCGTCCTGCCGGGTTGGCGGCCAGCCAGGCGAGTGTCCAGGTGCCCGAACCGCCGCCGATGTCCAGCACGTGCGTCCAGGGCACCACGTTAATTTCCGGAATGATCACCGGGGCCACCGGCCCGGCCAGATCGTTCATTGCCTCGATAAAGGACTGGTTGTCTCCGGCCTCCCCGCGGATGCTCGCCCCCCGCGGCGCTGGCCGGCCGGTCTTGACCACCTGCGCCAACTGGCTCCAGCGGCGCAGGCAGACCATCTGGTGTTGCGTCATCGCCAGCACGCTGCCGGCCCCGGGCGTCAACGCCCCGCGCACGCCCGAGGCGCACGCGTAGCCGGCGGCCTCTTTGGTCAGCAGTTCCAGCGCCACCAGCGCATCGAGCAGCATGGTCAGCGCGCGGACATCGGCCCCGGCGGCGGCGGCCACTTCCGCCGCGGTCCGTGGCCCGGCAGCCAGCAATCCGAAAAGTTCCAACTCCGCCGCCGCCCCCAGGACGCAGGTAGCCTGATAAGAGCGCATCAAACCGGAAATGTCTTCCGTGGTCCAACGCTTTGGCATGAGCGCCTCCTTAAAACCTGTCCGCATCG
>Ga0316217_10005742_pt1 | contig 12683 bp, 9 predicted proteins | sample 1anoAmetaG_FD_203633 | JGI IMG/M metagenome (GOLD analysis project Ga0316217, IMG submission 203633) | Freshwater microbial communities from Trout Bog Lake, Wisconsin, USA - 1anoA | ecosystem: Environmental > Aquatic > Freshwater > Lake > Hypolimnion/Profundal zone | place: USA: Wisconsin...
TCGACGTTCATCTGATGATCGAGAACGCGGAGTTGTATATCGCCGCTTTTGCCGATGCCGGGGCCGACTGGATTTCCGTGCACCAGGAGGCCTGTCCCCACCTGCACCGGGCGCTGGAGATGATTCAAGCGCGCGGGTTGAAGGCGGGAGTGGCGATCAATCCGGCGACGCCCATAGCGACGCTGACCGAGGTGCTGTCGCTGGTGGATTTCGTGCTGGTGATGGCGGTCAACCCGGGCTTCGGCGGGCAGCGGTTCATCCCGCGTTCGCTGGAGAAGATCCGTCACCTGGTGACGATGCGCAACGCCCGGGGCGCGGCCTTCCGCATCGAGGTAGATGGCGGAATCGGAGCCGAGACCATCGTCGAGGTGGTGCGTGCCGGGGCCGAGGTGCTGGTGGCGGGCAACGCGGTTTTCGGTTCAGGTGATCCTAGAGTAAACACAGCAAAGCTTTTGCAGGCAGCGAACGAGGCCGGCTACCTGAAGGTGTGAGGTTTAGGCCCCCCCGGACTAAGGTAGGAAACGGCCTGGAGCTGCCCGCCGGCAGGGGTGATTTCCGTTCAATTGCGGTAAACTGTTCCAAGAACTCCCGTAAAGCGCGGCCCGCAGAGCGGAGCCTGCCTGAGGTAAAGAATGTCCCGTCGTCTACTGGTAATGTCTTTGTCAATAGCCCTGGTTGCGGGCCTGGGCGCATGCCACAACAAGAAGGTCACCAATCCCATCGCAAACATAGACTCGAAACAGCCGGACAAGGTGCTGTTTGACCGGGCCATGCAGGCAATGAAGAGCAGCAAATACGACGTGGCGCGGATGACGCTGCAGACGCTGATCAATACCTATCCGGATTCCGAGTTTGTGGCGCGGGCCAAGCTGGCCATCGGCGACAGCTGGTACGCGGAAGGCGGGACGGCGGCGCTGGCGCAGGCAGAGAGCGAGTACAAGGACTTCGGAACCTTCTTCCCCACCCTGCCGGAAGCTGCCGAAGCGCAGATGAAGATTGCCAACATCCATTATCAGCAGATGGAGAAGGCGGACCGGGATTACACCCATGGGCGCCGGGCTGAGGATGAGTTCCGCAACCTGATCCAGCAGTATCCGGACAGCAAGCTGGTGCCGGAGGCGAAGCGGAAGCTGCTGCAGGTGCAAGAGGTGCTGGCAGAGCGGGAGTTCCGTATCGGGCAGTTCTATTACCTGCGGCAGACCTGGGCGGCGGCGATTGCGCGGCTGCGGTCGCTGAGCGATACCTACCCGTTGTACAGCCAGGCAGATGAAACGCTGTTCATGCTGGGCGATGCCTACGAACAACAGATGAAGTTCGTGCGCAATGTCAAGGGAGCACAGCCTGAAGCCAGGGAACGGCTGGTGAAAGACGTCGAGAACCACGCGGCCGAGGCCTATGCGCGCATCCTGACGCGTTATCCTCTGTCGGTGCGGGCCAAGGAGGCACGCCATCGGCTGGAGGTGATGCATCGGCCGGTGCCGCAGGCAACGGCGGAAGACATTGCGCGCAACAAAGCGGAGCGCGACAGCCGCGGCCGGCCAACTCGCTGGGGAAAGAACACGGATTCAATTCACCGCCATCCTGATCTGTCGGCGGCAACCAAGGTGGGCGAACCCACGTTAACGGATCCGAAGCAGACGAGCGCGGTGGAACTGGTGCGCAACAACATGGACGTGATCATGGGCAAGACGGGCGTGGGCAACAGTGCGGTGACCGTGGAAACCAAGGGCACGGGAACGGCGCCGGCGGGAGAAGGAGAAAAGTTGCCGCGGTCGGATGCGGCCCCAGGTCCGGCGGGTGCTCCGGCGCAGGTGAACGAAGCGCAGGGGAGCAGCAGCCAGGATGCCAGCAGCAGCCAGGCGACCCCACAGGACAGCTCATCGCAGACCAAGAAGAAGAAGGGTTTGCGGCGCGTCCTGCCGTTTTAGCGACAGGAAGACAATGTTTGCCGGCGCGGGTTGCGGCCCGCGCCTTTTTCCTTTCCTTGGCCCGGCCAGACAACGGCGGCGCGCCCTGACCGATTAGAAATAGTTGCGGAAAACACCATTGCCTTTGGTAACTTGAAGCATTCCGGCTGCGGGCGGAAACTTGCGACACGCCTTAGCGACGGTGCCGCGATATTCCGGAACGAAGCTGCCGCTTGCCTTGGAAGGTGCAAATACACACGTCTTTCGGAAGGACTGGACCGTGGCTCTGAAAATCCTGCTCGCCGATGACAGCATGGTTGCGCAAAGCATGGGCAAGAAGATCCTGACTGATGCCGGCTATGAAGTGGCCGTGGTCAGCAATGGAGCTGCCGCCTTGAAGCAACTGCCCGAGGTGCAACCGGACATTATCCTGCTGGACGTGTACATGCCTGGCTACACCGGTCTGGAGGTTTGCCAGATGGTGAAGAGTGCGCCGGAGACGGCGCGCACGCCCGTGCTGCTGACGGTGGGCATGCTGGAGCCGTTTCGTCCGGAGGACGGGATTCGGGCGCGGGCCGACGGGGTGATCGTCAAGCCCTTTGAGGCGACGGACCTGATAGCGCTGGTGGCGAAAATCGCCGAACGAATACCGCTCGAGCGCCGGCAAGCTGCGGGTATGGCAAGGGCGACCGCACCGGCAGCAGAGCCTTCGACGACGGCATCCGGGGCGCCACCGCCGGTGCATGCAAAAGGAAGAGAGTTTCCCCAACTGAACGAGGTGGTGGCGGAAGAAGCGCCGCACGTGCCCAGTTCCCCGTTTGCCACCGCGCAGGCCATGGTGGAGCAAGCCGAGGCGGCGGCACCGGCCGTTGTGCCGGAACCCGGCTTCCATGGGGCGACGGCAGCACAGGGAGTAGAGCAGGCCAGGGCTGCCCAGGAAGTCAACGAAGGCAAAGAGCGCGAAGAGCACGAAACGGACCAGCACGGAACCGTGCTGAAAGGGGCGGAGGTGGCCGCGGGTGTGGCAGCGTCGGCCCTGGCAGCTATGAGCTGGAAGGAAATTCTGTCGGGCGGGCCGAAACCACCAGCCAGCGGCGAAGCAGCGGAGACGCCTGCTGAGGTCCAAAAGCCGGAATTGGCGCCGCAGGAAGATGCGTTAAAGGCGGCGATGTACGGTTCCGCAGCGGTGGCGAAAGAGGAACCGCAGAGGTTCCCGCCCATGATAGCGGAGACAGAAACCGCTGCGATGTTGCCCGATTTAGAGCCGACGTCGGCAGCGTTCGATCCAGCGGCAGTGGCGGCAGCGGCCAACGTGGCGGCGCTGCCCGAATTGTGGCGGTTTGACGGCGCTCCGCTTGCCGTCAATGAAGAGCAGGAGAAGAGTGCGACGGATCCGGCGGCAGCAGCGCAGGAATCGGTGACCGCCCCAGAGGCAGGCGAATCCGCTGCGGCAGAACCGGTAGAAGCAGCCGAGATCGTCGCCGAGGCAGCCCCGGAGCTGGCTGAGTCGAGGACTGTGACCGCTGAACCGGAAGAGGATTTCCTGCAGATCGAGGATGAGACGCAGGCGGCAGAGGCCCAGGAAGAGGTGACTCCGGCCGCCGCGGCTGACGCCCCCGAACTGGCTCCGGCCCTGGAGGCGCTGACCGCGGAAGAATCTGCGAGCGGAGCCGAGCCGAGAGTCGAGGTCGAAGCGGATTCTGGTCCTGATGCAGCTGCCTTGGCGCTGGCCGAGCAGATTGTGGACCGGGTGTTACAGCGGGTGCGTCCGGAGTTGGTGAAAGAGGTCGCGCGGCTGGTGAATTAGCCGGCGAGATATTAACGCGGTAACTGCCACAATCCGGCCAGGCAGAAGTACGCCTGCGCCGCGAAGACCGCTGCCAGCAGCCCGGCAAAGGGCGCGGCCCAGCGGCTCTCCAGCCAGTCGGTCGAAATTCCCGTCACAAAGAGCAACAGAAACGGCAGCGCCAGCGCCAGGAAGGAAAATCCGGCGGCGTGCGGCAGCAGCAGTGCGGTCAGGATTATCACTGCGGCGGTGATCAAGGAGGATGTGTTGCCGAAATAGCGGGCCTTGCCGGAGACAGCGTAGGTTAGCAGCGAAACCACGAGCAGCAGGGTGAATCCTGCGCCGTTGGAAAACAGGAAGCGGCCCACCATCAGCCAACTGGCAGCGCGGAAAGGTCCGGCGGGCGAGAGGATGGCGAGGCTTTGCGCGGCAGCTGCCAGTGAAGAAGCATGAAAGCGGTAGCTCAACAGCAGAAGAAAAGCCGCCAGCAGCGCAGCAACGGCAAGGATGACCACGGCGGCGCCACGGCGTGACGGAACGAGATAGAACAGGAAGAGCAAACCAAGCGGCAGCAGGACAATCACCGCAGGATTAGCGGACAAGCCCAGGGCGACGCTGACGGCGAGTAGCAGAATGCGCCGCCAGTTCCAAAGTATGACCTCGCGTGGAGCATAGAGCGTATGGGCGACGGCGAGCGAGGTCACGACCAGGCCGAAGGCGCCGAGCGCAGCCAGGATGGTGGGAGCGGCATGGGCGGCGGTGGCGATCAGTTGCGGCGACAGAGCAAAAAGCGCCAGGGCCATAAATCCGCCGCGCTTGCCATACCAGCGCTCGGCGATGTACGCGACCGAGGCGGCCAGCACCAGTCCGAGAAGAACAAAGGGCAGGCGCGTGAATTGCGGGCGCGGAGCAGCTCCGGCGACGAACAGGCGGGCCGCGGCGGCGACCAGCGGAGCGCGCGCGGCGGGCGGCAGCACGAGGCTGGCGGGACCATCAGCAGGGGATTCCCGATAAGCGCGCTCGGCGGGATCGAGCGGCAAACGGCTGGCGACGTAGGCGGATTGGACACCAAAGAGCAGCAGCAGCGCCAGGACGAGCAGGCGTCGGAAGGCCCGGCTGCGAAGAAACAGAGAAGCTGACATGCCGAACTGTGTTGTACCACAAGAGCCGCCCAGGCCAAACCTTGACCGTTGGGCGAGGTCCCGGCTCAGAGGTAAACGCAGCGGAAGAAAACAGGCCACGCCTTGCGCCAGTAAACCACACGGCCCGCTCCAGCCCGAGCGGGGCCGGAGTGGGCGCGGTGAGGTGCGAGCCGATTACTGAATTACTTCGAACTTCTCCTTCGCTGCGTGGCAGATCGGGCAGGCGTCGCCGAAATTGAGTCCGTCAGCGGTGAAGCCGCAGACCGGGCAGACATAGTAGGTGGCCTTGGTGGCCGACGGTTTCAGGCCGGCCAGCGCGGCTTTGTATAGCTTGGCGTGCTCGACCTCGGTCAGCATCGCGCCCTTGAAGGTGCGCAGGACGGTGATATCGGCCTTGGTGGCTTCGGCCTGCTGGATGAACTCGGGGTACATGGTGTTGAACTCGTATTCTTCACCGGCAATGGCGGCCTTGAGATTCTCAGACGTGGTCTTGACGTCAGCCATGTCGAGCGTGAGCACCGGCTGTCCGCCAAGGCTGCGAATGACGTTGGCGTGCTTGTAGGCGTGAATCTGCTCGGCGCGCGAAGCGGCGCGGAAGAGACTGGCAACTTGGTAAAAGCCTTCGGCTTCGGCGCGGGCGGCAAAGGCGCCGTAGCGCGCACAGGCATTGGACTCGCCATTGTAGGCGGTCAGCAGGTTGGCGATCGTGGTTTCCTGAGCGGACTGCGCTGCGGTAGACATAATTATGGCTCCTCCTAGTGGACGAGCCATTTTACGTTGGGAAGTCAAGCGTCGCTGTGACGAATGTCGCAAAAGGTATGAGACAAGCGCAGGAAAGCCGGAATGCCGGGGAGAAGAGGCGAGGGAGCGTTTTGGGAATCTGGCGCCTGGCCGGGAGCGAAAAGCGGCAAAATTCGGCAACGCAGGGGTAGCCGGGCGAATCACTGAATGGGCCGCAAACTGCGGCCGCATGAATCGGCAGAGGAGGAAGAGATGGAGAGAAAGGCAAGTGCCGCCTGGCGCGGCGGATTGAAGGACGGCAAGGGCACTTTGACGGCACCGAGCGGGGTGCTCAACAACACACCTTATTCATTTCACACCCGCTTTGAAAACGAGCCCGGCACTAATCCCGAGGAGTTGATCGCGGCGGCGCACGCCGGATGCTTCAGCATGGCGCTGTCGGCACAACTGGGCAACGCCGGAATGACGCCGGAGGTAATCGAGACTACTGCGGCGGTGACGATGGAGCCGGTGGATGGCAAACCGACCATTACGAAGATCCACCTGGTTTGCCGGGCGAAAATCCCGAATGCAGATGCGGCGAAGTTCAACGAACTGGCCGATGCGGCCAAGGCGGGCTGTCCGGTGTCGCGCGTGCTGAAGGCGGCGGCGATCACGCTGGACGCGAAGCTGGAAAGCTAGGCGCGCCGGTACAGGCCGGCCAGCTCAGATGTAGTGATGACGATCAGCCGCCTGCCGGAAGGCGTGCGCCGGGAACGACGAAGTGCCGCCGTTGGGGCAACCGCTGCGAGTCTTCTACGGCCTGGACGCGCCGATTACGCTCGCGGGACTTTTTGCACGGCGAGGTGAACCGGGTCTGCTTTTCGGTGGCTGATCCGCCGCCCTTCGACGGCATCATCGCCGATGAATCGGGGCTGGTGGAGCGGGTAAATATTAAGCAGAGCATGCGCATTCCCCCTGGGTCTGGGGAGCAGACAGGGAAGGCGGCGGGACGAGGGGCACGAAAACGGCCCGCTGTCCCGGAGTTGGGTGTGCAACCGAGCGGCAGGCAGGGACTAGCGATTGACCGCGGCGCTCTGGGCGCGCAGGATATCGCGAATCTCGCGATTAATGCGGGCCGCGTCGCGGGTGGCGTTGTCAAGCAAACCCAGCCACTTCTTGCTGGTGTCGTCCAGACTCACCTGGGCGAGCAGGTAAGACGCCTGCATGATGGTCTCAATGGAATTACTCAAGTCGTGCGCCAGCGTGCGTAGCTTGGCGTTGTCTTCCGAAGTCATCTGGATGTCCCATGCCCCCGTGCTCATTTTATAGCCCCATAGGCTTGATGTTGCACGACATTAGTTCAAGGGTGGGGGCCAGGGATGGGTCGTTTTCATTCGGCTCGCCCGAGGCGGCGGCCCATTTCGGGAAGCGCGGTCGATGGTGAAAACCTGTATTTGGATCGGCGGAGCCGGGCTTGCCCGGAGTCCACGGGCGGAAAAGCAAAGTTCAGTGAAAATCATGGGATAGCAGGCGGGCGGCACTGACGTCCAGCGGACGAACCGAGCGGGCCTTGACCGAGATGACGTTCTGCTGGTTCTGCAACTTGCCTTCGATCAGCAGAAAGCGCTCGTAGAGGATGGTGTGCCGGAACTCCTCGTAAATAGCGGGAGTGATGATGGCGTTGGCGATGCCGGTTTCGTCTTCGAGGCTGAGAAAGACGAAGCCCTTGGCGGTGCCGGGGCGCTGCCGGGTGATGACGGCTCCGGCGATGCGTGCCGGCTGGCCGTCGCGCAGCCGGGCCAGTTCACCGGCGGCGAGCACGCCCATCTGGCGCAGAACGGGGCGGCGGTAAGCCATGGGGTGCGGACCGACGGTGATGCCGGTGCCGGCAAAGTCAGCGACCAGGCGTTCTTCGATCGTCATCTGCCGCAGGGGAGAGTGAGCGGCGTCGGGCTCCGGCAGGGCGTCCAGCAGCGGGCCGGCCGGGCGGCCGGCATATTCGACCTGCCAGAGCGCATCGCGGCGATGAAAGCCCCCACGTTTGTCAAAATCCGGCGGACGTGGGGCACCACCGCTGGCGTTGGCGTCGAGCGAATTGAGCGCGCCAATCTGGGCCAGCAGCGAGAGGTCGGGCTTGCCGAGATCGGGCACCCGCAGGGCGAGGTCGGGTACCGACAGGAAGGGCCGGGGCTGGCGGGCGCAAATTATGGCGGAGGCTACCCGGTACCGCAGGCCGCGGGCATAGCAGAATCCGAGACGCACGGCGAAGCGCTGGGGGCTGGCCGGCTCGGGCTCGAGAGTGCAAGGCCAGGCGGAGCGCTGCACATCCACCGGCTTGACGCGCAATCCGTGGCGCTGTGCATCCTTGACGAGAGTGGCGGGTGAGTAAAAGCCCATCGGCTGGTTATTCAGTAGAGCGGCGGTGAAGGCGGCCAGGTAGTTGCACTTCAGGTAGGCACTGGCGTAGGCGATCAGGGCGAAGCTGGCGGCGTGGGACTCGGGGAATCCGTAGAGCGCGAAGGAAGCGATGGATTGAATGATCTTCTCCTGCGCGTCGGGACGGAGGCCGTTGGCGGTCATGCCGCGGCGCAGGCGGGATTCCAGCTCCTTCATGCGGGCCATGGAGCGGCGGTTGCCGACGGCGCGCCGCAACTCCTCGGCTTCACCGCCCGTAAAGCTGGCGACGATCATCGCCATGCGGATCAACTGCTCCTGAAAAAGAGGAACGCCTAGGGTGCGCTTGAGCACCGGCTCCAGCAGCGGATGGTAGTAGGTAACGGGCTCGAGTCCCTGCCGGCGCTTCATGTAAGGGTTCATCATGTTGCCGGCGATGGGGCCGGGGCGGATGATGGCGACCTGCACCACGATGTCGTAAAAGCCGGTGGGATGATTGCGCGGCAGGGCCGACATCTGGGCGCGGCTCTCGACCTGAAACATGCCAACGGTGTCGGCCTGCTGCAGGGCGCGGTAGGTGGGAGGATCGTTCGGCGGAAGCTGCGCCAGATCGAGCGGCTCCGCGTAGTGGCGGGGGACGAGATCCAGACAGTCCTTGAGAACGGCCATCATGCCGAGTCCGAGCAGATCGATCTTGATGATCTTCATGTCGGCACAGTCTTCCTTGTCCCATTGAATGACGGTGCGGCCGGGCATGGAGGCCCACTCGATGGGGACGACGGCGTTGAGGTGGCCGGCGCAGACGACCATGCCGCCCGAGTGCTGCCCGAGATGGCGGGGCAGATCCTGCATGCGCTGGCAGAGTTCGACGTACTTGGCGATGCGCTGATGCTGGATATCCAAGCCGGCGGCCTGGAAGTTGTGGCCTAAAGAGTCGTCCTTGTCCTTCCACTCCCAGGCGCCGACGAGCTTGGTGAGGCGGTCCAGAGTTTCGGCATCGAAGCCGAGGGCCTTGCCGGCTTCGCGCGCGGCGGAGCGTCCGCGATAGGTGATGACATTGGCCGTCATGGCGGCGCCCAACTGACCGTAGCGGGCGTAGACGTACTGAATGGCTTTTTCGCGGTCGTCGCCGCTGGGCAGGTCGAGGTCGATGTCGGGCCATTCGCCCCGCTCCTCGGAAAGGAAGCGCTCGAAGAGCAGGTCCATGCCGACCGGATCGACGGCGGTGATGCCCAGGGCATAGCAGACGACGCTGTTGGCGGCCGAGCCGCGGCCCTGCACCAGGATGCCCTCCAGATTGCAGAACTGCACGATGTCCCAGACGATCAGGAAATAACCGGCCAGGCCGAGCTTGCCGATCAGCTCCAGTTCGCGCGCGGCCTGCTTCTGCGCCCGGGCGAACAACGGCCTGTCGCCCTTAGGCTGGTAGCGGTTCGCGATGCCTTCGGTGGTGCGCTTTGCGAGAAACGACTGCATGGATTCGCCTTCGGGCACCGGGTAGGCGGGAAAGCGATAGCCGAGGTCGCTCATCTGGTAGGTGAGGCGCGAGGAGAGTTCGCAGGTATTGGCAATGGCCTCGGGCAGATCGCGAAACAGCGCCTCGATTTCCCGTGCCGGACGCAGGTGGCGTTCGGCATTCAGGGCGAGCAGGCGACCGGCGGAGGCGAGCGTGGTGTGGTGGCGGATGGTGGTGAGCACGTCGAGCACTTCGCGCTCGTAGGGTGTGGCGTGGCTGACGCCGTTGGTGGCCAGCAGCGGCAGGCGCAGATGGCGCGCAATGCGGACGGCTGCCTGATTGCGGTGCTCCTGCCGGCGGTCGAAGTGGCGCTGCAGTTCGACGTAAACTTGGCGCGGTCCGAACAGGTGCGTTAGCTGTTCGACCGCATGCAGAGCGGCCTCATAGCCGCCGCGGGCGAGAGCGGAGGCCAGCGGACCTTCATCACCGCCCGTAAGGCAGACCAGACCGGCGGAGTGTTCGGCAACGTCGGCCAGCAGCGCTGCGCCCTCGGCCTTGGTCGGCTCGCGCAATTTGAGGCGGGTGATGAGGCGGCAGAGGTTCTGATAACCGGCCTGGGTCTCGGCCAGCAGCGACAAGCGAAGTGGTTCGGGCGGGATGGCGTGCGGCAGCCAGGCGGGCGGGCGCAGGCGCTCGCCCAGATCGAGCACGGCGATTTCGGCGCCGATGTGGGCGCGGATCCCCGCCCGTTGCGCTGCGAGGTGAAAGCGTGGCGCGCCGTAGAGGCCGTTGCGGTCCAGCAGCGCCATGGCGGGCATCTCCAGTCCGGCGGCGCGCACCATCAGCAACTCGGGCAGGGATGCGCCTTCGAGAAAACTGAAGGCCGAGCGGGCATGGAGTTCCACATACATAGCGCAAACTCAGTCGTAGAGGCCGGTCAGGTACCAGCAATTTGCTCCGGGGTCGAAGGCCAGGCGCAGACAGCGGGGTTCGGGGGCATCGATGGCGACATCCCATTCCTCGCGGCACCAGCGCGAGGTGGTCCACCAGGCTCCATCGGACCGCCAGGGGCCGGAGTGGGAGACGACGGGCAATTGCTGACCTTCGAGAAAAATGGAGCGCGGCGCGGCTCCCTGCAATCCGACCCGCACCACCAGCGGCGGACGCAAGGCGCGCAAGGCCAGAGCGGGTGTCGGCGCAGATAGTGCTGGAGCCGCTGCCGGGGCCGCGTCGCCGGGTTGAAAGGGGGCCATGCGGAAGGCATCGGGCGCGTGGCTGTCGAGCAACTCCGGCGAGCCGACGCGGTCTTCGCCAACCAACTTGCGCAGGCGTGCCAGGAGCACCTCGAGGCGCCCTGCCTCGGGAGACTGCGGGGCAAAGAGTCCCTGCTGTACGCGGGGCCGGCGAGCCGGTTGGGCGCACAGGGTGAAAGCCACGATGGGCGACGGCGGCGGATGCAGTTCGAGATCGAGTTGAATGAGCTTCAGCAGGATGTGGAAGTCCTGCACGGGCAACGCCGGACGCACCGCGCGGCAATGCTGCGCGGTGGTGCTGGACGGGGGCGAGGTCTCCAGCTGCAGGGAAATTTCGACCGAGGCGATGGCGAGGGCGCTTTCGATGGCGCGGCGGGTGATCTGCTCGAGGGCGCGTCCGAGAAGGAAGATCAGGGGTTCGAGCAACTCGACCGGATGTTCCAGCACCAGGTGCTCGATCAGCGGGGCGTCGGCCGCGTCTGCTTCCGACACGAGCAGATGCGGGTAGACGCCGCGGGCCAGCAGGTGCAGGCGATGGCCGTCCTCGCCGAGGCGGGCGACGAGCGACTTCAGCGGCAGGGCCGCGATCTGGCCGAGCGTGCCGATGCCCCAGGCGGCGAAGGTTTGCGCCTGAGCGTCGGTCAACTCCAGCACCGGCAGGGGCAGAGAGGCAAGCGCCGGAGCCTCTTCACCGTAGGCGATGACGGTGATGCCAGGACGGCCGCGCGCCGCCAGCAGGGCAGCGCTGGCTTCGCCGGAAACCGCGGCCGATGCTCGAAGGCCGAGGGCGTGAACCTGGCGCGAGAGCGCAGCGGCGATCTGGCGGGGTGAACCCAGCAGCTTTTCCGAAGCAGAGATGTCGAGCATCAACGTCGCTCGGGAAAAGGATTCGTCTTCATCCGGGGTGGCCAGAACCTGCACGCGCGGCGAGAAGCCGTCGGCACAGGCGAGCAATGCGGCGAAGGCATGGTCTTCCTGGGCGCGGCTGCGCCGGAGGAGGGCGACGCCGGGGAAGGATTCCGCCTGGATGCGGCGCATACCGGTTGCCACTCCCAGTTGACGGGAGGCAGGGTTGAGTCCGAAGACATACTCAAGCGGCGGCTGGCCGCTGAGGATGGCCAGAGGTTGATCGCGCAGCTCCGGGTGCGCGCCGAGGGCGGCCTGCGCGGCGAAGTCGGGCACGTGGAGACAGAGATAGAGCGCAGCAGGCATGTCACCGGGTCCAGGGAGCGGCGCTCGTCCAGGCAGAGCCGTCTCCGGCAGCGGCGGGCAGGGAGGGAGCGCCCATGCGCACGGGTTCTTTGCGTTGCACGGCGGCGCGTTGCACGTCGGCCGTGCGGTTGCGCCGGACGGTGATGCGGCAGCGTACTCCGCCAAACAACGCGGGGCTGCCGCCGCCGTCGGCGGCCTGCCGCCAATCGGCTTCCGCCGGTGCGCAACAGACTGAGAGCGCCGAGCAACTGCCGGCGCAGGGAATGCGCGTGAGCAGCAGGAAGAGCACGTGCGCCTTTTCCACCTGCAGGCGGAAGCGATACCAGGTGGTGAGCGGCACGCGGCGGGCCTGCTCGGGCGGAGTGTCGCCCAGGTCGAGCACGATGGCGCGAAAGCCTCCGGTGTTCAGCAGCAGGTCGGTCGAGCGCCAGGCCTGATCGAGCGCGGAAGACGGATTGTCCCGGCGCCGGGGCGGCGAGGGCAGGTGCGGGGCGGGCGGCGGCATGAAGAGCACCGGCTCGGGCCGTGGACGGCGAATGGACTCGGAGCAGCGAGGGGTGAAATCTTGAGGCGAGCTATTTCCCCCACGTTCGCCAAAAGGACCTGGAGTACCAGGTGAACCAGGGGCAGCAAGGAGCTGGCCGATGGCGCGGTCCATGCCGATGGCCTCGGCACGAGGATGACGGCCGCCGCGTCCACCGGGAATTATTCGGCCCTCGGCAAGCGCCGGTTCGGGTGCCAGGCGCTGCGGAGGAAACGGATTCGCTTGAGTATGGTCAGGGTGACCGGCGCGCACCCAGAGCAAGCGGT
>Ga0316217_10005743_pt1 | contig 12682 bp, 8 predicted proteins | sample 1anoAmetaG_FD_203633 | JGI IMG/M metagenome (GOLD analysis project Ga0316217, IMG submission 203633) | Freshwater microbial communities from Trout Bog Lake, Wisconsin, USA - 1anoA | ecosystem: Environmental > Aquatic > Freshwater > Lake > Hypolimnion/Profundal zone | place: USA: Wisconsin...
CCTCCTTCCTCCAGTATCGCCCATGAGGTCGGACATTTCATGTCTAGCGACGCTCAGCGAAGCTGGCTGTGGCCTAGCGCCACAGTGGATCCCTACCCTTTAGGCTGAGACAGGTCGATAATCAGGTTGTGGGTTAATGGAAATAGTGGAGACCTCAACCACATTCTGGTGAGTCTAGGCATCAATTCCCTGGATGCTATGCCTGATGGGGGAACCCTCGGGTTCCGCACGGCCATCCTGGAAGGGAACTGGGTGGAAGTCTCCGTAGAGGATGATGGCACTGGCATGACTCCAGAGGTTCTCGCCCATGTGATGGAACCCTTTTTCACCACCAAGGATGCCAGCACCGGCGCGGGTCTGGGATTGAGCGTGGCTTATGGGGTGATCAAGGCTCACGGCGGCACCATCGAAATCGCCAGCAACCCTGGTCTGGGCAGCACGGTGAAGCTTCGGTTCCCCCAGATTCCTGCACCGACTCGAACCGAACCATTCCTGACCCCCGCGCAACCCCTTGAACTCAGGCGAGTCCTTCTTGTGGACGACGAGGAGGACGTGCGGTTCCTGATGGCCCGGATGCTCAAGAAGGCGGGTGTCAGTGAGGTGGAGACCGCAGCCAGCGGCGAGGAAGCCCTTGGGAAAATGCTTCCGGGGGAACGCCTGGATGTCCTGATCCTGGATCAGAACATGCCTGGAATGACAGGAGTCCAACTGATGGCGAAGGTGCGGGACAGGTATCCTGATCTCCCCATTCTCTTTTCCTCTGGGCAGCCCGACATCGAGAACTGGGAGAGCCTCAAGCAACCCAGGGTGGGCGTCATAGCCAAGCCTTTCACGATGGAGGAGATCCAGGAAAAGCTAACGCGGTTCACCAGCGGATCAAATTCTGTCACAGACGAATAATCGCTACTGGGTTGATAAATTCTGTGAGACAAAATCAAAACCTTCCGAAGACCTGACCATAGTTCCGCGGGGTGGATCCATGACGACACCGAATCGATCCAGCCCCCTGCCCCCGCTGGGCAACACTTCCCATCCTGGCTGGACCCCCCTGCTGGATGCCATGGCCCAGGGGGTGGTACTCGTCGATGCAAGCGGCCGATATCTTGAGGTGAATCCCGCTGCAGAGCGGATTCTGGGCCTGGACCGCGAAACGCTCTTGTCCTCTATCCTGCCGGAACCCTGGTCAACCATATCCGCAGCAGATGGGACGGCACTTGTGGCTGAAGCGTTTCCTGGCCTGGCGGCGCTGAGGAGCGGAACCCCTGAACATCGAAAGACCATTGGGTGGCATCGGGAGGATGGTACCTCCCTCTGGCTCGAAGTGTCTGCGGCCCCCCTTCAGTGGGGTGGTGTATTAGTGTGCTTTGATGACATCTCCACGAAGGTTTTGGCCCAAAAGGCCCTCCAGACCAGCGAAGAACGACACCGACTACTCGCAGACAACGTCACTGACGTAATCTGGACGATAGATATTAAGGGTCGTTTCACCTACATGAGCCCTTCTGTGGAGCGAATGCGTGGCTATTCACCGACTGAAGCCATGGCCAAGTCCTTATTTGAAATGCTTCCGATTTCCTATCACTCCGCAATCAGGAAATTGTTCCAGTCTGCTGTAGACGCCGTGATTTCAGGAAAACCTTCCCCTGAATTCCGAGGTGAATTCGAACTGGAACATAAGAATGGCACCATGGTTTGGACCGAGGTCGCTGTTTCACCCATGTACGACAGAACAGGTCAGTTTATTGAATTCGTAGGTATTTCGCGCAATATCGCTGACCGCAAGGCGGCTGAGGTTGCCTTGAACTTGCGCACCACCCAACTCAATCGACTCAACCAGCTTTATGCTGCCCTAAATCAGATCAACCAAGTTGTCCTGGCCTCGCCCACACGGCAAGTTCTGCTGGACAAGATCTGCGAAGCGATGGTGGAGCATGGGCCATTCAGCGCAGCCTGGATTGGATGGAATGATCCTCTGACATGTGAGGTCAATATTGAAGCCAAACATGGCGATCGAAGCGGCTACTTTGATGGAAATTTGGTGCGCAGTGATGACACCCCTCAAGGCCAGGGGCCTGCTGGTCGTGCCATCCGTGAAGGTCATACATGCGTGGCAAATGATTTTCTGGGGCCAATACCACCCTCTCCCTGGCGGGATGCGGTAGCTCGATCCGGCTACGCATCCTGTGCGGCAATTCCAATCCGCAGGGGAGGAGAAGTATCCGGGACCTTGGTCGTATATGCCTCGGAGCGGGATTTCTTCTTTGCCCAAGAAATGGAACTTCTCGAGGGGGCGGCGGAGGACGTATCGTTTGCCCTTGCCCATTTAGAAATGGATATCCAGCGCAAGAGGACTGAGGAGGCCTTGCTGGAGCGGGAGGAGCGCTACCGAACCTTTTTCGAACATGGACCAGACGGAATTCTCCTTCTGGATCCAGCAACGGCGAGGCCCATCGAGTTCAACGACCAGGTTTGCCGCCAATTGGGCTATACGCGGGATGAATTCCAGACCCTGACCATGGCCGATATCGAAGCGAGGGAAACCCCTGAGGACACCGCCAGTACCATCAAAGGTGTCCTGGAAAAGGGTATTGCCGATTTCGAGACGCTGCACCGGACCAAGCATGGCGAGGTTCGGAATGTCCATGTCACGGCCCAATATATTCATGCGGGTGACGTGCGCGCCTACCACTGTGTATGGCGTGACATCACCGAGCGCAAACTGGCTGAGGAAGCCCTGCGCGAGAGTGAAGAAGAATATCGGCGACTTGTTCGGGACATGCAGGTGGGTGTGCTTCTGCAAGGTCCCCAAGCCGAAATCCTATTGAGCAATCCCAAAGCGCAGGAATTACTCGGCATCAGCGAGGACCAAATTCTAGGCAAGACGTCCTTTGACCCAGAGTGGGATGTCGTTCACGAAGATGGCTCCCCTTTCCCCGGCCCAACCCAGCCTGTGCCCCAGGCTATCGTCACTGGGCGTTCAGTCCGGGAAACAACAATGGGTGTGTATCATCCTATAAGAAAACATCGTATTTGGTTGTCTGTGGATGCTGAACCTCAGTTGAACGCGGATGGAACGGTCCGCCAAGTGGTGTGCACATTCATTGACATCACCAACCTGAAGCTTGCAGAGAATGCACTGAGAGAGAGTGAAGAACGTTTTAAAGCCCTGCACAATGCCTCTTTTGGTGGGATATCTATTCACAATAAAGGGGAAATATTAGAATGCAACCAAGGGCTTGCAGAAATGACAGGCTATTCGCTGGATGAACTGATTGGCATGGATGGGTTAATGCTTATAGCTCCAAATTTTCGTGAATTTGTAATGAATAATATACTTTCTGGTTAGGAAAAACCATATGAAGCCATCGGGTTGCGTAAAAATGGTGAGATTTTTCCGATGCAGTTGGAAGCAAGGAATGTTCACTACCAAGGGAAAACCGTCAGGACTGTTGAATTCAGAGACATCACTGAACGGAAGCAGGCTGAGGATGAGAAAGCAAAGCTTCAAGCCCTACTTCAACAATCCCAGAAGATGGAAAGCCTGGGCATCTTGGCGGGGGGTGTCGCCCACGATATAAATAACGTATTGGGGGCCATCCTAGGCATGGCCACGGCCAATATCGAGTTTCAGCCTGTGGAAAGCCCCACCTACCGTGCGTTCGACACGATCTCTCAGGCGGCCATCCGGGGGGGGAAGATGGTCAAGAGCCTCCTGAGTTTCGCGAGGCAGAATCCGATCGAAGAACGGCAACTTGATATGAATGCGATTCTCCATGAGGAGGTCAGTCTCCTGGAACGCACAACCCTGTCCAAGATCAGTCTTGAGATGGACCTTGCCGACAACCTCTGGCCCATCCTCGGCGATGCCAGCGCCTTGACCAACGCCCTCATGAATCTCTGCATCAACGCCGTGGACGCAATGCCAAAGAATGGCACCCTCACCCTCCGAACCCGGAATTTTGACAACGATTGGATTGAAGTCGCAGTCGAGGATACTGGAACCGGGATGCCTAAGGAAGTTCTGGAGAAGGCCATGGACCCCTTCTTTACCACCAAGGAGGTCGGCAGGGGAACCGGGCTTGGCTTGTCCATGGTCTATAGCACCGTGAAAGCCCACCACGGGCAGTTGGATATCCAGAGTGAACCGGGGCAAGGTACCCGTGTGAGGATGCGCTTCCCTGCCTGTGAACGAATGGCCCAGGCCCCTGGCCCTGTCGCTGAATTTCGATCCCGGACCTCCACCGGGGGATTGCAGGTGCTTCTTGTCGATGACGATGACCTGATCCAGGCATCCTTCAGGGCGATTCTAGAAGTAATGGGCCACAGAGTCATGGCGGCCCTGAGCGGTGAGGCGGCGCTCAAGGAACTTGAAGCAGGGTTCCAACCTGAAGTGGTGATCCTGGACATGAACATGCCCGGCCTGGGCGGCGCTGGAACCCTTCCACGCCTTCGCGCTTTGCTTCCCAAGGTGCCGGTGTTGCTCTCCACAGGCCGGATCGACCAGGCGGCTCTCGACCTCGCCTCGGCGCATCCGGGTGTCACCCTGCTGTCCAAGCCATTCAGCATGAGTGAGTTACGGCAGCATTTTGACATCCTGGGTCTGGGCTGAATGGGACTCAACCGGCCATTTCATCAAGGGCATCAAGGCAAAGTCATGATGCGTAGATTGGTGGTCGGAAAAGTCAATGGATATTCGGATCATGGTTTGTTCTATGGGCCGTCAAGGGAGGCATGTCTGTTCCTGGAAAATAGAAATATAAAATTTAATTTTAATATTTTCATAATGCAGGTAATTCTGGGTTTCATGCTGACGTTGGGATTGACCAGGCTCGTCTTACCTTCTATCAGAAAAGGCTATGAATCATATAGCAAGATCGGCGTAGAAATCCAGGTCCGAACCTTGATGGTAGCCAGGGATCAGGACTTCCTTTCCCGCCTGATCCGGAGCATATATCTCCGGGAAAGCTGGGAAGATAATTCTGTGCGGTTCCATCCAATCAAGAGATGAAGTGACCCACCTCCAGGGTTCCCTGGGCGTGATGCAGGATCGACTGCGAGAAGTGCTTTCGGGAGTGCATGGCCACCCAAGAGCAGGCCACCACGGTGGATGAGGTAAGCCGAACAGCCCTCGAGCTGGCTCGCGTGGTTGAACGCTGCGCCCGGAGCGATCACGTCCTGGGCACGGCGGTGGATGGAAAGCTCAACCATCAAGACGGCTTGGCTCCAGGTCGAAAGTTCCAGGGTCGCCAGGAACCCCAGGGACCTGCCGGATTATGCGAACACCAAGGCATCCTTTCCGAAATCATGCCGGCCAGGGGCCCCTCGCCAAGATCGGCACCGCATCGGTCAAGCAATCCTGAACTTTCTGACGGCGGTGGCCATCACTTCTGAAATATGAGCTAGTTCAGAGGCTGTCCGGCTAATTTCCTGGACTGTTGATGAGAGTTCCTGGGTAGCCGCAGCGTTCTGGCCCACCTCCCGGGCGCTCACCTCCATCCGCCTTGAGATTTCCGCGGCCGTGCCGGACTGCTCATTGGTCGCAACGCCGATCTCCTTCACCCGCGAGGAGACGATTTCAATAGAATCGCGGATGCGGCTCATCAGCCCGGTTGTGACCCTCACCGATTTCACCCCGCTGGTCACAGCCTCGCGGGTTCCTTCGATGAGCTGCTCAATTTCCACGGTGGCCTGACGACTTCGTTCTGCGAGTTTTCTTACTTCATCCGCCACCACCGCGAAGCCCTTACCTTGGTCACCGGCCTTGGCGGCCTCGATCGCGGCATTAAGGGAAAGCAGGTTGGTTTGTTGGGCGATCTCGCGGATCACCCCAACGGCCTTGGAAATCTTTTCTGTTGCCGCATGGATTCGGTCCATTCCCTCAGCCGCATCCTTGCTGCCCCTGGCACCAGCCTCGGACGCCTCCACGGCTGCATCGGTATGCTTCGCCGAGGCTTCGACATTGCCTGCGACCTGAGTGACGCTGGCAACGAACTGGACGATCGCCGAGGAGACGGTGTCCGTGGCTTCGCTCAGTGTTTCGCCACCACGGGCGATTTCCTGGGTTGTAGAAGACATTTGTTCTGCGGATGCGGACAGTTCAGTTGCACCGCTGGCAACGGAATCCGAAGCGTTGTTCACCTCACGTAAAGTCTCCTTTAAGTTACCCAAAGCCTGGTTGAGTGAGCGACCTAAATGACCAATCTCATCCAGGCTGCCGGCTTGCGCCTCTGCGGTGAGATCTCCCCCGGCAACCTGGCCGAGGATACCCATAAATCCATGGATAGGTTCAACGATGCTGCGGGTGAGAGCGACCCCCACGGCAACCACCGCTGCAAGCAGCCCCAGCGCCACCCCCAGAAGGGTCCAGGTCTCATGGCGGATCTGGGATTCAGCTGCCGCCAGGGATTCCTCCATTCGGGCATGTCTACGTTGATTGAGTCGGTCGAAAGCGTTATTCCAGTCCGCCAATTTAGGCAATGAAATCTCATTGAACACCTTGGATGCCTCTGCTGCGTGACCTTTTGTGGCCAACTCCATAACCTGTGTATTGGCATCTCGGGCAGAGCCGACCGCATCCACCACGTCTTGTAGCGCCTTTCTGGACCCCTCGGTATGGGTCATTTTATCAAGCTGGTCAAGGTTGGCCTTGTAGATTGCTCGTTGGGCCTTGATATCGCCCAGGTATATGTCCTTTCCGGAGGTTACCGTAGCGCCGATGAAGGTCATGACCTGGAGGGCGCGATTGTGGGTATCCTTTGCAATTACAATCTGGTCAGCCTCGCTGCGCACGAAGATCATGGATTGACGGAAATTATTAAAACTATAGAGGGCAATACCAATAGCCAGGAGTGCTGCCAAGGATACGACTCCGAAGGCGAGACCGATCCGTTTCCCGATGCGGATATTACCCAACATGATATACTCCTTGGGGATTATATGCTGTTTGAATCGTTATCGTGCTTGATCTTTTCATGATTTCACCCAAGTTTCAACGAATTTTCATTGGTAATTAGGAAGAGGGTCCAGAGAAGATGACCGGGCTGAACGGGCAGAAGGTGATTGAGGCGCCTTCTGGCTGGTGCGCGGAGGTTATTTATTATTCAATTCAACGTTTCCGGTTCACCGGGTGGTTCTTGGGGCATACGCCCGGCAGGGCGTTGACGGCCAGCAAGGTGAAGAGATTAACGGAGTATGCCCACTGCATACAGGGGCGGTTCTGAGAGGGTGGATCTTCGCCACCAGGCTTGCGCCACGGATGCGATAGAATATTCAAACTTCCAACCAACGCCGAGCCGAAACCGTGCTTTCAAACCTTCTGGAACGTCCCTGCAGCCTTGCCCACCGGGTGGCGCTGGGGATGCTTTCCGGGATCAAAAACCGGCATCGAAGGCGCACCCTCTTGCATTCTTCAAGATCGAGTCCATCCGCCACCTTCTTCCTGGCCCTCCTGCTCACCTTCTGCTGCGTGGTCAAGGCGGGGAGCGCCTCCCCCGGGATCGCCGCGGGAGCGCCCATCCGGGTGGTGATGGATGACAACTACCCGCCCTACGCCTTCCGCGCACCGGATGGGACGCTCGAGGGCCTGCTGGTGGATCAATGGGCGCTCTGGGCCCAGAAGACCGGAATCAGGGTCCGGCTCGATGGGATGGTCTGGGCCGAGGCCCAGCGGCGCCTCCTGGCCGGCGACTATGACGTCATCGACACCATGTTCGAAAATGAACAGAGGAAGGCCCTGTACGAATTCTCACCCCCCTATGCGCGCATCGAGGTTCCGATCTTCTTCAGCCAGCAGCTTGCCGGAATCCGCGGCCCCGGGGATGTCTCCGGATTCATCGTCGGGGCCAAGGAAGGCGACAGCTCCGTCGAGGTTCTCAGGTCCTTCGGCGTGACGAATTTCATGCTTTTCAAAAGTTATGAGGAGCTTGTCACAGCGGCAAGGGACGGGAAAATCAAGGTGTTCACCGTGGACCAGCCCCCCGCGCTGTACTACCTCATCAAGATGGGCATCCAGGACCAGTTCCGGGCCACGGCTCCGCTCTACACCGGGGAGTTCCATCGGGCCGTCCGCAGGGGGGACCGGGCCCTCCTGGCGCAGGTCCAGCAGGGCTTCGAGGCGATCTCCAGGCGCGAATACGAGGCCATCGACAAACGCTGGAATGGGACTCCGATCGGGGTGAAACGGGATCTCACGGCCCTGGCCGTCGTGGCGGCCGGGACCCTCGGACTCCTCGGCCTGCTCCTGCTCTGGGTATGGACGCTCAGGCGGAACGTGCGCAGGCGTACCGCTGAACTCAAGCGCCTGACCCAGCTCTATGCCGCCGTCACCCACATGAACCAGGCCATGGTCCGGATCACCACCCGGCAGGCCCTGCTGGACAAGATCTGCCAGACCATGGTGGAATGCGGCCCGTTCAGGACGGTCTGGATCGGCTGGAACGACCCGCTGACCCAGGAGGTGGGGGTGGCGGCCAGGCATGGCGACGAAACCGGCTACCTGGATCTCATCAAGATCCGCAGCGATGCCAGTCCCCTGGGTCTGGGTCCGACCGGCATCGCGATTCGCGAGGGCCATGCCTGCGTGCTGAATGATTTCCTGGGCGCCCTGTCCGCTTCTCCCTGGCATGAAGCGGCCGCCCGGTCCGGATTCGCGGCGACGGCCGCCATCCCGATCCGCCGGGAGGGAGCGACCTGCGGGGCCCTGGTGGTCTATGCCTCGGAGAAGGATTTCTTCGGTGCGCAGGAACTGGCCCTCCTGGAGGGGGCGGCCGAGGACGTGGCCTTCGCGCTCGCCCATCTGGAAATGGATGCCCAGCGCAAGCGGACCGAGGAGGCGCTGCTGGAACGGGAGGAACGCTACCGCACCTTCTTCGACCATGGGCCGGACGGCATCCTGCTCCTGGATCCCGCCACGGAGCGGCCCATCGAGTTCAACGACCAGGTCTGCCGCCAGCTGGGCTACACCCGCGAGGAATTCCAGACCCTGACCATGGCCGATATAGAAGCCGTGGAGACCCCGGAGGACATCACCCGGCGCATCCAGGGGCTCCCGGCGACCGGGATCGCGGACTTTGAAACCCGCCAGCGGACCCGGCAGGGCGAGGTCCGGGACGTCCAGGTCACCGCCCAGCACGTCCAGGTCGGCGGCAGGAGCGCCTATCACTGTGTCTGGCGGGACATCAGCAACCGGAAGTCGGCGGAGCGGACCCGGCAGAAGAGCGAGCGGTTCCTGCGCGAGGCCCAGACGGCTGGCGGGGTCGGCTGTTTCAGCCTGGACATCAGCCTGGGGATCTGGGAGAGCTCGGAGACCTTTGACGCCCTGTTCGGCATCGGCCCCGACTACCCGAGGGACACCCGCGGCTGGCTGGACCTGGTGGCTCCCGATGCGCGCGAGGAACACCAGAGGCAATTGCAGGACCTGATCCGGGGCATCGGGCCGTTCAACCTTGAGTTCCGGGTCCGGAACGGCCGGGACGGCCAGGAGCGCTGGGTGTCCGGCCAGGGTTCCCTCGAGTTCGACTCCCAGGGCCAGACGACCCGGTTGATCGGAACCATGCTGGACATCACCGAGCGCAAGCTCGCCGAGGCCGAGATCCACCACCTGAACCAGACCCTGGAACAGCGGGTGAAGGATCGCACGGCCCAGCTCGAAGCTGCCAACAGGGAGCTGGAGGCTTTCAGCTATTCGGTCTCCCATGACCTCCGCGCCCCGCTCCGGAGCATTGACGGGTACAGCGCGGTCCTGCTCGAGGACTACGCCGGCGGACTGGAGGAGGGCGGCAGGACCTGCCTCCAGCGGGTCCGGTCCGCCACCCGGCGGATGGGGCAGCTCATCGAGGATCTCCTGAAGTTGTCCAGCGTCAGCCGCAGTGAGCTGGAATGGACCGAGCTGGAGCTCGCGGACCTGTGCCGGGAAATCCTGGACGAACTGGCCCAGGCCAACCCGGACCAGCGGGTCGATTTCTCCATCCAGGCGGGATTGCGGATCCGGGCCGACCGCCGCTTCATGCGGGTGGTGCTGGAGAACCTGCTGCGCAATGCGGTCAAGTTCACGACCCGGCGCCAGGATCCAAGGATCGAGGTCGGAGCGGCGCCCCTCCCGGGGGGGGGTCGGGCCTTCCACGTCAAGGACAACGGGGTGGGTTTCGACATGGCCCTGGCCGGCAAGCTCTTCGATCCCTTCCAGCGGCTCCATTCGGCGGCTGATTTCGAGGGCACCGGGATCGGCCTGGCCATCGTCCAGCGGATCATCCACCGGCATGGGGGACGGATATGGGCAGAAGCGGAGGTGGGGAAAGGGGCGACCTTCTTCTTCACCCTGGCTGAGCCGGACGGCAAGCGGGTCAGCTGACATTCCGTTTTCGGCAAGGGGGGAGGCTTGAGTTTCTCATTGACCCCCCCAAGGTTCGGCCTGAACCTTGTCGAAAGCAGCTCGACAGGAGGGGAGTGTTGACCGGGACGGAAGGGGACCTGGAGCAGTTCTCGGTACTGCGCCGGCAGGCCGAAACCATTTTGAAGGACCGGATCGCGCTGTCCTCAAGCCGCCATGCCTCCCTGTCGGCGGCGGATGCCCTGCGGGCGCTTCAGGAATTGTCCATCCACCAGATTGAACTGGAGATGCAGAACGAGGAGCTGCATCGCGCCCTGGCCGAAGTGGATGCCGGGAAAGAGCGTTATTCCAACTTCTACGACCTGAGCCCGGCCGGCTTCTGCTCGCTGAGCGATCAGGGGATATTCCTGGAAGCCAATCTGACGTTGGCCGGAATGCTGGACCTTCCCCAGAGGGACCTGGTTGGCCTCTCCTTTGCGCGTTTCATCGCTGAATCCAGCATTGGAATATATAATTCAAACTTTCATAAATTGATTGATTTCAATGAACCACAATCATTCGATATTCAAATGCTGAATATGCTGGGCGGGACCTTCTGGGTCCACATCGCTTCCACCGCCTTGATAAATACCAAAGGGTCAAGAGTCTGCCGGCTGGTGGTGAGCGATGTCTCGGAAATGTTCCAAGCCAATGAAGCGCTTCGGGTCAGCGAGGATCAATTCAATTCGGCCTTTCACGCCTTGCCGATAGCGGCATGTATTACCGATTTCAATAGTGGGTGCATTCTCGCCATCAACCATCACTATTCGGAGGTGTACGGCTACGCTGAGAACGAGCTCCTGGGCCACACGGCCACCGAATTGGGCCTGTGGGCCAGGCCGGAGGACCGGGCCCAGGTCCTAGCCATGGTCCAGGCAGGCCTTCCCGTGCACGGCCACGAACTCCAGGTTCGCCGGAAGGACGGGAGCCTCCGCTGGATCTCCTATTCAGTGGACAAAGTACGGTTGCATGGAGCCGATTGCCTTCTCTCCGGGGCGGTGGACATCTCCCAGCGCAAGGCGGGGGAGGCGACGATCCTGCGCATGCAGGCGGAACTGGAGCAGCGGGTGAAGGAACGCACGGCCGAACTGGAGGCGGCCAACCTGGAACTGGAGGCTTTCTCCTATTCCGTGTCCCATGACCTTCGCAACCCCCTCCAGGCCATCAAGGGTTTCAGCGATGTCCTGATGGAGGAATACCAGGATCAGCTGGACGAGATCGTCAAGAAATACATTTCCCGGATCCGCCTCGGGGCCGAACGGATGGCCGAGATCATCGAGGACCTCCTCAAGTTGTCCAAGGCCAACCGCAGCAAGCTGACCCGGGCGGAACTGGATCTGTCGGGCCTCTGCGGGAGGGTGGCGGAGGCCCTGGCCCTGGCCCGCCAGGATGGCCGGCAGGTCGAGGTCTGCATCCAGCCAGGAATGTCCGTGCGGGCTGACCCGAATCTGCTGCAGATCGTGATGGAGAACACCCTGGGCAACGCCTGGAAGTTCACCGCCAGGACCGGGCAGCCGAGGATCGCGGTGGGCGAGGCGGCGGGTCCCGGCGGGGAGCGGACCTTCTTCATCAAGGACAACGGCGCCGGCTTCGACATGGCCCAGGCCGGCAAACTGTTCCAGGTCTTCCAGCGGCTGCACTCGACCGCTGAATTCGAGGGGACCGGAATCGGCCTGACCATCGCCCAGCGGATCATCGACCGGCATGGTGGCCGGATCTGGGCGGAAGCCGAGCCGGAAAAGGGCGCGACCTTCTTCTTCACGCTGCCGGAACCGGTTGAACCCTGACACCCGCGCCTGCCCCGGGGACGCCCTTGACGGTCAGGGGCCGGAAAATATAATGGGTTGAAAACACCAAGCGGCTCCGGCATCCACGCGCGACACCCTCCCTCCAGAACCAGCGGCCATGGACATCCAGCAGATCAGGGACGCGTTCGGCCAAGGCGAGAACCTGGTCAACGTGATGGGCAGGATCTATGTCCTGGTCGGCATCGACGACCATCGCCGGCCCCGGAACGCGCTCGACCTGATGGAGATCCAGAGCGGGAAGCGGCGCACCTGCAGCGCGGACAAGGTCGAGAGCGTCCTGGGCCGGATCGAGGTCGCCAAACTCCCCTGCCGGGTCCGGGTGCTCGGCCCCCTCAGCCCGGAGGGCTACATCCGGACGCCCCTGGTGCTGCCCGACGGGGCCGAAGTCCAGCCGGGCGAACCGGTGACCATGTGGAACGACGTCCAGGTGGTGTACCTGGGCGTCAATACCCAGAACCGCAGGAACCCGATCATGTATTCCACCCAGGATGGGCGGATCTACAGCGGG
>Ga0316217_10005744_pt1 | contig 12682 bp, 11 predicted proteins | sample 1anoAmetaG_FD_203633 | JGI IMG/M metagenome (GOLD analysis project Ga0316217, IMG submission 203633) | Freshwater microbial communities from Trout Bog Lake, Wisconsin, USA - 1anoA | ecosystem: Environmental > Aquatic > Freshwater > Lake > Hypolimnion/Profundal zone | place: USA: Wisconsin...
TAACCACCTTTCATAAAAATCTTATGGGACGCATCTACAACAACATCATCGAAACCGTCGGCCGCACGCCGCTGGTCAAACTGAACAAGGTCACCGCCGGTGTGCCGGCCACCATCCTGCTCAAGTGCGAATTCTTTAATCCGCTCGGCAGTGTCAAGGATCGTATCGGCGCGGCGATGATCGAAGATGCCGAAAAGCGCGGCATCCTCAAAAAGGACACCGTCATCATCGAGCCGACCTCCGGCAACACCGGCATCGCGCTCGCGTTCGTCGCGGCGGCGAAAGGTTATCAGTTGATTCTCACGATGCCCGAAACCATGTCGCTCGAACGCCGCACGTTGCTGGCGATGCTCGGTGCGAAACTCGTGCTGACGCCCGGCGCGGAAGGCATGAAAGGCGCGATTGCCAAGGCCGAGGCGTTGGCCAAGGAAACGCCAAACTCCTGGATTCCGCAGCAGTTCAACAATCCGGCGAACCCGGCCATTCACTCGAAGACCACCGCCGTCGAATTGTGGGAAGACACGGATGGCAAGATTGACATTCTCGTCGCCGCCGTCGGCACGGGCGGCACCATCACCGGCTGCGTGGAAGTTCTCAAGCCGAAGAAGCCGTCGTTCCAGGCCATCGCGGTGGAGCCGAAGGATTCGCCGGTCATTTCGCAGACGCTCGCGGGACAGCCGGTCAAGCCCGGCCCGCACAAGATTCAGGGCACGGGCGCGGGCTTTGTGCCGGGCAATCTGCATTTGAAGGACGGCACGGGCCATCCGCAGATTGTCGAGTGCGTGCAGGTTTCCAACGACGACGCGTTTGCGATGGCGCGGCGGCTGGCGAAGGAGGAAGGCATTTTGGTCGGCATTTCCACTGGCGCGAATGTCGTCGCCGCGATTGAAGTGGCCAACCGTCCGGAGAACAAGGGCAAGACGATTGTGACGATTGCCTGCTCGACGGGCGAACGTTACTTGAGCACGCCGCTCGCCGCCGAGGCGCGCGCCGCGGTGGGCGGCTGAAATTATGAATGAATCAAAAAAAGCCCTTCGGAAAGCTTACCGCGCTCACATGCGCTCGGAATGCTGGAGCGTGTTGATGTTTGCCGTCGTGCTTTACGTCATGACCTTTTTGGGCGTGGCGTTTTTTATGTTGGTTGACGGCCTGATCGGCGGATGGTTTTCCAACGTCCACCACACCGCCGATGAAGCGCCGCTGGCAATCGCTTGTTTCTGGGCCAATCTCATCCTGACCATTTTCCTGATTGCTATTGCGGTTTTGTATGTTTCAGGCGGCCCGGCGGGGATTCCTTTTCTATCAACCAAGAAAAATAGAAACAACGAAACCTGACAAATCGTCGGAGCGCGCGGCGGTGGGTGGATGAAATGACGCAGGCCTTGACTTGCTTCATTAAAATTTTGTAGAAGAACGAAACAGTTTATGAGCAAGCAAAGAATTGTTTCGCTATTGAGCCTTGCGGTTCTTACCGTAATTGCTGCTGGATTGGTGTGGCGCATCGCTTTCGACGCACAATCCGTCGCGGAAACAGGCGCTTTTGCATCCAAAAATGTTGACCATTCTGCCGACACGTTGAAGCAGATTTCAGAATCCTTCGCAATCGCGAAGAGAGATAATAAGCGTGTCCTTCTACAATTTGGCTCCAGAGGATGCTCTTGGTGCCACTTATTGCATAATGCCTTTGAATCGGATGAAGCTATTGCGGAAGAACTCAAAAACGACTATGTGGTCGTCATGGTTGACGTGTCAGATGGAAACAACAAGGCGGTGGATGCCAAATTTGGAAATCCAACTCGTGATGGGCTGCCCGTCACAGTAATTCTTGATTCGGATGGGAATGAGCTTTTGACAAAAAATATTGCTTTTGCAGATAAGAACGCACTTGTTCAAAAGACTTGTCGTATTGATACCGAAAAGGTATTGGCTTGTTTAAAAAAGTGGTCGGCGCAAAATCATAACCGCACAGATTAACACATAACCGCACAGATTAACATAAAAATACTTGTTGCGTTCACGCACGTTTCCGCGTAGTAATCAGGCCGTCGAAGGTTTTGTTAGTCCTGTTTATCGGGACGACTTCCCAAGTTCAACAATTCAAAACAGCGGTTTAGGGATTATTCCGGCCTTCGCGCACACATTATGAGCAGTCCAGACAGCAACGGTGAAAAAACACCCAACCACGGTTCCGGCCACTTGGAAATTTCCGAGAAAGGTTTTGGTTTCCTGCGCACCGCCGCCAACCATTATCATCCCAAACCGACCGACATCTTTGTCACGCCCGACACCATCCGCCGCAATTTTTTGCGCGAGGGCAGCCACGTCGTCGGCACCACGCAGCCGCCGCACCGCGGCACCAGCCCGCAGCTCAAGACCGTCGAGAAGGTCAACGACATGCCGTTCGAGGATTACACGAAGGTCGTCCGCTTCGAAAACCTGACGAGCATTGACCCGATTGAAAAATTCCAGCTCGAAACCACGTCAGACTTGATCGAGACGCGCGTGATTGACCTCGTCACGCCGATCGGCAAGGGCACGCGCGGCATCATCGTCGCGCCGCCGCGCACCGGCAAGACCACCATCCTCAAGCAGATTTGCAACGCCATCACCACGAACCATCCCGATGTCCACGCGATGGTGCTGCTGATTGACGAGCGCCCGGAGGAAGTCACGGACTTCCAGCGCTCCGTGACGGCCGAAGTCGTCGCGTCCTCGAACGACATGGATCTGGACACGCACGTCCGCCTCTCGCGCTTCATGATTGAGCGCTGCCGGCGCATGGTGGAAGTCGGCAAGGATGTTTTCGTGCTGCTCGACTCGCTCACCCGCGTGGCCCGCGCCTACAACAGCGTTCACAGCGGCAGCGGCCGCACGATGTCCGGCGGCGTGGACGCTCGTGCGCTGGAAATTCCGCGCAAGATGTTCGCCTCCGCGCGCAAGATTGAGAACGGCGGCTCGCTCACCATTCTCGCCACGGCGCTGGTGGACACCGGTTCGCGCATGGATGAACTGATTTTCCAGGAGTTCAAGGGCACCGGCAACATGGAGCTGATTCTGGACCGCAAACTTTCCGACCGCCGCCTGTATCCCGCGATTGACATTCCGAAGTCGGGCACGCGCAAGGAGGAAAAACTGTTTGCGCCCAAAAATCTCGAAGCCATCCGCAAGCTCCGCCGCACGATGGTGGACTTGAATCCCATCGAGGCGATGGAAACGCTCACCGCCGCGCTCAAGAAGCACAAGACCAACGACGAGCTGCTCGCGAAGATGTCGGTCGGGACGTAGTCGGTTAAATCGTGAATCGTTAAATCGGGTTCCCATGCAACGATTCAACGATTCAACAAAGCCCGCATTGCTTTCCCGCCCGCCGCTGGAGCGGATGTTGCGAATTCATCAGGCGTTGCAGGCCGGCGGCTTTCCCAACGCCAGCAAGCTCGCGCGCGAGGTCGAGGTTTCCACCAAGACCATCCACCGTGACATCGAGTTCATGCGCGACCGGCTGAACCTGCCGATTGAATTCGCGCCCGCCAACAACGGCTATTTTTACAACGGCGAAGTCAGCGGCTTTCCCACGATGCAAATCACCGAGGGCGAAATCTTCGCGCTCGTCGTCGCGGAAAAAGCCCTGCAACAATATCGCGGCACGAGTTTCGAGAAACCGCTTTTGTCCGCGATCAAAAAAATGGAACAGTCGCTACCCGACACCATTTCGCTGAACCTCGCCGATGTCGAACAGACCATTTCCTTCCGCACGCGCGCCGAGCCGATTTTGGATTTGAAAATTTTCGACGTGCTGGCGAAAGCTGTCGCGCAGCGGCAGCAGTTGGAATTGTTTTACCGCAAGCCCGGCCAGCCGGCGGAGAAGCGCTTCGTGGACGCGTATCATTTGGCGAACATCAACGGCGAGTGGTATCTCTTCGCCTACGACCACGCGCGCAAAGACCTCCGCACCTTCGTCCCGGCGCGTATCCAGTCCGCAAAGCCGACGGGAAAAACTTTCGAGCGCAACCAGAAATTTTCCCTGGAGAAACGCCTGCGCGACAGCTTCGGCGTCCACTCTGGCGAAGGCGAGTTTGATGTAGTCATCCGCTTCAATTCGCGCGCCGCCGGTTACATCCGTGAAAAAAAATGGCACCCGTCGCAGACGCTGCGCGATTTGAAAGGCGGCGCTGCGGAATTGAAAATGAAGTTGTCCAGCCTCGCCGAAGTGCAGCGCTGGGTCTTGAGCTGGGGCGGCGACGCGAAAGTCTTGAAGCCGCGCGAACTGGCCGAGGCCGTCCGCACTGCCGCCAGGAAGATTTTGGAAACTTGATTTGGTAGGGACATCGCGCTGCGATGTCCGGTCGGCGCAGCGCGCCGATTCTGCCTTAAAATTCCCCCGCCGTTAGCAAAATCCGGCCCGCTTCTGCCAGAAGCCGTGCCGCTGACGTCAACTCCCGTGTCGCCTTTTTAAAAATCCGTGTCGCCGTTGACTTGGGCTGGGCCGCCGCTGGCAAAAGCCGCGTGGCCGTCGGGAAAAGCGTCGTCGCCTTTCAGCAAAGCCGCCCGGTTTTTGCCAGCTCCCGCGTCGTCTTCCCCAAAATCCGCATCGCCTTGGCCGAAGGCGGTGTCGCCTTTTCGAAAAGCCGCGCCGCCTTTTGAAAAAGCGGCGCGAGTGTAACCTACGGCTGAACCACTTATGTAAAAAGCAACCGTTCCGGGAGTTTTGCCCCCGAAACGGTTTTGGCCCGGTTCATTCCTGTTTAGGCCGATGGTTTTTGAGCGGCGGCCGGCGCGGGTGCCGGTTGCGGGCTGGAGCGCTGGTCGGAGCCGGTGACGTGCTGGCGGTAGCCCAGCACCTGTTTGCCCGCCGGGGTCTTTTTGCCCAAGGCGCCCGCCACATTGTCAATGATGTCGCTGAAGGCAGTATAGTTGTCCGCCGCCGATTTGGCGAAAGCCTGCTGGGAGACCACCAAGGTCGTTTTCTGTTTGTCGCGGTCGGTTTTTTTGCCGCTGAGATCGGTTTTGATGGCGGTCAGGTTGGCGGTGATGGTGGCCGGCGTCATGCCCTTGTTCGTGAGCGTCGCCGCGTTGTCGTTGACACAGGTGATGACGTTGTCCAATACGCCGTGCAGGAGGTCGGGATCTATGTAGCTCATAATGGTTATTTTTGTTTTACTTGTTTAAGATTAGCACTGCGGATTGAAAATTCTTAAAGGGTCTCCAGAAAGGCTCAACATTTCTTGGCATTTACTTTGCATAAATTGCTTGACAAAACTGACTTATTTTGATGAAGTCGCGACAGTTTCAGCAAAGATGTTCTCTCTTTAGGGCAAATCATAAAACCCAAATCCAAGGAAGGTAAAATCATGAAAAACCAGTCACGCTGGATCCACATCGCCCTGGCGTTGCTCACGCTCTCAACCATCAACTTTCAACTCTCAACTTTGCACGCCCAAGGCACGGCGTTTACCTACCAAGGCCGGCTGAACAACGGCACGAATCCCGCCACTGGCCTATACGATTTCCGTTTCCGGCTCGCGGCGGATTCGTTGGGCAACACTTATGTGGGAAGCTCTGTGCTCACAAACGCGGTCGGAGTCACGAACGGGCTGTTCACCGTCGCCATTGATTTCGGCGCAAACTTTCCGGGCGCGAATCGCTGGCTGGAAGTGGATGTGCGCACCAACGGCGCGGCCAGCTACACGACGCTGAACCCGCTGCAGGCGTTGACGCCGACGCCCTATGCGATTTACGCGGAAGGGGCGGGCGTCTCCTCTTCGGTGTCCAGTGCGGCCATCACCGCCTCGGGCTTGAATACGGTTGGAGCACCCAGCAGCGGCCAGGTTTTGAGTTACAATGGCTCGGCCATGTCCTGGATCACGCCCAGCTTTACCCTGCCTTACTCCGGCAGCGCGGCGAGCAGTGGGTCGCTCTTCACGCTTCAAAACACGGGCAGCGGCCCGGCTGGCGCTTTTCTGGGCAACGTGGGCATTGGCACGACGACGCCGAGTAATCCGCTTACGGTTGCGGGCTTTGCCGAAATGGACGGAGGAGTGACAATGAAACGCAATTCTGCCAACCCCGCTGTTTACATTGATCAAGATGGCAGTGGACCGATTGCTTGGTTTCAACATGCCAGTAATACCGTGCTTACTATCAATAATTCGGGCAACGTGGGCATCGGCACGTCCAATGCATTCAGCCCGCTCACCGTGAATGGCGATATTCGGATGCAGGGAGAAGACAGATTGATTCTTGCCAGCAACGGCGGTCAGGATATTCCTTATGCAACTGTTGCCTCCGTTGACGAAGGCCCCCAGCATGTCGGAATCGCCTTCAATACCACGGCCAACGCCGGCACCACCATGCCGGAGGCCATGCGGATTTCCAGCTCGGGCAACGTCGGCATCGGCACCACCAATCCAACCGACAGCTTGGATGTATATGGCAGCTTTTTTCTGTCAGATCTTGATGGAACCGGTGTGTATGGTTACGGTGGTAAAGTAACGATATCAGATGCAGAGTTTGACAGTATTGCTGTGGGATATCCAGCACCTGGTGTTTGGTTAATAGCGCAAGAAGGCGCGTTTTTAGGGCCAGGAAGCGCGGTGGTATTGGAACCGACTGGCCGAGTGGACGTTTACACCACAGCAGATCAATCTAGTGGTATGTATATGGCTGCCGGCAGCAGCGGTTGGAGCGCCATAAGTGATCGGAACTCGAAGGAGAACTTTGTGCCTACAAAACCCGAGGAAGTCCTCAACCATCTGGCGGCCATCCCCATTTCCACCTGGAATTACAAGACGCAGGACAAAGCCATCCGCCATCTTGGCCCCATGGCGCAGGATTTCCACGCCGCCTTCGCGGTCGGTGAAGACGACAAACACATAAACGAAATTGATGAGCAGGGCGTCGCGCTGGCAGCCATCCAAGGGCTGAACCAGAAACTTGAGGAGACGCGCGCCCAGAATCTGAAGTTGAAACAAGAAAATGAATCGTTGGTGGAGCGGCTGGATGAACTGGAAGCGGCGGTGAGATCACTAGCCAAAAAGAAATGAGGCGCCATGAAAAAATTATTTCTGTTTTTCAGTTTGTTGGTTCCTGTGGCCAGCCACGCCCAAAGCTATTCAATTGACTGGTATAAAATCTCCGGCGGCGGCGGCACGAGCACCGGCGGACAATATTCCTTGAGCGGCACCATCGGCCAGCCGGACGCCAGCGGCGCGATGACTGGCGGAAATTATTCCGTGACGGGTGGCTTCTGGAGTTTGTTCGCCGTGCAAACGCCCGGGGCACCTTTGCTGACCATCACCTACATCGGCAACCAAGCCATTGTTTCCTGGCCATCGCCGTCCACCGGCTGGACGCTCCAGACCAACGGCAATCTTACCACCGGAACCTGGGTCAATTACGGTGGCACCATCGGCGACAACGGCACCATCAAAACCGAGACCAACGCGCCGCCCACGGGGAATGTCTTCTTCCGGCTCAAACAGTAAGGACCGCTCAAATTATCTACGGCTTAAAACCATGAAAACCAAACAAAATGTGATGCTGGTCTGCCTGCTGGGTGCGCTGTTGTTGCCGACGGCGGCGCGGGCCGACTTTACTTATGCAACAACCAATGGTCAGGTAACTGTCACTGGATATTCCGGCACGCCACCGAGCGCGCTGGTGATTCCAGACACCATCAACGGACTACCCGTTATCAGCATCGGCGACTATGCGTTCAAGGATTCCGGTCTGACGAGTGTGACGATTCCCAACAGTGTTACCAGCATCGGCTTCGAAGCGTTCGAGGAATGTTACGGCCTGACGAGCGTGACGATTGGCAACGGCGTCACCAACATCGGCCGAAATGCGTTCGACTCATGTTCCAGCCTGACGAGCGTGACCGTTCCCAACAGCGTCACCAGCATCGGCACTAGTTCGTTCGATGGTTGTTTCGGCCTGACGAACGTGACGATTGGTAACGGCGTCACCAGCATCGGCTCGATCGCGTTCGGTGTTTGTTCCAATCTGACGAGCGTCACGATTCCTAGCAGCGTCACCAACATCGACTTTCATGCGTTCGAGTATTGTTCCGGCCTGACGGCGGCTTATTTTCGGGGCAATCTTCCCACGCTTGGCTACCCTGACGTGTTTAATGCTGATCCTAATTTAACCATCTATTATCAAGTGGGGACAACAGGTTGGGGGGGTGATGTCTTTGGCGGGTATCTGCCCGTCCCCTTTTATATGGTGATCAACGGCGGCTTTGATGACACGGGAGATTTCGCAGGATGGACGGTCTCCGGCAACGGTTCCAGCCAAATTACCGGCCCCAATGTCTATTCCGGTCCGTATGCGGCGGTTTTCAATGAAACGGGTCCGGTTGTTTCCGGCAATAAAATTATTTCTCCCGGAACCAGCAGCTTGCTGTCGCAAACCCTGCCCACGCAAGCGGGCAAAAGCTATCTGCTTTCCTTTGCGATCAATGGAGTGTCGAATGGTTATGGCAGCGTTTCATGGGATGGCAACACGTTGGTTCAACAGGTTTTTAATCCCGGCTGGATCAAGTTTCAATATGTGGTCACGGCTTCGAGCGCCAACACCGTGCTGCAATTCACCTTGGCGGCGTCTCTGGGCAACAACCCGGGAACGATCGCCGTGGACAGTGTCAGCGTGCTGCCGCTGCCGCAGATCGCCGCCCAGCGCATCAGCGGCGGGCAGGTGCAATTGTCCGCGTTCACAGGCACGATCGGTGCGAATTATGCGCTCGACCGCGCCGCCAGTCTCATATCGCCAATCAACTGGGTGCAACAGGCGACTGTTCCCAGTGATGCGCTCGGAAACGCCACCTTCACCACCACGCCCAGCGCGACCGGAAATAATTTCTGGCGCATGCGTTCCGTGCCTTAAAATTCATATTCCGCCCCAAGGGCGGAGAAGAAAAACAAATTTTAAACTTATGAGGCCTCAATTTTCTCGTTTGTCCGCTTCGCTGGCCTTGTTGACGCTTTTCGCCATCAGCACGCAACTCTCGGCCACCTTCGCCCAGGGAACGATCAACTACACATTTTCTGGCACCGGCAGCGGCAGCCTGGGCGGACAGTCATTCACCAGCAGTGCCTTTGTCATCACGGCAACGGCGGATTCGGCCAACGTCCACATCGGACCCGGACTGGGTGGAAACATATTCGCGCAAGTGGCGGATGTATCAGCCAGCATCTATGTATCCGGCGTGGGCACGGCAGATTTTTCGGCTCCGTCGAATGAAGATAACAACCAGACCGGCGGCATTGCAAATTTCGCCGTTTACCCGAAAACAGGAGGCGCGACGGGATTATTGATAATCAGCAGCCCGGTTTTTCGAACTTATGATCTCAAATCCAACGTTGGCCCCGTTTCAGCCACGTTGGGAGTTTTTAGCACAGATGTCTTCGCAACCAGCGTCGGGGATTTCTCGCTGACTTCGGTCGCGTCGGCAGTGACCTATCAGGCAGCCCTCCAGTCGGCTCCCGAACCCGCCCCGCTGGGATTGCTCGGCGTGGGTCTGGCAACCTTCAACGTCTGCTTGTGGCAGCGACGCAGAACAAGTGAAGCTGAACACGCGGTTTGAAAAGACTGAAGAACATCATTAACCCTATGAAACATCCATTAACTCGTTTATTCGCGGTGCTGGCATTGCTGGCCAGCATTCATCAAAGTGCCGCCCAGGGCAACCTTGATTCGTCCTTCAACACCGGCACCGGAGCCGAAGATGCCGTGCAGACGGTCGCGATGCAAAGTGACGGCAAAATCGTTGTCGCCGGACTTTTTGACAACATCAACGGCACCGCCAACAGCCTCGGCATCGCCCGCTTGAACACCAATGGTGTGGTGGACAGCGGTTTCAATCCGGGAACGAGTGTGGATTACGGCATCAACTCGGTGGCGATTCAACCGGATGGCAGAATAATAATTGGAGGCGGATTCACGCAGTATCAAAGCACCAGTCGCAACGGCATTGCCCGGATCAATGCAAATGGCCTCCTCGACACCAACTTCAATCCCGGGACGGGCGTCAACGATCAGATCGCTTCGGTCGCGTTGCAGTCCGACGGAAAGGTTGTCATCGCAGGCGCCTTCACCAGCTACAACGGCACCAATCTTAGCGGCATCGCGCGGGTGAATACCAACGGCGTCGTTGACAACACCTTCAATCCTGGCACGGGACTGAATTATGCCGCTGATTCGGTGATGGTGCAGACTGACGGTAAAATTCTCGTGGGTGGCGGGTTTACTACCTATAACGGCATGCCGCGGCGTGGCGTGGCGCGGATCAATTCGGATGGTTCCTTGGATATGACTTTCAATCCCGGCACCATCAGCGTTGACAACTTGGTGCGCATCGCAATGGCCCAGCCGGATGGCAAGGTGATTATCGGCGGTGATTTCACCACTTTTAATGGCGTCAGCCGCAATCGGATTGCCCGTTTGAATGCCGACGGAACTTTGGACACCAGCTTCAATCCTGGAGCGGGAGCCAATGGCTCGGTTTACAGTCTGGCGCTTCAACCCAATGGAAAAATAATTGTGGGGGGAAATTTCAGCTTCATCACGGGAATTCCCCGCAGCAATATCGCCCGGCTGCTGCCCAATGGCACGCTGGATAATAATTTTGGCACGGGAACCGACACCACCGTTCTGGCCGTGGCTTTGCAGACCGATGGCAAGGCGGTCATCGGTGGTCAATTTGTTTCCGTCAATGCTGCGTCCAATGTTCGTCTTGCCCGGTTGCTGTTGAGCGATACTTCGCCCGCGCCGAACATCAGCGCCTTTTCCATTTCGGGAGGCAGTCCGGCTTTAACCTGGACTTCCGCCGCCAGCAGAATTTACCGGGTTGATTTTACTCCTTCGCTTTCTCCCGCTGGTTGGACGGCATTCGTTCCCAATATCATCGCCACCAACAGCACGGCGTCATTCGTGGACACCACCACCACCGCCACTCAGCGCTTTTATCGGAGTGTATGGCTTCCCTATTGAGTGGTCGTCGTCATATCCGGCAGGCAGTCCGTATTTGGCTGGCACTGATCCGCATGGCTGGCACTTTTTCCCAGGCTGGCTTAAACCGTCCGCGAAGCCGCGCGAAAAATTCTCCGTCCCGACGCCTGATTGTCACAATTTTCGAGTTGTCTTTCCATTAGGTGAAGTGTAAAAAGCTGGCCGTAATCAGAAGACGTTGTCCACGCAAGGCAGGCGGATCCTATTTTATGAAAAACAAGTTGGGCTGTTTTTTTCTCACATTGACGTTACTGGCCGGCATTCATCGGGCTGCCGCCCAAGGCACGGCGTTCAACTATCAGGGCCATTTGACCGACAGCGGCAGTCCGGCCTCGGGAATTTACGATCTGCGATTTACGATTTACGATTCGTTGAGCGGCGGCACACAGCATGGCGTCACTCTCACCAATACCGCCACCGCCGTGAGCAACGGACTCTTCAGTGTCACGCTGGATTTTGGAGCCGCATTCAACGGATCGAATTACTGGCTGGAAATCGGCGCGGAAACCAATGGCGGCGGCGGATTCACCGTCTTGAGTCCGCGCCAGCCGGTCCTGCCGGTGCCGTATGCCATTTTTGCCAACACGGCAAGCAACCTTGCCGGGACGGTGTCGCAGGGACAATTGCCGGCATCGGTGGTGATCAACAACCAGAGCGAGGTCAATTTGAGCGGGACATTCAATGGTGACGGGGAATACCTGACGAACCTCAATCCGATGAACCTCGCCTCCGGCACTGTTGGGTCGCAGCTATATTTCAGTGCGCCGTTCAACTTTTTCAACGGTGGCTTCAACGGCTCGTTCAGCGGCAATGGCAGCGCACTGACGAATCTGAATCCTATGAATCTGGCCTCCGGCACTGTTGGGTCACAGCTTTACTTCAGTGCGCCGTTCAACTTTTTCAATGGCGGATTCAACGGCTCATTCAGCGGCAACGGCAACGCACTGACAAACCTGAATCCGATGAATCTGGCCTCCGGCACTGTTGGGTCGCAGCTTTACTTCAGCGCGCCGTTCAACTTTTTCAACGGCGGGTTCAACGGCTCATTCAGCGGCAATGGCAACGCACTGACAAACCTGAATCCAATGAACCTGGCCTCCGGCACCGTTGGATCGCAGCTCTACTTCAGTGCGCCGTTCAACTTTTTCAACGGTGGCTTCAACGGCACGTTCAGCGGCAACGGCAACGCGCTGACGAACCTGAATCCGATGAGCCTGGCCTCCGGCAACGTCGGATCGCAGCTTAATTTCGTGGCCCCGTTCAACAGCTTCAACGGTGGCTTCAATGGTTTTCACTCTGGTAATGGCAGCGGTCTGACCAATCTTGCCGCCAGCGCCATCACCGGCGGGATTTCCACCAACATTGTAATTGGTGGACATACGCTTTACATTACGAACGGCATTATCATGAACGTCCAATGAAAACCCTTTTCATCATCGGAGCGCTGCTGGCGGTGACCGTGGCGCACGCCCAGCAATATTTGATCAACTGGTATAAAGTTTCCGGCGGCGGCGGCACGAGCACCGGCGGCGTGTATTCCGTGAGCGGCACCATCGGCCAGCCGGATGCGAGCGGCGCAATGAGCGGTGGCAATTATTCCGTCACCGGCGGCTTCTGGTCGCTGATCCAGGTGGTGCAGACGCCCGGCGCGCCGCTGCTGACCATCACCTACGTC